>Ga0164241_10000979_pt1 | contig 40483 bp, 32 predicted proteins | sample OricomyardsoilBY_FD_108780 | JGI IMG/M metagenome (GOLD analysis project Ga0164241, IMG submission 108780) | Backyard soil microbial communities from Emeryville, California, USA - Original compost - Back yard soil (BY) | ecosystem: Environmental > Terrestrial > Soil > Unclassified | place: USA... | reverse complement strand
CCCCGTCCCCCACGGCTTCTACGTCCCAGCCTTGAGCGACCAGCAGCTGGGCCACGTAGCATCGCATGTCCGCGTTGTCGTCGCACAGCAGGATGCGGCCAGCGCTCGCAAACGTAGCAGGCGTCGCCTCCGCCGGCATCGGTTCTGGCGCACTTGCGGCACCGCGGTCGGGCTTCAACCACTGAGAGGCTTCATCGATGAATGGCGCAGGGCCGAGCCGCGTCGACGTGACCGTCGTGCCTGCATCGATTGATGCGGCATCGAGGTGTGCAAAGCCGAAGGGCAATGACACGGTGAACACGCTTCCGTGCGCCAAGCGGCTGCTCACCGCGACACTCCCGCCGTGCAGTATGACCAGCTCTTGCACCAGAGCGAGCCCAATGCCGCTGCCTTCGTAGCTGCGCCCGTTTGCGCCCTGCACGCGGTGAAACCGCTCGAACATGTGCGGCAGCTCAGCGTCTGGGATGCCGGTGCCGGTGTCCGCGACGACCAAGCGAACGCCACCGACGGCGGTCGAAATCGAGACTCGAATTTCCCCCGACAGCGTGAATTTGAACGCGTTCGAGAGCAAGTTGAGCACGATCTTTTCGTACATCTCTCGGTCGACGTAGACGGGCTCCGCGAGCGACGGGCAATCAACGGTAAGCGTCAGGCCTGCCTTTTCGACGAGTGAGCGGAACGAGCTGGCCAAGTCCGCCGTGAACGCCCCGAGATCGGTGGCCTGGTACTGAGCTTGCACTCGCCCCGCCTCGATTCGACTGAAGTCCAAGAGCGAGTTGACCAGCTTGAGCAGCCGCACGGAGCTCCGGTGCACGACTTCTTGACGATCGCGTTGGCGCGGAGGCAATGGCTGCTCGAGATCTTGCAGACCTTCCTCGATCGGGCCGAGCATGAGCGTGAGCGGCGTGCGAAACTCGTGGCTGACGTTGCTGAAGAAGGCGGTCTTGGCTTCATCCAGTGCCGCTAGCGCCTCGGCGCGCTTGCGCTCGGTCTCGAATGCGTGCGCATTGCGGATTGCCGTGACGACTTGGGCGCTCGCGAGCTCGAAAAAACCGCGATAGTCCTCGTCGAAAGCACGGTGAGGGCTAGCCCCAGCGACGACGAACCCATACCCTTGCTGTTGATCGGGCGACGCCAAAGGCATGACGACCGCGCGTGTCGGGCGGATATTCCACTCGCTCAGCGGCAGGTGCTCGCTGAAGCGCGACAGATCCTCGATGACGACCAAGCCCTGTTCGACCGCCGGCCATTCGCCGGGCGAAACTTGCTCCGCGCGCTCGAACCCGTACGCGCCAACCAACCGGACTCCCTCACTCGCTTGCTCGCTCAGATAAAAGAGAGCAAAAGGAACGTCACGGGTGGCGGTGCTCAAGGTCGAAGCGGCGACCTGGCAGGCTTGCTCGGCGGTCTTCTCGTTGGCCGTCCGCATCGCCAGCTCGCGCAGCGTTCTGAGCTGACGCTCACCATAGACCTTCTCGGTCGTCTCCGCGACTGGGACGATGACACCGCCGATCCCCGTCGGCAGCGCGGAATCGTCTGGCACCGGGTTATAGGCGCATTTGAAGTGGCACTCTTCGAGAAAGCCGCGGCGCGTGATACCCAATGTGAGATCGTCGTGCCAAGTCGCAGGCTCACCTCGATAGGGCGCCTCGATCATCGGACCGACGATGGACCAGATCTCGGACCAACACTCTCGACCCGACTGACCGAGTGCGCGCGGATGCTTGTCACCGAAAATCGTTGAACACGCGTCGTTGTAAAACTGGATCAGATTCGGTCCCCAGAGCAGCAGCATCGGGAAGCGGTTGCCGAGCAACACGCCCACCATCGTTCGCAACGCGGGCGACCACGCTTCCACCGGTCCGAGCGGCGTGTCTTCCCAACGGGTGCCGCGAATGAGCGCCCCCATCTCGCCGCCCCCTCGAAGGAAGCTCGACATGCTCGAGTGACGCTCGCTTTTCGGAAGGCTCGAGCCATGTTCGTCGCTGACAATTTGATCGTGGGCCCGCACAACTCAGACACGGTATCAGGATTTGGCCGACCGTCGCATTCCTAGTTCGAAAACGTCACTCTTTTTGGCGTGCGCCACCCGCGTGGGCTTGCGAGCCAGCGACGCGCCTGATTGTCGCCACTACGAAGGGCGCGGCCTCGCGTGTCACCCCCGCACACTCCCCAACGAAAGCCCGCCCGAGTAGCTCGTTGTTACCGGGTCGATGATTTTGGGTAGCGGACGCGTACGGCGCGCGCCGTCGCGTAGCTCGATGCACGTCGTCGACGCGGGCGCGCGAAGGCTCGAATTCCAACTCGTCCGCGCAGTCGCAAAGGCGATTTCGTCGGAACGCGACGCCGAAGGCTGCGCCGACCTCAGTCGCTGAAACGTGACCATCAAATACAGAAGCTCATGCCCCAAGGGGTTTGCTCAAGAAGATCCTCGGCGGACTGACGTAGCCGCAACCGGCGTAGAGCCGCCGCGCGGCGAGGTTTTCGTCGCGAACCATCAGATGCAGCGCACGCGCATCGTGTTCGCGCGCGGTGAGCTCGACGAGCATCATGGCCTGCTTGCCGAGCCCCTGACTGCGAGCACTTGCCTCGAGAAAGAGCTCGGTCAAGAAAGCGTCGCGTCCGTCCCATTCCAGGTCGTAGCCCCAGGTAACGACGAAATAGCCAACTGGAGCGTCGACTGCGATGAGCAGAGCAGCAACGCCCAGGTTTACATCAGCCAGTAGCGTCCGCAGCGCGCGTTCCTTGGCGTGAGGCTCCCATGGCGTCTGCTCGAGCGCGTTGAAGGAATTCATCATCTCGAGCAGAACTGCGATATCCGTGTCGCAGGCGATGCGGCAGGTCAGCGAACTCATGCCGCGCAGTACGCCGTCGGAGCCGTTTGGTTACCGCGAAAGTGCGAGAGACGCACGCGGGCCTTCGCGTGTGCTAAGGTCGCATGCATGTCGTTCCGCGCGTGGGTTGGGGTCGTGCTCACGTGTGGATCCATCAGCGCTTGCGGCAAGGCGCTCCGGAGTGACGCCGCAGTGAGGGCCGGCGGCCCGACGGGCACGGTGAAGGCCGTGGGTGCGGCAGAGCTCGAAGCTTGGGCGCGCGCGTTGGCGGAGGCGCTTTGTAGTCAGGATCGCAATTGCCCGGTGCTGACGCCAAGCTTCTACGTGAGCTTCGAAGCTTGTCTGGACAATCAGTTCGGTCGGGTGAGCCAGTACTATGCGTACTACGGCGGCGTCGATCACTTTGCAGACTGGGCGAGCGTCTACGAGGTTGCTAGCCCGGAAGCGCAGCAGAGCTGCTTGAGCGCACTCAGTGATTGCGTGCGCTTGGATGACGCGCCGTGCGCGGAGGTGCTGGTTGCGCGCGCGCCGAGTCCGCTCGGGGGCCCGTGTGGAGGCGACCAGTGGCATACCCCGCGCGTCTGCGCCGATGGCCTATTTTGTAGCCATTCTACGGCCTGCCCCAGCTGCCAACCGCGCGTCGGCGAGTCTCAGAATTGCGACTCCGCGGCGTGCCAAGCGGGCCTCTATTGCCGCCAGAACTCACACTTCTCAGGCGACGTCGTCGTCAACGACCCATCTTACTGCGAACGTTTGCTCCAAGCCGGCGAAGCCTGCGATCACCAAGGCTGCGCGGCAGGCCTCGAATGTAGCTCTAGTAAGTGCACCCCGCTCATCCACGCGGCGCCCGGAGGGCCTTGTCAATCGTCTCAGTGCCCGATTGGCTATAACTGCAGCGACATGCACTGCGAGCGTCAGCCCGATCGAGCCAAGCTCGGCGAGGCATGTGGCCGCGGAACCTACGGCTGCGCTGCGCCGCTTCAGTGCGTGAACGACAAGTGTGAAGCGCTCGCGCCGGAAGGCGCGGTTTGCCGGCGCGCAACTTCGACGGAAGGGGGCCGTTGCGAGCGCTGGTGCGTCTTCGATAGCCCTGATGCGTCAGAGGGTCACTGTAGCAGCTCTCCGCCGACGAGCGGCGCGGTGCCATGCAGCATTTATGGGTTGGAACAGATGGGTTGTCCGGCGGGGACGCACGCGGACACGCTTGGGGAAGAACCGCCGTATCCGGCGTTGCCAGCCTATTGCTCGTGTGAGCCGAATGGGAGTGATGCGGGCGATGGGGGAAAACGAGACTGCGAGTGACGCGGGATCCGTGCTCGATCAGCTGCCGCCGTTGGGCGAGCCGCCGCCCTGACCGTCAGGCACGACTGGCTTGAGCAACATCTGCTGCACCCATCCCGCGTTCTCGCTCGCGAGGATCGATTCTACCGAAGCAACGAGCGCCACCTCGTCGCTCGGAGTCCTCTTCGATGCCTCGAACGTGATGCGTGCGAAGCGCAGCTTCTGCGCCGCAAGCGAGTAGGTCTCCACCAGAAAGCGGCGACGCGACACAGCCATCTGCGTCGTCACGAGCGTGCTTGCCGCCCCCAGTGCTGGCGCCCAAATATCACGCCAAGCACCCGCAAGCGCCGCACCCGCAGCACCAAAAATGATCACCAAAGCCGAGATCAATCGCCCGCTTCGAACCAGCTTCGCGTTCGCAACCCGGGCCTCTGTCGCGGACTTTTCGTAAAAGCCGATCTGATCTTCGATGCGCAGTCGCAGATAGTCTTGGATGGTGATCGGGGCCGGAGGAATGCCTTTTGCTGCATCTGCCGCAGGGACGACATCAGGCGCGCCTCCAGCCTGAGCAAGGGCCTCTGCCTGTTTCAACGCGCTCGAGATCGCGCCGTCGTTGTCGAACGGCGGAACGCCACTTAGAAATCGAAACGCGAGCGCTTTGAGCCCTTCCGCGGTCTGACGCGCCTTCACCCAAGGTTGGTCCGAACCATCACCCAGGACGCTCTCATTGAGCCAACCGATCAGAGCAAACAGCGCCGTCGCAAGGATTGCGAGGGCCGAGGAGACGACCTCCAGGTGATATCGCTCGAAGGTCTTTCCGAACGGCACCGCCAAGAGCGCGACCACGGACGCGATCAACACGAAGCGTCGCCACTTGCCCTGCTCTTGTTTGAGTCGCCACGAGGTATCTGCAAAAGCGCGGTAGCGCTCCCAAACGCCTCGCACCGTATCCAATTGTTGCTCGTTGGTGGCGGAATTGGCCATGTCACCTCCCGCGTCTACACCCTAGTCCGCCGTAGACCAGCTCGCTCTCGTCGAGTCCGTGAACGACGCTCATCGTGACGGTTTCACGGCTCCGCCGGGACTGTCGATGGGTAATTCTTCAACCGCCCGACGCTCCGGTCGCCTTCCCGATTGAAGCGCCGGTGGCCCAAGGCTTGCACTTCAGAGGCAAGGTGATGTCTCAGGCGAGCCGTGTCGGCTGCCATGAGTCAGAGGGAGCAAACATGATCCGCAAATTGGCCAGTGGCGAATACCGTCTCTATTCACGAAAGAAAGATCCGAAAACGGGGCACCGCCGCAACTTGGGCACGTTCGGTACGCGCGCCGCGGCGGAAAAGCATGAACGCGCGGTGCAATTCTTCAAACGACACTGAGGATCCGCGCCACGGCGCTCAGCCAACAGGACGTGGCACGCGATCCCGCAAAAGACGCGGGGCGGCTACTGCGCATCGTAAGCACAGCGAAACCCGAACATTGGCAGATGGAGCGGCGCCTCCATGACGGAGCTGCCCGCGACCCGCAGGCTCTCCGGCGCAGAAACCCAACTCCCGCCGCGCACGACTCGTGGGTTAGCGTCATAGATTTGTTGGACACTCGCGCAGTCGTTGCACGGATTCGGACGAGCGTTGCCGAGGGTGTCGAGAGTCCATTCTTCGACTGACCCCGCCAAATCGAACTGACCAAAGCGGCTACGCCCCTGAAGGTACGAACCGACAGCTGGAATCATGCACAGAAAATCCGGCTCACTCGAGCAGCCGTACATCGCGTGGTTGTGCGTAGGTTCCGCGCTGCCCCAGGGGTAGATTCGGTTTTCGTCCTCACCAGCTGCGGCGTACTCCCATTCGAGATCGGTCGGCAATCGCCCGCCATCCCAGATGCAGAACGCCTGAGCCTCGTAGAAGCTCACGCAGTTGATTGGCTGAAGCCACATGACGGTCGAAAACGGAGTGTTGAGGCAACTCGTGACTCGGGCTTCGATTGCCACCCGATCAGCGTCCAAGCCTGCGCGCTCCGGCGAATCACTCGGCTGGCGAAGCCAACCCGGATCCCAACCCGAGCCGGGGATCAGCGGATGGGCACCCGCGCCGGCTTTGAGGGCGCCGCGTGCCCGCCATGCATCGTACGCATCGAGGAACGCTCGAAATCTGCCGACCGTTACCTCGAACTCGCCGAGCTCGAACGCGGACACATGGCTCGGCCGAGCATCCGTGTTGGAGTCCAAAAGCCCGCCGACGATGAATTCGCCGGCCGGGACATCGCCCACCGAACAGCAGCTCCGCTGCGGCGATCCGCCGCAAATATCGGACAAAGCGCGGCATGATCTGAATTTGCCGCCAAGCGCGCCATCACCTCCCCCTCCCGCTGCCCCCGCGTCACCAACGCCGCTATCCCCTGCGATGCCTGCGCCGCCGAACGCGCTATCGCCAACCGAACCAGCGCCGGCGACCCCGTTGCTTCCTGCGTCTGCTGCTGTACCCGCACCCCCAAGCCCGTCGCCAGCGCCCGCAGTGCTCGGCTGACCGAACGTTCCGCCACCGTCATTCCACGCTCCCCCGCTTCCGACCGACGACGCTTGTCCCGCGCTGGCAGCTCGTCCACCGCTCGGAGCAACGCCCATCGCTCCGGCGCCCGCCATGATTGACTCACCGCCTGTGGGATCACTCTGCCCCTCACGGCCGTAACTTCCGAGCTCCAGCCGCCCGCAAGCTGAAAACGACAACACGAGAGCGAGCGCTCTCACCGAGTGTTTCACTGCTTGAGCCTTTCCAGTCGACGCCGGGCGTCTTCTGCATAGGAGTGCTGAGGCTGTTCGAGATATTGAGTCAAGAATGCGGCCGCATCCCTGGTGCGGCCGAGGGCTTCGAGGCAGAGCGCGTGAAAGTAGATCACGTCGCCACGGCGCGCGGTCGCACTCTCGACCAGCTCGTACTCGTGCGCCGCAGCTGCGAATGACCGCGTCTTACGCAAGATATGTCCCCGCAGCAAATGCAGCTCCGTGGCGCGTTCTCCGGAAGCCGACGACGATAGGAGTTCCTCGCTCAGTCTCAAGGCTTCGTCCGTGCGCCCGAGTTGCACGAGCAGCTCGAGTTGCGACATGTCCGCTTCGCGGCGGAGCGAGCCCGCCGGAAATCGTGTTCGATATTCCGCGAGCGCTCGCAGCGCGCCAGCGGCGTCCCCGAGTACGTCACGGCGAAGGCGCGCCACTTCATACAGCGCCATTTCGGCGCCGAGCCCTGAGCCTTCAGCGCGCTTCAAGAAGCAAGCTTCGGCGTCTCGCGTTTGGCCTGCGCGCGCCAGACTCAAACAGTCGGGCGTCGTGGCGACGTCCGAGGCCGGCGTTTGCGCGGGCGCTGCGTCCCTCGAGCCGGCGGGTGCCGGCGTCGGGAGCGCCTGCCGTGCTTGCTCGACGATCGGAGGCGACGCGCTGATGCTACTCACCGAAGCGCTCGGACCATGAGCGCTGTGCTTGGCGCCCGATGCGCTTCTGCTGTCTGTGCGTTGCGGCGCTGCCGTCCCAGTGGGCGGCGCCGAAGGGTTGCTCCGCGTTCCTCCTGCATCGCCAGGCTTTTCGGGCCGACCGCGCAAGCTCTCTGCGACGATGATCGTCGCGTTGCCTGAACGCACTCGGCGCACCACGGTCGGCAGTACGGCAAACGCCACCAACGCGAGTACCGCCGCTGGCGCTAACCAGTAAGCGTGCCAAGGAGCAAGAACGGCGCGCGAGCTCGGCATGCATTCGCTCAAGCGCCGGAAAGCGGCTGGCTGGTCGAGGCCGACCGCGAGCTCTCGGTTGCCTTCCTTCAGCAGCGGTCCCCATTGGCCCTCGGTCAGCCGTTCAGGATTGGCCGTCACTTCGGGGGCACTCCCACCCGTGTCGGTCGCTGAGCGAGTCACGGTTGCTCCGCGATTGGTGCGGAGGCCTCGAGCGCCTGGACGAATTTCTTGCGCGCGTAGTGCAACCGTCTCCAGAGCGTCGGTTCTTTGCAGCGCAAGATCTCCGCCACTTGGCGACCTGGGAGGCCCTCGAGGTCGTACAGCACGACTGCGAGCCGTTCGCCCTCGCTCAGCGTCTCGAGCGCCGCCAGCATGCGTCGACGTGCCGACTCTTCACAAAACCCCGCGGAGCTCGGGTTCACTGCTTCGGGTCGCAGCGAGAACCACGATCGAAGTGCCTCGCCCATCCTACGGCGGCGGCGTACTTGACGCGCCTGGGTGATGCACAGCCGATACAGCCAGGTCTTCAGCTGTGCGTTGCCGCGAAATCGCGGCAAATAGCGGTGCATTTGCAGGAAAACCTCCTGCGAGGCGTCTTCTAAGTCCGCTTCGCCAACGCCCAGCTTGCGCAGAAAGACGATGGTGACCGGGTAGTAACGTAAGTGCAGGGATCGCCAGGCTTCATGGCTGCCGCGCACGCACTCGAGCAGCAAGGGCGACTCGCAGTCGTTATCCCATTCCCCAATCGTGCTGGCGGCGGCGGCACACATCGCGTTCCATTAGAGTTCTCGCCCCTAGGAACCTTCGCTCACACCTCCACTATTTGCTCCACGCATAACCAAAACCGACGGCGCCGCCCACCGTCAGCGTTCGCGGCGCGAGCACTTCTTCGTTATCGACGAAGAACTGTCCCGACGCGCCCGGCAACAGAACATCGATCGACGCCGTTCCTTCGACGAACAGGCTACGACTAATCGGAACCACGAAACCGGCTTCGGCGCCGGCCATCCACAGTGCCCGGGTGCGATCCGCTTGCTGGGTCAGGCCTTCTGTACTTGCCTGCTGGACGGCCAGTGAGACCACTGGACCGAGGTGAAGCAGGCCCGGGGGTAGGGGCAGCCTCCAAGCAAAACCGGCGCGCATATCACCGGTTCGCGCGGTCACTCGAGCTCCTCGTGGTTCGTTTTCTTCTAGCGAGGTCAGGCACCAGCGCAGCGCGAGCGCGCCTTCGAAGCTGCGTCCCAGCCCGACGCTCCCGCGCACACCCACCGAGGGCTGCGCGAGCGCCGCCGCGTATTCAACGGATAGCCGAGGACCTCGACCGAAGAGAACGAGCCCAGACTCCATTGTGGGCTCGCGAACGGACACCACGGGTGCGGAAACCGACACAGGCCGCTCGCTAGGTGCAGACTCTGCCGAATCTGGAGGGTTCGATTCAGCGGCTCCCAAGCCGCGGAAGTGTCGATCCAGCACCAGCGCGATCACTTCCGACATGGTGCGGCACGAGTCACCTTCGATCGGGAGATCGCGTCGCAGTTCGACCTCACCCTGAGGATTGAACAACTCGAGCCGCACGAAATCTCTCGGATTGCCGGCAGGCGCATGGCCGATGGTGTAGCGCGCGAGCCAGCCCTTGTGGCCTTCGACGACGAGCGCCCCCAATCGCCTCGACACGACCTCGCGAGTCGTTTCGAGTTCCGGGCAAAGAGCGTCAGGCGAGCCGGTTTCCAGCACAAAACCGTCCGACTCGAGCGCCGTCGCATGGGCCGCCCAAAGCAAGACCGCGCCCGCGCAAGCAAGACCCGAGCGGCTCACGAGCGCCTTAAATGGTCGTTAAAGAAGCGCGCTGAGCTGAGACGCTGGACCATCGCGTTCAATGCAAACCTAACGAGTGCCCGGGCAAGCTACACCGATTCCGGGGCTCTGGGGTTAATGGGTCTCGCAGGCCGGTCGGCCGCCGCCCTCGACCCGGGCGTGGTAGCTTCGATATTCAATGTCACGTCTTTGGGGTTATTCGGGGATTCTGATTTTGGTCTGCGGTTGCGGATCGTCCAGGGGTGACGCTGTTCCGGCGAGCGGCGGCAGGTCGCAAGGCGGGGGTGGTGCGCGGAGTGACGGAGGCGCGCACAGTGAGGGCGGCACGCGAAGCGACGCTGGTTCGCCAAGCGACGGCGGCGACTCGCAAGGCGGCGACTCACCGAGTGACGGAGGCGCGAACGCCATGGCTGGCGCCAGCGGCTGCTCGCACGGTGATATCCGGCTATTGGCAACACAGGTCTCGGGCACCGTCACCATCAATGGCGCTCCGTTCACTGGGTCGCTCAACGGAGAAGCGGGAGCTTTGGTGCTGCGCAACGCCGCGAACGACTACGCGCCACTCGCGAACATTACCGCAGGCGATGGTTCCTATAGCGCGTTGATCGCGCCTGGCACCTACGACCTTTACTATCATCATTCGGGTCAGTCGGTGGTGCTGCCGGGTAGCGACTTCGTCGTCCTTCAAAGCGGCATCGTGGTGGGGACTGAACCGCTGGCGCTCGACATTGACGTTCCGGTCGGCACTGTCTCCGGCACGCTGACTATCGCCGGCAAAGTGTTCACCGACCCGTCGGGCAAAGAATTGGGAACGCTCGAGCTTTCGAGCGCGACGAGCCGGCCGGTGTTGCTCGGCACCACTTTGTCGAACGATGGCAGCTTTAGCGCGCTCGTGATCGCGGGCACCTACGACGCTTTTTATGGCGGTGGTGCCAGTGTCGCAATTCCGCGCAACTACCGCACGATGGTTCGCAGCGGAATCGTGGTCAGCGCGGGGAAGACGCTGTCACTCGACGTCGATGTGCCCGACAATACGGTCACGGTTTCTCTGACCGTCAATGGCGTACCAGCGACGAACCAAGCGCAGCTCATTCTGCGTCACGCTTCGGAACAAGATCCGGACCAAGTACCGCTCGATCAGACGGCACCGGGAAAGAACACGCACTCTGCGCACGTGATCCCGGGCAACCGCTACGACCTGTACTACACGGGGCTCCAGAGCGGGCCAAACGCCCTGCTCAACGGCCAGGCCGTCATCAAGACAGGAATCGACATCGGCACCGCGCCCGTCACTGTGAACGTGAATGTCGACGCCACCGCAATCTCCGGCAAGGTGACCCTCAACGGCGCGCCCGTGCCAGTGGCCGATGGCGCTGGCCTCTACCTCAAGACTGCAGCCGGCGATCAAGTGCCACTCATGGCCCCCGACGGCTCATACTCAGCCCTGGTCGTGCCGGGCACGTACGACGTCTACTTCGATGGCGGATTGGCGGGAATCGCGGACGTGCCTCACAGCACGATCAAGCTTCAAAGCGGCGTGGTCATCGGCTCATCGCCCGTATCGCTGGACATTCAAGTTCCCAAGCCAACGCTTATCTCGGGGAAAGTTACCGTGAACGGCGCACGCATCATCGGCAGTCCCCAATATTTTCTCTCCCTCTCCGACGGTACCATCATCACGGACACTCCCAGCGGGGACACATATTCCGCGCTTGCCTTCCCAGGGACGTACGACCTCGTTTTCCATGCGCCACAGGATCCTGGCAATCTGCCGAGCAACTTCAGCGCCGTGATCAAGACGGGCATCGCGGTTGGAACGACCCCGCTCGAGCTCGACGTCGACATTCCCGGCGTCACTCTTTCCGGCACGATCTCCCTCAATGGAGTGGCGAAGAGCGACTCGCTCGCCGATCTCGACGGCGTGCGCTTCATCGTGCGCCTTCCCGACAAGAGTGGTCAAACTCGAATCGGGGATCACCTCGACACCGCCGGTTCCTATGCCTCGTTTCTCGTCCCCGGCCGGTACGAGCTCAGCTACACGACGGACGGCAGCGTGCAGGGCTATCCCACCAACCAATACCTCTCGCTCGGCTGCCTGATCGTGGAGTGAGTTGGTAGCATTCGAGAGTAGTAGTACCGATCGACCGTGCACGAGCCTCGACGAACATGACTCACACCCTCCTCGTCTTTCACGGCTTCACCATGAACGGTGCGGTGATGCACGCGGCACTCGAACCGCTAGCGGCAGCGCTCGAGCCTCACGTGCGCGTGGTCTGCCTCGACGCACCGCACACCTGCTCGGAAGCGACGGTCGAACGCATGTATCGAGGCTCGAGTTCTCGATTGTCTCCGCCGCATCTCTGTTGGTGGAACGCGAGCGATGATGGCCTCGAATACCGGGGCTGGGAGGAAACGCGCGCACTCGTGGGCGCGGCGCTCGATCGCTACGCCCCTGTTTCAATCTTGGGTTTCAGCCAAGGGGGAATCTTGGCCGCTGCGGTGGCTGCGCTGGCTCGACGCGGCGAGCTATCGCCCGTTCATGCGGCCGTGCTCATCGCGGGACGTAAGCCGCGCGCCTCACTGTTGCAGGGAGCATTCGGCGAGCCCGTCGCCGTACCCTCGCTTCACGTGTGGGGGGAGCGCGATAAATTGACACTCCAGCACAGCGAACAGCTGGTCGAGTGCTTCAGCGCGCCGCAACGAGAAGTGGTCCGTTGGGCTGGCGGTCACGTGGTGCCAACGAGCGGTCCTGCGTGCGACGCCATCGTGCGCTTCGTGACGGAGCACGCCTCGCGCTCGATCTGACGGATCGACGCGCTGACGCGCGCAAGCCGAGTCAGGAGCTCAGCGCCTTTTTCGTGACCGCCGCAGCGCGTCGATGCTCCACGGCCCTCCTCCGGCAGCCGAGAAATACAAAAACACGAAGCAATAGAGCACCGCCGGCACTCCTTGATTCACGGTCGGCCAAAAGCTCTTCGGGAAATGAAACTGAAAGTAGGCAACGGCCATTTCACCGGCCAAAACGAACGCGACCGATCGTGTGAACAACCCGACCAGCAGCAGTGCGCCACCGACCAACTCGAGCAAACCTCCGATGCCTATTTGCGAGAACAACGGGACCGTAGCCCCAGCAGGCATCCCTACAGGAAAGGCGAATAGTTTCGACGTCCCTGCGAGCATGAACATGAAGGCGGCGATGATGCGCAGTGCGCTCAGGAACTGCGGCGCAAACAAGCGATATCTCGCGACCGCGCTATCCGAATAGGGGGCTCCTGAAGGCGCGGTGTCGCGAAGGTGGGATGTGGCTGCCATCGTCGATGGCCAGATGCACCAAACAGACCAGCCAAAGCAGCGGCGAATTGGCGTTCTTTCGAGCGATCCGCCGTAGACCGCGGAGCGAATGAGTCGCGATTGGCTACGCTGTGACGAACTGACTCGAGCCGCATTCGGACGGCACGCATTCATAGCGGACCGAGAGAGAGGAATCTTCCGCGCCTCTGGAATCCGCAAAGCTCTCGTTACTTTGCCTGCCCGCGACGGTCAGCGGCGACTGGATAACGCAGGAGTATTCCCATTCGCACACGGAGACCGACCACGGTGCTTGCCTCCATGATCCCACTTCACCGCAAGGCACTCTGCCTGAGCCACTGGTTCGCGGCTTCGTGCCTGCTCGCTTGCAGCTCTTCGCCGCCATCGACGCCCGGGTCGGGGACACTCGACGGAACGGCAGCAGCCACGGGGAGTCAATCAGGGTCTGGTAACGTCGACCCGAACCCTGGCAGCAACGGTGGCTCGATTCAGTTGAACGTGTCGCCCGCGGGCAGCGGCGGAAGTAGCGGCAGCGACGGATCGAGCGGCGGAACGAACGGCGCCGTGCAGTGCAACGGCCGGTTCTCCGGTCGCCTGCGTGACTTCACGGTCGCCCAAGATTCGACGGGACGAGCATTAGACCCCGCCGCGGTTCCACCGATTGCCGACTCCATCGGCGGCGTGAGCTACCGGGTGAGCCCGGACTTCGAGTTCGCCAACGCGATGCTGAATCCGAACACGGCTATGGGTAAGCGCTTCGGTCCAGATCCCGGGCTCGTGGCGGCGACACTCGGCGCGGACCACACGCCAGTCTACGCGGGTCCCGCGGAAGGCACCGTAACGACCACCGGGCCCGAAAACTTCGCGACCTGGTTTCACGACACGGCCGGCGTGAACATGGCTCAAACCCTCACGTTGCAGTTCCTGCCCGATCCCTCGAAACCGAGCGATCCGAACGCCTACTACTACGACAGCAGCACGATGGGCTGCAACGCGGCCACCTGTCCCGGATTCTTTCCGATCGACGGGCAGTTGCTGCAAAACGAGGGCAATCAGCACAATTATCACATGACCTTCGAGCTCCACCTGGAGTTCAAATACCATCCGGGTGAAGTCTTCACCTTCATCGGTGATGACGACATTTGGGTATTCGTCGACAACAAGCTTGGGCTCGACCTGGGCGGAACCCACAACGAAGTCACCGGTCAAGTCATGCTCGACACACTGGGCCTCGTCGACGGGCAGACCTACCCGCTCGACTTCTTCTGGTGTGAACGGCACGTCGTGGGTTCGAACCTTCGCATCGAGACCAGCTTGGAAGTCACTAGCTGCGGTGACGTGGTGAAATAGCCCGAAGCTTCCTGGGTGTCGTCGGTCAGCGTTCCCATTGCATGATCAAGTCGACGTCACAGCGACGCCCGACGGTCACGGGCTGCACGGTTCCGCGCACGCCAAAGTGCTGCATGGCGCCCTCGAATACGCCAACCTGATAAGAATTACCGAAATTCCAAATCTCGCGCAGCTCGACCCTCGCGCTCGTTTCGGTCAGCTCTTTCACCGTGGCCGTGCCGGGCTTGATGGAGACTTCATAAGCCTTCGTGACGAGGTTGAGCGCACTCACCCAGTTGTGCCCTGCCACGCTGAAGATCACCTTGCCGATGGTCGTGCTGGTGAGGGTCGGAAAGGCCTGCTTCCCCAAGGCAATCATGCCAGCGCGCGGCGACATATCTGGATAGAGCACGTCCACCGCGTCGACCATGAGCCGCATCAGCTCGTGGAGTGGATAGTCCTTGAACGCCAAATAGCGCTTGTCGTTGGGGCGCGGTGCTCCCCGTCGCTTGAGCATCGACAAGAGCGTGTCGATGTACATGCCTTTGACGGACGCGACCGCCGGTGTCTCGCTGATCCACGCTTCCAACTCGGCTTTGTCCGTCGCGAATTCTGGTTCCGCCGCGCCAGAAGCGGGCGGCGCTGCGTTGTCGAGGACGGCGTCGGTCATGGCACGGCTGCGAGTGAACGTTCAGGCCCAGATTACAACACTCCCAGCCGAGCCTACAGACAAGTATCGCTGGGCAAATCGGCACCATCAGCACAAATATCTTCAGGTCCGTGGGCCACGTTCGCATCATAAAAGCCACGGAATTCCCCCGCATCGAAGCAGTCCGCCGTCAGTGAATGGCCCCACGCGATTGCGGCCCAGCGCGACGGCAACGTCGGATCCGGTGACAGCACAGTCTGGTGCTTCACTTCTGCGGCGCAGCGTGGGTCCATCGGCAGCGCGTCCAAGAACGACTGCGCGGCGGCCACTTCATCGGCACAGCCGTCAGGGCAATTGTAGAGCAACACCACCGCGCCGTGCTCCAGGTCGTGTACCAAGAAGCCGAGTGGCACCGGGAACGAGTACGTCTTGTACGCTGCCCACACCGGGTAGTGGTCGCCGTACACCGGCGGGTTCATCGCATAAGCGATCGCCGAGCACACTGAAACGTGTTGCGCGCTCGGCTCCGAGAACGAAAGCTGCTCCACCGTGCACGCACCGCTACCGGCAGTGCCTTGCGAGTCGCCGCCCGCCCCGGCTCCGGCCCCGGCACCGGCACCGGCCGCGCCCGCGGTAGGCGCTTCACTCGACCCGGCCTGGCCAGACTCACCCGCGACAGCATTGCTCACGCCGCCGTTCTCGGCGCCGCCATTCGTCGCGCCGCCCTTGCCGCCATTCATGGCGCCGCCAACGTCGCTGTCCCCGCCCAGCGCGCCGGCCGCACCGCTACTCGCGGCGACTCCCGCGGCCCCAGCGTGCACGGCGTCGTCGTTGCTCGTGCCTCCGCAATGAGCGAACAGGAGCGGCGCCATCAAGGTAACGGCGGCGTTGAGCGTGCGCAGAGCTCGTCGATCCTCGAACATGGTCCCTGTTCTACACCATACGCGGCAATTCGCGGTGCCGCTCGACTGGCCCCAACCCCCAGGGCACCTGAGGCGAAAGATCGCAGTCGATTTGCCCAAATCGACCCTCGCGGGGGAAGCTTTGTCCACGCGCGAGCGAACAACAACGGGACGCGCCGGGGGAGTTTCCGGCGGGATCTTAACGGGAGGACGATTGATGACGAGAAAATGGATTGGGGCGTTGGTGCTGTTTTTGGCAGTGCCGAGCGTCGTGGGGTGCGGCAGTGACAACGAGAGCAGCGGCAGCGCGGGCGCAGGCCTCGCCGCATGCAATGCCTATTGTGATGCGGTCATCGCAAAGAGCTGCCCGGGCGCGGCAGACTGCAAGACCGACGAGTGCGAAGGACTCGACAAGGCTCCCGGGGCCTGCGACACGGCGTTCAAGACCTACTACGACTGCTTGAAAGCACAGACTGACGTCTGTACGCAGAGCTCGACCTGTCAGCTCGATCTTTCGAAGTGTCAGTGACGAATCGGCTGAGCCGCTCGCCGTAAGCGGTGACGTGTGGACGGGGCCGTCGAACGGTGCGGCCCCGTCTCCGGCATATGCAATCCGCAGGGGCCGTTTCTGCGGGGGCTAATCAGCAAGCCGCTTCGAATGCGAAGACAATCGCGCGCTCGCGGTCGATCGCCATGGTGCTCACCGACTTCCAAAAGCGCCGCCCGCTGTAGGCAAAGGTAAAGCGAAGACCGCGCTGCTCTTACGTTGGTTGCCCCAACGCTTGCGCGACCTCCCGAGTCGCCGCGCGCGGCTAGACGTCGCCCCCTCGAACACGGCATGATCGGAACTGAATGACCTCCGACCATTTCGATTCACGCGAATTCGGCCAGGGGCGGCCTCCGATGCGGCGTTCGGGCGGCTGGCTTGGCTGGGTCCTCTTCATCTTGGTCCTCGGCGCAGCTGGAGCGTTCGCCTACTACCTATATCTCCCGCTGCGACAGACGCGGGCGCGTTTGGACACGGACGTTGGCCGTCTCAACGCTGACCTCGCTCGAGCGGCAGAGCGCGAGCGAGGCCTCAATCAGCGCATTCAGCAGGACGAAGATCGCTTCAGCAAGCTCTCCGGCGACTGCGACCAGGTCGCGAGCGAGCTCAAGCAAACGGTCGCCGAGAAAGAGAAAATCGAATCCGAACTCAAGCGCGTCCAAGGTGAGCTGTCGCAGAAGCTGGAACCAGAAATCACGAGTGGCAACATTCGCATCCGCCGACGCGGCCAGGAACTCGTGCTCGACATGACTGACGATATCCTTTTCGACAAGGGACAGGCCGAAGTGAGTGAAAGAGGGCAAGCGGTTCTCCAGCAGATCGCGCGCAGCCTCGTAGAGCTCGGCGCCTACGGCATCCAGGTTGCTGGCCACACGGACGGCACGCGCGTGGTGAGTGCAAAAACCCAAGAGCATTTCGCGACCAACTGGGAACTGTCTTCCGCACGCGCCACCAACGTCGTCCGGTTTCTGCAAGAGCGCGGCAAAATCCCAGGTGCTCGCCTGGTCGCCGCCGGCTTTGGTGAATTCCGGCCGGCCGCGAGCAACGCTACCGAAGACGGCCGCCGAAAGAACCGCCGCATCGAGATCCTCCTACTCCCTCCCGCGCCGAACGACGCTAACGGCAAGATCCACTGAGCCCAACCGACGGCTAGCGCAACACGTCTACGGCGTTCGATTGAGGAACACGTTGACGCCCTCATTGGTCGTGGTCACGAGATCCAGTCGTCGGTCGTGATTCAAATCCCCAACGGCCAATCCGCTCATGTAAGGACCCGGGTAGCGCGTCACGCAGGTAAAGGTCCCATCTCCGGCGCCCAACAGCACCGTGATCCCCGACTCATGGACGAGAATCAGGTCCTGACGCGAATCTTGGTCGAAATCGACCACCGCGAGCTGAGTGACCAGCTCGGGATAATCACGCCGATCGGTAAACGAGCCGTCACCCGCGCCAATCAGCACGCTGAAGGAATTGCTGCCCCAAGTCACGAGATCGACATTGCCGTCAGCGTTCAGATCCGCAGCCGCGATCCCCTCGGAGCGAGCCCCAATTGGAAACTGCTGGCCCGCATCGAAGGTGCCGTCAGCCTGATTGAGCAACACGTCGATCGCCTGAGCTTCACTCAGGGTTATGACGAGATCTTGCCTGGCGTCGCCGTTGACATCGACAACGGTCGCGCCCATGGGACTGTCGGGTAGGTCTATCGAGCGGATCGGCGCGAACGCGCCGTCACCAGTGCCATACAACAGGAAGACACGCTGTTTCGAATAAGCGAGCGCGACGACGTCCGAGCGCCCGTCACCGTTTAGATCGCCGACTGCGAACGTTTCGACGCTGCGGCCAGTCAGCCAAGGCGCCTCGGGAGCGAACCTCCCTTGACCCGTGCCGAGTTGCACACTGATCGCGGAATCGATGAATAAACGATGAGCCAGTGTCACGATGTCCAGCCAGCCGTCGCCATTGAGATCAACTGCAACCGGGTCATCAGCGGGCAGCTTGGTGTCGTACTCGAGATGATTGAGCAGCGTACCATCGCCTACTCCACGGAAAACGTTGAGCGCGGTCAGGTCCGCATCGCCGCGCAGGCCATATCGGGCGGCGGTGGCAGCGACGTCGAGTTGGCCGTCGCCATCGAGGTCAGCGAGAACAGGCGACCCGTGCGCGGGCGCGGTCGTCGGGTACACGGGGTCGGCGCCGAAAGTGCCGTCGCCGTTGCCTAGCTGGACCGCGACCCAATCGTCGCTGACCGTAGCTAGATCCAGCTTGCCATCCCCGTTCCAATCGCCGAGGCCGATCAGCCCGTTGCTACCACCTGCCCTCGAACTCGTAAGGATCGGCGCGAAGGGACCGCTTCGTTGACCGAGTAGCGCGGTGACCGAACTCGGTAGAACGTCCGCCGAACCATCGCCATTCACGTCCGCTACGGTCAAGCGACCCACACAGCCTGAAACGACCGTAGAAATCTTGTCCTCGAAGGTGCCATCGCCCTTTCCGAGCCAGAGCTCGATGATCGAGGCGCCACCGTCTGGCGGACCACACCCGAGCGAGCGCACGAAATCCAGATCCCCATCGCCGTTGAAATCCGCAAGCCTGACGCCGCCGTCGTACGTGTCGGTCTCCAGCACGTCGGCCTTCACGAATCCGCCCTGCCCGTTGCCCAAGAGCACATTCGTCTCTCGTTGGCCGAGCGCGAGAATGTCGAGGCGGCCGTCATGATTGAGATCGCCCGCAGAAATGTCCTTGGGTAGATCGCCAACCTGCGTCGAAGTTCCGGCCCCGAACGTGCCATCGCCGTTGCCGAACAACACGACCACCGCGACGTCGTTGCTACCCACGGCGATGTCCGTATCTCCATCGCCGTCGAAGTCACCGAGGGCAAGCCCGGCTTGCGCACTCGCCAGCGGGTAGACAGTCGCAGAGGCAAAGGTTCCATCACCCAACCCGAGCAGCACAGTCACCCCTTGGGGTTGGTCCAGCACGAGGTCTAGGGTTCCGTTCGCGTCGAGGTCGTTCGCTGCGATCGAGCCTTCATAGAACCACTGACTCATCAAATCGGACCCGCTCGAATACTTCACGCTGGCGGAGAACGAGCCGTCACCGTAGCCGAGCAGAATACTAACGCTGCCGTCCGTGTTCGCAGTCGCGAGGTCGAGCTTTCCGTCGCGGTTCCAATCGCCCGCAACTGAAGTAGCAGGCTCGCCCGTCGTTTGGCTCACGAACGGGCCATGAAGAATCGGAGTTACGTCGCGCTCGCACGCTGCCAGCACCTGCAGCGTGCCACCCGCTCCAGCCGCAATCGCGCCGCCATGTCCACCGTTCTCTCCACCCGTCCCACCGCTGGCGGCGCCTCCAACGCCTCCGTTTTGAGCGCTCCCCGCGTGTGCTGCGGGCACGCCGCCGAGTAAGCCGCCCGCGGCGCCCGCGGCCCCACTTGCTCCACCACTCCCTGCGCTGCCCGCGTGACCAATGGCTCCAACCGCGACCCCAGCCCCGGCGGCTCCAACCGCGAATGCTCCACCGAATGGCCCGGCTCCCTCGAGCCCGCTGTCCTCCAACACTCCCAACTGGGTGCGCCCGCACGAAAGCAGCATCCCAGCCGTAACGACGACGCCGAACACCCGTTGCACCTCGCTGAGCCCACGCCCTTCGCGTGGGGCGTCGTGGCGCAGGCGTTTGCTTGCTGAAAGCGACCTCAAAAGCGCGCCAATCGTGCATCGCATGCTCAACCCAACCCGCGCCGCAAGCTAACACAGCCGCGGCACGCTCCCGTCGAGCTTCGGACTTCGAAATCCGCCACGCTTGCCGACACGGAATCGCTCGGTCCTGGAGCCGCGAATGAACGAGCCGTAGCGCCTTTTTTACGAATTCTCGCCGCGTTTTTGGGGGTGCTATTTGGCGAGACGCGTGCGAAGTGCTTCACTTTCGAGAACTTTGCAGCTTAGCGGCGCTTTTTTTGGAGGTCCTTGCGTGAATTCATCGGTGCAGGTTTCGACTCGGCGCAGGTCCCTCGAGTTCGTGCGGCGGAGCGTTGCAGTTTGGCTAGCCATCGCGGCAGCTGCGTGCTCGTCAAAGGGAGCGAGTGACGCCAACAACAACGGCGGCGCTCCTAGCAACAACGGGCAGGCCGGCTCCGCGGGAATGACCTCGAGTGGTGGTACGGGCGGCATGAGCACTGTGGGCACGGCCGGTGCTCTAGGCACCGCCGGGGGCGCGGGCACGAACGCAAACACCGAACCCTTCATCAACCCCGCAGGCAAGCTGACCGCAGCTGGCAACAGCTTTGGACTGCAGGGCTACTGGTACGCCTATGCTGATGGCGTCACCAGCACGCAGAGCGGCAACCCATATCGCGACGGCATGTACTGCGTGAAAGGCACGGCGCCCGGCGACGGCGTGGGCGACCACTGGGGCGTCGGCCTCGGCCTCGATCTGAACAGCGTCAACGGCGCCAAGATGCCCTACGCCTATCAGGGGAAAATCACCGGCTTTCGGATGAAGCTGGTCGGCTCGACGCCATCATCCGTACGGGTGAATTTCGTGACCAAGGCCGATAGCAGTGGAGTGCCTCCCTTCATTACCGGCACGCTCGGACAATCCGTGGTGTACAAGATCGCGGACGCACAGGTGCCGCTCGATTGGACCGTGGACAACGCGGGCGAAAAGGTCGCGGACAGCTTGTACTCGCTCCAGATCCTCGCGCCGGGTTCTGAGGCGGCCGGGCCAATCGATCTGTGCATCTCCGAGTTCGAGCCGGTCTACGACTCGGGCGGCACGACGCCTGTCGATGGTCCGTACATGAACAGTGACGGTTTCATTCGCCAGGAGAACAACCCATTCGGCATCCAAGGCCCAATCTTCGCCATCGGTGATGGCGTATCGACGGCGCAGTCCGGCAACCCGTACAAGAACGGCAAGTACTGCGTGTCCGGGACATTCTCCGGAGCTGCGGCAGACTGGGGCGCCGGGATCGTCTTTTATCTGAACCGCGCACCGGGCAGCGCGACCAAATCCCCCTACGATTTCAGCGGAAAAGTCGCGGGATTTCGCATCGGCTTGAGCGGCAATTCACCCGGTCCGGTGCGGGTTCAGTTCGTGCTCGATGAACCGCAGATGGGCAATCAGCCAATGTTGGTCGGCCGTCTCAACGCCAAAGCCGACTACCGCATCGAATGGGCTCAGGTGCCGACGAGCTGGGCAGTGTCCGACGCAGGCCGCGAAGTCGACGGCACGGCGATCTCGGTGCAAGTCTACCTGGACGGCAAAGTCCCCGGTCCGTTCGACGTGTGCGTGGATGACTTCTTGCCGCTAGCCGCTGCCGATTTGACGAAAGCCGCTCAGCCCGCGGCGACCGGCTACACCGGCGCTCGCACGATTGAAGACACCGCGCTGGCCGCGGAATACACCACCTGGAAGCAGCACCGCCTGAAGGACTGCAACGACGGGACCGCCTGCGTCCCGCGCGATGAAGGCGATTGCATCTCCGAAGGCGTCGCGTACGGCATGTTGCTCTCGGCCGGCAACGACGACCGTGCGACGTTCGATAAATTGTGGGGTTATTTCAAGAAGAACAAGAACGCCAACGGCGTGATGAAATGGCAAACCGCCGCGTGCGGTGCCGCGACTGCCGACGGTTCGGCGACGGACGGCGAGCTCGACGCGGCCATGGCGTTGATCCAAGCGAGCTGTCGTTGGGGCACGACTTACGCCGACGACGCCAAGCAACTCATCACCGCGATCAAAAACACCGAACTGACCACTTGCAACGGCACGATGGTTTTGAAGCCTGGGGACAACTTCGGCGGCTGTGACCGCACGAATCCCTCCTACATTGCGCCCGGCTACTACAAAGTGTTCGCGACCTTCACCAGCGACACCAGCTGGAACACCGTCGCGAGCGACGGCTACAAGCTGCTCGCCACGTTGCAAGCCGCGCAAAACGGGCTGGTTCCGAACTGGAGTAACGGTAGCGGCGCTCCCGCTACGGGCGACGACGGAAAGTACGGCCCCGATGCATCACGCACGCCCTGGCGCGTCGCGACGGATTACGCTTGGTTCAACGAGCCCAAAGCCGCCACCTTCCTCAACAACGTCGCGACCTACGTCGATGCGAACGGCGGCGTCGCGCGTCTGTTCGTGCCCAACAGTGCTTTCCGCGGTGGCCTCGCGATGAGCGCGCTCCCCGCAGCCGCCAGCAAAGCACAAGCATATACCGACGCTTGGCTGCAAACGGCAGTCGACGACAACACCTACTTCCCCGGCACGTTACGCCCACTCTACATGCTGCTCTTGGCAAACAAGTTCCCGAAGAGCTGCAATTAGGGAAGCTTTGCCTGCGCCTTTCGGCTCAGCGCGCCATCAGGCTCGCGCTGCGCTCTTTGAGCCATCGCGCGTCATCTTCCTGACCGAGCTCTTCGTACAGTCGCGCCAACTCGAGGTGGCGCGGTAACAACGGACCCAGCGAATACACACCCAAGTACGCGATCGCGTGCAGGGGCGCAGTGCGCGAAAGTGAATTCAAGATCTCGCCTGTCAGATACTGCGTCAAAGGTGCCCCCTGCCTCTGTCGCACGCGGCGTCCTCGCCTCGGCAGCAACGCGGACGCCGCGATCTCCACGGGTAAACCAAAGTACAGCGTGGTCGCCCGCTGCAAAGTGACGAGAACGGCTCGCTGCTCTCCCGTAAAATCGCCCAACGGCTGAAGCACGATCGTGCGGCGTTCCGCGATCGGTCGCAACGTGCTCGACCGCTGGAATTCCAGGAATGCAGGGCATCGGTACTCAGATCCGTGTGGCCCCACTTCCGTGGGCCGGCAGCGTGCCTTCTGACCGTGGACCCGACGGTCCGTCCACCAAGTACCGACCCTGATTTTGGGCGATCACTGTCCCGCATCGCACCCCGTGGCCCGAGCTGTTGCCGCGCAGCCCGCCGAACCAGGGCGGCTGACTGCCCCTCGACTAAAGCGATTTGCTGGGCCGTGTCGCCGCGAACTCGAGCACGAAGCGCTCACCGCCATCCGCGTCGTTCACTGTGAAAAGCTTCCCGAACGGCTTTGCGCCAATCGCGCTGCACATCGCGCCGCGGGCCGTCAGGTCGCGGCGGGTCGCTTCTGCGTCATCCACGAGCCAATACAGTTCGAGCGGCGAGGTTGCATCGGGGTTGTCGCTCGCGATCGCAAAGTGTTCGAACTGGATGAAGTTCGGCGCCTCGCGTTGGACCTTGAGTCCGAGCACTTCGGTGTAAAAGGTTTTCGCTTTCGCGATGTCCTTGACGTTCGCGACCGCAAATCCGAACCGCAGATTCGTCGACATGTGGGGATCTCCTTGGAACGCGACATTGGCGAGACGGACGCTAGGACGTGTAGGCCGTCCGGATTGCGCCCATGAGCGCTGGCGATCGAAGCTTCCCCCAATTCGCGCGCGCGGCCAGCGCCGCGTGCAGCATCCGTCGAGGCCATTTTTGCCACATCCTGCGCCGAAACCATAGCCGCCAGCGGCGGCACCGTTGCTCCCAAGAGCTCACGCCTTTTTCATCATAACGTTGCGTGTGGTTGACTCGGAGCTGCCAAACTCGCCGGCCGCCAACTCAACATGGAACAGCGAGGAGCCCTCAAGACGCCAAATCTGCGCGCGAAGTGGGCGCTGGGCAGCGTGTTGCTCCTCGCTGCTTGTGCCCCGAAGCACCAGATCCGCGACAGTCACGATCCGAGCATCATCCCCCCAATAGACGAGTTCGGTTTTCGCTGCGCGCGCGAGCCGATGCCAGCAGACAGCCCATACCGAATGCCGCTCGCGCGCGAGGAGCGGGATCCCGCGCTCGCCTCGCGGCTCGACGTGCTGCCACCGCGCGCCCGCCGTACGGCCTTGGCCGCGGGCCTAGAGCCCCTGCTCGCTCGCATCCTACAGGCGCGAGCAACGATGCGCGAACCAGACCTCGAACTGATCGAACGAGAGCACGAGCTCGAGCTCCGGTTGAATGCGCTGAGCGCACAGGTATCTGCCGTCGAGTTCGAAGCCCGCTGTACCTCAGAGATGCTCGCCAAAGTGCAGGCGAGCTTTCTCGACCGCGAGCAAGCGCGCCAGGTGAAGATCGCGACGCTCTCGCTGATGGTCGGCGCAGCGCTCGCTACCGCAGCAGGCGTCTGGGCACTCGCCGACGACGACTCGAACGCCCCGGTCGTGCTCGGCATTGCCGGTGGCGGGATCGCCGCTGGTCTCGGTGCGTTCGCGCTCACCCACGAAGAGCATCCCATTCGCCTCGTGCATCAACCAAACCACCTGGCAGCGATTGAGCGAGGCAGCGATCCCGACCACCTCTATCCGACATTCGTATTTCGCATGCTCACGTTTCCGCAGCCGTCACAGGCCCGCTCGCCCCGTGACGAGCTCGTCGCGGGGTGGAAACGCGAGCTCGAAGAAGCGCTGCCCAGCCAAGAAGCCATCGCCGCCGCGGCACTACTGAACGGCCCGGGCGGAAGGTACGAAGATGTTCGGCTTGCCCTGCGAGCCCAGCGCTACCAAGACCTGGAACTCGCGGTGCAAGGCATCGCACGCGATCTCGAGCTCCTCGATCGTTCCCTAGTCCGGCTCTTTACCATGCCCGGCTCTGCGCCCGCGAAGCCACAGCCTTAGCCATTCGCGGCTCCTCACTGCCGCGGGTTCTGGCTCGTCTTGCAACGCAGTCCAGAAGGCTTTGGTGAGGAACGCTCCTGCTCGTGCTGTTTGCGAATGTCGTCAGCCTTCCAAAGTTTGAACGGCTCGCTGGTGACGAGCCCGACTTTGCGCACTGCCGGCTCGTGCTTTTAGCCCATCAGCTAAATTTCACAATTTCTAATGATTTCAAATCTTTAATGGACAAGAAAAAGTGCACACAGCACCGCCGCCCGGAATGGGCTAGTTGCTTACGGCGCAGCGTCGTTCAGTTCCTCTCAGCAAAAGGGTTTGGAAATGGCAATCGAGACCTGTGCGAAGTCGTCCATGAAAAGAGTCTTCAGCGCTTTCGCTGGGGTTTGCTGGTTGCTCGCGCCCGCTACGCAAGCGAGCGCAAGACCTAGCTGTCATGAGCTGTCCATCGAAGATGCGCGTGCCTTACCTATCGGTACCGAAGTCACACTCGATGGCACCGTGAGCACGCCTTCCGGTGCGTTTTCGTCGAGCTTCTTCGACGTCGGCTTTGGTCTGCAAGATCGCGAGGCCGGCATCTACGTCAGTGTGCAGACCGATCCTCACCTCGTTCCGGGCGATCGCGTGCGGGTGACCGGCGTGCTTGCCGATAGCTTTGGTCTGCTCGTGCTGATCCCCGAGGTCATCACGGACGTGACCCGGATCGGCCACACGCATCCTCCCCTCTCGGAAGCAGAGGCGACCGGTTCCATTGGCGAATCGACGGAAGGCTTGCTCGTTGCGGTCAAAGCCCGCGTCACGCAAGCGCCAACCAGCGACCTGCCCTACGGTTACAAGTTCACGGTCGACGACGGCTCGGGGCCAATACAGATCTTCGTCAACACTCCGACCGGGATCGATTTATCTCCGCTCAGCGTGGGCAAGAAGCTGAAAATTACCGGATTTAGCAGCCAGTTCGACGATCACTACGAGATTGATCCGCGCTCTGCCGATGACGTGACCGTCCTTCGCTAATTTGCGCGGCCCATGTGCGAGCTTAAACGGTCAATCCCAGCCGGATTGCCCATTGGTGTTACGCAGGATTGCGTGCACCGCGTGCACCTGACCGCCGGACATCTTGATCATGTGCATGTCGAGGTGTCCGGTCGTCTGATAGTCGAAGATGGTAAAGCCCGCGGCGATCCCCCGAAGTTCGTCGACGACAATCACGCGCGGTACGAACTCACCCCCGGTCGTCGGCGTGTTGGCGCTGCAAGTAGCGCCGGTCCCGCAAGAAAAATTGCCGCCGCCATTTTCCAAACGTCGGCAAGCGGACGTGACGTTACAGACGCCAGACGGAAACGCACGGAAGTACTTGTCTACCCAGCTGGTCAGCTGCTGCCTCGTTGGACGTTGGCCTTGCGGCACTTCGTCGTGCCAGCCGATATCTTCAGCGATATCGATGATCGCAGCCGGATTGGAAGCCACCGCAAAAGAGGCTGAATAGTCGCCAGGACGTACGACGATCGTCTCGATCTCCGTCATCTTTCCGGCGGCCACCTTGAAACGCAGCCCAACGGGGCGATCCGTTCCACCCTCCGGAATCACTGCCTGCGCGGCGACGCTGCACGCCGTTGTATCGAGCGCGCGCTGCGAATACTTCGTGTCCCCGGCGTTTTTCCAGAAGTCTGTCGTGCCGATCTGACCCGCTTGGGCGTTCTCGGTGAACTTGAGGTTGGTCGCGAGCGGCAGGGTCGAAGGATCGCCGGCGCTGAGCGCGGCGAAATAGGCGTCAGCGAGGCCGTCGAGGAGCGCCCGCGTGCATTCGCTGCTAGGGGCGCCACCAGCGCCAGACGTCCCACCCGTGACCGCCCCGGCACTGCCTGCAGTCACTCCTGCGCCACCACTGCTTGAGCCACCGGTTTGCGGCGCTCCTCCACTGGGTGACGTGCCGCCGCCACTGCTGCCACCTCCTGGCGACGCTCCGCCTGCGTGCGCTGTTGCGCCGCCTCCCCCGATGGTGCTCTGGCCGCCGCTTTGTGATGGTGCGCCGGCACTGTTCGGCGCGCCCGCCGCGCTCTGGCCGCCAAAAGCGCTTTGCCCGCCAGTATTGGGCCCGCCGTTTTCGCCACCGCCGCAAGCCGCAAGTGTGAGAGCCAGCAGCAGAGCACAACTGAAGAAAGCTAAACGCGCGCAAGCCGGTCGACGTGCCATGGCGCGAAGCGTATCAGAAGAAACCCAACAGACACTCACCGCCAGGTCGAACCCGGCAAGCTCAAAGTCGAGAGAAATTCGCGTTAAGCAGCGTTTTCCGCGCTCGTTGACGAACGACCGCAGAACCCGCCGAAAACCACTCCGGGCGCGTGCACTCCGCGTCACGGAGTCAAGGTGTTCCACATCCCGTTGATGCGTTGGTCTGCGTCGGCTTTCACGAGGCGCCGATTTCTCGTCAGCCTCGAGAGTGAAGCGCTCAGAGCTCGGCACGTCTTCAGCGTCGCCGCCGCGCGCGCGACGCGGCGGAGCATCCGCAGGATGCGAGCACGCCAGCCGTCACACGCTGCACACGGCGAGGAGCAGCTAAGGATTCTTCTCGCAAACAGCGTGCGGGACCTGCGGGAACGACGTCGGCACGGCGTCCGAAGTCGTGAGCAGTTCGGTCACGGCGAGCGCTTTTGCCGAGAAGTATTCGTCGTACTGGCGGATCTTGCTCTTGACCCTACCCGTTTCATCGAGCGCGGCAGGATCGTACGGCGGAGCACCGATACCCGGCAGCGCGTAGAGCGTGAACGAATATTCGTCGGTCGAGCGCGGCACAGCCCCGTCAGTGCAGTAGGTGGCCCACGACGGGCACGGGCCGAAGAACGCAGTCGGACCGCCGGGGCCGCCGCTCAGCTGCTCGGCGCTGTTGCCCAAGGGGAACTGAACGCTGGGCAGCGCCGCAGGCAGCGTATGCGTGTTGCACGGCATGTTCCAGATCGCCCAGTGGTAACCCAAGTTCTTGTTCGGCGGTGTGGGCAACTGATTCCGATTTTCGATGATCGTCAGATCGCGAAATACGATCGCATACGCTCTGGTTCCTTTCGGCCCCTTGCTGAAGTTGAGCTCGGGAGAGGTGCCGTCGGCAAACGTCTTTCCCTCACAGGTGGACGTGGACGGGAGAGGCGCACCACTCTCGAATGCTGGGCTCCAAATTCCGAATTTGCCGTGATTGCCGTAGTGATTGCCGTTGTCGTGGCCCTTCACGGCTTGCGAGATCGTTTCTGCCTCACCTTCGGATTCGGCGCTGCAGCCGATAAGTAGGGAAAACGCGCTGAGCGTGGCGACGAGAATGGACCCTTGAAGCACACATTTCATGGTGACCCTCCAGTTCAATATCGAATTCAATCGAGACCGCCAGCTCTCCCTAGTCTGCCTTCCGGGTAGGTGTCCATAAGCATTTCTGTGCGCGTGTTGCTTATCGACCGTGAGTGTCGTGCGCACACTGATGCGGTGTTGAAATGCGCGCCGCTCTGCGTGCTCGCGAATGAGCTTCCCTTTTCACCAGGTCCCGTCAAACTAATCTTAGGGAAATTATGCTTATCGAGAGAAAACGTTTTCGGGTCTCGCGAGCGCGTCTGACCACTGCGTTACTGATGCTCGTCGGTTCGGGCTGTGCGCGCGTGTCCACAGAGTTGCCTTTAGACCAAGTGGACGGCGGCAACACGAACGGTGGTGCGGGCACTTCCGGCGCGAGCGGTGGCGCCGCGAACAGCGGCGGCATCGCGGGTGACTTCTCGACGTCCGCCGGCGCGAGCCCGATCGCTGGGCGCGGTGGAGATGGCGGTCCCGCCGACTCGGCTGGCGCTGCCGGCGCAACAGGCGATGGCGGATCCGCTGGCGTTGGCCCCCTTTGCGAACAGGAATTCGCGCTCTGTACGGGCCAGACTCAATGCACGGACCTACGCGTGGGCGACGCGCAGGGCAGCGCGGTGCTCAACTGCGGATTCTGCGACAATACGTGCAGTCTGGAGCATGCCAACGGCGCCAAGTGTGTTGCCGGGACCTGCGCCCCTACTTGCCAAAGCGGATTCGCTGACTGCAACCCGACCGCTGGCAACGACGGCTGTGAAACGGCCACGACGACGATTGACAATTGCGGCGGGTGTCGACGCATCTGCAGCACCTTCGGCGCGACGAGCCGCACTTGCAGCTCTGGTGAATGCGCCCCGAAGTGCGCGCCGCACTTCGGCGACTGCAAGCCAGACAAGGGCGGCGCTCCCGACGACGGTTGCGAGACGTACCTCGATAGTCTCGACCAGTGCGGAAGCGACTGCATCGCCAAAGTCGCGTGTGCTGCAACCGAGGTCTGTAACGACGGCAGCTGCGTCGCGCCCTCGGGCGTTGCAGTCCTCAGCGTGCCATTGGCTGGCCCCTCCGAGATTCAGCGCTTCGCTGACCTGCTCAACTTCGGCAACGAGATCGCACTGGAAGGCGTTGTCTTGACAGCGCGCGTCTACGCACCCGGAGCGCAGGGCGGGGTCGTGCTGCTGTATGCGAGCGATATCAACTCCTCTCTCGGCCCGAGCGTCGGCACGAATCTCGCGAGCATCAGCAACAAGTGGACGGACATCTCGATCAAAATCGAGAGCAGCGGCGCCTTCAACGCGGCAAGGACGAAGCAAATCAACTTCAACGTGTCGACGACGGGTGCGGTAGCGAACCCGATGGTCATCTATGTCGATAGCGTTCGCACCTCCAACCTAGCCATCAACGACACGTTCGACTCATCGTACGGCAACTTCGTGAAGTCCGGGCTGATCAAGGTGGAGGACTCCACGCTGACGTGGGCCGCGACCGTCCCGTAGCCGCCCGCGTGGCGGCTACAGCATCGTGAAGCCGCCATCGACCGGCAGGTACGCGCCGGTCATGAAGCGCGATAGATCGCTCGCCAGGAAGAGCACGGCGCCCGCCATGTCTTCGGGCAAGCCGTTGCGCCGGAGCGGAGATCTGGCGGCGATTGCTTCTTTGACTGCGGGCGCCATGGGCATGGCCGCGTCCGTCAAGGTGACCCCCGGCGCTACGGTGTTGATGCGAACCCCGCTGGGCCCCAACTCGACTGCGAGGGCGCGCACGAACGCGTCGACGGCGGCCTTTGCGGTCGTTTGAGCGAGGAACCCATCGTTGGTGCGCTTCGAGAGGCTACTCGAGATCGCCACGATGCTGCCACTCTTGCGCCGCAGCATTTCCGGCGCGACCGCCTGGCACGGGTAGAACAGTGCCTTGAGCTCATCGCTGACTTTGCGCTCGAGATCTGCCCACTCATAGTCGACGAAAGCGCGATGCCGAAAGTGGATATGCGCGTTCGCGACCAGAACATCGACGCGCTCGAAGCGCTGGTGGATAGCCTTGATGAGGTTCGCAACCTCGTCGGAGCGCGTCACGTCCGCGCCGAAGATCTCGGCGGTTCCGCCTTCGTCCTCGATCTGCTCTTTGGCGCGGCGAGCCTGGGCTTCGCTGTCGCGGTAGTTGATGGCCACTTTTGCGCCATGTTCCGCGAGCAGCAGCGCAGTGGCCAGCCCGATGCCACGACTGGCGCCTGTGATCAACGCTACCTTGCCGTGGAGTAGGCCCGTGCCCGCGGCCGGCTTGCGGGTTGGTCGAGCACCGGTCGAAGCCAGAATTCCGCGTTCGCCGGCTGGCAAACGTGCGATTTCGCGATCGATCGCCGCAGCGATCGAGTCGAGCCTGGGCTCGTCGAAGATCGTCGACACATCGAGCTCGACGCGGAACACGTCCTTGATCCTCGCCAACGCGCGCATCGCAGCCAGTGAGTGTCCCCCGATGTGGAAGAAGTGCGCGTCACGCCCGATGCGCTCGGCCGGCATGTTCACGACCACACCCCAGATCCCTGCGAGCGTCCGTTCCGTCGCAGTCACCGGCGGCTCGTAGCTGCCGCTCTGGCGCAAATCGCCGTGCGTTTCGAGGAGCGCACGCCGGTTCAGCTTACCATTCGGCAACTGCGGGATTGCATCGAGCTGCACGAACGCGTCGGGCACCATGTACGCGGGGAGCCGGTTCTGCAAGAATCCGCGCAGCGCCGAGAGCTGTACCGCCGCCTCATTGGGGTCACAGGTGTAGAACGCGATCAGCCGCTCGCCTGCGCCGACGACGGCTCGGGCGCGTATGCCTTCGAAATCGCCGAGCACCATCTCGACGTGACGGACGTCGACGCGGAAGCCTCGCACCTTGACTTGAAAGTCCCATCGACCGAGGAAATCGAGCGTGCCGTCCGGCAGAAATCGGACGACGTCGCCGGTGTTGTACAGGCGAGCGCTGGGCTCCGCGCCGAATGGATTGGGCAAGAACCGCTCAGCCGTCAGGCTATCCAGGCCGTGATACCCCTCCGGTACGCTCACCGAGGCCACGTGTAGCTCTCCGGGCACACCCTCCGGCACCAAGCGACCATGACGATCGAGCACGTACACTTTGGTGTTCGCGATTGGCGAGCCAATCGGAACGAAGTCCCGCTGCACGTCGAAGTTGGCAGTATCGTAGTAGGTGATGTCGTTGAGCTCGGTGCAACCGTAGTTGTTGAGCAGGCGTGCGGTCGGAAACAACTCGCGAAACGCCAAGACCAAGGCTTTCGGCAGTGACTCGCCCGCGGTGATGCAAACCCTCAGCGCCGGCAATCGTCGTCCACTGGATTCCAAGAATTCGATCACACTCGCCAGATGCGAAGGCCCGATATTGAGGCGGCTGACGCGGTAGTCGGCCAGCGCGGCGACGAACGCGGCGGGATCTCGAATCGTATCAGGCCCGATGAACACTTGGGGGCAGCCATTGAGCAGGCCTGCGAAGAGCTCCTTGACCGCAACAGCAAACACGAACGTCGTCTTTTGGCCAACGACCTCTCCCGCGGCGAACGGCAACCAAGTCTCGAGTGCGCTCAGCCAGTTCTCGAGCTGGCGATGAGGAACACGAACGCCCTTGGGCTTGCCCGTGGACCCCGAGGTGTACATGACGTAGGCGAGCCGCTCGGGCGAAGAGTCAAGGGCCGGGGTTGCATTCGAGAACTTCGACTCCGGGTTCCAGATCTGTTCGAGCCCCACGCACCGAGCATCGTCGAGTTCGAGCAGCGTTTGCTGCTGCGCGCCGCAAACGACGGCGCTCGGGCTCGCGTCATCGATGATTTGCCGCAGATAAGCGGTTGGGTACGTCGGATCGAGCGGCACGTACGCGGCACCGGCTTTCCAAATGCCAAGCAGAGTTGCAAGCAATCTGCCGCTGCGTTCCAGACAGACCCCCACGAGATCGCCTGGCGCGATGCCCCGCGCGGCGAGCGCGTGTGCTACCTGATTCGCGTGGCGCGCAAGCTCGAGGTAACTCCAAGCACCTCGCTCGTCCCAGCACGCCACCCCAGCGGGGCTCTGCTCGACTTGCGCGTCGAAGCGCTGGACCAAAGACCACCCTGGAGCGCGAGTCAGCGGCGCACGATTGAACTGCTGCGTCAGTTTCTGAACGTCGGCCTCGCGCAGCAGCGGCAACTCCAGCACACGACGATTCGCGTCGTTGAACATGCCCTCCAGTACTTGCTGATGATGAGCGAGCAGGCGTTCGATGCCCTTCCGATCGTAAAGATCAGAGGCGTACAGTACCTCGACTGCGAGCTCTTCCCCTCCACCCGTGTACGATAGCTCGATCTCGCAGCGCGCGGGCATGTGCTCCCTTGCGAGCAGCCGACGAACGGCGTCGTCGTGGTCGTCCGGGTCGGGATAAGAGCCGAAGCTCACCGCGCCAGGCAGCGGAGCGGCCAACGAAGTGCGCGGGAAATTCTGATGCCTCATCACGATGGGCACCAAGGGATTCGTACTTCCGAGACGCGCGACCTCGGTTTCTCGCAAGATCCGTTCGAACGGCACGGAATGTTCGAAAGCGGCAAGCACTTGGGCGCGCACCGTCCTGAGCAGCGCCCCGACGCTGCTCTGTTCATCGATGCGGAGCCTCAGCGGCAAAATGTTGACGAAGAAACCGATCAACGGCTCGAGCTCGACGTCCGTTCGTTCCGACGTGGTGGTGCCGATGCACAGGTCGTCCTTGTTGGTGTAACGGCTGAGGGTGATACCGAGTGCGGCGAGCAAGGACATGAACAGCGTGCAGCCGTGCTGACGCGAAAAGCGCTCGAGATTTTGCGCAAATTCCCTCGAATACCGGTGCACGAAGCTTCGGCTCTTGGTGCACGTTTTCGCGAGCCGAGGGTGCTCCGTTGGCAGCTCGAGGCTGTCTTCGTAGCCCTCGAGCGTCCGACGCCAATAATCGAGCCGAGCGGACATCTCCGCTGCACGCTGCGCGACCGCGTAGTCCTTGTATTGGACGGCCAGTGGCGGCAAAGCTGGCCGCTGCTCGCGCGCGAAGGCGTCGTACGCGCTCTGCAGCTCCCCCAGGAACACGGTCGTGAGCGACCAACCATCGGCCGCAATGTGATGCACGTTGAACAAGAGCAAATGTCGATCTGACGACAACCGCAGCAAACTCGCGATGAAGATCGGCCCTTGGCGTAAATCGAAACGATGCTCGAGATGTCGCTCGAGCTGCTCCAGCATCTGGATGCGCTCAACGGCAACGACCGGTAGCGGCACACGCTCCGGAGGCGCGACGAACTGCAGCGGTTCGCCCTGGTCCGTCTGTCCGTAGCAGGTGCGCAAGCTCTCGTGACGGGCGACGATTTCGCTCAAACTCTGTTCGAGCGCCCGCACATCGAGGTCGCCTCGGACCAGCAATAGCAGCGGTAAATTGTAGCTCGTGTTCTCTGGGTCGCGCTGATGGTGGACCCACATTCGCTCCTGAAACCATGACAGTGGACTGCCTATCCCTCGAAGCATCGATCGCTCCGCGAGCCCTGGGTAACTCTCCGCGCGAATAGACGAACCATCATCGAACGCCATCACCGTTCCTCCAAGGAGTCGAGTCGTCGAACGAGCCGGCGATTCGTAAGCCTTCGCAGTTACTCGAGCACATTTGCGGCAAAACTAAAGCCCCCATGGCACTTTTGTCATCCGCCCGATGGCCGTGGCGCTTGCTGGCCGGACGGCGACATTCGGTACGCCGTCCAGTGTTGCTTCGCGTTGCGCACCGCCAAGCGGTTCAGACACTCGAGCCACGGCCCCTGACTCGGCGAATCGAAGTGCATGGCGATTTGCGGGGTGCGGTGGGCTGCGTCGGGCGCCACCAATCGCAGGATCTGCTCCGGATACCGACCATCCGGTATCCCTTCGGCGTTGGTTTCGAGCACCAACAAGGTCGTCCCGCTGGCGTCGCGCAGGCGCGACGGAAACTCGTGAGGCCAAGACCAGGCCGCTTCGACGTTTTTCAGATTGCCAAACACGGCGAGCGACGAGGCCAGATCTTGCACGATTCGCGCCGGTCGTTCGCGGCGAGCGAGTTCGACCAAGGCCGTCACGCTCTCGGCGCTACGCTCGTTCCAGCGCGTGGGATACCAAAAAAACGGGCGAATCAGCAAACAGCTGAGGAGCGCAGCGAGCGCCGCGCAATTCCACCCGCTCGCGACGGTAAGCCGAGGACCTAGACGCAGCGCGCAGATCGCACCTCCCGTGACGACAAGCAGCATGCCAAGGTCCAGGGCGAGCAGCCCGCACACAGGAAATCGTCCCGAGATGCTGCACACCGCACTAAGACCACTCGCGATCCAGAGGCGAGGCGCAAAGCCGAGCTCGCGTTCACGGCAGGCCTGAATCCAGCTTGCAACGCCGAGCGCCGCAAAGCAGCAGGCTAGACCGGCGGTTGGGCTGTAGTTTCGCCCATTGATTGCGGCGACTGCATGGCCGGCGGGCGCCCCGTACCAATCACGGGGAAATACAGCGATGGAGTTGAGCAGCGCGTAGTGCGCGAGCAACATTCCGGTGATCAGAGTGAGCTCCCAGCGATGAGGGTGACGACGCAGCAACGTCGGCACCTGTGCTAGCCCGGTAAACGCGGCGAACAGCAATGGTGACGGTGCCACGTTAGCAAGGCCGCTGAACACGTTGTGTTGCCACAATCCAGCTAGGTCCCAGCTGCGCCAGTACGCGTAGGAATGGCGCGAAAACCAGCCCCAGTCGCCACCAGCAAGACCACCGAACAACCACCAAGCGACGAACGGCGCCGCGGCAAAAATCACCGGCAAAGCGTGAACCGCGCGCGGACGGCCTGCTTCGCGTGAGGCAAGGCAGGAGTCAATCGCGAGCCAGCACGCGCCGAGACCAACAATCGGCACCATCTCCGCGCGGCAGAGCGGAACGAAACCGAGCACCAACGCAGCCAACCAATGGCGCTGCTTCACGACCCGTAGCCACACGGCTAGCGACACGAGACACGCGGCAGGGATCTCCGTCATCGTGACGAACGCGTCTTTGAGCAGCGCAAGCTGCGACATGAACAGAACGATGAGAGGCCAGCGCGCGGCGCGAAGCGCGTCAGGGATCCAGTGCACACACAGCTCCGCGCTCAACCAAGCTGTGGCGACGGTGAGCGCGACGGCCACGCAGCGTGCAGCCACGACACCGAGCTGACCGGGGACGCCGTAGAGCAGCCCCGGGAGCGGTTTGTTCCACAAATCGAGCAGCCAGGCTCGCACGTCGAGTTCCGCGACTTGCTGGTAGCTGCGCGCGAAATGTTGATACGAATCGTCCTCGGGACGCAGCCCGCTAATCGCGCCTAAGGCCAGGAGCAGCGCGATCAGTAGCCATAGCTCGACCCCGCGCGATTGGCGTCCATCCGACATCTGTGGCCCCTTGGATACGAGTGAGCGTCCACAGGCGTCAAGGTGATCGCCGAAAGATCAGCCTAAGAGAACTGCTCCTCGGCTTCGAGCGCGCGCCGAAATGTTTGACGAGCGTCATGCAATCGCCGCCAAACGGTGGCTTCCGGGGAATCGACGATCTCGGCGATACGTTTGCCCGGCACGCCCTCCATTTCATACAGCACGAACACCGTGCGCTCTCGCTCGGTCATCTTGGACAAGGCGGCCTCAACGCGCCGCCGCACGATTTCGTCCGGTAGCGAAGGCGTCGACACGAGCATCGGTACACTCCCGAGCGAAAGCAGCCGCGCCAAGGTCTCGCTCACTCGTTGCCGCCGGCGCACGCTGCGCGCCTGGCTGATGCAAATGCGATAGAGCCAGGTCGAGAGCTCTGCCTCGCGACGAAAGCTAGGCAAATATCGAAATAGCTGCACGAACACGTCCTGCGCGGCATCTTCCAAGTCGAGCTCACGAACGCCGAGTTTGCGTAGAAAGGCGGCCGTTCGCGGGTAGCACAAGTGATGCAATAGCCGCCAAGCGGACTCGTCACCCTCGACGCATTCATCGAGCAAGGCGGCATTGATCCGACCCGACCAATGCGTCGTGGCTTCGAGGTCTTCGGCGTCCCGCGGCCCGAGCCTCCCTTCGCTCGCAACTTCCACTTCGGCAAATGGAGAGCACGTTCCGGTCGCGAGCAATCGCTGGAATTCAGCCATCAGAGCTGCTCCTCCGCAGAGTGTTCCGCGGGCGAAGGTCGTGCAGGATTCGGAATCGCGTTCAGCCGAGTTCGTGCCGCTTCGGCCGAGCGAGCGTCCGCACGGCCGAGATATCGCTCGTATGCAGCGCGCGCTTCGTCGAGCCTCTGCAATCGTTCGAGGCAACGAGCACGATTGAACTCCGCTTCATCGCCAGCAGGCCCGGGTTCGCCCAGGAGCCCAACGTACTCGGGCAGCGCCCGTGCGCAGTCGTGCCTCGCGCCCATGTAGATTCGTCCGCGCAGCAAGTGAAGCTTGGGCGCCAGCGTGCGCCCGACGGGCGAATCGAGCAGAGCTTCACTTTCGCTCAGCGCATCGTCGAGCTTCCCTGCGCGTTCCAAACTTCGGATCTTGAGCCACTGAACTTCGACGCGCAGCACGCTGTTTGGAAACCGCTCGCCGTGTTGCTCGAGCAACGCCAGAGCGTGGGTTGCGTCATCCAGCGCTTCGGCGGACAAGCGCGCGGCTTCATAAAGCGCGACTTCCGCGCCGATGCCCGATTGACGAGCGATCGTCTGATAGCAATCGATGGCTCGGTCGGGACGAGCCTGGCCTACCCAGCCGCGACAAGTAGCGTCGGTCAAAGGCTCTTCGGGAGGCGCGACCGGGGAGCGCAACGCTGGCCCGAACGTCGGCGGCGCCCGAAGCGCCGGCCGCGCCGACCCACTAGTGGCCGTCGGTGGCGAAATCCGCCTCTCGTCCACTGCGGCCCGTCGAGGGACCAGGCTCCGTGGCGCTGTGACCACGTGCTCAGCGACGAGGATCGGCGCTTCCGTCGAACCGCGCGCCGCAAACCGATCACGAGCGATCAGAGCGGCTGCGACCATGGTTGCCGCTAACACTGCAAGACGAGCCAACCAGCGGCGCTGCCGACGCACCTGGAACCGCTTCCAGGCGCGGTCTGCCGACAAATGTGACCGAAATGCTTGTTCTGCCTCGCGAAGCAATTGGCCAGCTCGGTCATCCCGGCTGGCCAACCGCGGTGGCTCGGCACCGCTTGCTCTAGTCATGGCTCGCGACACACCCTTCCTATCCACTTAGAGTGCTCGCCTTGGAAAATCTTCGGTGCCTTCGCTGACCGCTTGGCGATTTCCGTCCGCCATCCTTGCCGGCGCTAGTTTGCCCGGTTACGAGGGCAGGCGAAATTGATAAATACACGAGAGGAGCGGTCCCGCACGATGTCCCCGCAGACGCTACGGACGCACGGCCGGCGTCCCCGTTCGCAGCGGGCACGGGCGTTGCTCCAGTCACTACTGTTGCTCTCGTGCACGATCGTACTGCTCGGTTGTGCGAGCCCGACACGCGACAAGCTTCGCCTGGAAGCTTACAGCTGGTGGACGCGCCCGTCCGAGCAACAGGCATTCGACCGGGTCCTCGATATCTACAACGCAAAGCACGCTGACTCGGAGGCGATCAATCAGGTCACGAAAGACGTGAATGCCGACGAAGTGCGCGCCACGCTCACCGCACGCCTCTTGGCAGGCGCTCCCCCATCGACATTTCAAGCCAATGCGGGCGCGGATTTGCTGCGCTGGACCGCGATGGACACCACCGAGGCCGCGCTACCGAGCGCGAGTCGCATCACGCCGCTCGTCGACCTGTTCCAGCGCACGGGCCTGAGCGACGCCCTCCCGGATGACCTCTCTCGGGCGCTCCTGGCGGGTCGCCAACTCCAACCTTACGCGGTGCCGCTCAACATTCACCGTCTGAACCTGATCTACTTCAATACGACTGCGCTCGATGAGTACAAGGCCGCTCATGCGGGCGGATCATTCCTCGACTCTGCGCTGCTTTGCCCAAACGACGTCGCTGATCGACTCGAAGATCTAGACGCAAGACTCGACGTCCGAATCGCGCTGGGCACGAAAGATGGCTTCGCGTTCACATTGTTCGCACTCGAAAGCGTGTTACCCGCAATTGCTGGCAACACGCCGTACAATCGAGCGACGGGCGGCACGCTGTACGACGAGCTCTTTCTCGGCAATTTGCCGGAGACGGAATGGCACGGACCCGTGCTTCGAGCGCTGCAATGCGTGCAATATCTATCGCGCTCTTTCGTGCGTGGTGATGACTTGAGCTGGGCCGGCGCGCTCAACCTAGTCGCAACCGGCGAAGCTGACTTCAGCGTGATGGGTGATTGGGCCAACGGCGAGCTCAGGCAGGCGCTCGAAGAGGGCACCGTCGACGTGCAACCATTTCCGGGTTCCGAAGGCACCTTCGTATTCACCTCCGACACCTTTCCGTTGCCAGTTGCCGCACCGTACGCGGCCGAGAGCGAGGACTTGCTCGAAACCCTGGCTTCGGCGGAAGCCCAGTTGGCGTTCAGCCAAGAAAAGGGCTCAATCCCCGCACGGATCGACATCTCGCCGGAGCTCGAGCAAGCCACGCTCGGGCCACGCGCGGGACGAACCAGGCGCGATTTCGAGTCACCGCAAATCCACAAATCGATCGCGACGTCCGGGCTTTTTCCGGCATACTTTCCAGATGATTTGAGCACGCGGCTCTCGACGATGACCGCGGAGGGCGCGTCGAACGACAGCATCGAGTCGGTCATTTCGCTGCTTCGCAACGCGCAGCCACTACTCGTGCGTTGGCAACGCCGGATCGCCGAGGGCCAACAAGAGCCATGAATCGAAGAAGCGCCTCGACGCTCGTACTGCTCATCGCCACGTTCTTCACGTCCGTTTGCTTCGCGGAGGGTGCGCCCGAAGCCAGCAAGGAAACCTCTCGTGTGGAGGTCGAACAGTGCGTCGCGCAACACGATAGCGCGCGTCAGCTACGACTAGCCGAACAGTGGCAGGAGGCGCGTGCAGTCACGACGAGTTGCGCTGACGAGCGTTGCCCTTTGGCGATCGCCGCAGATTGTCGCGCGTGGCTCGATGAACTGGCCCGCTTGATGCCGACGCTGATCATCGTCCTCGAAGGTGAGGAGCTCTCCGCAGGGCACTCGGCTCTGCGTGTCGAGCTGGATGGGGCTTCTGTCGAGCTGAAAGATCCGCCGAGCCCGATCGATCTTTGGCCGGGAGCGCACCGGCTGCGCCTCGAATTGCCGGGTGAGCCGGCGATCGTCGTGAATTTTTCACTCCGAAAGGGGGAGAAAAATCACATCGAGCGTGTGCGCTTCACTGCGCGTCGGCCTCCCGAGCCTGCCGCGCCCACTCGCATTGCGACCCGTCCGGTTCCGGCCGCCACCTACTGGTTATCTGCAGGGGCGCTTGCCGCTTTCGCAACGTCGACGGCGTTTCTCGTATCCGGACTGAACGAGCACGCCGATGCGCAAGCGATCTGCGCACCCAATTGCGACCACCGCATTCGCAGCTCGATCGACGCGCGCCTGCTCACGGCCGACATTGCTGCCGGCGCTGGTTTGGCGCTGAGTGGGCTGGCGCTCTACACGTACTTGCGACGGCCTGTCGTGTTCAAAGAATCCCCGCCATCAGGCCCCATGGTAAACGCAACCCGCGAGGGTATCTCGCTCGCTTGGCGTGGTCAGTTTTGATGCTTAGACGCACGTTTGTCCGAACGATCATGGCTGCCGGCTGGCTTTGCGCACTCAGTTGTTCGCTGGTCGTCGATACCTCTGACGTCGACCAGGGCTGCGGTGAGGGGCGCAAGTTGTGCTCCGGCAAATGCGTGGAGCAAAGCGACAAGGCATACGGATGCACGCCCACTGGTTGCGCCCCTTGCCGACTCACCAATGCCATCCCGCGCTGCGAGGGTCAGGAGTGTGTTGTGGACGCTTGTCTCCTGGGCTTCGATTGCCCTGAAGAAAAGACAGGCTGTCTTACCAACGTCCTCGTGAACTCGGCACATTGCGGGCACTGCAACATGGCCTGCCAAACCGGAGAGAGCTGTAGCAACGGAATGTGTGTTGCCGGTGAAGCGGGCAGTGGGGACTAGCGCTCGTTCGTTCACCCGCTGAATTTTTTTTGCCGGACGCCGAAGATTGAAACTGTGCCCGCCTCTAAGGCTGG
>Ga0164241_10000978_pt1 | contig 40520 bp, 30 predicted proteins | sample OricomyardsoilBY_FD_108780 | JGI IMG/M metagenome (GOLD analysis project Ga0164241, IMG submission 108780) | Backyard soil microbial communities from Emeryville, California, USA - Original compost - Back yard soil (BY) | ecosystem: Environmental > Terrestrial > Soil > Unclassified | place: USA... | reverse complement strand
TCGAAGCCGGAGTACAGCTTTTTCATGTCATCCAGCGTAGCGATGTTGACGCCGGAGTTGCCGATCTTGCCGTAGATGTCCGGGCGCGGTGCAGGGTCTTCGCCATACAGGGTGACCGAGTCGAACGCGGTGGACAGGCGCGTGGCGGCGCCACCCTGGCTCAGGTAATGGAAGCGGCGGTTGGTACGCTCGGGCGTGCCTTCGCCGGCGAACATGCGGGTGGGGTCTTCGCCGCTGCGGCGGTACGGATACACGCCGCCGGTGTACGGATAGTGGCCGGGCAGGTTTTCCTTGCCGAGGAAGGTGAGCAGCTCGCCCCAGTCCTTGGACTTGGGCGGGGCGACCTTGGGGATCTTCTGGTGGCTGAGCGAGTCGCGGTAGTTGTCGACGCGGATGACCTTGTCACGCACCTTGTATTCGTTGAACTCGGCGGTGACGGATTCGAACAGTGCCGGCCACTTGCGCAGCTGGTGGATGGCTTCGTGGCTGAGTTCCTTGAGCGCGGCGTTGTAGCGCTGGCGCAGGAGGAGCATGGAGCGGTCGACCACCGGCTCGTCATGCCGGCGAACGCCGGTATCCAGCGACTCGGCTTTATGCGCTTCGCGCGATGTATTTGACTGGGTCCCAGCGTTCGCTGGGATGACGGCATGTACGTCGTCGCTGCCGTAGAGGTCGAGGGCTTTCGGCAACTTTTCGTCACCCAGTTCTTTCAATGCTTCGTAGTAGTGCTGTGCCTTGCTGGCGAATTCGGCCTGGGTTTCGATGCCCTGGTTGATCGCCCTGCCTTGTTCGGCGATTTCCGCGAGGTAGCGCACGCGGGCGCCGGGGATCAGCACGGTGGCGCGTGGGGATTTCAGCGTGGTGTCGAGCTTCGGCGTGAAATCGCACTTCGCTGTTCCGATTCCCCATTCCCCATTCCCCATTCCCAATCTTTGCCGCATCAACCGGCAAAGATTCACAAACATCCAGGTGACGCCGGGGTCGTTGAACTGGCTGGCGATGGTCGGGTAGGCGGGTACGTCGTCGTCGGCGACGCTGAAGGCGGTGCGATTGCGCTTCCACTGCTTGCGCACGTCGCGCAGGGCGTCTTCGGCGCCGCGCTTGTCGAACTTGTTGAGGATGATCAGCTCGGCGAAGTCGATCATGTCGATCTTCTCCAGCTGGCTGGCGGCGCCGTAATCGCTGGTCATCACGTAGGTGGGGAAATCGACCAGGTCGACGATTTCCGAATCGCTCTGGCCGATGCCGGCGGTTTCGACGATGACCAGGTCGTACGGCTGGCTCTTGAGGAAATCGATGCAGTCGTGCAACACGGTGTTGGTGGCGGCGTGCTGGCGACGCGTGGCCATCGAGCGCATGTAGACGCGATGGCTGCGCAGCGAGTTCATGCGGATGCGATCGCCCAGCAGCGCGCCACCGGAGCGGCGGCGGGTCGGATCAACCGCGAGCACGGCGATGCGCATGTCCGGGAATGCATGCAGGAAGCGCAGCAGCAGCTCATCCACCACCGAGGACTTGCCTGCGCCGCCGGTGCCGGTGAGGCCAAGGACGGGGGTCCTCGACCGGGAATCGGGAGTCGGGAATCGGGAATCGGAAGAGCCGCTTGCCCACTCCTTACGCAGCTTGCTGAGCTCTTCTTCGGAAAAACGGCCTTCCTCGATCGCGCTCAACATGGATCCGATGCTGATTTCATCCTCAACGTCGACGGTCGCCGGCTTTTCCCATTCCCCATTCCCGATTCTCGATTCCCGAGCCGCACGCGTGCGGCTCATGACATCCTCGATCATTTCGACCAGACCCAGCTTCATGCCGTCGTTGGGGTGGTAGATGCGCTCGACGCCGTAGTCCTGCAGCTCGCGGATTTCTTCGGGCGTGATGGTGCCGCCACCGCCGCCGAACACGCGGATGTGGCCGGCGCCGCGCTCGCGCAGCATGTCGACCATGTACTTGAAGTATTCGACGTGGCCGCCCTGGTAGGAGCTGAGCGCGATGGCATCGGCATCTTCCTGCAGCGCCGCGCGCACCACGTCCTCGACCAAGCGGTTGTGGCCGAGATGGATCACCTCGGCGCCCTGGCTCTGGATGATCCGGCGCATGATGTTGATGGCGGCATCGTGGCCATCGAACAGGCTGGCGGCGGTGACAAAGCGCAGCGGCGTGGTGTCGGTTTCGACGGCGCTGGCGGGGACGTGCTTGGCGGGGGAACTCATGGCAACTCCGGAATCGTGTGCTTCAGCCGACCAATTCTAGTGGATTGGCGGTAAGCAGGATGTTCGCGGGCGTATTGAGCGCGCTGTCGGTGGCTTCGACGCGAGTTTGATCCCTGACGTGTTTTGCTGGGTGGATGCATTGTTCCAGCCACATCCAACGGGGGATCTTCATGAAAATCCGATATCTGCTTGCACCACTTGCCGCCACGCTCATGCTGGCCGGCTGCGCCACCTCGCCAACCGGTCGCTCGCAATTGATGGTGGTGTCGGACAGTGACATGAACCAGATGGGTGTCACTGCCTTCAACGAGATGCGCCAGAAGGGCCAGTTCGTCGATGCGCCGAAACAGCGTGCGTATGCCACCTGTGTGTCGCAGGCCTTGATCGCGGTATTGCCGCCACCGTGGAATACACGGCAGTGGGAGGTGCAGATCATCGGCGACGACAGCGCCAACGCGTTTGCCCTGCCCGGCGGTCGCATCGGCGTGAACCAGGGCATGTTCAAGGTCGCCACCAACCAGGATCAGCTGGCCGTGGTGCTGGGGCATGAGCTGTCGCATGTGGTGGCACGTCATCCGGCCGAGCGCGTGTCGGACAACATGGCCACCCAGGCGGCGGTAGCAGCCGGCAGCATTTACGCCGGATCGCAGGGTACCGATCCCGGCTACGTGGCAGCAGCCCTGGGCATGGGTGCCGAAGTCGGCATCCTGCTGCCGTTCTCGCGCACCCAGGAAAGCGAAGCCGATACGCTGGGGCAGCGCTACATGGCGCAAGCCGGGTTTGATCCACGTGCCGCGGCCACGCTGTGGCAAAAGATGGCGCAGCAAGGTGGCAGCAAGCCGCCGGAATTCATGTCGACCCATCCCTCATCGGGGAGCCGCGAACAGAGCTTGGGCCAGCAGGCGCAGCAGCTGATGCCGGTGTACGAAAACGCCCGCAAGAACGGCCACGCACCTAACTGCAAGCTGTGATCGCAGCTGAACTCAAGCTTCGCCGCCTGCTTGCGTGATCAAGCGTCGATAATCGCGCGGCGTCATGCCGACGGTGGCCTTGAACTGGCGTGCAAATGCGCTGTGATCGGTGAAGCCGCAAGCCTGACCGATCGCCGCCACACTCTGCTCACTCCGCAACTCGCGCATCGCCGCCTCGATCCGCAGCTTGGTCAGCAGTTGCTGCGGGGTGAGTTGGAACACGTTGCGGAAATGGCGCTCCAGCTGGGCCACGGAAAAATCGGCCAGTTCGGCCAGCACCTGCACGCGCAATGGCTCGGCATAGTGTTGTTGCAGATGATCGAGTGCCCGCGCAAGCCGCGCATAGGTTGGATGTCGACCATCCGGCTGGCCGAGATCGCGTGAGATGCCGATCACCCCGGCCACTTTGCCGTCGATCAGCCAAGGGCGCTTGCGCGTGAGGCACCAGCCCGGCGCGCGATTGGGAAACAAATGCACTTCGAGCTGGTTTTCGATGATCCCGGATGCCAGCACGAGACTATCCTGCCGCGCATAGGAGCTGCCGAGCAGGCCCGGGAACAGTTCGGTCACGTTTCGGCCAATCACCTGCCCACGCTGTTTCAGGCCGAGCCGACGAACCAGGGTGAGATTGGCATGGGTGTAGCAGCCGGCGTGATCCTTGGCGAAAAACACGACGTCAGGCAATGCATCGAACAGCAACTGCATGTCATCGGCGGGAATCTTCATGGCTCGGTCCGGTGATGGCGCAGGGCGAAAAACGTTGCGCAGAAACTGTGCTGATTTCCGCATTCATCGAAGGCAAATGCAACTAGACGCTGAAACGCCGGCAGCGCAATCTTGTCGGCATGCATACGATTGATGTGATCGACACCCACACCGGCGGTGAACCTACCCGCGTGGTGCTGGCAGGACTGCCGGATCTCGGCGGTGGCAGCCTGGCCGAACAGCGTGCGAATTTTCGCGCTCACCACGACCACTGGCGCAGCGCGATTGCCTGCGAACCGCGGGGTTCGGACACCGTGGTCGGTGCCCTGCTGCTACCGCCGCAATCACCCGACGCGTGTGCCGGAGTGATCTTTTTCAACAATGTCGGCTATCTCGGCATGTGCGGTCACGGCAGCATCGGCGTGATTCGTGCGCTGGCCGAACTGGGCCGGATCACGCCCGGAAGGCATCGGCTGGAAACCCCGGTGGGCACGATCGAAACCGAGTTGCACACCGATGGGCGCATCTCGATCGACAACGTCGAGAGCTATCGGCATCTGCATGGCATCAAGCTGTTCGTGCCCGGCTTCGGCGAAGTGCGCGGTGACGTGGCCTGGGGCGGCAACTGGTTTTTCATTACCGAAAACACGCCGCTGCCACTGGAAATTGGCTATCACCGTGGACTGACCGCGCACACCGAGGCCATCCGCGAGGCACTGTCGCTGGCCGGCATCACCGGTGTGGACGGCGCGGAGATCGATCACATCGAAATCAACGCACCCTCGCTCAGCGCCGGGGTCGATGCGCGCAATTACGTGTTGTGCCCCGGGCTGGCCTACGACCGCTCACCCTGCGGCACCGGCACCAGCGCCAAACTGGCGTGCCTGGCCGCTGACGGCAAACTCGCTGCCGGAGAAATGTGGCGGCAGGAAAGCATCCTCGGCAGCGTGTTCGAGGCGACGTATCAGCCGGGCACGCGCGGCGTGCTGCCACAAATCACCGGCCGCGCTTTTGTCACCGCCCGCGCCAGTTTGCTGATCGACGAGAACGATCCGTTCGCTTGGGGCTGCGGCACGACATGAGCACGCCCTGCTTCGACTTGATCGTCATCGGCGCCGGCATTGTCGGCGCCAGTTGCGCGGCAGCGGCGGCGGATGCCGGCCTGCGCGTGGCGATCGTCGAACCGGGCCCGATCGGTGGTGGTGTCACCGCCGCAGGCATGGGGCATCTGGTCGCGATGGTTGGCAATCCGGCCGAGCTTGCCTTGGCGCAGTATTCGTTGGGCTTTTGGGACAACTGGGCTGATCGGCCCGAGGCTGAATTCGGTCGCTGCGGCACCTTGTGGGTGGCACGAGGCGAGACCGATGCGGCCAGCCTCGCCACGCAGGTACAACGCCTGCGTGATGCCGGTATCAGCGCCGAAACGGTGGACGCCACCGGCCTTTATCAGCTTGAGCCCGAACTGGCTCCGGGTCTGTATGGCGGCATGCTGGTGCCACACGATGCGGTGGTTTATGCACCGCGAGTGACGCGTGCGCTGGTGCAGGACGCGCAGGCCAGGGGTGCACAGCTTTTCAGCGGGCGGTCGGCAAAAAAATTGGCCCCGCGTCAAGTGATACTGGATGACGGCAGCCGCTTGTCCGGCCCGGTATTGGTGGCCACCGGCAATGCACTGGCCGAGTTGTTGCCGCAATTGCCGTTGCGCCAGCGCAAGGGGCATTTGCTCATCACCGACCGCTATCCAGGCTGGCTGCGTCATCAGGTGCTGGAGATGGGTTACGCCGATAGCGCGCATGGTGACGCCGACAGCAGTGTCGCGTTCAATGTGCAGCCGCGCCCTACTGGCCAGCTGCTGATCGGTTCGTCGCGCGAATTCAGCGCCACCGACAGCGCGGTCTCGCCGACGATGCTTCGCCGGATGCTGGAGCGCGCGTTTGATTACATGCCGGGCCTGCGCGATCTGCAGGCGCTACGTAGCTGGACCGGCTTTCGTCCGTGCACGCCGGATGGCCTGCCCTATCTCGGCGCCGTGCCGGAGCTGCCCGATGTATGGGTAGCGGCCGGCCATGAAGGTCTGGGAGTGACCACCGCACCAGGCTCTGCGCTGTTGCTGCTGGATCTGATCCTGCAACGTACGCCAGCGATCGACCCCACGCCGTACGCACCTTCGCGGGTGGCGGCATGACGGCGGAACAGGTTCGCTTGATGATCAACGGCCATGCCGTCGACGCGCCCATCGGTGCCAGCGTGGCGGCGGCCATCGCGATGCTGGATGTGCACGTTCGACGTTCACCCAGCGGTGAGCGGCGGGCCCCGTTGTGCGGCATGGGTGTGTGCTTTGAATGTCGCGTACGCATCGACGGAATCGCCCAGCAGCGGGCATGCATGGTGGAAGCACGCGAAGGCATGCAGGTGCGGACCGATGACTGAGCGTTACGACGTGCTGGTCGTCGGCGCGGGCCCCGCCGGACTTGCCGCAGCAAAAGCTGCAGCAAGTCACGGTGCAAGAGTCGGCGTGCTTGATGCGCAGCCACGCGCGGGTGGTCAGGTGTGGCGTCATGATGTTCGCCATGCGCCTGCTCGCGCGGCACGCAAGGCGATGTCGGCATTGGACGGCGTCGATTGGCTTGTCGGCCATCAAGTCGTTGCTACCGGTCAGCAGCGATTGCTGGTCGAAGCCAACGGAAAGCCCGTGTCACTGGACTATGGATCACTGGTGCTGGCCACCGGCGCGAGAGAGTTGTTACTTCCGTTTCCTGGCTGGACCCTGCCCGGCGTGACCGGTGCCGGTGGCTTGCAGTCGCTGGTCAAGCAAGGCTGGCCGATTGCCGGCAAGCGCGTGGTGGTCGCCGGCAGCGGGCCGTTGTTATTGGCCGCTGCAGCCAGCCTGCGACGCCATGGCGCGCAGGTGCTGGGCATTTACGAACAGGCATCCAGCCAATCGATTCATGCATTCGCACGACAGCTGCTGCGCTGGCCCGGTCGTGCAATTCAGGCCGCAAAACTGCGTGCGCAACTCGCAGGCGTGCCGTATCACTTCGGTAGTTGGGCAAGCGTTGCGCGAGGCGGTGATCGACTTCGCACAATCGAACTGCATGGCCCGCACGGCACGCAGACCATCGCCTGCGACCATCTGGCCGTGGGTTACGGGCTGGTACCGAATACCGAACTGGCCAGCCTGCTCGGTTGTGCACTTGGCGGGCACGGCAAACACCCACAGGTTCGCGTCGATGAGCTGATGCATACGAGCGTCGACCAGGTTTATGCGGCGGGCGAAGCCTGCGGTATCGGTGGACTCGCTACGGCGCGCATTGAAGGTCGCATCGCCGGCCTTGCTGCGACCGGAATCGACGCAGAAGCCCGAACGCTGATGACTCGCCGCGGGCACGAACGCCGTTTCGCCGCCCTGCTGCAACAACACTTTTCACTCAACCCGCAGCTGTATCAACTGGCAACGCCGGAAACCCTGATCTGCCGCTGCGAGGATGTGCCACTTTCAGCGCTGGACGATTTTGCCGACGCGCGCGAAGCCAAGCTCGCTACGCGTTGCGGCATGGGCGCATGCCAGGGCCGCATCTGCGGCACCGCGCTGAACGAACTGGGCCGCTTCCCGCGTGAAAGCCCCCGTTCGCCAATTTTTCCCGCCCGGCTGGCCACGCTGGCCAGTGCCGACAGTTCCCATTCCGATCTAGATCGAGGTCTTTGACATGAGCAAGCCGTCTCTCTGGCGTGGCGTGATTCCCGCCATCACCACTCCGTTCACCGCTGATTATCAGGTTGATCACGCGTTTCTGGCCGAACACGCAAATTGCCTGATCGACGCTGGCTGCACCGGCATCGTGCCGCTGGGCTCGCTCGGTGAAGCGGCGACGCTGAGCTTCGATGAAAAGATCGCGATCATGCGCACCCTGGTCAAGGCACTGGATGGTCGTGCGCCGGTGATGCCCGGTATTGCCGCGCTATCCACCGACGAGGCCGTGCGTTTGGCACGCGAAGCCAAGGCCGCAGGCTGTGCTGGCTTGATGGTGTTGCCGCCGTATGTGTACTCCACCGACTGGCGCGAAATGGGGGCGCATATGCGCGCGGTGATCACTGCCACCGACCTGCCGTGCATGCTTTACAACAACCCGGTGGCGTACAAGACCGACTTCGTGCCGGAGCAGATTGCCGAACTCGCCCACGCCTACCCGAACGTGCAGGCGGTGAAGGAATCCTCCGGTGACGTGCGTCGTTTCGCGGCGTTGAAAGCCTTGCTGGGCGATCGCCTCGAACTGCTGGTTGGTATGGACGACGCGGTGGTCGAAGGTGTCTGCATGGGCGCGACCGGCTGGATCGCCGGGGTGGTGAATGCGTACCCGGAAGAATCGGTGCGTTTGTTCGAACTGGCACGTGATGGCGGTTCCAGGGCAGCGGCCGATTTGTATGCGTGGTCGCTGCCGTTGTTGCGGCTGGATACGGTGCCGAAGTTCGTGCAGCTGATCAAACTGATCCAGCAGAAAGCCGGGATCGGCAACGAGCGCGTGCGTGCACCGCGACTGGTTTTGGAAGGCGCCGAGCGCGAGCACGCGCTGCGCGTCATCGACCACGCCATCGCCACCCGACCGGAGCTTTGACATGACCATGCAGCCTGTCTTGATCAACGGACAATGGCAGCCCGCACAGAACGCGCGCGGCAGCTTTCGCGCGTTTGCGCCCACAAGCGGCGAGGCCATCGGGCCAGACTTCCCGATCAGCGGCGCGGACGATCTGCAGGCTGCATTGACGGCTGCCGTAGCGGTGGCGGATAAGCTGGCGGCAGTCGCACCGGAACAGATCGCCGCATTCTTCGAGGCCTATGCCGCCGGCATCGAAGCGGACGCCGCCACCCTGGTCGAACTGGCCCACACGGAAACCGCCCTGCCCGCCGAAACCCGACTGGCCAAGGTGGAACTTCCACGTACCTGCGGCCAGCTGCGCCAGGCCGCGCGTGCAGTGCGCGAATACAGCTGGACCCAGCCGGTGATCGATCAGACTACCGGCCTGCGCAGTCATCGTGCGCCGCTGTACAAGCCGGTGCTGCTGTTCGGGCCGAACAATTTTCCGTATGCGTTCAATGCGATTGCCGGCAGCGACTTCGCCTCGGCGATCGCGGCGCGCAACCCGGTGATTGCCAAGGCGCATCCCAACCATCCGGCGACCAGTGAACGTCTGGCGCAGATCGCCCACGAAGCGCTTCGCAAAGCGGGACTGCCGCTGGCGACGGTGCAGATGGTCTATCACTTTGAGCACGCGCTCGGCGCCGAACTGGCTGGTGATAGACGCCTGGGCGCGATCGGTTTCACCGGTAGCCGCGCTGGCGGGCTGGCGCTGAAAGCTGCCGCTGACGCGGCCGGTGTGCCGGCGTATCTGGAGTTGTCCAGCGTGAATCCGGTATTCGTGTTGCCGGGCGCACTGGCCGAACGCGGTGAGACGCTGGCGCAGGAATTCTTTGCGTCGTGCACGATGGGTAGAGGCCAGTTCTGCACCAATCCCGGCGTGCTGGTATTGCCAGCTGGTGATGATGCCGATGCTTTTGTCGAAGCAGCGACCAGGCATTTTGCGGCGGCCGCCCCAGGCGTGCTGTTCGCAAGCGGTGTGCAGCAGCATCTGGAGCAGAGTGTGGCCACGTTGCAGGCGGCGAGCGCCCGCTGTCTGGCCGGTGGCAAATCGGCAGGCCCAGGCTTCCGCTTTCAGCCGACCTTGCTCAGCGTGGATGCCGAAACCTTTCTGGCCAACCCGCAAGCTTTGCAGACCGAAGCCTTCGGCCCAGTCAGTCTGCTAGTTCGTGCCACGGACAGCGCATCGATGCTCGCTGTAGCCAAGGCCTTTGAAGGCAATCTCACCGGCACGCTGTACAGCGCCACCGATGGCAGCGATGACGATTCCAGCCGCACGCTCGGTGCCGCCTTGCGTCCGCGCGTGGGTCGGCTGATCAGCAACCGCATGCCGACCGGTGTGGCGGTGAGTCCGGCGATGAATCATGGCGGCCCGTATCCGAGCACCAGCCACCCCGGCTTTACCGCAGTTGGTTTGCCCGCCGCGATCCTGCGCTTCACGGCGTTGCATTGCTACGACAACGTGCCGGATGCGCAATTGCCAACGGAACTGCGCGATCAAAACTCGGCTGGGATAGCGCGGCAGGTCGATGGTGTGTGGCGCAACGACAGTCTTTAGAGAGGGATCGACAATGAGTCAGCGACAGATTGGCGGCCTGGATTTCGCAACGGCGCGAGCCATGCTGCAACCGTGGCAGGACACGGCAGCGCCGATTCAGGCCGACGAATATCGGCGACGGCTGGAGCAAGCCCGACAACTGATGCGCGAGCAACAGGTCGATGCGCTGTTCATCACCGCCGGCACCTCGTTGCGCTATTTCAGCGGCGTGTCGTGGGGTGCCACCGAACGGCTGGTTGGCATGTTGCTGACCGCTGCCGGCGATCCGCTGCTGGTCTGTCCTGCGTTCGAACTTGGCTCACTCAGCCATGTGCTGAAAATCCCCGCCGGCATGCTGTTGTGGGAGGAACACGAAAACCCGCAAGCGCTGGTGGCCCGCGCGATGCGCGAGCGTGGCGCAGGCAGCCTGGCATTGGATCCCGCCGCTACTCACGCTTGTGCCGAACGCCTGCGGGCCGTGCTTGACGGCAAACCGATGACCGATGCCACCGCCATCGTTGACAGCTGCCGCATGTGCAAGTCCCCTGCAGAACTGGCCCTGATGAGCCAGGCCACGGCGATGACTTTGCAGGTGCACAAGCTGGCTGCCGGACTGATCACCGAAGGCATCAGCAACGTCGCACTGACGCGCTTCATCGACGAAGCCCATCGCGCCCTCGGTGCCGATGGTGGCTCTACTTTTTGCATCGTGCAGTTTGGCCAGGCCACCGCATATCCGCACGGCATTCCGGGCGAGCGGTTCCTGCAGCAAAACGAACTGGTGCTGATCGACACCGGCTGCAGCGTGCAGGGCTATCAATCCGATATCACCCGCTGCTACATCTTTGGAGATCCCAACGCCGAGCAATCACGCATCTGGTTGTTGGAGCAGGCGGCGCAGAAGGCCGCGTTCGAGGCGGCGCGCCCGGGCGTCACATGCGAATCGGTCGATGCGGCAGCGCGGGCGGTGGTCGAGCAAGCTGGACTCGGGCCAGATTATCGACTGCCCGGCATCCCCCATCGCACCGGCCACGGCTGCGGCCTGAGCATTCACGAGGCGCCGTATCTGGTACGTGGCGACCAGACCTTGTTGCAACCGGGCATGTGCTGCAGCAACGAACCGATGATCGTGCTGCCCGATCAATTCGGCGTGCGGCTGGAGGACCACTTCCACGTCACCGCCGACGGCGCGGCCTGGTTTACCGAACCGTCGCCGGCGATCGATCAGCCGTTTGCCTGAATCGAATCGAGGCTTGCATTGGTTCGTCCCCGTACTGTCGCCATCACCCTTCGTCTTCGCTGCGCTACGCCCAGGGCGAACGGAGTTCTCACTATTTGCGGGCCGAATCAATAGCACGGGCGCTGCCCGCCAGCCTTGGGTCTTGTGCTTCCGAGTGGCGAAAAGCGGCGGGCATTGTCCGCCCGACGCGAAGCTGAACGAGGCTCGTTGAGTGGGTCAACGAGGTTATACCCGTGACGTTTTTGATGACATGCGCCGCGTGGGCGGCGATGTCGGAGAACGTCATGAAATCACTGATCGGCAATCTGACCCTTTGTGTTGGCCTCGGCTTGGCCAGTCTCGCCTATACAACGCCCGCTGCGGCTCGAACCCACGTGGTGGTTGATGTTGGGGTTCGGGTACCGCCGCCGCTGCCTCGTTACGAGCGTCATCCGCCGGCACGGGTCGGTTATGCCTGGACGCCAGGCTATTGGCATTGGAATGGTCATCGCCACCTATGGGTGGGTGGCGGGTGGGTCGTGGCTCGCACCGGCTATCGTCAGGTGCCCGCTGATTGGGGCAGTCGCGGCGGGAACTGGCGTTTGCACCCGGCCTACTGGGTCCGTTGAACGAAGCTCTGATGGACCCAGGCAAATCCATACGCATGCGACTTGTTGCGCCGCCGCAACCATGACCGGAACGAAGTACTAAACTGCGCGCCTTGATTGATCGCCCCGGCCCCGCCCGGGGCGATCAGTTTCCGGCGTTTTCATGCCCTTGGCGGAGCAATCGTCCCCGCCGCCCCCAGTCTTGCAGCGCCTGTGCGCTGAATTCCACGGAGTCACCGTAGTAATGATCTTTGAAACCATCGAAAAGACCGGCCACGAAGAAGTCGTGTTCTGCCAAAACAAGGACGCGGGCCTGAAGGCCATCATCGCGATCCATAACTCGGTGCTGGGCCCGGCGCTCGGCGGCCTGCGCATGTGGCCGTACAAGACCGAGCAGGAGGCAGTGAACGACGTGTTGCGCTTGTCGCGCGGCATGACGTTCAAGAACGCGGTGGCCGGCCTGAACCTGGGCGGCGGCAAGGCGGTGATCATCGGTGATCCGAGCAAGGACAAGTCCGAGGCGCTGTTCCGCGCGTTCGGCCGCTTCGTCAATTCGTTGAACGGCCGCTACATCACCGCCGAAGACGTCGGCATCGACGTCAACGACATGGAATACGTGTTCCGCGAAACCGAATACGTCACCGGCGTGCACCAGGTGCATGGCGGTTCGGGCGATCCTTCGCCGTTCACCGCCTACGGCACGCTGCAGGGCCTGATGGCCGCGCTGCAGTTCAAGCACGGCAACGAAGACGTGGGCAAGTACAGCTATGCCGTGCAAGGTTGCGGCCACGTCGGCGGCGAGTTCATCAAGCTGCTGCGCGAACAGGGCGCCAAGGTGTTCGTCACCGACATCAACAAGGATGCGGTGCAGCGCTGCGTCGACGAACTGGGTTGCGAAGCGGTTGGCCTCGATGAAATCTACGACGTCGATGCAGACGTCTATTCGCCGTGCGCGCTGGGTGGCACCGTCAACGCGCAGACCATCGACCGGATCAAGGCGAAGATCATCTGCGGCGCGGCCAACAACCAGCTGGCCACCGACGAAATCGGCGACGAGCTGCAGAAGCGTGGCGTGCTGTATGCACCGGATTACGCGGTGAATGCCGGCGGCGTGATGAACGTGTCGCTGGAAATCGACGGCTACAACCGCGAGCGTGCGATGCGCATGATGCGCACGATTTACTACAACCTGGGCCGCATCTTCGAGATCAGCAAGACCCAGAACGTGCCGACCTACCTGGCCGCCGACCGTCTGGCCGAAGAGCGCATCAACGCGATCGGCAAGATCAAGTTGCCGCACATGGGCAATAACAGCACACGCTTCCAGGGCCGCATGCGCGGTCAGTAAGACGTAAGCCGTAACACGCAGCACCCCGAAACGCCGGCCACCATGGCCGGCGTTTTTTATGGTCGGGCGAACTTCGCAGCCAGTCTCACGTATCCTGCACGGGTGCCGATCCTCACCGAAATCCACAACCTCTGGCGCCGCCTCAGCGGCTCCGATCGCTATGCCGAATGCCTGCGCGTGTTGCTAGCGCTGGGCGGCATCGTGGCCTGGTGTTTGCTGCAAGGCGACTTTGCCGCCGCAATCCCTGCCCTGCTCGGCGCGATTGCCTGTGCGCTGGCCGAAACCGAGGATCGCTGGCGTCATCGCCTGACCACCTTGCTGCTCACCTTGGCCTGCTTTGCGCTCGCGGCATTTGCGGTGCAATGGCTGTTCGGTATGCCGTGGCTGTTTGCATTGAGCCTGCCACTGGCGACCTTCGCCCTGGTGATGCTCGGCGCCGCCAGTCAGCGTTACGCGACCATCGGCTGGGCCACCTTGTTGCTGTCGATTTACATGATGCTCGTGTGCGATCTGTCGCCCGGCCCACCCGCGAACATCCTGGCTGAACCGCTGAAACTACTGGCCGGCGCCGCGTGGTACGGCCTGCTGTCGCTGTCATGGAGCGCACTGGCACCGCAACAGGCTTTGCGCCAGTCATTGGCGCAGTTGTTCGACGCACTGGCCGATTACCTGGATGCCAAGGCAGCGCTGTTCGAACCGGTGCACGAAATTGACCGCGACGCGCTGCACCTGGCACTGGCCATGCGCAACGAAAAAGTGGTGCAGGCCTTGAACGAAACCCGGCTGGTGCTGATTGACCGCATCGACAGCCGCGGCCCTCGCGGCACACTCGCCATGCGCCTGCGCCTGTATTTCGGAGCGCAGGATATTCATGAGCGGATCAGTTCCGCACACCATCCGTACGACGCGCTGGCCCAAGCCTTCTTTCATAGCGACGTGCTGTTTCGCTGCCGGCACCTGCTTCGCCGACAGGCACGCAGCTGTCGTCGGCATGCTGAAAGCATGCGACTGCGCATGCCAATGTCATGCGATCCGAACGACCAGCTGGCTCTGCAGGATTTGCGCGAATCGATCACATCGCTGAAGCATCAGCCGACGGAAACGATGAAGCCTCTACTGGCGTCGCTGGATGCGCTGCAACGCAATCTCGAGGCAATCCAGGCGCAGCTTGACGACGAGCCTGCTTCATCAACACCCGAAACGGACGCCGGGCTGGCACTGCAGAATCCGGGGCCGCAATCGTTGCGCGAAGGGCTGCTGCGCATCCGCTCGCAACTCACGCCGCGGGCTTTTCGTTTTCGGCATGCCTTGCGTCTAGCGCTCGGCCTGCTGGCTGGTTATGGCCTGCTGCATGTGGTGCATCCGCAAAATGGCTACTGGATTCTGATGACCACCTTGCTGGTCTGTCAGCCCAGCTACCACGCGACCCGACGGCAACTCCTGCTGCGCGTGGCAGGAACGATTGCTGGTCTGATCGGCGGCTGGGCTGCGCTGCAGCTTTTCAGTTCAAACTGGCAATTGCTGCTGATCACGCCAAGCGCAGTGCTGTTCTTCGCTGCACGCCAACGTCGTTACGCGCTGGCGACGGCATCGATCACCGTGTTCGTGGTGTTGTGCTTCAACCAGGTCGGCAGCGGTTACGAAGTGATGTGGCCGCGGCTGATCGATACCTTGATCGGCGCGAGCATCGCGGCCTTGGCCATTCGCTTTGTTCTTCCCGACTGGCAAGGCCGTCGCTTCAATCAGTTGCTGGCTGACACCATCCACAACGATGCCTGTTATCTGGCCCGGATCATGCCGCAATACCAAAGTGGCAAGCGCGACGATCTCGATTACCGCATCGCCCGACGCGATGCCCACAACGCCGACGCCACTCTCAGCGGCGTGCTGGCCAACATGCTGCGCGAACCCGGCCATCAACGCCAGGGCAGCGAACACCTGCTGCGTTTTCTCGGCGCGTCGCACAGTTTGCTCGGGCATCTTTCTGCTCTCGGCGTGCATCGCCAGGTGACCGGTTCGGAAGCGTCGCAAACGGTGTTGGCACAAGCCGGCGGAATGACGGTGACGGCGCTGCAAACACTTGCTTCGAGCCTCGCTACCAATGACGCGGCATCCGGCCACATGGCACGACCGACTCTGCCCGATCCACAGGCACTCGACAGCGAAGTTGCGCGACTCGCGCTGGGCCAGTTGAACCTGGTGCTCGATCAGCACGATTGCCTGGTCGCCTTGATTCCCGAACTTGCGCGCAACTGAACCTGTTTAACCCATCCGGAACCCGCCGCACGGTATGATTGCGCGGTTTTGACTGGCCTGGAGTTGTGTTTATGCGTCCGTTTCCGCTTGGAGAAGACCTCGACCTGCTGCGCGAAAGCGTGCATGCGTTTGCGGAAAAAGAGATTGCGCCGCGCGCCGACAAGATCGACCGCGACAATCTGTTCCCGGCCGACCTGTGGCAGAAATTCGGCGAGATGGGCCTGCTCGGCGTGACCATTCCCGAAGAGTACGGCGGCAGCGGGCTGGGCTTTCTCGCGCACATGGTGGCGATGGAGGAAATCTCCCGCGCCTCCGGTTCGGTGGGCCTGTCTTATGGCGCGCATTCCAACCTGGCGGTGCAGAACATCTTCCACAACGGCAACGAGGCGCAGCGGCGCAAGTACATCCCGAAGCTGTGCTCGGGTGAATACGTCGGTGCGCTGGCGATGAGCGAACCGGGTGCCGGTTCCGATGTGGTCGGTTCGATGACTTGCAAGGCGGAGAAGAAAGGCGATGTATGGGTCGCCAACGGCAACAAGATGTGGATCACCAACGGGCCGGATGCCGATGTGCTGCTGGTCTACATGCGCACCGCGCCGCGCGTCGCCGGCAGCCGTTGCATGACCGCCTTCATCATCGAAAAGGGCATGAAGGGTTTCAGCACCGCGCAGAAGCTCGACAAGCTCGGCATGCGCGGCTCCAACACCTGCGAACTGGTGTTCGAGGATTGCGAGATCCCCGAGGAAAACATCGTCGGTGAAGTCAACGAAGGCGTGCGCGTGTTGATGAGTGGCCTTGATACCGAGCGGCTGGTGCTGTCCGGTGGCCCGATCGGCCTGATGCAAGCGGCGCTGGATATCACTCTGCCCTACGTGCGTGAGCGCAAGCAGTTCAACGCCCCGATCGGCACCTTCGGCGTGATGCAGGCCAAGGTGGCCGACATGTATACCGCGCTGCAGTCCTCACGCGGCTTTGCCTACATGGTGGCGCAGCAGTTCGACAACGGCGTGAAGTCGCGCATCGACCCGGCCGCCTGCCTGTTGAATGCTTCGGTCAATGCAGTGAAGGTGGCGCTGGAGGCAATCCAGAGCATGGGTGGCAACGGCTACATCAACGAGTTCCCCGCTGGACGTCTGCTGCGTGATGCGAAGCTGTACGAGATCGGCGCCGGCACCAATGAGATCCGTCGCATGCTGATTGGCCGCGAGTTGTTTCACGGCAAGGCGTAAACCCGTAGGGCGGGCACTGCCCGCCGTTCTGGTACGAAACGAAAAGCCGGCGGGCATTGCCCGCCCTACGCCGCGGCCATTTTCACGGTCACAGCGACGCGGCTTAGAACGTCCAGTTGAAACTCATCGAGCCCATCTGCCCTTGCTGGTGCTGGCCGAAGTAGCGCTCATAACCCAACTGCAGGCTGGCCCGTGGTGTGAAGCCCCAGGCCAGTGTCGTGCCGGCCACGCCGCCATAGCGCGACAGGCCAATGCCGCCGACCGGTGCAAACTGGTTGATGCCGCTGAAGCTGGCTTCGAATACATCGCCATGCATGCCGAACGATTGCTGCCACGCCACCCGCATCTGCAGGCTGAGGCTGCCACCCTTCTTTAGCAGCCATTGCTGCATGCTGCGCAGCCCCAGGCCAGCCTGCCAACGTTCGGTCTGCTGGGCTGACGATTTCAGGCCAAAACCGTAGCCGCCTTGCTCGTTGAATCCGTTACGCTGAATCTGCGCGTATTGCAGGTTCACGTACGGGGTGAAATGGGCTTGCCCCAGCGCCAGCCGATAACCGCTTTCGCCGTAGGCCACGCCATAGCGTCCGGACGTGTCGCTGCTGACGCCGGCGTACTGGCTGCCAAGCTGGATTTGCCGATGCATCTCTTCGCGGTAACTGCCCAGACCGAAGCGGCCCATCGTGTACCAATTGCCGCGAATCGTGCCGCCGTAGAACATGCCTTCCAGCGCATGACTGCGACCCTGATCGGCGCTTTCAGCGAGACGTCCCAGACCCTGGCTCTGGTTCATCGCATAACCGGCGAATCCATTGCCGCCGATACGGTGATCGGCGCCAACCATCATGCCATTGAGATCGACACCGACGTTGCCGTAGCCGTTGCGCGACATGTCGCCGTGATAGCCCAGCGTCTGCGTCCAGCCACCGGCACGGGGTGAATCAAGCAACTGCTCGAAGCGATCCGACAATGCGCGCGTACAGGCATCGATCGCCTCGAACGTCATCGCCGCGCTGGCGGCGTGCAGCTGACCGGACAGGCTTTCCAGCGATTGTTGCAAGGAAGCCAGCGTACGGGTCTGTTGCAGGTTTGCCGCCCCCTGCACGAAGCCTGCCGCGACCGGCGTCGCCGAACCGCTAGGGTTACCGGTCGCCAGTTGCGTGTTGATCTGGCCGAAGGCACCGTCCACCCGCTGCGCCGCAGCCGTCGAAGCGGCCGTGTAGCTCATCGCCGGCACAGCGCTGGCCTTTACCTGGGTCACGTTCAACCATGCGCTGGTGGCGTCGTAGTCGAGCGTGGCGTCGAGCATGACGCCCGCACCCAGCGCGACCGTGTTGAAGGTTCCGCTCAAACCGCCCTGCGCCACCAACACATCGGTGTGCGAATTAGCCACGTAACCGTTGGCCGCACCAATGACCTCGAGTACTGGACCGGGGGAACTCACGTCCGACGCCGCCAGCGTCGCCTTGCCGGCGACACGCAGCACAGAGCCAAGCTCGACCGAAAGCCAGCCGCTCGATGCTTGCGTGTAATTGCCATCTACATTCACGTCGCCGGCGTTGACCATCAGGTCACCGCCGTTGCTGACGTTGCCTCCGATGCTGTGCGTATCCAGAACGCCGCTGTTCTGCTCAATAGTGAGAGAGCCACGGAGTCCGGCAGCGATCAAGCTGCCATTGATCACCTGGGTCGTGCCCGTGTACGCCGTCCGCTGGGTAATGACCAAACGACCGCCGCCTTTCTGGATCAAGCCGCCACTACCGGAAATGACGTTATTCCAGGTCGACAGGCCGGTAAAGTCCACCGTCACATCACCCCAGTCGAACTTGGCCGGGCCGTTCACGGCGCGACCCACGTTCAACTCGCCGTAACCGAATACCGGATCTACGCCAGCCGCGCCGAGGTCATCGGCGGTACCCAACAACGTCTGCCGCACCAGGTCGTTGCTGAAATAGGGAAAGGCCTGCCAGACCAGCGCTGCCGCACCAGAGACCTCGGGCGCGGCGAACGACGTGCCCTGGACGATGTAATAACTCTGGTTGGTAGTTGTGTCGTCCTTGCCGCTGACAATCACGTCACCCGGCGCGGCCAGGCAGTAGTTCATTGCCTTGCCGCAGGCGTTGGAATAGCTGGCCAGTTGATCAGGATGAAGACTGTCCACCGCCACCGCCACCAGCCAGCCCGGCTGCAGCTTGGGATCCAGGCTGGGCAGCGCGGCGATGTCGCTGGGATCATTCCGGCTGTCATTGCCGGCGGCAAACACCACCACGCCGCCATGCTGCAACACGAAGGGCTCGTATGCGCTGGCAAACGCCTTGTTGATACTGGCGTCGTTGGTGTCCCAGTAAATGCCACCCCACGAATTGTTCATCACCTGCACACCGGCCGTGACCATCGCCGGGTTGAGGGTTTGCGCGAAAAACTGGGCATCGTCGGCCGTCACCTTGTTGCCCTGGCCCGAGCCATCATCCTTGGGTTCCTCGTCGCTGATGATGCGTGCCGAGACCAGTTTGGCAGATGGCGCGATTCCGCCAGCAAAATCCTCGAAGGATTTACCCGCCGCGATCTCGGACACCCAGGTTCCGTGGTCGAGTACGGCATCGACCTTGGTATTGTTCTTGTCCGGGTCGACGTAAACGAGTTCTTGCGTGACTCGCCCGACCAGCGCTGGATGGTTGCGCATGATGCCGCTGTCGATGATGCCAATGGTGATGTCCGCACCGGTAAATCCCTGCGCATGCGCGTCATTGGCATGGGTAATCGTCAGCTGTGCATCAATCGGCGGCTGAGCCGTATGCGTAGCGGGCGGCGAGACTGGCGGTGGGGCCGGTGCAGGAGCTGGGGTCGGCCGGACGTTGCCGCCGCCCCCGCCACAGCCGGCCAAGGCGAGAGCCATCGCCGTCAGCACGAATACCGGTCGACCTTGAACCTTTGAAAGCCCTGCCCGCATGATTCACCTCGCGCACTTTCCTCGACGTCAGCACGCCACTCCGGACATGCCGAATCGCCCCCTGTGCCCATCTTCGCACAACAAAAATCGAATGAACTGTGGCGCAGCTGCTTGTCTGTCAACAAAGCCGGCCTGTTTGCTGCCGTTTGCATCAGGCTGCGATAATCAACCGGTTATCACATCAGCGTTCGCGCCCCCATAGCATCAAAGCGGAGTTCCCCATGTCGGATGTCAGCGTCGTCATTGCCGGTGCCAAGCGCACGGCCATCGGTTCCTTTCTTGGCCAGTTCACCGGCGTACCCACCCCGAAACTCGGCGCCACCTCGATCCGCGCTGCGCTGGAGCAGTCGGGTGTGCCAGCCGCCGATGTGAGCGAAGTGATCATGGGTTGCGTGCTGCCGGCCAACCTCGGCCAGGCGCCAGCGCGCCAGGCGTCGCTGGAGGCCGGGCTGCCGATGGGCGCCGGCTGCACCACGATCAACAAGGTCTGCGGCTCGGGCATGAAGGCGATCATGCTTGGCAATGACTTGATCAAGGCCGGTTCGGCCAGCATCGTCGTGGCCGGTGGCATGGAGTCGATGACCAATGCCCCGCACATGGTCAATGCCCGCACCGGCATTCGCTACGGTGACGGCAAGCTGGTCGATCACATGGCCTGGGATGGCTTGACCAACCCCTACGACGGCCAGTCGATGGGCGTATTCGGCGAGATGTGCGCAGACAAGTACCATTTCACCCGCGAGGAACAGGATGCGTTCGCGATCGAGTCGGTAAACCGCGCCAAGGCAGCACAGCAGAACGGTGCCTTTGCCGACGAAATCGTGCCGATCACCGTCAGCGGTCGCAAGGGTGATGTCTCCTGCGACACGGACGAACAGCCCGGCCGTTCGGACACTGCCAAGATCCCGAGCCTACGCCCGGCCTTCCGCAAGGAAAACGGCACCATCACCGCCGCCAGCTCGTCCAGCATTTCCGACGGCGCCGCGGCCGTGGTGCTGCTCTCGGCTGACGACGCCGGCAAGCGCGGGTTGCAGCCGTTGGCGCGCATCGTGGCGCATTCCACGCATTCGCAGGAGCCGGAATGGTTCACCACCGCACCGGTCGGCGCGATCACCAAGGTGCTGGACAAGGCCGGTTGGAAGGTCGAAGACGTCGATCTGTTCGAGATCAACGAAGCCTTCGCCGTGGTGGCGATGACCCCGATCAAGGAACTCGGCATTCCGCACGCAAAGGTCAACGTCAACGGTGGCGCCTGTGCGCTTGGTCACCCGATCGGAGCCAGCGGTGCGCGCTTGGTGGTCACCTTGCTCAACGCATTGAAAACTCGCGGCCTGAAGCGCGGCGTCGCTTCGCTATGCATCGGCGGTGGTGAAGCAACCGCCATTGCGATCGAGTGCATCGACTGAGTCGCTAACGGGAGGCAGCAGCATTCCAGGCCACGGGATGTGGTGGAGTGACTGCTGCCTGCCGATAAGGCTGCACCTGAGGCAACGCTGATCAAGTATCGTCTTAAACCGGATTCAATGGCGGCAGCGCGACGTCGCGCTTCGCCATGCGCCGCGCGCCAAGCCACTGTTTACGCGCCCGGCCGATGCCATCGACGATGGCTTTCTTGGACCACGCCTCGGATGGATTGCCGTACAGGCTGGACTGCAAGGCAGTCCATTGCGCACGCAAGTCGGCATCGCCATAGCGGGAGCACCAATCGCTCATGGTCAAGGGAGCACCCTCCAGCGCGGCGCGCCGTACCCAGACATCCACTGCAGCCGCAAACGTGGCCGCACTTGTGCCTTGTTGTTTTCGCTTGATGGCTACAAACGCTGCACGCTCCGAATGACGACGGCGATCACGCCAGGCGCGCCAGCGGTTGCGTGCGCGTGTGACGCGATCACGGAACCACCATCCCGCCAGGCCCAATCCCAACAGCAGCAAAACTACGATGCCGAGATCGCTGGAGAACCATTCCAGCAGACGCGGCATGAAACCCTGTTGTGGCAGTGCGAAGCGCGGTTTGGCAGGTGAACTCCACCAGGCATGGAAACTTGCGCCAGGCACCCGGCTTTCGTGCCACTCGTGTGTCTGGTTGTCCATCCAGCGCACGCTGATTGGAGGCAGGCTATAGCGTCCGCGACGCTGGATCACGTAGCTCACCGAGTCGACCCGACTGCCACCAAGGAAGCCGCCCTGATTACCCACGACATCATGGGTTTGAGGCGGGGATGGATACAACTCGAGTCCATCCACCGGTTTGAAGGTGATCGGCGGCAACAGCATCGCCGGCGCCCCGTCGGCAGTGATCTCGATACGGCGAATGATGGTATCGCCGACATGCAGCGCGCTGTCTTTCGGTGTGATTGTCTGGGTCAACTTGACCGAGCGGGCGATCAAGGCCGTGTCCACGCCCGCGGGCAGCACGAGCCGCTTCACATGCAGCATCAGCGGCTTGGTTTGCATGGCAACCGGTGTTTGTTGTGGTCCCACGCGAGCAGTAATCTGGAACCCGGGGATTTCCAGCTCGCCGGATACCAGCGAGGTCAACAGATAGGTACGCGATACGCCGCTCCAGCTGTTCCCGTCGATGTTATCCACCAGATGACCCGGCGTCTCATCGGACAATTTCAGATAGGCGCCATCGACATGCAGCTCCGGCATATCGGGTGCATCGCTGAAAAACGAGGAGGTCAGCATGTCGACCTTGATGCTGGCAGTCTCGCCTTGGATCAACGGACCATTGGCGTCCAGATAAACATGCACCTGGATCGGCGGCGCAGACGCTGGAGTCGGCGCGGATGATGACGACGCCTGCGCAAAGCCAAGACATGGCATGCAGGACAGCAGCAGGGTAAACAAGCGAGCCCGCCAGATCTTCATGACTCAGGCTCCGCTGGCGGTGCGGGCGCTGACACCGGCTTGGCCGGTACCTTCGCCGGTGACTGCGACTCGATGCTGAACTTGGTCCGCAGGAAATCGGCCGGCGACACGCTGAGATTGCGCATCCATACATCCGCCGGCAGCGTGGCCGGCTTCATGCCCATCACCTTTTGCTGGCCCTTGCCCTTCTTGCCCTCCTTGTCGAACTTCATCTCGTCGGGCTTGATCTGACCCTCCTTGTCCGGCTCGCCAGCGTCCTCACGCTGCTTGATCAGCTTTGCCATCAGCACCAGGTTGAACTCGGCCTCGGCAAACGGGTGACGCATCTGCAACGCCTGATTGTAGGCGTCGCGAGCTTCTTCGTATTGGGTTCGGTTCGCGTAGCAGTTGCCGACCATGAACACGGCATCAGCATCATTCAAGGTTTCGAATTGCGCACGCGCCTCATCCCAGCGTCCGTACTGATACAAGGACAGACCTTTCCAGTACGGATTCTGGAAATGCGCTGCGGCCTTGCCATACTCGCCATGCTCGTAATACCAGCGGCCTTGCTGATCCGGCGTGGCAAACCAGCCGATCACGGTTTGCTTGAGCGAGCCTGCGGTAGTGGAAGCCGCAGTATCGGAAACCGAAGTACTCGACGCCGGATCATCGAATGCGCTGGCCGATCTCGGCAGGCCGGTCAAACCCAGTGCGCCGATCACGAACATCCAGCGCACCATCCAGCCACGCCGGAACCATAACAGCGCCAGTAACACCAGCGGATAGCACAGGTAATAGCCGTACTCTTTCCAGTGCATGGTGGATTTGTCGTCATGCATCATCTGCAGATGATGCACGGCTTCGCGCTGCACCCAGCGCATGTCCGCATTGTCGGAAGTGACGCTGGCCAGCGGCACGTCCGCCTTCGATGACAGGCGCTCCAGCGCCGCATCATCCAGCCGTGATTCTACCGGGCCGCCATTCGACTCCGTCACCAGGCTGCCATCGGGCGACTTCAGCGGCCCGCCCTCGGTAGTGCCTACCGCCAGCATCAACACCTGCTGACGTGAATTCTTGCGATGTGCCACGAACGCTGGAATCTGCGCGTCGTCAAAGCCGCTGGTGAAGAACACGATCGTGCCCGGATCATCCTCGGCAGCGAGCAGGCGATCGGCGGTCGCCAATGCCGCTGCCGCGTTCTGGCCCTTGCCGGGCAACAAGTCGGTGGACAAGGACGACACGAACAGGTCCATCAACGCAGGGTCGTCCGTCGGCGGCAGCACCATGTGTGCCGTGTCGGTATACACGATCAAGCCGATCCGCCCGCCGCCGCGCAATTTCACCAGGTCGTGGATTTTCTGCTTGACGCGCTCCAGCCGCGTCGGCGGCACGTCGATCGCATCCATTGCCGGCGACAGATCCAGCGCCACCACCATCGGTGCACGATCCTGCGCGAACGGCGGCGGATCCAACTCCCAGGTCGGTCCGGCACAGGCAATCCCGCCCAGCATCAGTACGGCGCAAACCAGATGAATCGGGCGCAAGCTCCACGCGCCGTGATCGCCCACCACCAGATGCTTGAGCAGATGCGGCGCGATCATGCCTTTCCAGCGCTGGATCGGATCATTGCGACGATGCCACCACCACAACAGCAAAGGGCCGAGCGGCACCAGCAGCAGCCAGAGTGGTCGGATGAAGTGGAATCCCTGCTCCATCGCTCAGCCCTCCACCGAACCGGGCTGGATGGAACCGGCCTCGCGTCGCCTCGCCAGCGGAGCCACCAACACGAGCATCAACACGTGGTAAAGCAGCATCAACAATAGCGATGCACCCAGTGGGTAGTAATACAGCTTGAGCTTGGGCCGATAGACTTCATGCTTGACCTTGCTCGGCGTCATGCGATCGAGCAAGTCATAGATGCCGGCCAGCTGTTCGCGATTTTCGCCGCGGTAGCTGTGACCGCCAGTGGCCTTGGCGATGCGTGCGAGTGCCGCCAGATCCACGCGATTTTCGCCCGCGGCCTTGGGGTCACCAATGCCAATGGTGTCGATCACGATATGGTGCTGTTTGGCGATCTGCGCTGCCTTGTCGGCAGGCAACCGACTGGCGGTGTCATTGCCATCGGTCAGCAGGATCAACACCCGATCGCGCTGCTTGGCGTTTTCGGTCATCTTCACGGCCATGCCGATGGCATCGCCGATAGCCGTCTGTGGTCCGGCCATGCCTACCTGAAGCTCCTGCAACAGTTCGCTCACCGCATGATGATCGAGCGTGAGCGGGGCCTGCGGAAATGCATTGGTACCGAACACGATCAAACCGAGACGATCGGTCTTGCGGCGCTTGATGAAGTCATCCACCACGCCTTTGACCGCAGTGAGCCGATCGGTGCGCTGACCCTGCGCATCGACAAAATCGGTGGTATTCATCGAGCCGGAGAGATCAATCGCCAGCAACAGGTCGCGCGCCGACTCGGTACGTTCGATCGGCGGCATCAGATATTGCGGCCCGGCCAGCGCAACCACCGCCAGTAGCCAGCACAACGGCGCAAGAATACGACGCAACCAGTTGCCGCGCAGGACGACTGCACCGCGTGCAGGCGTCTGCCCGGTGATTCGCGAAAGCTCATCGAAGAACGGCACGCGGATTGCCCGCGAACGTTCGCCATATGGCGGCCACAGCCACCAGACCAGCAAGGGCAAAGGCAGAATCAGCAGCAGCCAGGGATACTCAAGCTGCAACATGGTCATCAATCCAGTGATGCAGCAGAGCCATCAGCGCGGTCAGTTCATCGCGTGCAATTTCGCCGCCGTAGGCAAGATCCTCCAGATGTTTTCCCGGGCCTTGAGTGAATGGCTTTCCCGCCAGCGTGCGGTCGAGATAATCAAGCCAGGCATGGCCGGTGAGCGAAGCGACGCTGGCACGTGGCGCCCAGGCCAGCACGGTGCGCTTGACCAGCGCCGGTAGTGATTCCAGCGCCAGCTCGCGGCGTGCCGGATCGGCGATCCGCTGCTCAAGTGCGCCCAGCTCGGCTTGCGCTTCGCGGCGATAGCGATTGCGCCGCCAGCGTCGCCAGCGGATAAACGCATACGCCAGCAAAGCCAGCACCACCATTGCAGCCAACACATACCAACCAGCTGCCTGTGGCATCCACGACACGGGAGGTTGCGGGAGCGGAATCTCCTTGAGTTGCGCAATCGAGGCGGTCGGCGTCTGGTCCGGAAAGGCAAACATGCGTCAGCTCCTGCGCGGCGCCAACTGCCCGAGCAGGCGTGCCACCTGCTGCACAGTGGGCTGTTCGGTATCCACCGCCAGCAAAGGCACGCCGGAGTGTTTGAGCACGTCGACAGTTTGTTTCATGCGCGCGTCGAACATGTTGCCGAGCGGCTCGCGCACCGTCTTCTTGTCGAAGTCCAGTTCGAGTTGAAGCTCGCCCTCGGTAACCACGATCTTGCCGCGATCCGGGATCGCGCGGGCCGAGGGGTCGAACACCAGCGCGGCGATCACGTCATTGTGTGCCGCCAATTCGCGCATCAGCTGCATGGTTTGTTCGTCGGCGCCCATGAAGTCGCTGATCACGCAGACCAGGAAATCATGCGTGGCCAGATGCAGCGCCGAACGCAAGGCCTCTCCCAGCTGTGCGGGGTTGGCGCGTACATCGGTATCGGCATGCAGCGACTGATTGGATTGCGCGAGCTTGCCCAGCACCGCATGCATGCGACTGCGGCTGCGATGCGGGCGGATGGTTTCGATGTGGCTGTCATCAAACAGCACCAATCCCGCGCGATCGCCGGTCTGGAACGCCATCCACGCACTTAACGCGGCGATCTCGGCGGCAACCACGGATTTCATCGCCCGCCTGGTGCCGTAGAACATCGAGATGCGTTGATCGACCACGAACAAGGCCGGCCGGTCGCGCTCCTCGGTGTACGAACGCACCAGTGCGTGACCAACACGGGTGGAAGCCTTCCAGTCGAGATGACGCAGATCGTCGCCGGGCACGTAGGCGCGAATCTCTTCGAAGTTGAGGCCGCGACCGCGCATGCGCGAGGCAAAGCGGCCGGTCAGGATGCTGTGATGCGGACGATGTGACAACAGGCTGAGTCGGCGCGCGTCGGCTTCCATCCGCGCCAGATGCGCGGAGGTGACATAAACGGTTCCAACATCGCTGGCCTCTATCGGCGGCATGCGCGTACCCTCAGGCCGGCACCGCGACCAGTTCCAGAATCTTGTCGATCACCTGATCGGCCTGGATGCCTTCGGCACTGGCGTCGTAAGTGAGGATTAGGCGATGGCGCAAGGTGCCGTGTGCCATCGCGCGAACATCGTCAGGCGTTACATGAGGACGTCCGTCTAGCCATGCATGCACACGCGAGGTGCGCTCCAGCGCGATGCCTCCACGCGGACTGGCACCCACCTGGATCCAGCTGGCCAAGGTCTTGTCGTGTTTTTCCGGGTGCCGCGTCGCATCCACGAGCGCCATGATGTATTGCTCGATGGCGGGGGCGACGTGGATGCCGTGGATCTCCTTGCGCGCATCGAACACAGCGCTCGGCTCGATCCGTGGCGCCGCATCGCCACTGCCGGGTCCCTTCGCCGACTGAACCTCTTCACCACGCACCAGTTCGAGCACGCCGATCTCGCTTTGCACGTCGGGGTAGTTGATCAGCACCTTCATCAAGAATCGGTCCAGCTGCGCCTCCGGCAACGGGTAGGTGCCTTCCTGCTCGATCGGATTTTGCGTAGCCATCACGATGAACAGATCCGGCGTCTTGTGGGTAGTGCCGGCGACGGTGATCTGGCGCTCTTCCATCGCTTCCAGGAGGGCCGCTTGCACCTTGGCCGGCGCGCGATTGATTTCATCGGCCAGAATCACGTTGCCGAAAATCGGGCCGGGCTGAAACTGGAATACGTTCTTGCCATCCTGCTGATGCAGCACCTCGGTACCCGTAATGTCCGACGGCAGCAGATCGGGCGTGAACTGGATGCGGCGCATTTCCGCATCGAGGCTCCTGGCCATGCTTTTGACTGCGCGCGTCTTGGCCAGACCGGGCAGGCTTTCGAGTAGCAGGTGGCCATTGCCCAGCAGCGCAATGATCATCTGCTGGATGAGATCGCGTTGCCCGATGATCGAGCTTTCCATCTGCGTCTGGAGCGTGGTGACGGCTTCACGTGCGTTCATGGCTTCTCGCTTCCATTGTTCATGTCAGCAGACCCGCGTGGTGCGGGCCTTAGATCCCGTGGGTGACGCATTGGCCTACATCTCGACCGCAACGTCCGTAACATCAATCCATAAGTGATGGGTTTTATCCGGCAACAAAGTCAATCACTTCGAGCCACCGACCACCCAACGGTAATAGGCATTGTCACCATCGGCGCGCATCACTTGTTCCATCGCCCTGGCCCAGCTGTCGCGATCACCCGCATACGCGGCCAAGCCTGCAGCGTAGAAGGTGAAAAGCACGTCGTGCTGCCAGCCCATGTCTGCCAGCAAGAGTGGGCTGGCTCCGTGTACTTCGGGTCGTGTCTGCAAGGTCATCAACTCAGGCAGCACACGCAGGATCTCATCATGACGGACCCAGGTGGAGTATTCGATGCTGGGATGATCGTCGGTCACCGCGGGCGTGTTGCCGGCATAGCGCTCGAGTTGTTCGCGCCCGGCAACCCACGTCCCCAGCAGCGCACCGGGAGACGGGATGCCGACTTCACTCAGCGATCTGGCCACGCTGGGCTGCTTGAAGCGTTTCTCGATGGTTGGGCCATCCAGTTCCATCGGCTGCATCGAACCGACCAGCAGCATCTCGTGCAATTCGGTGGTCCACAGCGTGGCGTGCGGGAACACTTCCAGAAAAGCACGCACCATCGCGCGCGAATCCTCGTTGTTCTGCGTGGCAATCGGCCACCATTGCGCCACTATGCCGTTGCGATTGAGACGTGACGCCGCCAGTGCGTAGAAATCCTGCGAATACAGATTGACCACACCGGCGGCTGACGGCGGCGGCGGTTCCAGCGTGATCATGTCGTAGCGTTCGTCGTTGCGCAGCAACTCGCGGCGACCATCACGCAGGCGGATCTGCAAGCCCGGATCGCTACCGGCGTGGTAATTGCCCTGAAACTGCGATGCCGCATGCACCACTGCGGGCAGAAGCTCGGCGACGACTCGCGTGGTCAGGCCGGGGTACTGCGACAGCGCACCGGCGGTGATGCCGGTGCCGAAACCGATCACCAGCGCCGACTTCGGCTCGCCTTGGTGGATGATCAGCGGCAGCAATGCCTGCAAACGCATATAGCGCAGCGATGGCAAGGTGTCGCCCGAGTTGGACACGCCCTGGATATACAGGCGATGGAAGCGGTTGCCCTCCCGCCCTTGCGCCAATACCGCCACGGTACCGCCGCGGCTTTCCTGGTAGTAGGTGATCTCGCCGCCCTTGTTCTGCGTAAGCAGCTGCGCCAGTTTGTTGGACGGCGTCAACACGCCCAGCGCGATCACGCCCAGCCCCAGAGCCAGCACCACCCAGCGTGAGCGATGCGGTGTCGGTGAGCCGACAAAAATGGCCAGCACACCGATCAACGTGGCGATCAACGCCAGCAAGGCCAGCGTGTGTATCAATCCTAGTGTCGGCACCAGCACGAAGCCGGTCAGCATCGTGCCGAGGATGCCGCCAGCAGTATTCAGCGCCAGAGCGAAACCCACGCCGCGACCCCGCTGCTCCGGACTGGCGCAAAGCCGCAGCACGGCGGGAAAGGCGGCGCCGAGCAACAAGGTCGGCACCAGCACCAGCGAGGCTGACGCCAACACAAACCGCCCGCACATCGCCACCAGTTCGCTACCGGTCAGCGCCATCATCCATGTGCTCAACGCTGCTTGTGATTGCTCCAGCCAGCCACCCAGCCAGCTCACCTGCAGCAAGGCCACCAGCCCGGCTGACGCAATCAGGATGCCGAAAGCAGCCCAGCCATTGCGCACGCGATCGGCGAAACGCGTGTAGATGGCACTACCCAGCATCAGGCCGAACAGGTAGACCGCCAGCATCATCGCAAACGCAAAAGCGCGCGTGCTCATGAACTGCACCACGGTCTGCGACCACACCACTTCGTAGCCCAGTGCCACGCCGCCAGCCACGGCATACAAGATCAGCGCAAGACGGGCCCGCGAGTTATCTGCATTGATCTGCGGCGACTTCTCGACCGGTAATGGTGCACGCTTGCGGTCGATGGCCATGGCAGCAATGGCGACCACGATATACACGCTGGCAGTGAAGAGTGCCGTTCCAGTGATACCCCAGGCTGGCAGCAGAATGAAGGGCGCCAGCAAGGTACCCGTGATCGCACCGGCGGTATTGGCGGCATACAGCCGACCGCCCGTGCGCGCCACGCTGGCATCGGTATGGGCGCGCACCAGCACCGGCAAGGTGCCGCCCATCGCCACGGCGGGCAAACCAACGAGCAGGAAAGGCAGCAGCCAGGCGAGAACACCGACCTGCTGTTCCAGTCCCGCGAAGAGGGCGGCGCTATGCGCCAGCAACAAGGTCGCGGAGATGGCCAGCAAGCCCGCGGCACCCTCAAGACAGGCATACAGCCGCCACGGGCGCTGAACCCGATCAGCCAGCCGGCCCATCCAGGCACCACCAATCGCCAGGCCCGCAAAGAAAGCGCTTACCGCAATGGTGACGGCGTAGACCTCCACGCCGACCACCAGCGAGAGCTGCTTGATCCATAGCAATTGGTACACCAATGAAGCCGCGCCGGAACCAAACAGCAGCAGCGCCGGCCAGATGTCGGTGAATCTATCGGCGGTCGGGACCGCCGTGGGAATTGGAAACTTGCTACGACGCGCCAATGAGCGCTTGTGCGGAACACGGTTTTTCAAACTCACGCCGGGTTGAACTCCCTGCAATAATGGCGGGCCAAAACAAATCGCCAACCGTCGACACAGTCGACGGTCGGCGATGGAGCAACCATACAACGCAAATGCAGCAGACGTCCTTGTCGGGCTGATTGCTTACTTGGAATTCTTCTCGTCTTCTTTCTGCAACAGGAAACCGTGCAACTTGGCCTCTGCCTTGTCGATCGAGAACGAATCAGGCGATTGCGCAGGTGGGTAATCCTTGAAGGACTTCAGCATCTCGAACACGCGCCGATTAGCCTCAAAGAGCAGATAGGCGTTTTCAGTTACCCACTCGTTATACCCATTGGTCGGCCCGATATCGGCGCGCTCGTACGGATCCATGCGCAGGTTGAACAGCTTCGGCGTACGCAGGCAGATGAACGGATCCTGCCAGATGGCGAAACCACCTTGGGCACGCTGTTCACAGAACACCGCCTTCCATGCTGTCGGCCTTTCAGCACCAGGGGATTTCATGTCGAAGCGAATAGCCACGACCTCGGCTTCATCATTAAAGTAGATGAAGTCGGTACGCGGACCTTCCTTCGCCTTGCCGGTCAGGTACGGCAGGAAGTTGTAACCATCCAGATGGTTCTTGAAGCTGTGCCCGTCCAGGCTCACGCCCTTGAGCAACTGACTCGAAATATCAGGATTGCCGGCAGCTGCCACCAGGGTCGGGAACCAGTCCAGGCCTGATATCAGCGTATTGCTGACCGTATTGGCGGGGATATGCCCCGGCCAGCGGATCATCGCCGGTACGCGATAAGCGCCCTCCCAGTTGGAGTCCTTCTCGCTGCGGAACGGCGTGTTGGCCGCATCCGGCCAGCTGAAGAAGTTGGGGCCATTGTCGGTGGTGTAGATGACGATGGTGTTCTTGGTGATGCCCAAGTCGTCCAGCGTCTTGAGCAGCTGGCCCACGTGCTGATCCATCTCCCACATGCCATCGGCATACATGTCGCCATCACCGAGACCCGCCTTGCCCTTATGCGCCGGAGCCACATGGGTGAACATGTGCATGCGGGTGAAGTTCATCCAGGTAAAGAACGGCTTGCCCGCCTTGGCCTGCTTCTGCATGTAGGCGATCGCCGCAGCGGTGGTCTCGTCGTCGATGGTTTCCATGCGCTTGACGGTGAGCGGGCCGGTGTCCTCGATCTTGCCATCGGCAAACGAATGGATAACGCCACGCGGGTTGTATGCATCCAGAAACGCCTTGTTGTCCTTCGGCCAGTACGGGCGTTCTGGTTCTTCCTCGGCGTTGAGGTGGTACAGGTTGCCGAAGAATTCGTCGAAACCGTGGGCGGTGGGCAGGAACTCGTCCCGGTCACCGAGGTGGTTCTTGCCGAACTGGCCGGTGGCATAACCTTGCGCCTTGAGCGCCTGGGCCAGCGAGGCACTGCTTGCCTGCAGACCGGCATTGGCGCCGGGCATACCCACTTTCGACAGACCCGAACGCAGAATGTTTTCACCGGTGATAAACGTGGAACGACCCGCCGTACAGCTGTTTTCGGCGTAGTAGTCGGTGAACATCATGCCCCCATGGGCAATGCTGTCGATGTTCGGCGTGCGATAGCCCACCAGCCCCATCGAATAGGCGCTGACGTTGGTCTGGCCGACGTCATCGCCGAAGATCACCAGGATGTTCGGCTTGCCGTTGTCCTGTTGCGTCGACTCACCTTGCGCTTGATCCTGCGGCTGCGCGCTGGCAGCACTCGAATAAAAGGCCATTGCTCCGAGCACAAGCACGGCTGTTGCAGCCACCCTCGTGAATGATTTTTTCAGATGACTTCTCTGCCATGGGCGAAACATGGGGAACCTCCTGGTGGGTCGGGCTGCATCGGGCAACCTGTATTGAACAATCCAGCTGTTGCAGTGGCGCTACGTCATGACGGCACGTCCTCGACGTGTCGCCAAAAGTCATCAGTGCTTGTCGGCGGGGTAAACCTGCTTCCAGTCATTCTTCATATCGACCACGGTCCAGCCCTTGCTCGTCGCTTCATCCAGCGCCGTGTTGAGCTTGCCGATCTTGGAATCGCGGTCGTACGCCCATTCACGGGTGGCGTCGGTGTGATGCACCAGACCGGCGAAACGCGGGCCATCGCCCGACATGGTCCATTCCAGCATCTGCTGATCGCCATCGGAATTGCCGAACGCAAAGATCGGCTTGACGCCGATGAATCGCTGGATGCCGACCGGCTTGCCGGGACCATCATCCAGCATGGCCAGCTTGGGCAGCTTCACCAGTACCGGCTTGCCATCGCGCACCTCGTATTTGAGTTCGCCCTGGCTACCCATCACCTGCTCTGGGGGAATGCCATAAACGGCAGGGACCCAGGCGCGCATGAAATCCTGGCCACCCCCGGAAACGATATAGGTACGGAAGCCGTTGTCGCGCAGGTAATGCAACAGCTCGCGCATCGGCTCATAGATCATCTCGGTGTACACGCGATGCGTCTTGGGATGACGTGCCGTCGAAGCCCATTGGCTGACTTCACGCGCAAATTCGTCCGTGGTCATGCCCGAGTGGGTGGCGGCGATCAGCTGCATGACGCCTTTCTCACCGGCAGCCGCCAGACCCTTCATGTCACCCGCCAGCGCAGATTTGTACGGCTCGGTGGTTTTCCACTCCGGGTGCTGCGGCGACTGCGCCTTGACCTGATCCAGTGCAAAAAAGACCTGAAAGTAGGCGGGTTGCTCGGCCCACAGCGTGCCGTCGTTGTCGAATACGGCAATGCGCATTTCGGGGGCAACGAAGTCGGATGTCCCGGGGGTTGTCACCTTCTTGACGAAGGCCTCGATCTGCTGCTTGTGCGGGCCATCGTTCCATGAAGAAAGCGGGTCTTGCGCGGCAAGACAGGCACCGGTCCAAAGGAACAACGCAAGACAAAATGTAACGAGCATCCTGCCCGACAGGTGGGTCGTCGAACGCGCCTGTTTCGAGTGCCCTTCAACAGATGGTTGCATCATGCCCCTCCAGCGATCCCTTCAAGTGGATCTGCAAGGCGCATGAACCTCAACAACCGCCAATCCGCGTGAAAAACCCAGGTCGCCACGCGCAATCAGTGGTTTGGCGAAGCCAAAACCTCTGCAGATATCTACCTTGATACGGTCGCGTATTTGCTGCTGGTGGACAATCCGCAGAACTACCCATCTAGACTAAGTAATATTACTTAGTCCACGGAACACCGGCCCAGATACAGCCCGGAGGTTCCGCGGGTCCCGTCGGCGGCAGCGCAAGCTATCGATTCTGTACTGCGTCAAACCACAGCGAGACGGGTCATGACACACTCGCTCAAATGCAAATGGCTCGCTGCGATCACCCGCGGATTCCACACCACTTCGCATGACGCCTTGAGCGCCAGTCTCTAACCGTTGGGTCTGCACGACATGGCCATGCTGTGGATGAACTGGTCCAGCAGGGCGGTTCTGTAGCAGGCAGGATGCCAAGTCTTCAATGGACCCATTTCTCAGACCCTGAGTGCCTGAGTCCAAGATCTACTCACGCAACCACCAGTTGAAGTTTGGGCGCCTCCTGATTTCAAGTCTGGGTAGATTTGAGTTTTCCCAAAGCGCTGCGGAATCGCTGTTTCGCCGAATGGGCCAGCTCCTTTGACGAGGCCAAGACGACTGCCGCCATGCTCAACCGGCTGGCGTATCGTTTTCACGCATTGAAGGTGGCAACGCAGCTCCTACGCACAAGCCACGCCTATAGCATCAGCAAGGAAGGCAGACCAGCCTCACACGAGACTTGAGCTGACCCGCACCCTCAACAAGTCACTCATTCATTCCCAAGGAAACCGCTGCTGAGTTTTCGATGGAAATCAGCCAACTGGCTACTCACTGAACTCGCGCTGAGGCGTCTTCACATGACGTTTGCCTTAATCAGTTTTTAATGCGTCCGGCAACATGTTCATATTGTTGTAGCGCAATCTTCAATGACGCGTTATTAATACACGGCCAAATGGCATTCCACGGCTAAGGAGATTCACCTTATGAAATTTACGCGTACCCTTCTCGCCACCGCGCTAGTCGCGCTGCTGGCCGCTTGCAGCAACGGCGCGCAGGACTCCGCGCAGGACGCACAGAAGTCCGCTGACACCGCTCAGCAGGCCGCTGATACGGCTCAGCAGGCTGCTGCCGAGGCTCCGAGCACTGCGGCCGCTCAGGCTGCTGACCAAGCCAACACCGCAGCTGACGCTGCTGGTCAGGCTGCTGATCAGGCCCAGCAGGCTGCCGCTGCTGCTTCCTCGATGGCTCCGGCCAAGACTGATTCGGCCGAGGACTCCATGTCCATGGCGAAGGATGCAGCGGACAATGCAGCCGATCAGGCCGACAAGGCCAAGGACGCTGCCAACGACGCTGCTGACAACGCCAAGGATGCAGCTGACAAGACCAAGGACGCCATGAAGGGGCACTAATCCCTTTCACAATGGTTTGATTGAAAGCGGCTGCCTCGTGCAGCCGCTTTCTTTTGGGCTTGACCCGATTAAAGAACAAATCCGTGCTGGCCCGACCCATGCCATATGGCGATCTGCATGCAGCAGAGCGATGTGGTAAAAATATTCAGCAGCACTGATAGCGTGCGACACAACATGAACCCATGAACCCATGAACCCATGAACCAGAATTTCATGGCATCCAGGCAGTGGATAGTGAGCATCCTGCAATCAGGCGTGCCCAGATCTTCTGACAAATAAGGATTGGCGGTCCAGCAGGAAAACGCTTACCCTGCCAGAGGTGCTTGAACAACAACACATCCCCCCACCGCAGAGAGGTTCTTATGAACGTGACGCGTATTGCCTTGGCCGCTGCATTGATCCTCGCGCTCGGCGCATGCAGCAGCAACAACAACGATCAGCAAGAACAGCCGCAGCCGCAAGCCTCGGGTAACATCAGCGGATCTACAGCCAGCCCCTCCACAGACAGCTCAACCGGCTCGGCGATGCCTCCGTCCGAGCAGAATGCCCCGACCGAATGGCCGCCAGCAACCTCATCGTCAGCAGCTGGAAGCACCGGCGGCTGAATCGACTCAATCGCAAGAACCCCGGCATCGCCGGGGTTTTTCATTGATGCACGGATCTTCGCTCGTCACTTCATCCGGCAACACAATCAATACCTTCCCAAAGCGTAGTTCTTCGGCCGCAAGGTTTTGGCGAAAGGCCGGCACAGCTATGATTGTCCATTCCACTTGCTGCGCCACACTACGCCATGACTGCTATTGCATCGCTTATTGATCCTCGCTCACCTGAGTTCCTGGCCAATCACGCAAACCTGCGTTCACTGACCGATGAACTCAAGCATGAACTGGCACGCGCGGGCGAAGGCGGCGGCACTCTTGCTCGCGACAAGCACACGGCACGCGGCAAGCTGTTGCCGCGTGAACGCATCCGCGCACTGCTGGATCCAGGCTCACCGTTTCTCGAACTGTCGGCGCTGGCAGCGCATGCCATGTATGACGACGCAGCACCTGCCGCTGGTCTGATTACCGGAATTGGGCGGGTCAACGGCACCGAAGTGGTCATCGTGGCAAACGATGCCACGGTCAAGGGCGGCACCTACTTCCCGATGACCGTGAAGAAGCATTTGCGTGCGCAGGAAGTAGCGCTGGAAAACAACCTGCCCTGCGTTTATCTGGTTGATTCGGGCGGTGCGTTTCTGCCGCTGCAGGACGAAGTATTTCCCGACAAGGAGCACTTCGGGCGGATCTTCTACAACCAGGCGCGCATGTCCTCGCTCAACATCCCGCAGATCGCCGTGGTGATGGGAAGCTGCACCGCCGGTGGCGCTTATGTGCCGGCGATGAGCGATGAAACCATCATCGTGCGTGAGCAGGGCACGATCTTCCTCGGCGGCCCGCCGCTGGTGAAAGCTGCCACCGGTGAAGTCGTGGATGCTGAAACTCTGGGTGGCGCCGATGTGCACACTTCGATTTCTGGCGTCGCCGACCACTTCGCGGAGAACGACACCCACGCGCTATCGATTGCGCGCGACATTGTCGCCAGCCTCAATCGCAAGAAAGACATACCGCTCGCCCTGCGCACGCCGGTCGAACCGAAGTACGCTGCCGAAGAACTGTACGGCGTGATCCCGGCTGATACGCGTCGCCCGTTCGACATCCGCGAAATCATCGCACGCATCGTCGACGGCTCGGAGTTCCACGAATTCAAGGCGCGCTACGGCAAGACCCTGGTCTGCGGCTTCGCGCATATCCACGGCTACCCGGTCGGCATCATCGCCAACAACGGCATCCTGTTCGCCGAAAGCGCACTCAAGGGCGCGCACTTCATCGAGTTGTGCAACCAGCGCAATGTGCCGCTGGTGTTTCTGCAGAACATCACCGGTTTCATGGTCGGCAAGAAGTACGAGCAAGCCGGCATCGCAAAAGACGGCGCCAAGATGGTCACCGCGGTGGCCTGCTCACACGTGCCGAAATTCACCGTGGTGATCGGCGGCAGTTTCGGCGCCGGAAACTACGCGATGTGCGGACGTGCGTACGGCGCGCGCTTCCTGTGGATGTGGCCCAACTCGCGCATCAGCGTGATGGGCGGCGAACAGGCTGCATCGGTGCTGGCGACGGTCAAGCGCGATGGCATCGAGGCCAAGGGCGGCGAATGGTCAGCCGAAGACGAGGAAACCTTCAAAACGCCGCTGCGCGAGCAGTACGAACGCCAAGGACACCCGTACTACGCGAGCGCACGCCTGTGGGACGATGGCATCATCGACCCGGTCGATACGCGCAGGGTGCTCGGACTGGCGATCTCCGCCTCGATGAACGCGCCGATCGAACCGCAGCGCTATGGCGTGTTCCGGATGTAATCACCGCGGGGGATTTGTGGGTTCGGAAGGCTGACGCACGACAGTCGAAGCTGACGAGGTCAGTCTGGCGCCAATCCAGAGCGCCAGCAGGGTGCCTCCATAGAACGCGACTTGCATGCCGGCGGGGCGTGCATCGTAGCCAATCAGGATATGCACGGTTTTGCCAGAAATCGATCCATTGCCAAGTAACCACGAGCTGTCCCAGAGCTGATTGCCCCACGCTGGCAGCAGGTTTGCCTGAATCAGGTAACGCGCCGCGCTGGATGCCAGCCCGGCAGCCACCAGCGCCAGCAAGCCGTTGGTGAAGCGGAAGAAGTACCGCATCGGAATACGCAGCAACCCAACGTACAGCGCGACACCCAGCGTTGTGCCGGCGAGCACGCCAATCATCAATCCCTGCCACAAATGCCCGGCACCGCCTGCACGCATGCCGTACAGAAACAGCACCACTTCGGAGCCTTCACGCAACACTGCGATCGCCACCACCGCCAGCAGCAGGCCCAGCGAGCTGGTGCCACCGCTGACGGCAGCTCCCAGGATTTTCATCTGCTGAGTGAGTTCGCGACCGTGTCGGGACATCCACAACGCATGCCAGCTGATCATAAGTACCGCCATCAGCAATAGCGTCGCGTTGAACAGTTCCTGCCCGACTCCGCTGAACGTAGACGCCAGCACACCTGCCATCAACGCCACCAGCACGGCGCCCAGCACACCCAGCGCAATACCCGCGCCGACGAACCAGCCGCGTCGATGCACGCCGCGAGTAGCGGCAGCGACCACACTGATAATCAGTGCTGCTTCCAGGACTTCCCGAAAAACCAGTAGCGCGATGGCCAGCATGGCTTTACTCCACCACCAGCATGCCCTGCGCGGTGGGCTGGTGGAAATCGCCATAAAAGGCGTAGCGACCGGGCTTGAACGGGCCAATGAACAGACTGATGCTGCTGTTCGGCATCACGATCTTCTCGGCCTGAAATTCATCACTTTCGAATTCTTCAGGAGAGGCGTCCTGATTGATCAGTTCGAGCTTGATTCGGGTGTTGGCGGGAATGTGCAGTTCCGTTGGCTGATAGCGGTGATTCTTCAGCACCAGCGTACGGGTGACTGCTTCGACTGCCGCCGCAGGCAGCGACAACAACGCGCCCAGCAACGTCATCAGCAAGTACTTCATGGGTTCGGCACCTCTCGGCATGTAATGAGAATCATTACTTACTGGGGTTAAAAAATAACCCCAACTCTCGGACATGCCTGTCGTTGGGGTTGCTCTGACATGCTGGCAGGTCACCGTTACTTTGTATTACGAACGAGCGGTTTAGGCCCTGATCTGGATCAGCTGCGCACCGGGGAATCCGATCCGGGCCCGGTCGATTCGACCCTTGAACAGGATCGTCGCCATCACCCTTCGACTTCGCTGCGCTACTCTCAGGGAGAACGGGGGCGGGTAACCAACGGGCTCCTGGTCTCGCAGACAGCGGCAACGCGGCCGAATCAGTTTTGCGGCACTTGACCACGCATGCGCACGTCACCGGGAAGCATTTCAGTGCGCTCTTCGTTGACCTGACGCTCGGACTCGAAGAACTGCTGTACGCGTTGGCAGACTTCCAGCGTGTTTTCGCCGGCAATCGCCGAAATCAGGAACCACGGCTGGTCCCACTGCAGCTCGGCAATGATCTTCGCGCTAATTTCCTCGCGATCCTGTTCGCTCAGCATGTCGGCCTTGTTCATCACCAGCCAGCGGGGCCGTTCCAGCAACTCAGGGTTGAACTTGGTCAGCTCCTGCTCGATCGCCCGCACCTGCTCGACCGGGTCGGAGCCGTCGATTGGGGCGATGTCCACGATATGCAGCAACAAGCTGGTACGTGCCACGTGGCGCAGGAACTGGATACCCAGGCCGGCACCGTCGGCAGCACCTTCGATCAGCCCTGGAATATCGGCAATTACGAAGCTCTGGTCGGTACCAAGGCTGACTACACCCAGGTTCGGGTGCAGCGTTGTGAATGGATAATCCGCGACCCGCGGGGTCGCAGCTGAAACCGCGCGGATGAAGGTGGATTTGCCGGCATTGGGGAAGCCCAGCAAACCGACATCGGCGAGTAGGCGCATCTCGAGCATCAGCTCACGCATCTCGCCCGGCGTGCCCGGCGTGGCCTTGCGCGGCGCCCGGTTCACCGAACTCTTGAAATGAATATTGCCCAGGCCGCCCTTGCCGCCCTGCGCCACCAGCATGCGCTGGCCATGCGCGGTCAGATCACCAATCACTTCGTCGGTGTCGACGTTGGTGACCATCGTGCCCACAGGCACGCGGATCACCGTATCTTCGCCACCCTTGCCGTACATCTGGCTGCCCATGCCGTTTTCGCCGCGCTTGGCCTTGAAGCTGCGCATGTGGCGAAAGTCGACCAGGGTGTTGAGGCCTTCATCGGCCACCAACCAGATCGAGCCGCCAAAGCCGCCATCACCGCCGTCGGGGCCGCCAAACGGAATGAACTTCTCGCGTCGGAAGCTGATGCAGCCATTGCCGCCATCGCCTGCCTTGATGTGGATTTTGGCTTCGTCGACAAATTTCATTTGAAAGGCCGGGATTCGGGATTGGGGATTTGGGATTGGGAGGAGCGGGTCATCGGGAACATCTTACGGGAGGAGAGGTGCCTTGGCTTTTACCAATCCCGAATATCAAATCTCGAATCCCACTGCAAAAAACGAAAAACCCCGCCGAAGCGGGGCCTTCGCTATCGCATCGCCCGGGGGATTAGGCCTGGACGACGTCGACGAAACGGCGGTTCTTGGCGCCGCGAACTGCAAACTTGACGGTACCGTCAACCAACGCGAACAGCGTGTGGTCACGACCCAGGCCAACGCCGTTACCCGGATGGAACTGGGTGCCGCGCTGACGCACGATGATGTTGCCAGCTTCGATTACCTGGCCGCCGTAGATCTTGACGCCGAGGTATTTCGGGTTCGAATCGCGACCGTTGCGGCTGGAACCTACGCCTTTTTTATGTGCCATGACTCAATGCTCCAGTTGCTCAGGCAGTGATGCCCGTGATTTCGATTTCGGTGAAATGCTGACGATGTCCCTGCTGCTTCTTGTGGTGCTTGCGGCGGCGGAACTTGATGATGCGGATCTTGTCGGCACGACCATGCTTGCGCACGGTGGCACTGACGACGGCGCCTTCTACGATCGGCGCACCAACGGTGACCGTCTCGCCGGAACCGACCATCAACACCTGGTCGAAGTCCACGCTGGCGCCTTCTTCGGCGGTCAACAGCTCTACGCGCAGCACGTCACCCTGCTGCACACGATACTG
>Ga0164241_10000977_pt1 | contig 40550 bp, 40 predicted proteins | sample OricomyardsoilBY_FD_108780 | JGI IMG/M metagenome (GOLD analysis project Ga0164241, IMG submission 108780) | Backyard soil microbial communities from Emeryville, California, USA - Original compost - Back yard soil (BY) | ecosystem: Environmental > Terrestrial > Soil > Unclassified | place: USA... | reverse complement strand
GCCAACGTGTTCGGCGTGGAAGAGTACGATTTGTACCTGCATCGCGCGCCAGGACCGACGATCGACATCGAATTCAGCGACCCGGTTTCGATCCTGGTGCCCAGCGGCTTCGCCAAACTGGGTGAGGGGCAGCAAGTGTTTTTGCTCGCCCGCGTGATGGCCAACATTGCGCGCAGTCTGCAAGCCATCGACAAGCTGCCTCCGGAAACCGTCGCGGTGCTCTTGGCCGCTGCAGCGCGCACGGCCGACTCGTCTTTTGCGGCGGGGTTGGCTGATGAGGAGTACCTGAGCAATCACGCGCGGCGGGTGTCGCGCTCGCTACCCTGGCTCGGGCGCGGCGCGGTCGAAGAAGCCGCGCGCGCGTACGTCGCGGCTCCGCGCTTGGACCCCGCCGAGTGGCTGTTCCGCGCGCGCCTCGGCGCATTGCGAGCTGCGATGATCGTGGGTGATGATTTGCCCGGCAGCATCACGCTCTTGCGCCAGACCGAGGGCGATCTTGCTGGACTCACTGGGGCGCCCCTCGCTCAGGGCATGCGCAGCGTGCACGACCTGATGCGCTTTTGGGTGAGTGACGCCGCGATCGCGGCGCGGCGCAAGCTCGGCACGCTTTGACTCAGAAAGGGCTCTTGGCGCGCTCGCCCAGCAGCCCTTCGAGTGAAGTCCACAGCGCACGCACGCTTTGAAATCGATCGTTGGGCTCGATCGCCAGTGCTTTTTCCAGCCATGCATCGATCGCGCGCGGCAAACTCGGTCGAAGCGCGTGCAGGCTCGGGCGTTCGCCCTTCATGGCCCAGCTACACACGTCGAGGACGTTGCCCTTGGGCGCCGGGGTTCGCCCGCTCAGCGCCCGAAACACCAGGACGCCCAGCGAGTACACGTCGACCCGATGATCGAGGATGCGCGAGATCCCCCGCCAAGCTTCGGGCGAGATATAGCTCGGAGTGCCGGCGACCATGCCGTCCGCGGTGAGCGCGCTGGCGTCCAGCATCTTTGCCAAACCGAAGTCAAGCAAGCGCACGCCGCCGCCGCGCGCTGGATCGACGATGAACACGTTGCTCGGCTTGAGATCGCGATGCACGATCCCTTTTTGGTGCGCCGCCTCGAGCGTATCCACGATGGGTCGCAGCAGCTCGAGCAGCTTCGGCTTCTTGAGCCGACCTCCGACACGCTCGGCTTCGTGCAGGTAATCCTCGAAGTCGCGGCCGACCAGGACCTCCATCACCAAGTACAGGCTGCCATCCTGCGCGGTGTTCAGCGCGTGCACGTAGACCGCGCTCGTGCCGCGCAGCCGGGCCATGGCCATTGCTTCACGCTCGATGCGCCGGCTGTATTCGGGGTCGAGCGACTTACCGTCACCCAGGAACTTGAGCGCGACTTCTTCACGTGTCTCGAGATCGCGCGCCCGAAACACCACGCCGTGTGCGCCCGCGCCGAGCTTCTCCAGGATGCGGTAACGGTTGTTGACGACATCGCCGGGGCTGAAAGCGCGGAACGTCATAGGGCTCGATCCATGAGAATAGCCCAAGAAGGTACTCTCCGCTTGCAGCTTGTGCCAAACTCGCCGGAACTTTCGGCAGAACCGTCAGATGGATTTCAAAGACCTACTCGGGCGCGCGACGACGCTCACGGTGCGGCGCTTCACCCCGTCGGGTGCTTTTTTGGGCGATCCGGCTGATTTGGCCGAGAACGCGCCAGTCGTGCTGCTCCTCGGCTCGGAAATCCCGCACGGGGCCCAAGTCGGTGACACGCTAGACGTGTTCATTTACCTCGACTCCGAGGATCGCCCGCTTGCGACCACGCGGACGCCCAAGCTTCAACTGGGTGAGGTTGCGTTCTTGCGCGTCACCAGCTGCACGCATTTCGGCGCCTTCGTCGATTGGGGGTTGGCGAAGGACTTGCTCGTGCCGTTCAAGGAGCAAACCCGCGAGCTACATGTGGGCTCGCGTGAGCCGATCGGCGTCTATTTGGACGACACGGGGCGCCTCGCTGGCACGATGCGCGTCGCTGAGATGCTCGATCTCGAGCCCCGCGAGTTCGGTGAGGATGAGTGGCTGGAGGGTGAAGCTTGGCGCAACGACCCGGACATCGGTTTGTTTGCGATTCTCGAGCGCCGCCTTTTGGGCATGGTGCCAGCGTCGGAGCCGCATCGGTTGACGCGCGGTCAAGCGGCTCGCTTTCGCGTGAGTCACGTGCACGCGGACGGTAAGATCGAGCTCTCGCTGCGCGCGCACGCTCATCAAGAGCTCGACAACGATGCGGAAACGGTGCTGCGCGTGCTCAGTAAGCCGGGCGCGCCGCAAGTCGGTGACCATACGTCGCCCGAGCAACTCCGCTCGCTCTTCGGCTTGAGCAAAAAAGCCTTCAAACGCGCCGCAGGCCGCCTGCTCAAACAAGGCCTCGTCTCGCTCGACGCCGAAGGGCATCTCCGGTTGCGGTCATGATTTTCGAGAGGGGGGCGATCCCAATCCAGCTTCGCACCTCGAACTCCGCGCTGTTCTCGCCGTGCTCCGTTTCGAGGCGTCGAAGCAAGCGATCGATGCGCGCAACGCGCTACGGACGCGGCTGGCGAAAGCACCAGATCGTCTGATCGTTGCCCGTGTTCGTGGCCGACGCCATCTCCCATCCGCGCATGCCTGCCGCGTTGGCCTTGAAGCTCACGTCGTCGACGGTGGACGCTTCGAAGCAGAAGTACGACCAGCGCTGCTCGACCACCGCCGCTGCCTCGGCCTTCGGGACGCCGTAGCGACTGGAACCGGCGACGCAGCCGACGATGAACGCGAGCGAGATGCTGAGCCCAATCAAAAATCCGCGCATCCGCTCATCTCGAACCACCTGCGCGCGGACTGCTAGGAGTTTTTTCGGGCCCGGAGGCAGGCCTGCGGGGCTCTCACCGGTTTGTCACTCGTTCCTCTTGCATCTTGGCGGCACGCTGAGGTAGACCCTGCGCGCCAGTCGGGACCTGATCGGCTTCACGGCCGACCCCTGGTGACACGAAAGAATGTAGAGTTCGAGAGTGCCTGGGTTCTTGGGCAATCCAAGAATGCCGACGTGGCGGAATTGGCAGACGCACGTGGTTCAGGTCCACGCGATCGCAAGGTCGTGGGGGTTCAAGTCCCTCCGTCGGCACTCGACGACAAAAGGCAAAAGGCCGAGCAGGGTAACCCGCTCGGCCTTTTCGCTTTGTTCTCTCGTACCGCAGCTCAGCGAGCGCGCTTCTCACCGCCCGGTGGCGGCAAGGGCGGCGGCATGCTCGCGCCACCGGAACCTGCGGGGCGCGGCAAAGGTGGCGGCGCGGGCGCGGAGCCGCCGCGGCGCGAACTGCCCGTGGGGGGCGGCAGTTGGCCGCCTGCCGTGGGCGGTGGACGCAGCGAGGGGTGCGCTTGCTCGTAGCGGTGACGCTCTTCGAACAACACCACCTTGATCAGCGAATCGACATCCGCGTCGCGAATCACCGGATCGTTGATGTCGATGCTCGGATCCAAGAGCTCGATCAGCGCGAGCAGCGCGCTCGACATCTGCGCCGGGTTCGGGAAAGATTCGCGGATACACAGCTCACGCGCTTCGTCGGTCGAGGCGCTGAGCAGGTCAGCGTACATCGACTCGATCGAGAGCAAGACCGGCGTGGTCAGTGCCTCGTGGTGCGGCGGCAAGCGGCTGATTCCGGCAAGCTTTTCCAGCACGCGGCGGCGCGCTTCCTCTTCCGGGGCGGGGCGTTGCGCGTTCTGAATCAACTGATCAACGTCGTCTTCGACGGCGGAAATCTCGATCAAGCTGTCTTCGGGTTTGCGCGGCGCATTGCTCGGCGGCTTTGATTTGCGGGCTTCCGCCGCGGCCGGCTCTTCTTTCGCAGACGCTGGCGGCGGTGGGGGCTCGGGCGTCGACGGGCGATTCGTCTGCGGGGTCGGATTCGACGGCGGTTTCACCTCGACCGGCGGGGCGGCAACGGGCACCACCGCCAAAAAACCCGAGGGTTTGGCCACGCGCTCCACGACCACCGATTTCCACACGTGTTCCAGCGGCACGTAGCCCACGATTTGCGGCAGCGAGACGCTGTCGAGCAAGGCTTCTTCGGTCAGCGGCTTGCGCTCGCGACCGAGGCGCAGCGCGTGAGCGACCAGCTTTTGCAGCTCTTTGTGTGGGAGCCGCGTGGACAACATCTCGAACGTGATGCCATCGGCGACATCCGCCAACGAGATCAGATCCTCGCGCAGTGCATTCTCCAGCGTGAACGTCATGCGACCGATCGCGCGTTCGCGATTGGCTTCGGCGTTCAGTGTCGACCAAAATTCATCCTCGACCAAGAACGTCCACAGCTTGGAGGCGTCCAGGTATTTGACGCGGTCGTCGGGGGGAAACAGCTCCAAAATGGCGGCCGCGTCGGTCAGCCCTTCTTCGATGGCGATGCGCAGATCTTCCGCGCCGGAAGTGGTCGACTTCTTGATCGCGATCTTTTGGTGGACGCCGGCCGCCTTGACCAAGATCTCAGCGCGCAGATCGTGCGCCGACTCGAGCGCGACCATCAAGTCGAGAGGCTTGAAGTGCCGCAGGAAATCGTCAGGAGTTCGAAAGCCTTGGGCCAGCGCGTGGGCGAGGGCTTGGGCCAGGAAACGTTCAGCTCCAGTCTTCAGCGAGGACTTGAATGCAACGGTGGTGTTGTCGGTCGAGTTTTTCCCCATGGGCGATGGGGTATCGTAAGGGCATTTGTGGTTGCACCTCAGACCTTTTTGTTCGTCTTGCGTAATTTGCCCCGGCTAGAACTTTGCGCGCTCAGCCCATGAATGCGGGCTGCGGCTTCAGCAGCCGCATCATCGAAGCGGTGGAGGGCCTCGTTGCGCTGCGCGGGGGGCAAGCGCCGGCCAATGAACAACTCGCTCGGTCGAACGGAGAGTGCCTGAGCCAACTTGGCGAAAAGGGCAGGGTCGAGTTGGGCGGAAGCATTCAGGAGCAGGCTTCCGTCCAGTGCCAGCGCCATGGGCGGCGCTGAAGGAATCGGTTTCTTCGGCATGTGTGTCTGTGCCACTCGCTAGTGCGAAGCGCGTGCCACGCAAAAACCTCGGAAATTCGCAGAGCTCGGGTCTCTGAATGAGATGTTTGTCTCGACTTCGCTGTCTCGGGCCTGGAAAGCGTCCCTGGCGGGCGGCCGATTTTGGCTGACATTTCGCCGCTATCGCCGGGGCTCGCGTTGCCGTTACCCGAGTCGGCTATCTTTAGAACGGTGAGCTCCGACAACATTCCTCGATCTGGCGGCGCCGCGGGCATCGCGTTGACCGCGATGCAGGTGGACGTGACCACGCGCCTCGGCTCGCACGCTCCAGCGACCGCCACGGGCTTTCCGACCCTCGATCGGATGCTCCACGGTGGTCTGCGCAGCGGAACCGTTTTGGCGATCGCAGGCGCGCCGGGGGTTGGACGCACAGCGCTCGCGCTCTTGGTGGCCTACATGGCCGCCCGCGCCAAGGCCGGCGTGGTGTTCGCCAGTGCTTCGCTCGATGCCACTGAAATCATGGCTCGACTCACCGCGCGGGCGCTTTATCGTGAATACCCTGAAATCAACACTCCCTACGGGATGATCTGGTCCGGCCAAGCTTGGCAAAGCTCGACCACTCACCGCGCGGTCGCGGATTCGGTCGAGACGGTCGTGAAAAAGGTCGGGGCTCAGCTGCATCTATTCCGGGCCCGTGGTTTGGAATCGACGCAGTCGCTCGCCGAATGCGCGGCCCAGCAGTGGTCGCGCCACGAACGCGCTGCCCTGGTCGTCGACGACATCGAAGCCTTTTCCGCCGTCGGCAATGGCTCGACCTCGAGCGCGGCCGCGGCCAATGGCAGCCTGGAAGGCCGCGCGATGCACGTGGCCTACGATCTGCGGCGAATCGCCGAGCAGGGCTGCTCCGTCGTGTTCACCGCGCTCTCGCGTCATGCCGAGTTCGTCGCTCCCGCGGCCACGATCGCTGCAGAGCTGCGCCCAATTGCAGACGCAAGAACGACGGACGAGGCCCGAGCGATGGAGCTCCACGTGTACAAGAATCGCTTCGGCCAGACCGGAGCCGTGCCGCTGCGTTTCATTCCGGGTGCGAGTTTATTCGAAGAAACCAAGAGCGTCTGACACTACACTCCGCTCGTGACGACCGCGCAGCCGGGTTCGCGCTTCATTCTGCATGCGGATATGGACGCGTTCTATGCGTCGATCGAGCAGCGCGATCGCCCTGAGCTGCGTGGAAAACCGGTGATCGTCGGGGCCAACTCGCCGCGCGGAGTGGTCTCGGCGGCCTCCTACGAGGCGCGCAAATACGGGGTGCGCTCGGCCATGCCGGGCTTTCGGGCGCATGCCCTGTGCCCTGACGGCATCTTCATCGCGCCCAACATGGCGCGCTACGCCGAGGTGTCGGAACAGGTGCACGCGGTTTTCGCCGAGTTCACGCCCGAGATCGAGCCGATCGCGCTGGACGAAGCGTTCCTCGATATCACCGCCTCGGCGCGCTTGTTTGGGGGGCCGCACGAGCTCGCAACCCAGCTCAAGCGGCGAGTTCGCGAGCAGACCGAACTCGCGGTGACCGTCGCCGTGGCGCCCAACAAACTCGTCGCCAAAATCGCCTGCACTTTGGCCAAACCCAATGGGCTACGCATCGTCACGCCGGATGAAGTGCGCGCATTGCTCGACCCTTTGCCGGTTCGCAGGCTGTGGGGCGTCGGCCCAGTCTTGGCCCAAAAGCTCGAGCGTTTGGGGCTAAAAACGTTGCGCGATCTCGTGAACTACGACGGGCGTCAGCTAGCTCGCGAACTCGGGGACCGCGCGCCTCAATTGCAGGCGCTGGCCGCAGGCCAGGATCAGCGACCAGTCGTGTCCGCGCGGGTCGCCAAGTCGATCGGCGAAGAAAACACGTTCGAGGTGAACGTCAGCGAACGCGAGTTAGTCAGTTCAGCCCTCACCACGCACGCGGACGAGGTCGCGCGGCGACTGCGTCGTTCGGGCTATGTCGGGCACACGATTACGCTCAAGATCAAACTAGGGCAGGCGCGCACGCGCCGGGCGGCGCGCGTTCCCGGTGAACAGGGCGATGAGCCGGTGTATCCGCTGCTGACGCGCGCCAAAACACTTCCGCAACCGACCGACGACGGCCGCGTGATTCGCAAGGTCGCGCTCGAGCTGTGGGACGCCGCAAAGATTGCGGAGCCCGTCCGCCTGCTCGGTGTCTCCGTTTCCCAACTCAGCGCCCAGCAGCACGCTCAGCTGGATTTGTTCGAAGAACGAGCGCGTCCGAAGCGCGAGCTGGGTGCTGCGCTGGACGCAATCCGCGAGCGATTTGGACGAGACGCAATTGGTCCCGCGGTGGGTCGGATCGAGAAACTGACGCCCACCATGCGAAAAAAACGCGGCGAATGAAACTTCGCACTCGAACTGGTCGCCCGGTCGGTGTTTGCCTAGAAAAACGAGTCATTTTAGCCGCTTGAGCCGCCAGCGCCGATCTGCGCTGAAGCTGCGACCCCGCCCTACGAGCCCTTACCCGTCTAGTTCGGGCGGAAACCAGTTCGTCATGCGATTGCAATAAGAATCGAGCAGTTGTAAGAGGGCTGCCACCATGACACGAAAGTCGGGGTCCATGGTGGTCGGTGTGGGTGACACGCCTGCCTCGTTCTTAATTAACTTAATGTTTCTTGCAGCTTAGCTGACTCTTGCTGTGCCGTGCCAAGTTGGCACGCAAACTGCTTAAGGGCCAGCCGGGTGATATCGCCCCACGTGTTACGAGACTAACCTAGGTTATTTCGGAGGAATTGAGATTATGAAGAAGCTAACTAGCTTGCTCGCTGTGGTCGCGCTCGGCGCGGGCATCGCGCTGGTGGGATGCGGAAGCGACGACGACACGTCCGGTGGAACTGCCGGCTCTAGCGGCAAGGCTGGATCGGCTGGCGCGGCTGGTAAGGCCGGCAGCAGCGGCAACGCTGGCCACGGTGGCAACGCGGGCGAAGGCGGCATTGTTGAGCCGGGCGGCGCTGGCGCTGGCGGCACGGGTGCCGAAGCTGGCACCGGTGGCGCGAGCGAAGCGGGCGCGGGCGGCGACGCTCCGATCTCGCAGGCCGGTGCAGCTGGTGCCGCTGAAGGCGGCTCTGCTGGTGCCATCTGAGCGCTTGGTTCTTGGGCTGGGTGCTTAGGCGCTAAGTCGAGAACCACCTCTTCGTAGAAAGCATCGGCGCGGTAGGTCCGGACCTACCGCGCCGATGTGTTTTGTGAGTCTGCGCGGAGCGCGCTAGCCTGCGGGTGTGATGAGTCGTTGGTTATCGCTCGGCGCTGTCGCGGTGTTGCTTACCGCTTGTGCGGGACAGTTCGATCCCGCGAATTTCCAAGGGCAGCGTGAAGCGCGGCGCGCAGAGCCGGAAGCATTGATTGAGCTTTCCGCGCGTACGGCCGAGCTCGAGACGCTTGGCACGGTGCGCGCCCATTGTTCACTCAGGCCGGGCTTCCGCCCTCTGCACCACGAGGCTCTGAGCGATCTGGATTGCTCCAACGAGCGATTGTTGCTCACGCTGCGCGAATCCGCTGCGAGCGCCGGCGGCGAGGCATTGCTTGGCGCCCATTGCAGCTCCAGGCCGCTCGAAGCAGCTGATCCTCGTACATCCCAGCTCACTTGCGCTGCAGAGGTCGCGCGTTTCCGCACGGGCTCTTTGGCGAACCCCCGGCCGCTGAGCGCGCCGCGCTCGCACGCGCCAGGCAAGCCCGCGCCGAGTGCGAGTGACGTGAAGCGAATCGATGAACCGGACGCTTCGCTCGCGTTCCGCATCAAGGTGAATTTCGCTCCCGCGGTGTCCGAGTTCGGGCGTCCGGCCCGGACCGGTGCCGAAGTTCACGAGCTGTCGCGGATGCCGTTGTCACACGTGGCCCTGGGCGATCTGAGCACGAGCTGCAAAGGCGGCTGTGATGAACGAGCCCTGCGCTACGGCGTATTGATTGCAGCAGGCAGGCTCGGCGCGCCCGACGTAGTCGACATTCGCTGTTCCCAGGGCGCGCACCGTAGCTCGTGCGTCGGTACGCTGGCCGCGCCGGAGCGCGACGAATAGCTCAGAGGCTCTGCCAGTCGTAGCGCGTCGGGACGGAGATCGCGTCCAACAGGCTCAAACGCACGGGGCACTGGTCTGCTGCTCGTTCGAAATCGGCGCGCGCGCCCGCGACGCTCGATGTGGCGCTCGGTGGAAAGGTGACCTCGACCGCGAGCTCGGCAATGCGCCGGGGCGGCGCGCTGGTCATGGTCTTTTTCACGTGGACACGGGTACCAGTGAGCTCGAGGCCGCGCTTCTTAGCCAAAATCCCCATCACGGTCAGCATGCAGGTGCCGAGGCCCGTGGCGACCAGATCGGTCGGCGAGAACGAAGCGCCGCGGCCCTGATTGTCGACGGGAGCGTCCGTCACCAGCACCGCGCTCGACGGACCGTGCTCGGCACGGCAATGGAGACCACCCTCATATTCCACGTTGATTTGGACCACGCTCTCGGCTCCTTGGCTCGCTTGACGACAATGGGCTGCTTCGAGCGCAGATTCTGGCAAACTCCGCCGCGACCGCCCATGGAAATCATGCTTTTGCGCCACGGCGAGAGTGAAGGAAACGCCCAAGGTCGCATGCAAGGCAGGCGCGACTTCCCGCTGAGCGCGCTCGGGCGCGAACAGGCCGCAGAGGCCGGTCGCTTCATTCGCTCGAGCGGCTTGTCGCTGAACGCCGTGTACAGCTCGCCGCTGAAGCGCGCTTCCGAGACCGCCGCGATCGTGGCAGAAGTTGGTGTGCGTCCGGTCGCAGTGCTCGACGAAGATCTGCCCGAAATCGGCGCGGGCTCACTCGAGGGTTTGAACGAAGCGGAGATCCGGCTGGCGCACCCGGAGTTCATGCATCGACCGCTCAGTGAAACCGGTGATTTTGCAGCCTACGGCGGCGAGAGCAACGCCGACGTGCAACTTCGGCTGACGCGTTTGATGGCACGCCTCGAAGCGCGTCATCGCGAGACGGAGGAGCGCGTGCTGTTGGTCGGGCACGGAGGGTTTCACTATCAGCTCGTGAAGGCGCTGCTATGTGAACCGATCCCGCGCGTGTGCATCATCAAGTTCGGTAATTGCACCGTCTCGCTGCTACGCATGCGGCTCAGGCGCGGGCTGTACATGGGTGAGCTCGTGTTCCACGTGCCCGTCGAGATGATGGGTGGTCGCGCGTCGGGTGAAGGCGCAGGACGTTTGTTCGGGTGAAGGCCGTGGAGCTGCGTTTTTCCGCAGGGACGCTCGAGTTACGAGGCACGCTGCCCGACGGCTTGAGCCTCGCGCCGCACGCGACTTGGGACGCGCGCAGCCGTTGCTTCCGCGCCCCGGCGCTGGCCTATGCCGATCTGATGCGGATCCTGCACCGCGCGGGCGTGACTTATGACGACCAAGCACGCGCATACGTCGAACTCGAGCACCTACTCAGCGTGCACCGTGAACCGCGGCCTTTCCAAGCCGAGGCGCTCAGTGCTTGGCGCGAGGCCAAGGGCAGGGGAGTCGTGGTCTTGCCGACGGGCGCGGGGAAGAGCCACGTCGCGGTGCTTGCGATCGACGACAAGCGAAGGAGCGCGCTGGTCGTCGCGCCCACGCTCGATTTGGTGCGGCAGTGGTACGATCTCTTGCGCACGAGCTTTGGCTGTGAAGTCGGCATCGTGGGCGGCGGCACGCACGAGCTCAAACCGCTCACGGTGACGACCTACGATTCGGCGTGCCTGCACATGGATCACTTCGGGGCGCGCTTCGGCCTGGTGGTGTTCGATGAGTGTCATCACTTGCCTGGGCCTAGCTATCAGCTCGCGGCCGAGTTCTGTCTCGCGCCCTTTCGGCTCGGCCTGAGCGCGACGCCCGAACGCGCCGACGGGCAGGACGCCAAGCTGCTACGGCTGATCGGCCCCACGGTGTACCGCAAGGATATCGTCGAAATGACCGGGCCGTACTTGGCCGAGTACGAGACCGTGCGCGTCGAGGTCGACTTGAGCCCAACCGAGCGCTCCGAATACGAGGCCGAACGCGGGATCTACTTGGAGTTCGTGCGCAGCCAAGGGATCCGCATGGGCAGCCCGCGCGGTTGGAGCGATTTCATCATGCGCTCGGCCCGCACTGCCATCGGCCAACGCGCAATGCGCGCCTACCGAAGGCAGCGCGAGCTCTCGCTCGGCGCGCAAGCCAAGCTCGACTACATCGAGCGCCTGCTCGAAGCTCACCGTGACGAAAAGGCGCTGATCTTCACCCAAGACAACGCGACGGCCTACGCCATCTCCAAGCGCTTCTTGATTCCAATCATCACCCACCAAACCAAGGTCAAAGAACGCAGCGAGATCTTGGAGCGCTTCGCGGACGGTCGCTATCGGGCCATCGCCACCTCCAAAGTGCTGAACGAAGGCGTGGACGTGCCGGATGCCAGCGTGGCAATCATCATCAGCGGCAGCGGCTCCGTGCGCGAGCACGTGCAACGCTTGGGCCGGATCTTGCGCCGAAAAGGCGACAAATTCGCGACGCTGTACGAGCTCGTTTCACGCAAGACCGGCGAGGTTTACACCAGCGATAGGCGGCGCGAGCACGCCGCCTACGGAGGTGGGTAGCCGTGATCAGTCCTGATCTGGTCCGCGTCAAAAAGAAGAACGGCGTGCTTTCCCTGCCCAAGCCGTCTGCGGATGTTCTGTCGCGTGCGCGTGGTTTGGCCGAGCAAGTGCTGCTCACGATTTCCGGTGTGGTGAACGAGACACGCCAGGTCGTCGAAGAGGCGCTGAACGAGCTCGAGAGTGCCCCCCAAGAAAAAAAGCTGCTGCAAGCCTTGCAAAAGCTGGCCCTCGACGACAGCGAGTTCGACGGCAACGCCGCGGTCGACGCCCCCGCGCTCCGCCGAGAAGTCTTTTCGCGCGCCGCCAGCGCACGCGCGGACTTGGCCATCGGCGCGAGTTTCGACCGCGATTGCGTCTTGAGCGAAGCCGCCAGCGCGCTCGGGTTGACCCCAGAAGTCCTCGAAGCCGGCTTGTACGCGGATCTGCGTAGCGCCGAGCGCTTGCTCAAGGCGCCGGCGTACGACGCGGACGGCCTGCTCATGCGTCACGCGCGAGCGGAAGTGCAAGCGGTGCTCCTGTGCTCGGTGCGCGTGGTCGTCGATGTGCGCTGCGCGACGCCGGAGCAATACCGCGCCTTATTTCAGAAGCTGAAGTTTCGCCAGCTCTTGTTTCGAATGGCGGCTCGCAAAGAGGGCGGCTACCGCATCGAGATCGATGGCCCATACAGCCTATTCGAGTCCGTGACCAAGTACGGCCTCGAGCTCGCTTTGTTGTTGCCCGCGCTGGAAGCGTGCGACAGCGCGCAACTCACCGCCGAGCTGCGCTGGGGCAAAAAGCGCGATCAGCTGCTGTTCTCGCTCGAACTGAGCCAAGCGCAGGGCTCGGAAGCGAGCCCGCCGCGCGATGAAGTCCAGGCATTGCTCGACGCCTTCGCCGAAAATGACACCTGGACCGCGGAGCTCGCGCAAGAAGTGCTGGAGCTACCCGGCATCGGTCTGTGCGTGCCGGATCTGTGCTTCACCCATCGCGAAACCGGCGAACTCGTATTGTGTGAAGTGCTCGGCTTTTGGAACCGCGCAGCTGTTTGGCGTCGCATCGAACTCGTCGAACAGGGCTTGGCGAGCAAGATCGTCTTCGTGGTCAGCGCGCGTTTGCGCGTGAGTGAAGAAGTGCTCGATGGCGCGGACTCGGCCTCGCTCTACGTCTTCAAAGGCGCGATCAATCCCAAGGCGCTGCAGCGTAAGCTCGATCACTTGGTGGCTTTGCCGAGCGCGCGCCTGCCTGTTGCGCGTAAGAAATAGGCAAACCCATGCGTTCGACGACACCGCGTGATTTGAGCGGCCATTGTCCGCGCTGCGTGCTGCAGCTCGAGATCTGCGTGTGCAACGTGCTGCCGCAACTCGAAACGCGCACCGAAATCGTGTTGATCCAGCACATCACCGAGCGGCTCCTGACCAGCAACACCGGCCGTTTCGCGGCGCTCGCTCTGCCGAAATCACGCCTCATCTCGTACGGTGGGGGGGAACCATTCGACCCTGAGCCACTGTGCACGCCCGGCAGCGCGCTGCTCTACAGCAGCGGCCCCGCGCCCGGGCGCCCGCTGCCCTTCGTGCCCGAACGCCTGATCGTCCTCGACGGCAGTTTTCGCCAAGCGCGGCGCATGTACAAACGAATGCCGAAGCTGCGCGAGCTTCCGGAGTTCCGCTTGCCAGCCCCTCGCGTCACCCCCACCCGCCTCCGTCGTCCGACCCAACCCGAAGGCATGTCCACGATCGAGGCCATCGCCGCCGCCCTCGGCGCCCTAGAAGGCCCCGAACTCGCCGCTCCCCTCTGGTCACTCCACGCCGAACTAGTCGCCCGCGCCGACCGCGTCCGCGGCCGCAAACGCGAAATCATCGCCTCGGGCCCATGAGCGCCGCCACAAATGCCGCCGAAAACGCGACGAATTGCCCGTCACTGGGCCACTCGGCCGCAAAGTCCGGCCGGCCGCCGCGGATGCGAATTTTTGTGCAACAAAGACGCGACAATCGCCAACGAATGCGGTAGGAACCGGCCCTCAAAAGTTCTTCGTCCGGGTAGCTCAGTCGGTAGAGCAGTGGATTGAAAATCCACGTGTCGTCAGTTCAATTCTGACCCTGGACACCACGATAAAACGGCTCGATCCGTTGATCACTGAACGGCGGGCGGGGACGGGTGCCAGGCGATGTCACGGGGTTGCCATCCGTGCCTGATACGCGGACGGGGAAGGCTACAGCTTCGGGCCGCGTTTTCGGCGAGCGCCCCAGATCGAAACAACGACAATCAGTTCCTCGGATTTGCGGACGAGGTACACGTGGTACTCGCTCGTTTCCAGCAGCAAACGATGCACTTGGCGTTTTGCCTTTGCATCGTAGATCGGCCCGATCACGCCTGTCGTTTCGATCCACCTAACGAGCTCTTCGAACTCGTCCAGGAAAACATCGGGCGAAGACGCCCGCTTTCGCCAGGAGCCATCGATGCGCTGCACCTCCAGCAGCGCCCGATCAGAGAATTCGACCTTCACAACCGAGAGCGTAACGCGGCTATGGCGGTCTTTGCATCAACGGTGCGCCCCGCTTCCATGTCTTCGATCCCTTCGCGAATCGATTCGTGCAGCGCGGCGCGCTCCTCGTCGTCGAGGTCGTCGCCGCCATTCAGAAACACCTCATCCAGCGGCACGAGCTCGATGAGCTGGCCTTCGGGCAAATCCGTCGGCTCGTCGAGCTTGAGTCGACCGTTTTCCACACGAGCTTTCAGAGCCTGCATGCATGCAATCTAGCATCGACTGCCACGTGTCAGGTATGGCGCTGCAAGAATCTGTCCCCGAAACTGTCCCTCAATGAGTTGGCCTACACGATTTGAGCTTGCCCGCGTGCCGTCTGACCCCAATTCCGTGCAGAATAGTGAAAATCCGAGCGCATCGCCAAGCGTTGAAAATCCACGTGTCGTCAGTTCAATTCTGACCCTGGACACCACGATAAAACGGCTCGATCCGTTGATCACTGAACGGCGGGCGGGGACGGGTGCCAGCGATGTCACGGGGTTGCCACCCGTGCCTGATACGCGGACGGCGTGATTACTTACAGCCGACCCGCCACTAAGACTCGGTCGCGCCCTGCGCTGATCGGGTTGGCCCTACTCACACTCGGGGCGTGCGCGTGCGGCCGTACGCACGACGCGACGCCGACGATCGTGGTGCCGGGCGACGTCAATCACGGCGAGTTTCACGCGTTGGTGCACGCGCGCGGGCGGGAGCTCACGCGCGCGGAGCTGCTCGACCTGCATCGGGTCTGGATCAACAACGAAATCCTGTATCGCGAAGGGCTGACGCTGGCATCCCAGCCGGAAGAGAGCGCGAATCGCGAGCAAGTCATCACGCGCGCGCTGAATGCGATCGAACAGAAGTTGCGCCCCATCACCGTGAGCGACCACGAGCTGCGGCGTTGGTTTGCGGCCCGCAGAGAGGGATACGACCAAGCGGTTCGGTACGATTTCGAGGACGTAGCACTACCCGGCAACAGCTCAGAAGCGACCGTGCGCGCCTTGGTTCTGCAACTGAACGGCGCCTCGCCCGCGATCGCGCACCCGACCGTGCGCACCTTCGAGGCACGCCCGCAGAAATCCGTGGAACAGAGCTACGGTGTCGACGTAGCGAGCGCGCTCGCCAACGCTCGGCCGGGAACATGGCTGGCAATCTCGGCGCGAGGCGGCTGGCGCGCGATGCGCCTGACGGCGCTCACGCCAGGTCGGCGAGCTAATTTCGAGGCCGAGCGCGAAGCAATTCGCCGAGACTTCATCGAGGCCACCATCGCGGAGAAACGCGCCGACGCCGTGCGCGCGCTGTGGAAGAACTACAAGATCGAGATCGCGGAGCCTGTCGTATGCCTGGCGGACAAGACCGAGTAGTCGAGGGCCGATTCTGCCGCGTATTGGGTCGTGGCCGCGCGCGCTGGGGAAGGCGAGGGCGCCCCGAGGCAATTACCACCCGATGTGCACGAGCGCGCAGAACGATCACTGCCCAGCGAGACCGCGCCTGTTCGGAAACGAAGCGCCAAATTCGGCGGTGAAATGCGACTTTTCGCGAAACGTCGCTCCGCTGTGCGCGCGGGTGCGACGCGGCGCTCCTTGTCGCCCAAGCGCGCCAAGGTGCGGCTGTATTCGCACTTAATCTCGATCAAAACCGCTATCGGCCTTCTGCAAATGCCAGAAGCGCTCGCATACTGCGGCATGGTTCGTTCCTCGCTGCTCTGGGTCACTGTTTTGGGGTCTGCTGTGCTCGCGAATGCGTGCGGCAGCAAACCGTCGGTCAATAACCACGGTACCGACCCGTTCGACGCGGGCAGTAATCAAGACGCAGCGGCGGGCGCCACCGGTAACGATGACGGCGGCGGGCTCGTCGTTGGCATTGGTGATGGTGGCGAGTCCGGCGGCGGAATGAGCGAGACGCTCAGCATCAAGGCGGAGGTTTCTACGGTCACGGTCGATGTCGGCAAAGCTCCGCCCGAAGTTGCGATTCACGCGTTTCTCGGAAAAGACCCAGTGAAGGTGGCGTGGAGCGTGGATCGCGGCGATCTCGCCAGCATCAGCCCCGGTGTCGGTTCGGATACGGCACTCGTACCCACCGGCAACTCGGCGGGCTAAGTGAGAGTGATCGCGGCGCTGGATCAACAGCAAGCCGAAGCCGCGATCACGATTCAGATCCAGGGTTCGCAGAACGGTGCGGACACGAGCATTCCGGGACAGGCGGCGCAGATCCCGAGCAGCGTGGCCAAGCTCACCGAGGGCGGCGGCCCGGGCGGCGTGGGCGGTCAAGGGCTCGGCGTCGCGATCACGGACAAGGCGGTGCTCGCGGCACTCGACGATCCGGGCTCGGACGGCAGTGATTCGAAGCTGAAGCTCGTTTACCCGTATGACGGCACGGTGTTTCCGCGCGGTGTGCTCGCGCCGCTCGTCGCATGGGATTGGAGCAAGGGCGACGCGGACGCCGTGAAGATCGAGCTTTCGAACAAGAGCGGGTCGTTCCAGTGGTCGGGCAGCTTCGGTCGCCCGGCGATCTTGGCCGACACCAAAGGTCCGTTCGTTCAGCACCCAATCCCGCAGGACGTGTGGGAGAGAGCTTCGAACAGCGCCTCGGGCAAGGCGGATCCGCTGACTGTGGCCGTCACCGTGGCGAGCGGCAAAGAAGCGTTTGGGCCGATCAAGCAAGAGTGGGTGATCGCCGACGCGCGCTTGTCCGGCATCATTTACTACAACTCGTATGGCACTCAGCTGGCGAAGAACTACTCGGGCGCGGTGGGCGGCGACGGCAAGTTCGGCGGCGCCACGCTCGGGATCCGCGTCGGCGACGCGGATCCGAAACTGGTCGCGGGCAGCAGTGGCGCGACGACGAACTGTCGCGTGTGTCACTCGGTTTCGGCGGACGGCTCGCGGCTCGTCAGCCCGAATCAAGATGGTTCCGCGTTCGCTTACGCGCTCAACGCGAACGGCAGCGCGGACGAGACGAAGATGGGGATCTACAGCGAGTTCCCGGGCGTTTATCCGGATGGGAGTATCGCCCTGTCAGGCACGGGCCAGCTCTTGCAGTTGCCGGAGGCCACTGCCTCGATGCCCGCGACCGGTTTGAGTGATGTCGCGACCAACCTCGGTACACCGGTGTTTTCACCGGACGGGACGCGCGTGGTATTCAACCCGATCAGCGGCGGATCGCTGGCCAATCCGACGCAGAAGCTCATTGTCGTCGACTTCGATCGTCAGGCACTCGCGTTCTCGAATCCGCTCACTGCCGTCGACTACACGGGCCAGCCAGAGGAAACGCGACCCGGTTGGCCGGCGTTCTTTCCGGACGGCAAATCGATCGTCTACCATCATCAAACGAAGGCGGGTGGCGACGGCAACAAGCTCGGCGATCTGCGGACCCGCAAGGGCGCGCTGGCGCGCATTTATTGGAACGGGCTCAGCGGAACTGAAAGCTCGACGGCGCTGGATCGGTTGAACGGCTTCGACGACAATGGCGACTCTTATCTCGCCCCGCTGAGTGCGCCCGTGACGCTGTCCTGCACGGGCGACGGGCAGGCAGTGGGAGGCATTCAGAGCAGTCACGAAAGCGACGTCGATCTGAACTACGAGCCCACGGTGAATCCTGTCTCTGGCGGTGGCTACGCTTGGGTCGTTTTCACCAGTCGTCGTCGTTACGCGAACGTGGCCACCGTGCCGCCGTTCTGCATCGATCCCCGCGGTGTCGATCTGATTACGAACATTACGCCCAAGAAGCTGTGGGTGGCCGCGATCGACCTCGACGCCAAGCCGGGCAAGGATGCGAGTCATCCGGCCTTCTATCTACCGGGTCAGGAGCTCTTGGCCGGCAACTCGCGCGGCTTCTGGGTGCTCGATCCGTGCCGCGCTGACGGTGATTCTTGCGCCACCGGTGACCAGTGCTGCAACGGCTTCTGCCAACCCGACGCCGACACCGGCGCGCTGGTGTGTGGCGCCAAGCCTCCGCAGTATTCCTGCTCGGGCCTGCAAGAAAAATGCGAGAAAGACGTCGATTGCTGCGACAAGAGTCACAGCTGCATCGGCGGCTTCTGCGGCCAAGTCGTGCCGAAGTGATGCCGACGACGCGCGGCGTTTTCTGAAGAGGGGCGATCTCAATCCCGCAACGCACCTCGCGCACCGCGCCTGTTCCCGGCGCGGTGCGTCGGTCGTCACACTGACTCACTCATCCAGACTGAGAATGTGCTTGACGAGCGCATTGTCGACCCGTAGAGTGCGATTGTCATGAAAGCGTTAGTGTGTCTCGGTTGCTCTACAGCGCGACTGGACATATCGTCCGGTATCGGTGAGCGAACGGGTGCGCTATGCGGTCAAGGCAGCGAACCCTTTCTCGCGTTTAGCGTGAAAGCCGGGTTCGTTCGGAATTTCCAAATATAGGCGGGTTTTAGGGATTTTCTCGAAAAGCCGCCGGGTCTCCCAGGCGGCTTTCGTCGTTTTGGGGCGCGCGGCGGGTGTTGGCAGATGATTCGAGGCGGGACTCGAGTCGATTCATCATCACTCGAACGACTCAGCGTTCGCGGCATTCGGACGGTGGTAAGTCGAGTGATGCTTTAGTCATGCTTCTGTTCGAAGCAAGCGAGGACTCGTGTGTTCTCGATTGGCGAGTTCGTTACTCGTACATGACTCCATGGGTTCAATTCCCATGAATGCACATTGATGGCGCGGCTCCGCGCTCCGTGGACTTCGTAAGGAGTCTCTGCGGCGCGTTCGGAAACCGCGTCCCATGTTGTGCGTTGCTGGTCCGCAAATCCGAGGCCGAGATTGTCGGTCCACCTCCTGGGTAGTCGGTTCGAATCCGATCTGTGGGTTTCCGCAGTAGCTCATAGGCAGAGCAAGGAACACGACCTTTTAAGTCGTATCTATGAAAAGTAGGATCAGGAAATCGTCGCGTTCACGATCGTGATCCGGACCCCACTCGTTCGCGGGTGAAGGTTCGGACTTCGCGTTCGCACCCACTCTGACTCGCTGAGTCGGCAAGCGCGGGCCATCGTCTCGCTACGAGCGCCCAACCTCCCCGAATCGAGCCAGTCAGCGTGCGCTGCGTCGCGGATAGATGGGCTTTGCGCGCGCTGGCGCCGAGTCGATGCGCTGATTCGTCAGCCCGATCGACGACGCGCTTCGCCCGCAACGCTCGGGACGCGGCGGTTTCCGCTCCAATTCTTTGGGCCGAGTGCACCGCTCGGGCCCTGTTTGAAAGAGAGAGTCAACATGTTCAAGACCTTGAAAGTGAAGTTGAACGAGCGCGTGGTAATCTTCAAGTCCGGCGTTCCGTTTCGCGCTTTTGGCCCTGGTCGGCACGTGATTTGGGGCTTTCACATCACCGAACAACGCTTCTCGGTGACGGAGCTCATGCTGCGTGCATTGCCAGAAGTGCGCGCCAAGTTGCCGCGCGAATGGTACCGCGAAGTGACCATTTCGCCGCTCGAACGCGCGGTACTGTCGGTCGACGGCGTGCCGATGTTGTTTTTGCGCCCGGGCGTTCACCGTTACTGGGCAGTGCACGAGTCGGTGACGCTAGCCACGTTCGACGTGACCAAGCCGCTGCCGCCACTCACGCTCGAGCTCACGAAGCTCATTCCGAGCACGGAGTACATCGACGTTACGGTGCAGGCGCACGAAAAGGGCCTGCGCTACGAGCAGGGCCGGCTGACGGCGGTGCTCGAACCTGGTCGCTACAAGTTGTGGACGCACCCGGAAGCGCAAGCGCGCATCGCTACGGCGGACACGCGCCGGACTGAAGTCGCGATCAACGGCCAAGAGCTGATGACGCGCGACAAGGTGTCTTTGCGGCTCACGCTCACGGTTGCATTCGCGATCGAGAACGTCGTGCTCGCGACGCACCACGTCGATAACGTGCGTGACGCGGTGTACACCGCGGTGCAGCTCGCTGCGCGCGGCTACGTCGCTTCCGTCACGCTCGATGAGCTGCTCGAAGGTCGTGATGCATTCGCTCGCTTCCTCAACCAGGAAGTCGTCCCGAAGGCCCGCGCGTTCGGGGTGCGCATCGACGACTTGGGCGTGAAGGACATCGTGCTTCCGGGCGAAATGAAGACCTTGCTCAACCGGGTAATCGAGGCTGAAAAGGCCGCAGCCGCCAACGTGATCTCGCGTCGCGAAGAAACGGCAGCGACCCGCTCGCTCGTGAACACGGCCCGCCTCATGGCCGATCAGCCGATTCTGCTCCGTTTGAAGGAGCTCGAAGCCATGAAGGAAATCGCGGCCCAGATCGACGAAGTACGCATCGTCGTCGGTGCCGAACACCTGCAGTCACTGATCCCTGCCCAGTTGCTTGGTCGGGCCGAGAAGTGATGCGTGACACAACCCAAGCTCGCGCCGCGCGTGGCAATGAAACGCGCGGCGCGACGATTCATGGATTGACCTGAACGAGGAACGTCTGACTCGGCCCCATGAAGCTGCTGCGTAGGATCACGTCGACTCGGCCGGTGTCCGCAAGACTCGCGGAGAGGATCGTGACGTTCGTCGCAAACAGGATCTGTCGCACCAGTGCTCCGGTTTGATCGAGCTCGAACAAGAGCCCGAGCCCAGTGTAGCCCGGCTCTACGATTGTCCCCACGGCGATGACGTGCTCACCGTTGGCGATCAAGGCCGCAACTTTGAGGTCGTCGCGCACCCGCACGAACCAATCCACCGTCCCGCTCGGCCCTCGACGCGAGAGTCGGCGCTCGAGCTTGTCGCCGGCGGCTGGAGCCGTGCCGACGAGGTAGACTGCACCCGAGGGAGAGGCGGCCAAATTCTGGCAATCCGTGCATTCTGTCGCGGCGTTGGTCGGGGTCGAGGACAGCTCATCGCCGGTCTTCGACAGCTTGAGCAAGGTGGTCGTCGGCGGAGAGGTCACGAGATACAGGTTGCCCGCGCTGTCGACGTCGAGGCCGCGAGCGAGCGCCGTGTCGTCCGGAAAGGTCAGCACCCGAGTGCTGAGAGTCGCGTTCTGGTCCCAGAGCCACAGCAGGCGCTGAGAATCCACTAGCTCCGGCGCACCGAATGTTCCGACGACGGCCAAGCCGCCGTCGGGTGTCGCTGCCGCACCCTGGGCTGAATCCGTCTCGGGGCCTCCAAGTTGCGTCGTCCACTCCGCGTACAGATCGTCGGACTTTGCGGCCCAGGCGAAGACGTCTTGATCTCCGGTCACGCCATCGAGGTCGAACAGGTTGCCGTCGGTCGTGCCAACCATGAACGTTCGGCCTTTCGGCCCCGAGCGCAGGAACTTCGGTTGGACTTGGCTGGTGTTCGTGCCTTGAAAGCCCCAGCCGCCAGCCAAGATCAAGCCGGGTGTTACCCCCGACAGCGTGGCGCCAGAGCTGTACGCCGCCCCCGCGAACAGGATGTTCTCTCCCGGGCTCGTGACGAGCTCGAAGCGCGCTGAGACACCGGATAGGTTCTGCGAATTGAGAGAAAACGCGCTGACGGGGTGTCCGCAGCTGCAGTGGGTTTTGGGTGCACTCCAGGCACCGCCGACGTTGAAAAACTCGAGCTCGCACTTTTGCCAGGCGCCGCACAATGGATCGCCGGCCGAGCAAGCTCCGCCAGCCCCACCGCTCCCCCCGCCACCGTCGAAACAAGCTACGTCGCCGCTGCCGCCGGTGCCCGCACCTGCGGAGGCCCCACCTCCGCCGACGGGAGCTCCGCCGCCGATGGCCGCGCCGGACATGCCGCCATTGGCGGAGCCCGCGGACGTACTAGATGCACCGGCTATGGTGCCCGCAGCTCCAGCGCTCGATTCGTCACCGTTGGTAGCTCCGCTGCTTGGTGCTCCGCTGTTCGACGAGTCGTCGCTAGACGGACCGCCGGCTGTCGAGCGCCCTCCGCTCGACGTCTCGCCTGTGTGCTGCGCGCCACCGTTCGAGGAGGTGCGACCTGCAATGCCGCTCCCGGCGCGCCCCCCGCCGAAAACTGGGCCGCTGCCGGCGTCGTCATCCGTGGACGGATGAGGCTCGGTCGCTCGCCCGCAAGCCATGAATGCCAGCGCTCCGAACGCGATCATCCAGCTCAGGCGCCCCAAAGCAACTCGACGAAAGTGATGCATGGCTCTCCCCGAAGTGAGTAGACACGCTATCAGCAAGTCGTTGCGAGATACAGCTAAGTGGGGGGCCTCTGCGCCAGCGTCATGGTCTTCGGCGTGGGCTTCGAGACGCGAGCGCTGGGACGTTCGTGGAAAAGTCCACGGTAGCCGTATCGCTCGCGCCGTTAGGCGACTTCCAAGATCCGTCCGACCGGTGGCAGTGGCGCTTTGCCACCGAACAAGCGCAGCCCAAAGCAACGTTCGCCATCCGGCTGGCCCCAGATCTCTTCGTGCCCGATGTGCTCGAGCACGACAAAGACTTGACCCGTGTCTTCGTCTCGCGCCCAGGAGATGTCTTCCGGGCTTTCTCCAGAGCAAACCATCACGCTGTGGTCATCCTGCAAGTGGCCTTCGACGCGAATCTTCGACATGTTGGGTTGTCTATCGACTCGCGATGAACAGGGTCAACTTCTCGCAAAAGTTCGGTGGGAGCGTGTGGGTAGGGCGCGATCTTCGCCGTCGCCATTGGCTCAGGTTATGATGCCCGCGTGGTCGCTTCATCTCCCGGGCTACAGCCGAATCCGTACGCCAGCGAAGCGTACTTGCATCAGCTCTTACATAAGGCGAAGGCGGCGGGTGCGCGTGATGTTCACCTGAAAGTGGGTCAACCTCCCGGTGCTCGCGTGCGCGGATCGCTGGTGTTCTTTCGGCTCGACAAGATTCGACCCGAGGACACTGAGGCCGTCGTTCGTCACCTGATCCGCGATCCGGAGATCTTACGAAATCTGCCCTCACTCCGTGAATACGACACGTCATACGAGGTGTCCGGGCTCGGACGTTTCCGCGTGAACGTGTATCGACAGCGCGCGACGCTGGCGGTGGTGATGCGCGTGATTCCGCACCAGGTACCGAGTCTCGACGCGCTGGGTGCACCCGCGGCGTGTCGCGCGTTGGCGGAGAGGGATCGCGGGCTCGTGCTGTGCGTCGGCGCCGCGGGCAACGGCAAGACCAGCACGCTGGCAGCCATGCTCGACTACATGAATCACGCGAGCGCGCGCCACATCGTTACCATCGAAGATCCGATCGAGTACATCTACACGGACGACAAGTGCTCGGTGAGCCAGCGCGAGATCGGTTACGACACGCACAGTTTTGCGAGCGCGCTGCGGGCAGCGCTACGCCAAGATCCGGATGTGATTCAAGTCGGTGAAATCCGCGACTCAGAGACGATGGAGATCGCGCTCAAGGCAGCCGAGACAGGGCACCTCGTGCTCTCCACGCTGCACACGCCCGACGTCGCGCGTACGATGAACCGCGTCATCGCGTTGAGCGACGGCAAGGCAGAAGACTTGCGCGAGCGGTTGGGGGACGCACTCCAGGGCATCATCGCGCAACGGTTGCTCCCGCGCGCGGACGGCCAAGGCATGGTATTGGCCGCGGAAGTGTTGGTCTCAACGGGTTCCGTGCGTGAAACCATCAAGCGCCCCCTCGGCAATCCTTCGCTCAAAGAGCTGATGGAAGGCGGGCAAACCATGTACGGAATGCAGACCTTCGAGGCGCACATCAAAGCGCTGGTTCGCGACGGCATCATCGAGCGCGAGGTCGGTCGCGCCGCGATGGGCTTTTGAGGGGAAAGGCGCAGTCGCGGCTTACTGCGCAAAAACTGACGCAGTGCGAAACACTCGGCCAATCTGGACTCCCTGACGGGTTGAAGCTAAGACCGCGAGCAGCATGTCCGAACTGAGCTCGCCCGTCCGTCATGATTGGTCTTTGAAGGAGATCCGTGAGATCCACGATCTGCCGCTGTTCGAGCTCGTCGATCGCGCCCGCGCCGTGCACCTCGCCTTCCACAAGAAGGAAAAGGTGCAGCTTTGCACGTTGCTCAGCGTGAAGACTGGTGGTTGCCCGGAGGATTGTGCGTACTGCCCGCAGTCATCCCACCACGACACGTCCGTCAAAGGCGAGGCCATGCTCAAGGTGGACGAAGTGATGAACGCGGCGCGCGCGGCCAAGGAGCACGGCGCGACGCGCTTCTGTATGGGCGCAGCCTGGCGTGAAGTGAAGGACGGGCCGGCTTTCGACCGCGTGCTCGAGATGGTGCGCGGCGTGAAGGGCCTCGGACTCGAAGCCTGCGTCACGCTCGGCATGCTGAATGAGACTCAGGCCGCGAAGCTCAAGGAAGCCGGGCTGGACGCGTACAACCACAACCTCGACACTTCGCGCGACAACTACAAGTCGATCATCTCCACCCGCACTTACGATGATCGTCTGAAGACGCTGAAGAACGTGCGCAACGCGGGCATCACCGTGTGCTCGGGCGGCATTATCGGCATGGGCGAGAGCATCGACGATCGCTGCGGGATGTTGCTCGAACTCGCCCAGCTTTCGCCGCACCCCGAGAGCGTGCCGGTCAATGCGTTGGTCCGCGTCGAAGGCACGCCGCTCGCGGCATTGCCGCCGATCGATCCGTTGGATTTGGTGCGCATGGTGGCCACCGCGCGCATCACGATGCCGCGGTCCAAAGTGCGCTTGAGCGCTGGTCGCAGTGATCTCCCGCGTGAGGCCCAATTGCTGTGTTTGTACGCGGGCGCCAACAGCATCTTCTACGGCGACAAGCTGCTGACCACGCCCAACCCCGATACGGATGCCGACGTCGACTTGATCCGCGCTGCGGGTCTGACGGCGGAAGCGCCCGCGCCGAACGCGTAGTCCGCGTTCAGCGCGTTGCGCCCGCCGTACGGACGTCAGCGCGCGAGGCGCGCGCGACGTCCGACCCAAACCATCAGACCGAGCCCGAATGCCCACAGCGCGAGCGGTCCGCTCGAGGGCACTCGGCCGCCGATGGTGGACGCGCAGCAGCCGCTCTCGTCGCTCGCGCATTCGGTAGAAAAGCCGTGACGCGGCACTCCTGGCGGCGTTCCCGCAGGAGCCACGGTCCGATCGTACGGCAAAGACGCGCAGATGGCCGCGACGTCGTCGTCCTCCAGCGTGCTCATGCCCACCATGTAACTCTGGTACATCGTCGCGTTCACGACGCTGGAGTGCGACAGGCCGAGGAAGTGGCCGATCTCGTGCGTCAGCACGGCGTTGAGATCGTCGTGCTCGGAATCAGCTTGGGCCGCGCCGACTACGAAGTCCGCGGCGTAGCTGTTGAGCTCGATGTTCGCGTCGTAGATCTCGCCCGTTTCAGGGTTGAAGAAGACCGTCGTGAGGGCAAGCGTCTCGGCGCCCGTGTTCTGGTACGGCCATTTCGCGTCGTGGAACGTGATCACGTTCTGGTTCGGCTGGGTCTTGTTGTACTCGGGCTTGTTGCAGGAGACCTTTCCGAAGTCCGCGAGCGAAATACTTGGATGGTTGCCGTCTTCGCAGACTGCATCCACCCAGCGCTGGAAGGCGTTGGTGACGACCTCGTGCAGTTGGTCATAGCTGATGTTGCGCAGCTTGGAGCCATCCTGTTGCACATCGAACGACACGACGGAGCTCGCCCAATACAAGGGGTGGCCGCCCACGTTGCAGCCGTTCTCGATCGGACAATCTTCCTTCTTGGTGTCGCAGGTGTAGGTTAGGCAATACGCGGCAGAGTGCGCCGAAAGCGCGAACGCGAACGCTGCTGCGGCCGCACCCGGTAGAATTCGAAAGAGGCTCAACGGCGTGCTCCGAGGACCATGGCCCGTGCTTCGGTGAATGATTTGCCCGTCAGTTGGGCGGCCGCGGAGTTTGCCGCGCCGAGCAGGTGCGGCAGGTTCCGACTCGAGCGCAAGCGCGGAACGCCCGCGGTGTCGAGTGCGACAGGGTAGTGACCCTGCGCCATGGCCGTGACCAACTCCACGCCGTCGGTATCGAGCGTCAGAAACACCAGACTGGTTTCATTCAGCGCGAGCTCCGCCTCACCGTGGACGATCTCGCCTAGGTCGCCGACGCGCCCGCCGAGCGTGCGTACCAAGGTTTCCGAGTCACCGCTCGCACCGTGGATCGCATCGTCGATCCGCATGCGCGAGTAGGTGACGATGTGGCGCGCTCCACCGATGTCCTCCGAGCGCGCAAAGCTGTCGAGCGCGGTTGCGCGCGCGATGCGTGTACTGCGCCGAACGAGCTCTTGTAAGCTCACCGCGCGTGCGGTCGTTGCTTCCGCGCCACCGGCAAACGCCAATGTCGCAGCGAACGTCCCCATTAACCCCAAAGTCTGCCGACGATCCATGCAGCCGAGCAAGCTAGCACAGGGAAGGGTATTGGCAGCACCGGCCCGGCGCTCGGTCCGTCTTTCCGTCGTTCCGGTTCGGTTCGGCCCGCAGGCGTCCGTCGAAGCCGTATCTGGCTCGCGCGCTCGAACATCCAGGCAAACCGTCCAATTCCAGGAGATTTGCGGTTTCCTTCATTATGGGCGGGGGTGAGCTATAACAACGCTTCGTCAGAGATCGCCCCAGCCGGTGTGCGACCCTGCGACCCCGCTCCCCACCAACTATGCCGCCACCCGCCACTGAGAGAGCCGCGTTGCTCGAACGCACAGCCCCAGGCCTCGTCGAAGAACTCAAGACCTACTTGGTTCGTCATCGTGTTGCAGTCGAGTCGATGATCAGGCCAGGTGGCCCGGAGGCAGGCCTCGAGGCGGCGGCTCGCTACGCCAAAGCGTTCGATGGTTTGCTGTGCTCGCTGTTCAAAGCAGCCGAGAGCACCATGGTCAAAGCCGGCTCCTGGCAGAACGTGGGGCTCGCGGCGGTGGGCAGCTACGGTCGAAACGAGCTCGGATTTCACAGCGATCTCGACGTTCGCCTGATCTCCGCGAGCAAGCCCGAAAAGGTGCGCGCGGTTGCAGAAGCGCTGCTGTATCCACTCTGGGACGCTGGCTTGAGCATCGGCCATCAGGTCGTGATGGGCAGCGATCTGCTGGAGCTTGCGAAGAACGATCTGCCCACGGCCACGACGCTCTTGGATTGGCGCGTGCTCACCGGTGATCGCACCAGTTCGGACAAGATGCTGACGCGTGCCTTCGAAGGCATCTTCGGCATCGGCAACATCAAGAAGTTCTTGGATCGCCTTGAAATAAAGGCGCACGAGCGATCGGAGCGCTTTGGCGGTTCCGTGTATTTGCTCGAACCGGACGTCAAGAACGGCATCGGCGGCCTGCGCGACCTAGATCTGGCTCACTGGGCCGCGCGAGCGCGCTGGCGCGTGACGGATCTCTCGGAACTCGTGCGCATCGGCGTGCTGCTGCAGCGTGAGTGGCAACAGATCGAGGCGGCGCGCGCATTGCTCTGGCGTGTGCGCAACTTGCTGCATCTGCACGCAGGCCGCCGCTCGGATCGTTTGAGCTTCGATCGCCAAGAGTCTTTGGCCGTAGATCTCGGCTACGGCCCCGGCGGCGCCGGTGTCGAAGCCTTCATGAGCGACTACTACAAGAAGGCGCGCATCATTTCGCAAGCTCGCGAATTGGTGCTCTCGCGCGCGGCCCCACCGCCCAAGCGCCGCCCGCGCGAAACTTCGATCGGCAAGGGACTCAAGCTGACGAACGACCAAGTGTCGTTCGAAGATGGCGCGGCCCTGGAACAAGAACCGGCACTCGCGCTGCGCTTGTATGACGAAGCCGTGCGTCGGGACTTGCCGGTTTACGGCTTCGCGCGCGACTTGGTGGCGCGCGCCGTCACTTCACCCCCGTTTTGCGAGCGTTTGCGCCAGAGTGAGGAGGCCGCGCGCTTGTTCGTGCGCCTCGTCACCGTGATCCAGAAGACCAAGCTGCGCGACGAGTCGGTGGTCAAGGACTTGCACGACGTCGGGCTGCTGGTAGCGATGATCCCGGAGTTTGCGCCGGTGGTCGGGCGCGTGCATCACGACGTGTATCACGTGTACACGGTCGACGTGCACTCGGTGGCCGCGGTGGATCGGCTGCGCGCCTTGTGCCGCGGTGAGCTCGCGGCCGAACATCGCTTGGCTTCGCGCTTGGCGGCTGAAATCTCGCGTCCCAACGTGCTGTTCTTCGCGGCGCTGCTGCACGACATCGGCAAAGACATCGGCGGCAAGAACCACGATGAGCGCGGCCGTGAAATGGCGCGCGGGATCTTGGAGCGGCTCGGCCTGCCCGAGAGCGACATCCGTGAAGTGCAGCAGCTGATCTGGAAGCACCTGCGCATGTATCACGTGGCCACGCGCCGTGACATCGACGACCCGCGCACGCTCGAAGCGTTTTGCGAAGAAGTGCACGGGCGCGAGGGCTTGCGCGAACTGTATATCCTGACCATCTGTGACGTCTCCACGACCAGCCCGACCGCGCTGACCAGCTGGAAGTCGCGCGTGTTGGAAGAACTCTACGTCAGCGCCGATCGCCAACTCTCCACCGGCAAGGTCGAGCGCGGCGGCGAACGCACCGAGCAAATCCGCAATGAAGTTCGCGCGCTCTGCCCGCAACGCGGCGAGCTCGAGTTCCTCAACCACTTCCTGTCGTCGATGCCGGATCGCTACTTGTACAGCAACGATCCGCAAGAAATCGTGCGCCATTCACGCTTTGCGCGGCAAGCCCAGATGCAGCACGTCAACGTCACCGTGATGACCACGGCTTCGCCGTACGTGGAGCTCGGTTTCATCGCCGACGATCGCCCTGGTTTGCTCGCCATGATCACGGCAACCTTGGCCGCCGCGCGGTTCAAGGTGATCAGCGCGCAGGTGTACTCCTGGGTGGACAGCTTTGGGCGTACGCGCGCGCTCGACTTGTTCTGGGTGCGCGCCGGCGAAACGGCCGACACCGTCACGGGCTCGATCGCGCGTATCGATCGCGACTTCAATCGCTTGCTCAGCATGGAGCTTTCGCCCTCTGAGCTGGTCACCGGAGGCGCGCGCCGCTCGCGTCTTTCGGATCGGCCGACGCCGAAAGTGCCGACCGAGGTCAACATCGACAATCGCTGTGCGACCGACCACTCGGTGATTGAAGTCACGACCAAGGATCAGCAAGGGCTCTTGTTCTGGCTGGCCAACACCTTGCAGCACCTCGATCTTCAGATCTCGCTCGCCAAGATCAACACCGAAGGCACGCAAGTGGCCGACGTTTTCTACGTCACGGACACGAGCGGCGCGAAAATCACCTCGATCGAGCGCATGGAAGAGATCAAGGCGCGTATCCTGTCGAACATCGCCCACCTCGAAAAGGCCTCCACATGAACTTTGCGCTGCGCTCTCTCTCCCCGCTGTCTTCGTGGTCTCAGTTGGTTCGCTCCGTAGTGCTGGTCGGCGCGCTCTCGAGCGCAGCCTGCGGCGGTTCTGCGCCGCCACCCGAAGCGCCTCCGCCAGCCTTGGATGATGCCGCGCCGCCCGCGCAGTCGAGCGACAAGAGCGCCAAGCCTTCGAGCAAGAAGGTGGAGCAAGGCATCGAGGCCATCAAGGCTCAGGACTTTACCAAAGCCAAGACGCTCTTGAGCGAGGCACGCGCTGAGAGTCCGAAAGATCCGCAAGCCGCCTTTTATTTGGGGGTAGCGTTGGAAGGGGTGTCCGACGGGACAGGAGCCGCTGCGGCTTACAAAGATGCCCTCGCGCTCGACCCGAAGCTCACCGAAGCGAGCGTGAATCTGTCCGCGCTCTTGCTCGACCAGAAAGACGTGGCGGGCGCGCTCAGCGCAGCCGAAATTGGCCTTAAAACCGCGCCCAAGCAACCCGATCTGCTGCTCAACCGCGCGCTCGCTTTGGAAGCCTCGGGCAAAAAAGACGAAGCGCTCAAAGCGTACGGCGCCGCCGTGGCTGCGTCGCCCGACAATATCGACCTACGCATCGCCTATGCCGAACTGCTGACCGCGGCAAAGGACGACAAAGCCGCGCTCGAGCAACTGCGCGCCGTGTCCACCACCGACGACCCGAAGCTGCTCGAAAAGCTCGCGCAAAAGTTCGGCCGCCTGCACGCGTTCGCGGATTGCATCGCAGTGCTCGACAAAGCCATCAAGGCTTCCGACAGCGCAAACCTGCACGTGCGCCGCGCAGTCTGCCGCCACGACCAAAAAGACGACGCGGGCGCCCTGAGCGACTACGAGGCCGCGCTCAAACTCGACGAAAAGTTCGCGCCCGCGCACTACTACCTGGCCAAACACGTCTGCCCCAGCGACAAGAAGAAAGCCGCACAGCACTTCAAACGCGCCGCCGAGCTCGCCGGGAGCGACGACATCGGCAAACGCGCGACGGACATGGCGACCAAAGCCAAAGCCGGCAAGTGCGAGTGAACCGCAAACGGCGAATCGTCCCGCTCCCGAGATGGGTTGGTAAGCGGGCTCGGCGCCCTCACCACGGCGCGTAGCCCGCTGTTCGGCCCGTCGCTCGACTTCGGGCACGCTCACGAATGGTCACATCGGCTGCCTTCCCCCGGTTAGATGCGTTCCAGTGTTGCGCTCGGGTCGAGCGCGCGCAGATCGTCGACATCCGTCGTGACAATCAGCGCGCGCTCGCGCTTTGCGACGAGCACCACGGAGGCGTCGACGATGTCGCGCGTGCCGGCCTTGCCGCACAAGGAACCGGCGGCCTCCGCGAGCGCGCGGTCGAGTTCCGGAACGACCGTAGTTTCGGCGTTTAGCAGTCCGCATAGCGGCGCCTGCCGGGCGCGATCGCGAAAGACCTGAGCGACGACGCCTGCAGGAACGACTAGCCTGATTCGCGCGCGGGCGACCTCCCGAAGCAGGGCTCGCATCTTCGGGTCAGCACGCTCGAACGCGATCAGCGCGCCCGCGTCTAGAACGATCGCTTGATGACGCGCTTTGCCCACGACTGCGCTGCCTTGTTCGGCTTACCGAACTCTCGATCCATCGAGTCGAGGATTGCGTTGAGTTCGTTCCGAGCAACCTTCTCGTCGAGCGCCTCGGTAACCAAAGCACTGAGAGACTTGGCCTGGCCCGCCTTTACTTGCTTGCGCGCGAGTTCGAGAACGTCCGCGGGGATGGTGACGGCGACCTTGGCGGCGTTCATACTTTTATCATACCTGGGGTGCCGAGCGCGTCAACGCGGCGTGTCTTGGTCTCGCGAACTTCGCGCGCAACGGCGCACGACACGAGGTGCGTTGCTGGGGCGCACCCCTTCGGGTGTCACGGAGCGTGTCGAGCGCCCCCCCAATCTTCTCGTTGGGAAGCGAGCGAATTGGGAAGCGAGCGAAGGAGAGGAAGACGCTATACAGGAACGGGCACGCGGCAGAGTCAGAGCAGCACTTCGAGCAACTTGTCGAGTTCGTCCCAAGACGCGTACTTGATCGCGATTTCGCCCTTGCCGTCTTTGTCGCGAACTTCGACTTTGGTGCCGAGTTTGCGGCCCAGGCGCAGTTCGAGATCGCGGGTAGAGGCGGTTTTTTCTTTTTTGGCTTTGGCGCCTTCGGGTTTGCTCTTCGCGGTACGGACCAGCGCCTCGGTTTGGCGCACGCTGAGGCGGCCGCGGATCACTTTTTCTGCGAGCGTTGCAAGGGCGGTGTCGTCGGGCGCGCCGAGCAGGGCGCGAGCGTGGCCTTCACTGAGTTCGCCGTTGACCACTTTGTCGCGAACTGCGCTTGGTAGGCGCAGCAGGCGCAGGGCATTGGCGATCGTCGAGCGATCCTTGCCCACGCGCTGGGCGAGCGTCTCTTGCGTGTAGGAGTGCTCTTTGATCAAACGATCGAGCGCTTCGGCGAACTCGATGGCGTCGAGATCTTCACGCTGCACGTTTTCGATCAGCGCGAGCTCGTACGCGTCTTTGGCAGAGACGTCGTGAACGACGACCAGGACCTCGCGCAAGTTGGCGCGTTGTGCGGCGCGCCAGCGGCGCTCGCCGGCGATCAGCTCGAAGTCGTCCGCGCCCGGGCGGCGGCGCACGATCAGCGGTTCGAGCAGGCCGTGGGTGCGCAGTGATTGCGCGAGTTCTTCCAGGCGCTCGTTGTCGAAGTGCTGTCTCGGCTGGCCTTTTTGCGGCACGATCTTGTCGAGCGGGCAGCTGAAGACGTTGCCCTCGTATTTGGCGCTGGCCGCGGCGGGGCGCTCGGCGGTCACCGGCACGCGCGCGGGCATCAGCGCGTCGAGGCCGCGCCCCAAGCCGCGAAAGGGCTTTTTGGGCGGCTCGTTCATGCGCTCGGCCCCTCGATGACCGCGGAGCCGCTATCTTCGATCACGGCCGCGGGGCCCTCGATCAATTCACGCGCCAAGCTCAGGTATCCCTGCGCGCCCTTGCTGCCGACGTCATACAGCAGCGCGGGCAAGCCGTGCGAGGGGGCCTCGCTCAGGCGTACGTTGCGCGGGATGATCGATTTGAACACGCGAAAGTGTTTGTTCACTTCATCCGCAACCTGATGGGCGAGGCGGTTCCGCGGATCCCACATCGTGAGCACGATGCCTTCCACCGTGAGCTCGGGGTTCAGCGAAGCTTTGACGCGGTCGATCGTGGCCATCAAATACGTGATGCCCTCCAGCGCATAGTACTCGGGCTGAAGCGGCACGATCACGCGGTGAGCGGCGACCAACACGTTCAGCGTCAATACGCCGAGCGAAGGCGGAGAGTCGATGATGACGTAGTCATATTTCGCGACGTCCGGGCCTTGCAGGATTTCGCGCAGGTGCGTGCCGCGCTGCGTGGTCTCGAACAGCTCGTATTCGACGGCTGTCAGATCTTGCGTGGCGGGTGCAAGGTCGAGCGTGGGGATCCCCGTGCCGCGGATCACCTCACGCAGTGGCGCGTTGCCGATCAGCGCGTCGTAGATCGTTTTCTCGACTGTGCCAGGCGGAACTCCGACCCCGCTCGAAGCGTTGCCTTGCGGGTCGAGGTCCACGAGTAACGTGGGACGTTCGGCGGCAGCCAGGCTGGCAGCGAGGTTGACTGCGGTCGTGGTCTTGCCAACGCCGCCTTTTTGGTTGGCGATGGCGATGATCTGCTGGCGCTGAGTCATTGGGTAAGTGACGGGGATCGAACCCGCACTGGAGCGGGAAGGGAAGGGCAAGGCTCGGTGCAGCTTGCCTCGGCCAAGAGCCTCTTATCGAAATATCGGGCGGGGGCCGCGTTTTTTTGGAGCTCAGAGGAACGTAGCGTACTGTGTGAGTAGATGTAGGTGTGAGTAGTCAAAAGTGAGTCGAAAGCCAAGCCCCCGCACAACACAACTCTCTGCGCGCATGCAGCTCGCGCTCAACCCACGCGTAGCCGGGTCTGAGCAGCGCCGCAATGCCGCCTGTGAGCGAATCCTGCGTGCCGGATTTTGGTGCCCGCCCGCGAACGGACCGATCGCCCGCGTCGTCCAGCTTTATCCCGTCGTTCCGCACGGCGGGCCCCAACTCTGAACCCTCTGAGGAGACCTCTCAATCATGGCCGCCCCCAAAGACTACAGCTCTTTCGCAGAACTCGAACGCGACCTCGTGCGCCCGGAAATGCGCATCGGTTGGTCCGTCGATGAGATCGAATCCACGGGTGAGACCTTGGAATTCGACATGGATCCCTTCGAAGCCGCGATGTGGGAAGCGGAACAAGACGAAGACGACGAGTGATCCCCCAAAGCCTCTAATTACTTAGCTTACGCCTAATCCCGGAAACCCCGCGGGCTGCCTCCCGCGGGGTTTTTGCTATTTTCAGCGCGCCGCCGCGATCACCAGCTGAAGACCAATTTGCCGGCACCCGGATTCGTCGCAGCCGTGTTGGTCTGCGCGGTGCCCGCGTTGTACGAGCCGCCGCCGCCGCCACCGCTGCCGACGGTGGCACCCGAGACGAAGTCGCCGCCGCCACCGCCGGAGTAGCCACCGCCACCGCCGCCGGTGAAGCCAGCCGCACCGCCGCCGCCGAAGCCGCCCGCGCGCCCCGCGATGCAAGTGGTGAGCGTGCCGCAGCTGCCGGGTTGTCCGCCTGTTCCGCCGTTGAGGAAGGCCTTACCGGGTGAATAGGGAGTTCCATACGAGGCGGCGGACCCCGTGGTGTCGTTGACTCCGTTTCCAGCGAAGCCGCCGCCGCCGGTGCCGGTGTGCCAGCCAGTCCATGCGGCAGTGACGCCGCCGTTGCCAGCGGTTCCACCTGCGCCGGCTCCGCTCGTGGCCGCCAGGCCAGCGGTCGTGATTCCGCCACCGATGCCAGCTGCGAGGTAGGTCGGCGTGTAGTTCATGGCGCCGCCGCCGCCGCCCGCGACCATCAAGGGCGCGTTCGTCGCGCTCGCCACGAACGTGCCACCGCCCCCTGAGCCCGCTGCTTGCTGCCCAGTGTCGAAGGCGTCCAAGCCTCGGCCGCCGACGAGCACCTTCAGGGTGGAGCCTCCGGTGACGGTCACGGTCCCTTTGATGCGCGCGCCGTAGCCGCCCAGGTACGGTCCGGCGTTGCCGCCCTGCGCGCCGTAAGCGTCAATCGTGAGCGCGGTCACGCACGTGGGCACGACGAAGGACGTGATCACGCCGCTGTACATGATGGTCGTCGTTCCCGAACACGCGAACGTGGCCGTGACTTGCGTCGCTTCAGTGACGGTGACGGCGCACGTGCCCGTACCGGAGCACCCACCACCGCTCCAACCCGTGAATATCGAGCCGGAGCCCGTAGTGGGAGTGGCGCTGAGTGTCACTACGCTCCCGTGGGGGACGACCTCGTCGCAATCAGCACCGCAGTTGATCCCCATCGAAGCGGAAGTCACCGTGCCCGAGCCAGTGCCGGCTTTCGTGACGGTGAGCACTCGATCGAGCATGAACGTCGCGGTGACTTCAGGGACATCGGCAACCTGCAGCGTGCACTTGCCTGTCCCGGTGCATCCGCCACCCGACCATCCGGTGAATGTTGAGCCCATGGCCGCAGTTGCGGTCAAAACGAGGGTGGTGTCCGGGTCGAAATCCGCGCTGCAGTTCGCGTTGCAATCGATGCCCGGAACGTCGGATGCGACAGTGCCCTTGCCGTCGCCGGCCATGATAATCGAAAGTGTGCCGTTCGGTGCACCACCGGCCCCGGCAGCGTTCTCTCCTGCGCTCCCGCCTTGACCCGCTTCACCGCCCTGACCTGCCTCACCCGCGCTGCCGGGTTGGCCTCCGATGGGGGCGCCCGCCTTCCCGGCAGTTTCGGCACCCGCACTCCCGGCTGAAGCGCCACCTTTGCCTGCCGACGAAGTGTCGTCGTCGTAGTCGCGTTCCACTTGCGCGCAGGCCACGCCGATGACGAATAGAACAGCCAGCAAGGCGAGGCGCCTCGCACCCAGTGAGCTAAACCAAGTCATGTTTACTCCTCGAAGTCCCGCTTCGGGGTTGAGCAGTTTGAACAGGGAGGGTCGCGATCACACAGCTTCGTGCGTCACGGCTCTCGAATCAATAACCAAAGTCTCGAGCAGGCTTCGGGCCGGTCGGCTTCACGGGCGCAGGCTTTGCTGTCACGGGCTTTACGACAACGGGCCTTGCCACTGCAGGTTTGCTTGGTTGAACAACCGGCTTTACCGGTTGAGGGTTGGCCGAAGGCTCGGTTGTCGAAGGCTTGTCGGGCTCAGCGGAGTTCGCCGACGGTGCAGGTTCAGTTGCATCGGCCGATGGCGCGACGACGGGTGTAGGCGGGGCGGGCTGAGTGGGGGCTTCAGGTGTCGTGACTGCCTCGGTTGTCTGTGCGCTCGCGGTCGCCACAGCGGCCGCTTTTTCAGCCCCGCCAGATTTCCCGAACTTTTGATAAGCCGCGAATGCGCCGCCGCCGAGCAGCAGGACCCCCAAAGCCGCGATGATCAGTGCCGGACCACTCGAGTTTTTGGGGATGTCAGCATGGGACGCAGCCCAAGTGTTGCCAGTCGGCAGACCAGGCGTAGCGGGGACCGGAGTGCCGAAACCAGGGCTCGCGGCCACAGGACCTGAAACCGTAGCGGGCGGCGGATCCGCTGCGTCCCCGTTGAAGTAAGCGTCCAGAGCGTTGATCATCTCGTCGGCTGACTGAAAGCGGACGCTGATGTCACGCGCCATCGCACGCTCGACGAGGGCGATCAACCGCGGATCGACGTTCGGCGCGACTTGCACGAGCGGGCGCGGATTGGACAGCACGATCTTGAACATCAGTTCGTTGAACGTGTCACCGTCGAACGGCACCGAGCCGGCAAGCGCTTCGTACAAAATCACCCCGAGGGAATAGACGTCACTGCGGCCGTCGATGCCCTGCGTGCCCTGCGCTTGCTCGGGAGACATGTAATACGGCGTCCCCATGACCGCGCCCGTGCGCGTCATGCTCATGTCGCCGCCGAGCGCGTTGAACTTGGAGATCCCGAAGTCGATGATTTTCGCGAAGTCGGCGCGCCCGGCTTTCTCGCGCAAAATGAAGACATTGTCCGGCTTGAGATCGCGATGCACGATGTTCGCGGCGTGCGCGGCGCGTAGCCCAATCAGCACCTGACGCGCCACCGCAAGCACGGCATGGGGGTTGATGCGACCACGGGACATTCGCGCGCCGAGCGTCTCGCCGTCGAGATACTCCATGACCATGAAGCGATCGCCGTTGGCGAGCGACCCGAGATCGAGCACCTCCAAGATGTGATCGCTGCCGATGCAGCCCGCAGCCTGGGCTTCTCGTTCGAAGCGGCGCACGGTCTCTTCCGACACGCTGTGCGCGTGCAGCACCTTGATCGCGATTCGTCGCTTGATGAAGGTGTTTTCACCCTCGTAGACCGAGCCCATCCCGCCCTCGCCAATCAGGCGAACGATGCGGTACTTGCCCTCGATGATTTGTCCGGCCTCGAGCATTGAATACTTGGCTCCCAGTATATAGACGGACAGGGCCCGAGATCCATCAGCTTTCCCGGGCATCTGACCGACCACACGGGAGAATTCGTCTATTCCTCGTACTGCCTCTACGGCTCCTCTGCTTTGTTTCTTCCCGGATCCTCCACCGGGCTCAATCGCAGTTGCTTGCAGTTCGCGCGGCGCCGGATCGATGGCGGCGTTAGCGACAATGTAAGCTTTGCCGGGACTGGAACCGAAGTTGAGACGAAACTAAGAGCAGGTTAGCCTGCGCGGTCATGGCGTACCTCACGTATCTCGCTGCTCGCTCTCGCTTCATCCTGTGCGGTGCGCTGCTCGGTGCCGGACTGGTTTCCGTGTCGGGGCGATCGCTCGCCGCGTCCGATGCCGAGCGCGCCGGTGCCCGCGCGGCGGCCAATCAAGGTGCGGACGCTTTCGACCAAGGAAAGTGGGCCGAAGCGATCGACCTGTTCAACCGCGCCGAAGCGCTCGTTCACTCGCCCATTCACCTTTCGTACATCGCTCGCTCACAACTCAAGCTCGGGCATTGGGTCGAGGCGTACGAGATCTTCAATCGCATCAAGCGTGAGCCGCTCGAGCAGCCGGCGTCTGCTGCCGCGACGAATGCGGTCGCGGATGCCGGTCGCCAACTGTCGACGTTGGACGCGCAATTGCCCTACGTCACGTTGACCGTGAAGGGCACTGACACACAGGGCGTGACGGTCACCATGGACGGCGTGCCGGTGCCGAGCGCGCTGGTCGGCGTGCTGCATCCGGTGAATCCGGGCGCGCACAAGTTTCGCGCGTCGACCGCGACGCAATCCAGCCCGGAACAGACGATCGAGATCAAGCCCGCTGCGCGTCAAACCATCGAGCTCGAACTTGCGCCCAACGTTGCCGCAGTTCCGGCGGTGGCCCCCGTGGCACCGGTTGCGACTCAATCAACGGCAGCCCAACCCGAGCCGCCGCCCGCGCAATCAGGGTCGTCTTCGAGCTCTTCCGGCTCCACGATGCGCATCGGCGGCTACGTCGGCATCGGCGTGGGTGTGGTCGGGGTTGGCCTGGGCACGGCCTTCTTGCTGTCGGCGAACAGTAAGCAGAAAGACGCGGATGCCGCGTTCGAGGCGTGCGGCAGCAAGTCGTGCCCGCCGGGCGATCGCACCAAAGTCGACTCCCTCGACAGCGACGCGGCGACGAGTAAGACCCTCGCGCTGACCAGCTTCATCGTCGGTGGTGCGGGCCTAGCGACGGGGGTGACGCTGCTGGTATTGAGTGGGAACCACAAATCCGAGCCGAAAGCACAGCTCACGCCGCGGGTTCAACCTTGGGTCGGCTACCGTTCGCTCGGCCTGAGCGGAACGTTCTGAGCGCAGCTCACGGCCTTCGAACGGGGCCAAAGGAACGATGTAGGTCGGCGGCAGGGGCGGCGGACGCCTCGGAAGGGCCGTCGCCGCGGCTCTTTGGCTCGTCGTAAGCCAGCGCAAGAACAGTCCTAGTGAAACAAACTTTAAACCCTCCTTGACCTAGATCCGCCGGCATGTAACGTCACGCCCTCTTACGATGCAGGTCAACGTTCAACGGCTCAGTCCCGTATTGGTCGAGTTCGATGTGGAGATCGCTGTCGATCGCGTCAAGAGCGAGGTCGAGAAAGCCTACACATCGGTCGCAAAAACCGCCCGCGTGAGCGGGTTCCGTCCTGGCCGCGCGCCGCGCCAGGTGCTCGCGCACCTGTACGGTCCGCGAATTGCCGCGGATGTCGCGCAGCGTTTGGTCGACGAGACCTATCCGCAAGCGATCAGCGAGCAGAAGCTGCAGCCGGTGACGGATCCAGCGATCGAGCCGCGCCGCCTCGAGGAGGGCAAGGCCTTCGGTTACAAAGCTCGCGTAGAGGTGCTGCCAGTGATCGAAGGCGTCAAGTACGACGGCCTCGAAGCCACGCGCGCCAAGGTCGAAGTGAGCGCGGAGCAGGTTCTGGAGCGTCTCGATCAACTGCGTCGCTCGCACTCCACTTTGGAGCCGCTCAAGACCCCACGTCCCTCACAAAAGGGTGACGTGGTTACCATCGACTTTACGCTCTCGGTCGACGACAAACTGATCGACGACGCGGGCGCGACCGACTTTCAGTCGGAGCTCGGCAGCGGCCAGCTCTTGCCGGAAATCGAGACGGCTCTGCTCGGCAAGAACGTCGGCGACCAGGGCGAGGCCAAGGTCGACATGCCCGCCCAGCACCCGCACGCGAAGCTCGCGGGCAAAACCGCGGTGTTCGCGCTCACCTTGAAGGACTTGAAGGAACGCGTCTTACCGGAAGCGGATGACGAGTTCGCCAAGGACGTGGGCGACTTCGAAAACCTCGAGGCCCTCAAGAAGGATATCAGCGGAACCCTCGAGAAGCATTCGAAAGAAGAGTCCGACAATAAGCTCGCCGAGCAGCTCGTGATCGAGTTGGTCAAGGCTAACCCCGTCCCGGTCCCGCCCTCGCTGGTCGAGCGCCAGATGCGCGTCACCGAGCAGGAAATCCTGCAGCGGGCGCGCAGCCAGGGTCAGAAGGCCACTGGTGTCGGGGAGGAGCTCCGCGGTCAAATTCTGCAGGACAGCGAGGTCAAGGTGCGCGCGGGCCTGCTCATGGCAGAAATCGCCAAGGCCGAAGGTATTCAGATCGGTGACGCCGAGCTGGAAGAGGGCCTCAAGGAGCTCGCCGAGCAAACGGGTAAGAACGTCGCCAAGCTTCGGGTCGAATATCGCGACCAGAAGAAGCGCGAAATGCTCATTGGCATGATTTTGGAAAACAAGGTCCTGGACATCATCGAGGCGAAGGCCAAGATCAGTGAGGCCTGATTCTTTCTCTGACCAAGCCTTGTTCCCCTGCCGAGGAGGATTGAATGTCGAAGCGTCCTGAAACCCGTGCCCAAGCCCTCGACATTCTCGAGCGCTACCAAGATGCCCCGCGGAACAACGTCATCTATCCGCACGTCGTCGAGACGACTCACCGAGGTGAGCGTACTTGGGACATTTTCAGCCGTTTGCTCAAGGATCGGATCGTGTTCTTGGGCAGCGCGGTCGATGATGACGTCGCGAACATCATCATTGCGCAGTTCCTGTTTCTCGAGAGCGAAGACCCGGATAAGGACATCCAGCTGTACGTGAACTCGCCCGGCGGCGTGGTCACGGCTGGCCTCGCGATCTATGACACGATGCAGTACGTGCGTTGCTCGGTGAGCACGATTTGCGTCGGTCAAGCGGCGAGCATGGGTGCGGTGCTGCTCGGCGCAGGCACCAAGGGGCGTCGCTTTGCGCTGCCTCACTCGCGCATCATGATCCACCAGCCGCTCGGCGGCGCGCGTGGTCAGGCGACCGACATCGAAATCCAGGCTCGCGAGATCCGCCACGTCAAGGACGTGATCACAGACATCTTGCAACGGTCGACTGGCAAAAACCGCGAAGATATCGCCCGTGATATCGAGCGCGATTTTTACATGAGCGGCGTTCAGGCCAAGGAATACGGCCTGATCGACGAAATCTTCGAGCCCAAAAAGAAGGCCACGTGAGCCCGAGCTGGTTTCCGGGCCGCTCATTCCGCGCCCGGGGCCTTAGTTTCTCGGCGCTCCGTGCCGCAGCTCTAGCTAGTACTTCGAGACGTCTGGCGTTTGTCCCTGGCAATGCTTGCGGGCGAGCGACGGACGTCTTACAATTTGACGGCAATTCGACGGAAACTCCGGTCCCAGTAGGGCGCTTCCGAGGGTAAATCGTGGAGAGAAGGCGCGACGAATCGAACGGTAACTTGTGCTGCTCCTTCTGCG
>Ga0164241_10000976_pt1 | contig 40555 bp, 51 predicted proteins | sample OricomyardsoilBY_FD_108780 | JGI IMG/M metagenome (GOLD analysis project Ga0164241, IMG submission 108780) | Backyard soil microbial communities from Emeryville, California, USA - Original compost - Back yard soil (BY) | ecosystem: Environmental > Terrestrial > Soil > Unclassified | place: USA... | reverse complement strand
TGGGCTATTCGCAGCGTCGTGCGACTTCGCGCGTCCCGCGGATCCTCGCCCAGTCGCTTAGCCGTGGCCTCAGGAATGTCGGTCGCGTGTTGCCCACGAAACCGCGGCATCACGACAATCCGCCGGCACCTCGTTGAGATCGCGCGGTTCGCATTCGATGACGCGGCCGCGGTAATCCACCGACATCTGGCAGCATTCCTCGAACATGTGACGGATTTTCTCGCGGCCACGTTGCACTCGTGACTTCATGCCCGAGAGAGAAATGCCGAGCATCTCGGCTGCGTCCCTTTGGGAGAGTTCTTCAAGCTCAGTCAGGGTGACGGCTTCGCGGTACGGCGACGGTAGCCGACCAACGAACAAGGCGACGCATTCGCCTAAATCGGATTGGAGCTTCTCTGCTGCTTCATCCGCTGTAGCGCTTGCCTCGAATTCCTCGTGGGTGTCGACCTGCGGAGAGCGAGCTCGCTGTCGGGCCTTGTCGACGATGGCACTGTTGGCAACGCGGTACACCCAGCCGCCGAACCGCTCCTCCTCCTGGAGCCCGGCCAGTCCTTGATGCATGCGAACGAAGATGTCCTGCAATAGATCGTCAATGTCGGCCGCCGAAGCTACACGGCGGGCGAGATAAGGGCGCAAGTGGCGCTCGAGCTCTTTCCAGGCGCCGCGGGCTTCGGTTCCGATCATCTTCTCTTCCTTACGCGCAGCAGGTTGGACCGCAACAGGGGGCCTCGCCACCTGGCTTTCGCCCTTCAATCGTAGCGGATGCCACGTAGTCCTCGGCGCCGGGCATACATTGCGCGATGATCGCGCCACTTTCCGGTCTGGCGACGATGCGAACGTCGTCGAACCCCGCTTCGCGCAGCATCGTCTCCAAGTCCGCCACCTTGGCCGAGCCAGACACGCACCCCGTCATTGCTTCGATGTTCCGGAGGAGCTCGTTCGGCATGTCCTTGAGCGCGACCACGTCAGAGATTGCCAAACGACCGCCAGGCTTCAGCACGCGGAAGGCCTCGCGGAAAACCGCGCCCTTGTCTGGCGATAAGTTGATGACGCAGTTCGAAAGGATCACATCGACACAATCATCCGCGACGGGTAAGTGCTCGATTTCTCCGAGCCGAAACTCCACGTTCGGAGCCTCTACCTTGCGCGCGTTGCCCCGTGCCTTCGTGATCATTTCGGGCGTCATGTCGACGCCGATGACCTTGCCGGTGCGGCCCACGCGCTTCGCGGCAAGGAAGCAATCGAAGCCACCGCCGCTGCCCAGATCGAGCACCGTCTCGCCCGACCGGAGCGCCGCGATTGCCTGAGGATTGCCGCAGCCAAGCCCCAAATCGGCGCCCTCGGGCGCTGCCGCCAACTCTTCAGCAGAGTAGCCCATGGACATGCTTCCGGTGCCGGTCGTGCCGCAGCAGCCGACGCTGCAGCCAGAGGCGCCGTTCGCGACCTTGGCATACGCGGTTCGTACCTGGCTTCGAATCGTATCGTTCTCTTGGGTTTCCATTTTGACCTCCGAAACCAAGGACGCTGCGGTCGGCAAAAGGACGCAGACTTTTTTGCTCGGACTCGAGGTGAGCACAGCGCCATTGGCTTCGCGGCTCCTGGGATGGACCCGGGCACAAAAACGAGGGAGGACCGACAAAACGGCTCGATCGTCGATTCTTGCGGCCGCGCAAAAAGTAAAACCCCAGTGATTACCGGGGTTTTCAGTGGAGGCGCCGGGAATTGAACAGCGGCGAAACTCCCGACGCTACGAACATTCAGCGATCTTCTAGCGCAGCGAGCGAAAGCCACGAAACGGAAAATTGCCGAGAACCGCCTCCTGGCGCCGCAGAACTTGCCGTGAGGCAAGGTTTCGACGCCGAAGACGAGCTCGCCGCGCTATGGGCGCCGGTGGCTCGTTCCTCCGCTCACACTGAACTGGCGTTTGGTCTGGACGGAGCCGAGTAGGCCCTCCCATGCGGAGGGCACTCGAAGCGCGCCGTCCCAGGGTCGGGGGCGAGGCGCGGGTTGCGTCCCCCATTGCGCGGGGGGCGTTCAGACCGCCGGTTCCAAGGTTGGTCGGACCATATGCCGGTAGCCCGGCCGTCCTCCTCGGAAGGTCAGGCGGCCAGCAGATCAATCAGCGTGCATCGTGCGCCGGGTCGGGAGGGGGCTCGCGGTCGCCCCTTCTGCCGGACTCAGGTGCCCGCTGGCGGCGCGCGCCCACGTGGAGGGCTGACAGCGGTGACGCCGGAAGAAGCGCGAACGGGCGCTCACGCCGTTGGCCAAATCCGCATGAACCAGTTTCCGGCGAGCAATGCGAGCTGCTCGGAGGTTGGTTGCAATGAATGCGAAGGTAGTCCACCTGCCGCGGTTCAGCGCAGTCCCCGAGTGCATCACCCCATCAGGTGAAGCGCGGTGCTCAAACACCGAGTGCCGCTATCACCTCGCCAATCGGCAGCCTGGCGAGCATCACGTCGAGCCGCTTCGTGACTGTGCGCTCAGCGTGGCGAATGAAGGCCCGCACACACTGGAAGAAGTTGCGAGGGTCTCCGGGGTGACTCGTGAATGGGTGCGCCAACTCGAAGCCAGCGCCCTCGAAAAGCTCGCGGGCAGCATCACCCTCAGGCGGCAGTACGACTCCATCGAATAGCGAAGGCGAGGAACGAATGAGTTCGCTACGAAACTCAGCGTTTGCGATTGCGCGTGCGTATGCAGCAAAACGGGGGCTTCCCATCCGGCTCGCGTTTGATGACTCACTGCCGGGGGACCTCGCGCGCTTGTACTTGCTCCGACGGCTACGCATCGCGTTTCCGGTGACTCCGATTCGTGCGGTCGACGAACTGATCGAGGAGGCGTTCACGCCATGAACCAGCGGCAACCAAGGGATTGGTCCAGGGAGCCATGGATCAAGCAGCATGTCCGAGAGCCGCTCGGCGAGCTGTTGTGGCCGCTGATGCAGCGAGCTGTGCGGGACTACCTTCGTCGGCGAGCTGAGCCCGACGGCACGCTCATTGTCGACCGGGATGACCCAGTTGGCGCTCTCATTCGCGCGCTCGGAGCGCACGAACCCGAGACCGCGCTCGCGCGCCAAGCCGTCGTCGAACTGCTTCGCGAGGGAGTTCTTGCATCTGACGGCCGTTCGATTTCGATGCCGGAGCGCGTGACGTCGCAAGTCCGGGCGCCAGTTCCGTCCGAGGAGCAGATCGCGACGGCCGCTCCGCCACCGACCGCGAGGCCGACATCGACGAACCGCGTGCGCGAGCACAGGGAGCGCAAGCGAAACGAACGCAACGCGCGTGACGCCGTTTCACGCGGCGTTTCATCGGGTTCCGATGCCGTTTCGTTCGGTGTTTCACCGAGCGTTTCACCCTCGCGCGGCGTCAGAGCTCAGGGCGCTTCGCATTCTCCGGAAGATCAGAAAGATCAAATAGATACTCATCTTCATCCAGGAGAGCCGCGCGCGGGTGCAAGGGTTTCACCCGTTTCACCGAGCGTTTCAGATGAAACGGATGACGAGGACGACGACAGGGAAACACTCGAGGAAAGCAAACGAGAGGATCGCCCGCCCATGGTGCGCCCGCCCGCTTCGCTCGCGGATGCGCTTGGTGTCGAGATCGCCACCCGAGCGGCGTTCGTGATGGAACGGGCAGAGCTTGCCGAGAGCCTGAGACCGGATCAGTGGCCCGAGGTCAGGGCGATCGCAGTGGCGTTCGCGCAAGCGCGTGGCTGCCCGAATCAGCCTCTCGGACGATACGCGCAGGACAACACTGTGGAGCACGCTGTTGCGCTGTACGCAGCCGGCTACTCGCAGGCGGACCTGGTACACGTTGTGCGCGCTGTCGCGAGGCAGGATTGGGCGAAAGGCAGGGGGCTCGGATCCCTGCTGACCTTTAAGGTTGTCGACGCGAACCGCCCGAAGCCGCTCGCAAAGACCGAGGCGGACCTGAGCCCGAACGCCGCAGCGGTTCTGGCGCGAGTTAGGCAAGAGCGAGCGACTCGGGAGGCAGGATGAGCGCAAGGCGCGAAAGCGGCGCGCTTCCAGCGCCCGAATGTGTCGGTGTCGAACGGTATCCATTTGACCCGTTGCTCCGGCCCGAAAGCGTGGACGGACTTGATCGTCTTCGCTGCATTTCAGATCGCAGCTATGCCGCGATACTCTATGAGATCTACTTGCTAGCAGAACGCAACGACGCGGAGCTTGCACGAGAACAAGAACTTCGGGCGCGTGAGGCCAAAAGAAGTGAACGCGTTCGTGAACGTCTCCGCGAACGAGCGCATCGCGCCCTTGCTGGCGAGCTCGGATCGGAGGCGCAGGAGCTGGCTCGCTGTCTCGTCGCGGACAGCGGGGGGGACGTGCGTGCGGATGATCGGTCGCTTGCCGAGTTCGGGCGCGTGCTCGCTGAACTCGGTGCCCTGTGACCGCACGACACCCATATACGTAGGAACTGAGGGAACGCGCCGACGTTGACCGGCATGCTCGGCAGCTACCGATCGCAAAGAGCGCCCTCGTACGGTATCCTGCCGCAAACTTGGCCAGCGACGACGATCACCGGAACAAGCAGGCGGCGAAACACGCCGCGGAACCCGCTCGCCTACTTCGGAAGGCATTGGTCAATGTTCTCTCTCTGGGTAGCTGGGAGGCCATCGAGAGTGATCATCGGCGCGTCGGTCTGGCGTGGCGGTCAGAGCTCAAGCCCGGATGGGGGAAGCCCAAGTACGTGGGCGAGGTAATTGCCGGTCTGGCGCATGATGAAGTCGTCGCGCTGGGCCGCCGTTGCCTCGAGCTGCTTAGTGACCGCGAACTAGGTGCGCTTCAAGACGCAATTTGGTGGCTCGAGTCAGGAGGCGTTGCATCCCTTTCCGTTCTCACCCGCCGAGCGATTGCTCGGGGTCTTGAAGGGCGCGTGATCTGCCGCGATGAAGGCATCGTTCACTTCATGTCGCGTTGCGCGGGCGTTACTCATGGTTGGGATCAGCCGAGCATCGAGTATGGCGCCGACGGGAAGCTGTACAAGACAGAGTCCAACGTCTTCGCCATCATCATTTCCAACCGCCCGCCGGAGGTACGAGCGGTTCCGTATTCTCACTCGCAGCTGCTGGAGGCCCACGGATTTTTCACGTGGCCTGACCAGCGCGCGCTCGCCTTTCTGGAGCAACTAGTCCACCCGACGGTTCGACAGGGGAGCGAGCAGCTCGAGTGGGTCAGCTGGCTCAACGCTCTCATTGCTACGGATGGATTTCGTCTCGCCGAAACGGGGCGGCTCTCACAACACCCAGTGTTCAGCGCGGGGCGGTGGCTAGAAGGGGTTCACGGTCGGCCGAAAAATCTGATCTTCGCCTCACCCACAAAACCAGATTTGCGCTTCCGCGATGCAATCAACAACGACATCGAGATCGTAACGAATTCGGACAAAGTGCTCGTCTATGATCGGCCAATCGGCTCGGAGGGCCTCTCGTGGCGAGAGCTGCAGGCATGGTGGGCTGAGGAGCAGGGCATCGCCGATCCTCGGGTCGCGAAGGAGTCCTTGTATCGGCGGCTGCGAGAAAGCCTGCCTGTCGATTCACCCCCGCAGCAGCTATTGTTCAAGGCGTTCTTCAAGATCCACAAGGAGGCGGTTCACGAACTCCCGGCATTGCTTCCCGAGGTGTGGCTGCACTGGGATCCCAAGACGGTCCAGCAACGCGGCGTTGACGCTCTCGCTCGGTTCAGGATGGACTTCCTGATGTTGCTCCCTGCTAGCGTGCGCGTAGTCCTCGAGGTCGATGGCCAGCAGCACTATTCGCGCAATGGCCGACCTGACCCGGCAACGTACGCCAACATGGCCGCCGCCGATCGAGATCTGAGACTGGCTGGGTACGAGGTATATCGATTCGGCGGAGCAGAACTCGAAGGCGAGCGCGGCGAGGACCTTCTCAGGGAGTTCTTCGCCGCGCTGTTCAAGAAGCACCATTTGGACGTCAAGTAGGCGGTCGGGTTGGGCCACATACCCCTGCGTTGCGGCACGCCCCACGCGGCCGCGTGAACGACCTCTATCCCGCGGAGCGCCGCGCGGCGGTTCGGTTCTTGTCTTGGACGCGCGCCTGCCGTGACCGGGATACTGCCGTGGTAGCATCTCACCATGGTGACCGATGATCGTCGTTTACAGCGCGATCGAATGCTAGCGGCGAGCCGTACCTCGAGTGACTCGGGGCGGCGTCATCGTTTGCGCCGGCGTGAGCATCGTAGAAAACACGGTGGTTGGCGGGGGACCAGTCGTCACGCGGGAGCTCTTTACCATGTCGTTGCCGTCGGCAACCCCGCGCGGATCATTCGTTCGGTTTGACGGCGATCATTACCCAGCGAAGCCCGTGAATGGCGGAATACCAAGAGTCGCACCGTTTGTCGTCAATGGAGAATCAGTCTTAGATCGTTCTCCAATTTGCGACGGAACGGGTGAGCGTCCGGAAGCATTGTTATCGCGTGCTCGAGATCGGTCCGCGAATCCTCGCTCCCGGCTGATCGACGAATTCGAAATCGGCTTCGGTAAAAGTCCGGAAGCAAGCTCGGTTCGGGGATGGACTCAATGGCGTTGTCTATGGCCGTCAAACCACCCTTGTGATCACCCATCGCAGAGCGAGCTTCACCCTCGCGCTGCCACCAATATGCAGATCGCTTCCCCGAAGGCGCGGTTGCCAACACGTTCCTTGCTTGTTGATACCGTCCAGTGAGCAGAAGCGCCTCGGCGTAATGCGTTATCTGATACTCAATATTCGGTCGCGACTCCTCATAGAGTCGGAGTGCCTCGGTGAGTAGCTTCCCTCGGGTTGAATCGTCGGATTCCAACGACGCGAACTTGTGCACTTGAGCAAGATCGAATGCGTCACTCGGGGTGCCTTCGTCCTTTGCGGCGCCAAGCGCGACGAACATCGGCACCAATAGCTGGGGTGCGCTAAACCAAGCGCGTTGTCCGACAGAAGCCACTAAGCGGATGGCCTGGGTCGAGTTGATGCTCTTTGCGTACTCGATGGTAGTCAGGAGCAGATTCTCATGCTTTGCCATTGGCGCACCATGACGAACGAGCAGTCTGAATGAGTCGAGGACAACGTTCCAATTGACGCTGCCAGGCTCCTTGACATGACGTGCCAACACAAGTTCACATTGCTCGATGGAAGCGGCCGGCCCCAATATCTTTGCGAGTTGGTTGCGTGCTGCAGTGCGCGACGGGTCCTGAGCCAGGATGTCATAGAAGATCGACACTGCCTGGTCTCTGCCAGCGACTTCGCCTTTAGCATCGAGGCGTAGCAGCATCTTCGCGTGATGGTACTGAAGCATGGATCTTTGTTCAGCAGAAATTCCAGGACAGTTGAGCAGCGTCGCCAACGCCTCGATGTCTGCGCCCAGTTTCGAGCGCGCCTCGTCTTTGGAGAGATGCGTGTCCCGCAGCGTGTATAGCGCTTCAACAGCTTCGATCACCGCCCGAATCTCCAGGGTGTTGTCACGCAGCGACGCGAGATGCGACAATTTCATCACCATCGCTACCGGATCGCCCAGCAACAAAATCGCGTCTGCGGACGTTCTGTTCATCGCAACCATGTATATGAACTCGGGCTGGCGATCTTTTGACGCAATTCGCGCGAAGAGTTCGGAATGGACCCGAGCTAGGTGTTGGAGAAGTTGCCGATCGGTCTCGCTCTCCGCGCGTATGAAGGCCGAGATGCGCTGACGCAGGCGTAGTTCCGTATTCTGTTCCACCGTCACATCTGTTTGGATGGCGTTGTAGACAAGATCGTGGATGCGCACGTGACCAACACTCGTAGCGGCAAGAAACCCACGCCTGTGGAGTTTCTCTACCAAGATGCTCGATGCCGCACGCGCGAATTCTTCGGCGAAGTATCCGGAACCAATCCAGCGTACGAACTGCAGCTCGTATGCTAGTTCGGTGTGCTTCCTGAGAACTCGCCGAAATATGTTTTGATTTTTGTCGTCTTCAAGTTCACTAAGGCTGGCAGTTGCTACGCAGTCGTCGACCGCATTCCACCCTTTCTCAAGTGCGAGCCGGTTGAGCGCGCGGATCAGAAGCGGATGCCCACCGGCTGCGTCTAGTACGTGAGCAAGAATGTTTGGTGGGCAAGGTTGTCCAACCTCTGCTGTGAGCACCGTCTGCGCTTCCTTCGGATCCAGGTCGACGACCTCGAGAACGTGCTCGCCGCTCGCAACCTGCGCGGTCACGATGACCTTGGACTCCCCGTACTCAAGGCTCGCCAATTCCGACAGAGAAAACGCCGGATCGTCGATCACAACCAGCATACGCTCGTTGCGGATAAGGCCCAAAATGTTGTGACTCAAACCCGAACGAGTGAGGCAGATGCTTCTGAGCTTTTGGGTCCCATCAATTTCACGCGCATCTAGCCAGATGCGATTGTCAAACTGTACACCGTGAAGATGAGCTATGCGCGCAGCAAGCGCTGTTTTTCCGATACCACTCATGCCCCGCAGAATCACGTACGGCCACGATTCGAGCGCTTCAACTATGCTGGCTTCGACGCTGGAGCGGGGGGCGTAAGAGTCGATTGGCGGGATGCTGTCGCTGAAGGCGTGTTCCTCGGCCAGCTTTGTCAGCCCGGGCAAGTAGTGAGCCAGGTCGCGAACTAGATCATGTTTCGCGAGATGCTCAAAGATGCGAGCAGCGATTTGCCTCGCATCAAGGATAGATAAGCTTTCGAGTGAAGGGTGACTGGCTTTGAACGCGGCGATGACTTTTTCGACGGCAGTAATCTGGCTGGCGCTCGCCGTACGTGCCGACAGGAGCCAAAGGTGCTTTGCATGCGGGTGGACCTTGGCTGCGTGCTTCAGGTCCTTCTTGAGTTTGGAGAGGTTGCCCTCGAAATATTCAGCCGACGAGCTCATCTCGCCGACGTACGCGGACCCAGCCAAAGACGTATCGACCGTACCCCCCCGAGGCGCGCCGTCCATCGTCGTTCCGCGCTCCAGCCAGTGCCCCCGCTGGACTAGAGGCATCACCTTGTAACCAAACTGCTCGAACGAACCGCCACTTAAATGGTTGATCTCTTCAGCAAGCTGACTGACTACTTTGTTCCGAAAACGATCAGACATCGCGATCCGTCACGCTACTACGAGCAGAGCGAGCGCACGAGCTTGACCGCATGAAACGATTGGGCCGTCGTGTGTCTGAGCAGCCGGGGCAGTGGACGGTGCGTTGCCAAGCACTAGCGCCCTGCGTCGCTCGGGCGACCAAGCGTGGCCCCTCGCTGCCCCGGAGACATCGCTATGGCTTCGCGCTCAGCTACGCGTGGCGCAACTACAGGGAATCGGCCAGCGCGCTTCTTCGCGCTCGCTGACCTTGCAGCGCCAACAAGATGACCATAGTGCTTCTTACGTGCCCGAGCCTCACTTTTACGAACTTTGTGCGCAGATCCTGCTGTGCGCCCAGGTCCCACCGCCCGTAGCCTGGAGGGCGGACCTTGGTTCTGTGCCTTTCCCGGAGAGCGAGCCGAAGGTCGTGGCCGCGCCCGACGACCAGCGCCTAGTGCCTCTGAAGTGCGTCCGTCCTGTCATTTGGAGGGATGATGATTTTCCTGGGTTCTCGGGTACGTGCTTTCTTGCGCGAGCTATGGGTCACGACCTTGCGCTGACGGCCCGGCACGTGCTCGGCGGCCCCAATCCAGACAACATGGCTATCCCGGTATCGCTGGAGTTCGGCCCCATGGGAGTTGCCGAACCTCCGGGTGTCTTTTGGTACAACCTTGGAGCATACGACCACGTATCTGATCTCGCCGTTGCATTGCTGAACACTCATGTTGACGGAGCGCTGGATCTCGCGAGTGTGGGCTTCACTTCGCTCCAGGCTGGGGAGACTGCAATGATCGTGGGGTTCCCCAAGGCGCTTAGCCGAGTTGATTACGACATCAACGCACAGCACAGAAAATTACTTGGCGTACCCGACGCATCGCCCTTCCGGGCGCTTTTCCTTTGGAACCCGGATGCCACTGCTTCTACGTGTGTCCACGCCGGGGGACCCGCAGATCTTGGCAGAGTCGAGTTCTCGAGCGACTTGGGCCCTCCCGATGGAATGAGTGGCTCCCCTCTCTTCGTCATGCGCAAGGGCAAACTGTGGGTCGCCGGGATGCTCGTTCGCGCGAGCCAAAATGTCGGGCACTTCATACCTGGACTCAACATCAAGCCATTTGTTGCTCTAAACTATGCGAAGTCGCCAGCAGTGGTTGAGCAGCTCATTCGCGTAATTGTCGATGGCCGAGAAATCGTTGGATCTCCCGGCGCAATGATCGTTCACCACGTCGTGGAACACCTGAGTGGCATTTTCGGCGGTGACCGTGCCCGCGTCGAGGAGGCATTGCAGGACTGGCCAAAAAGCGAGAAAGCCTTACTTGACCTAGCGCTCGAGCGGGCGGGAGATGAGATGATGCAGAACGTTGGTGGCTCGGCGCAAGACATGTGGGAGCAAGGCAAACTGCTTCGAAGTCTTCGGGAGCGTTGAGTGGGGCGCGTCGGGGCCGCGCTCATTCGGACGTCGCCGTTTCACTGCCAAGTGGACGCTTCGCTAGGATGCAGTCAAGCGAACGTGCTGCCCGAGACCAATGGCGTCAGCGCCTAGAAATCCGCCATCGATCGCCTGCCTCACGACCTTGTCCGGCACCTCCACCTCCCGCCACCGGCGCATGGCCCTCGGATCGAAGATGCAGAGCGGATGATGCGCCGGCGTCTGTCGGTGCCCCCAAGCCCCGCCGCTTTCGGGATCGAACCAGCGCCGACACTCGCAATCACGCCACGACGGGTTGTTCGTGCACGTGTGCCGATCCACTCGCTCAAACGGCGGAACTGCAAACTTGATCTGCGCGAGCGGGTTGACCCACGCGACGACAAAGCAGCGGTCGGTGACGACCGCGACGCCACTCTTCCCGAACTTGTGCGCGAGCCACCGTGCCAGTTTGTGCCGAGCTTCGCGGTTGAGGGCCCAAGCGCGAGTCATTGGACTGCTCAGCCGAAACCGCGGGATCATACGTGGATCCCCTTCGTTTCGCCTGACAGGTAGCGGACCACCGCCTCGATCACCGGCTTGTAGACTGGGTCCACGAAGCGGCTCTGCTTTCCTTGCTTCAAGCTCTCGAAGCGCATCCACACTGTTTGTTTCTGGCTGACGAGTGCGCCTGGCTTCGGGCCGCGCCGCCCCGGAGACTCGAGCATCTGCTTGAAAAGTTTCTGCTGGGACTTTTCGTCTGGGTCGCCGTGATCATCGACCAAGCGGGCCAATCGTAGGAGACGCTGTACGGGGAAAGCATTGGGCAGTCTTGCGAGTCGGTCGATCACTGCTGGGGCGAGGTTTCTCGCCAGAATGATCGCCGTCGAGACATGTCCTTGAGTGCGACCGATCTTGTCGGCGATCTCGACTTGAGTGAGCCCAGAATCGGAAAGCGTGACGTAGGCTCGTCCGAGGTCCCAGAGAGGCACGTCTTCTCGCCCGACGTTCTCGACGATGTTTTCGAGGAATCCGTCGGTCCCGAGCACCGCGCAGGGAATGTCGGTGCTCGCCAGCCGGCCCTCCTGTTGCAGAAGCCTGAGCGCGCGGTAGCGGCGTTCGCCTGCGACGATTTCGAAGTAGCCGTCAGGCGTGGTCGGACGAACTACAAGATTTTGGAGCAGCTTGTGGATCTCGATTTGCCGCGCGAGCTCTGCGATTCGATGAAATTCGCGCCGGACCTGGTTCGCGCGGGGCTTGAGGCGGTCGAGTGGAATGAAGGTGTGACCGTTCACGGCTGCCTCACGTAGTAGAGCCGGCCGTCGCTGAGTTCGATGGTGCCAATGCCATCCTGATCTTCGTTGGCCTTGCTTGCTTCAGCTTCGTCAGTTGTCGCTTCGCGCGCCACGGTCCCGGTCTCTAGCTCGACGAGCACGGGTGCAGCGATGTCGTGCTCGCGTTCCCAACGCTCACGAAATTCGCAGATGGGGTGGTGCTTGTCGTCCTCGGTGCCGGACCATTCACGGCAGATGCAATCGCGGGGATCTGGAGCTGGCGCGAGAATCGCTGCTGGCGTCGAAGCCTGCGAGCGCGGGGCGACCGGCGACGGCTCCGCGAGCAGTTCGGACGCGGCGGGCGCGTCCGTGTGGGCGAGCTCAAGCCCTGTGGGCGACTGCTCGCCGACGGAAGGCATGGCCGTTGAATTTGTCGTGATCGCCCGCTCGCGCGGCACGTCAGGGCTGTGCGCCAGCTGCGCTTCCCAAGCGGACTTCAGGCGGCAGATGGGATGGTGCTCGTCTTGCTTTCCTTCTGGCTTTTGCCACTCCCGGCATACGCATTCACCGGGGCTGACAGCGTGGTGAGCACCTCGAATGCGTGCTCGCTCGATCGGAATGCGCTCGGTGACGCCACGCGCTGTGCCGAGAATGACACCGCTCGGGGCGCGTACTTGCGCGATTCCGTGTTCAGCATGGATCTTGTTCATGAGCTCGATCCGCAGCGCACGGTCACGCCAGGAGCGAAATTCCGCAGGGTTGAGTCGGTAGATCTTCATGCCGATCGGGATGCCATTTTAGAAAAAGTTTTTGCAACAATCGCCAGCGGCAGGAATTCAGCTGAATCACTGGTAGTGAGTAATCAGGCGTGAGCGTCGTTGCGTTAACTGACTAATTGTGTCGAATTTTCGCGGCGGCAATCGTGGCGAATCGCGGTAACGACTTGAACGACTCACGCGGCAAGTGTTGGCGCGCGCAGGTTTGATCGCTCACAGTCGCTGAAAACAACGACAACGCGGAGAGAACAGCCATGCCGATGGTGAGTGACGCGCAGTTGCGCCAAATCGCTGGAACGATCACGGGACTCGAATCCCAGGTGGAAGAGGAGCGCTTGCGGGTCGAGGAACAGCGATTGAGGGAAAAGGAAGAAAAGAAGAAGACCCGAGCGTTCCTGACGAAAGTGGCTGGTTCGGCCGCCAGCGTCGGTGGTGCCGCGCTCGCAGGTATGTGGCACGGCCGACGGGAGGACGCCGACGGCAATCTTTTTTTGCCTCGGACCAGTCTGCCGGCGGATTTGCTCATCGGGGCCGCTGGCGTGGCGGGCGCATTGGCGTTCAGCGCAAGCAAGCCGAACGAACCGTATGCGGACGTTGTCCTCGACGGAACTAACGGGTTTCTGGCCGGTGCCGTGGCTCTGTACTTCAGAAAGCACACGCTCGCCGGGAAGCAGCAAAACAAGTTTTGGTCTGGGTTGCCCGAACTGATGGGGCCGCAGACTCATAACAGCCCCTCGTTTGGTGCGCTGCCTTCTGCGCTGCCAGTCGCCCAATCAATGACTGATGCCGAGCTCGCGGCGAGCCTTCGTCGCGCACTCTGATGAATCTGATCGCCGCGGCGATCGCGTCCACCGCCACATCAGAACTTGTCCGTCACCTGCTTCGGAAGTGGACCGCTGGGCCCACGTCGCCAGAAGACCGTTCAAACACGAAGATTGGAGAAGAGTACATGCCTCATTGGGAAGAGATCATGGGCGACGACGACGACTTCGGCGAGATCGGTGCCGACATCGACCTCGTCGCAGGTACAGGCGCGGCCGAGATCATCGGCGACGACGAATTTGGCGATGACTTCGAGGGTGAGGCGGACCTGCTTCACGCGCTATCGATCGGTGCTGCTCGGCAGGCGAAGCGCGGCAATCACCGCAAGGCCAGCGCGCTTCAGCGAGCGGCAAATAAGCTCAACGAGTACCGGAAGATCGATCCGAATGCGGTTGCTGTCCGCCACGGCAGCTTGAGCAAGCGCCGGCGCTTCCCGCTCGGGTTTCAGCCTACGACGGTCGCTGCGGGCGCCACGAGTAGCATCCCGGCCGCTCCACAGGACATGTTCCGGCCGGAGCGCTTGGTGATTCCGTCGGACACCGCGTTCGACTTCGGGATCCAAGACGTCAAGGTCGGGAACACGTCGCAGCTCGTGAGCGGCGGGGAAGTGCCTGCTGCGATGTTCACGGAAGTGAGCATCGACACGCACGTGCACTTCAAGACGGCGGAGATCGGCAATCAACTGTCGGTGTCAGTCCGGAACAAGACCGCGGCGCCCATCGAATTCAGCGCCGGCGTCGTCGGTACCGTCGTTCAAGCGTGAGAATGCGGTGAGTAGAGAAGAGCGCGCAGATGGATGTGTTGATTGCCCTAGGTGAAGTTCCGCTATTCAAACGGAGCCGATTTCTCGGCATCTTCATCAAGCCACTTCTCGATGCGCTGGTATCAGTGAACCGACTCTACCTCCGCATGCATCACGTTCCTCCTCTCTACGAGTCAGGCGTGCGGTACATGCAGGAGCCCCCCGACGGCAAACCCGAAGAGTTCGCAGCGATCCCGGTCGTGCTCTCTCGCGGCTGGGGGGACTGTGACGATATCGGCTGCTATCGCGTGGCGGAGCTGCAAGAGGCGGGCGAGAGAGCAACGATTCGAATCACGTGGCGGCGCGTTGGAAGGCGCCGGACTTATCACGTGCTGGTGAGACGGGCAGACGGTCGCATCGAGGACCCGTCCAGATTGCTGGGGATGTAAGCCATGCTCGGAAAAATGATCATTCCGCTCGCCCTGGGTGGTGGGCTTCTCTTCTTGCTCGCGTCGAGCTCGAGCGCCAGCGCCGCGCCGGCGTCAGGAAATCCGCTGAATTCGCTGCCGGACGATCTGAAGCAGCTCTCTGGGCAAGCGCTCGCGACCAACGATCCGGGCACGATCGAGCAAGTCGCTGCTCAACTTGAATCGCGCGGGTTCCCCGACTCTGGACGGCTACTTCGCGTTCAGGCTGCCAGCATTCGGCAGCAGAGGGGGTCCGCGGCGCCGGTGTCGCCCGGGGTCACCAACCCGCTCAACTCGCTTCCTGACGATCTTCGATCGCTTTCCGGACAAGCGCTCGGCACGAACGACCCTGGCACGTTGGAGCAGGTCGCGAGCCAGCTCGAATCGCGCGGCTTTGCGGAATCCGGAAGGCTGCTGCGCGTTCAGGCAGCGACCATTCGCCAACAGCGTGGTCCTGCGGCACCAGTAGCGAGCGCGTCGGTGGCGCCAGCTCCGCCTCCTGCATCCGCGCCCCAGACCGCACCGGTCATGTCGGCGGAGCTTCAGCAGATGATTGCCGAAGCAGTCAAGAACGGCACGGCGCCGGCGCTTACGAGCACAGCCTTCGTGGTCGAGAGGGCAGGGTTCCCGGCCGCTGCTGAGGACCTGCGAAAGCGAGCGAAAGAGGTCGCTGCGACCGTTGCGCCGCCCGCGGCTCAGGACCGACCCAATGTGGCGCTCGATCCAGCGATGCCGCCAGATCTGGCGCTCGAAGTGGCACGACAGCTTCAGCTGCAGGGCGACCCAGCGATGCTGGAGGGGCTAGCCGCTGAAATGCGTAAGCGCGGCTTCGGCAAGACGGCGGACCAACTCCAAGCCAAGGCGACGCAGATCCGAGCAGCGCTCGACGCAGCGCGAACGATGAACGACATCGATCGCGAGTTCAAATCGCCTGGCATAGTGCCACCGTCTCCGCAGTTCACGCCTGGACCGGCTGCCGCTCCGCCGCCTGCGCCGTCGTCACCTGCGCCTACTGCGGCGTTTCCGGTGACGGTGACCGCAACGCCGCCTGCACCATTACCGGTACCCGCGACGCCTCAGCCGCAGCCGGTTCCCCCCGAAAAGTCGAAGGCACAAATCCTGGCGACGTCGCTCGCCACGAGTCTGAACGACCTCCTGGACCGCTACGGAAGCGTGCCGAAGGCCCGGTACAAAGAGGACAAGGCCAGCGTCCAGCGCTTCCAATCGCAGGAGGGCCTGCAAGCGGACGGCGCCTACGGGCCGACGACCGCGCAGCACGTTGCTCGATACGTGTCCGACGTGCCGCCGCCCTTCTATTGGAAGAAGGGGGCCGGGCAAAAGGACCTCAGCATCTACCGCTCGAATCTGGAATCGATCGCGCTCGACGCAGAGCAACAAGGCAATCGCGATCGGGCCGAACGGCTCCGTGCCAGCGCGTTGAAGGCGTCTCTCGCCTGAGAGGATCTGCGAAATGACTTCAGCCTACTTTCCTGCACTCTCCACGTTTGAAGTGAGCGCAGCTGAGCGTCTTGGCGTGGGCTGCGACGTCGGTTGTGCACATGTCGGCGCTGAGCCGACTCACGATGCCATGACGCTCCAGTTTTCGCCGTCGGGGCTCAGCGTTCGCGGCCGGTACTGGCGCGAGGGCCACTTCTTGAAGGCAGCCGTCCACATTCAGGCCGCTGCTGGAGCACCCCGCACCATCACCGCGGAGATCGATCTTCGTCCGATCGCCCGCGCACTTCGCAAGTGGTACGCGCGCAATCACGGGGTCCGAATCAGCGGTTGGCCCGGCAGTTTTCTCAAGAAGGTGGGAAAAATCGCGAAATCCAAGCTCATCGCCGACGTGGGTAAAGCGGTCAAATCCGTCGTCAAGAGTAAGGTCACCGGAGCCGCAATCGGATTGGCCTCGGTGGTGTTTCCCCCTGTTGGGCTGCCGGCCGCAGCGGCGTACGCAACTGCGAATACTGCCTTGGCTACGATCGAACGCGCGAAGGCGCTGAAGAACACTGCTCAATCGGTCCTGGCGAGCGGCTCGCCCCAGCAAAAGGCGGCCTTGATTCGCAGTGCGCCGCAACTCCAGGCCGCGCTCGAGCAGGCTGCCAGCGTTCGAGCGAAGCTTCGCGAGGTCGCTTCACGAGCTGCCCGCGGAGATGTTGCTGCTCGCAAGACCGCACGAGTCTTTCGACACGTCGTGGAGCATCGCAAGCGTGTTCAAGGATACGAGCCGCAGTTGTATGGCAATCAATCAGCGCCCGGCCTGCTCGTAACCCCAGAGGGGCGCATCATGCCCGGCAAGTGGCTGCGTATGGCAGCCAACGAAGCGCAGTCCCAAGCGCAAAAGACGCGGCTTTTGCCAGCAAGAGGGCCCAGCTCACGCCCGATTTCAGCTCGGAGGGCACCAGGATGAAAGCGCGTCCGGACGCACCAGACCCGACGGTCAGCGTGTTCGTGCAGCCGCCTCTGCACGGCATCTGGACCAACTCCAACAACTTCGGCGCTGAGGTCGCATTTTCACCCGACGAGGAGAATCGCCAGCGCATCATCAAACTTCCGGAATGGGGCGACCCAGTGGTCTGGACCGTGAGCCTCGGCATTGAGTACACGGAAGCAGAGTGGCCGAGTGCCGAAGTTCTTCGCGGCTTCGAAGTTGTAGGTGAGGTGAGCTACGGCGTCGGCGGAGCGACGCAATCGATAGAAGTCGATTGGATCCAGGGGACCACCTTCAGTGTCCCGATGAACGCGATTTCGGTGGACGCTCACTACGTCTTTCCGTTCGGTGCCGGCGCGGTAGCGCCTCAGCAACCTCTCGATCTCCGACTCAGCGTGCTGCTGGCGCGTGGCGGCTTCTCGACCAGCCTCCCGCCGACCAGGCTGGCCAGTTTGCCGGACGGTTCTTCGCTGGTGCCCCTTGCCAATAGTCAGAGGGACGCTCCGGCTGCGCGCATCCCCAAGTTCGGGAAACGCCTGTTTTTGCAGGCGGCAGTGCCACCCGCCCGTTTCAGCGAAGTCGTTGCTGGCAATAATTACGTCCTGTTCTTCAGCGCGCCAGACGTGACCTCGTCTGCGGAGCTCATCGCGACGACGCGCATTACCTCGAGCGTGTTGCTCGATGGCGTGCCCGTCCCGCCATTCGCGAAATACGTGACCCTCGAGAACGTCGGCGGCGGCATGACAGATCCTGTCGCCTGTCGTCTCAACTTCGAGCTGCAGCTATGACCGACAAGGAGTTCCAGAACTACCTGCTGACGCTGCCGCCCGACGTGCGCGGGCTCGTGCTCGAGCGCACGAAGGCAGCTGCTTCCTACTTCTCCAAAGCGACGCAAACCCGCACGCGCATCTACGCGCAGTTCCCGAATATGAATCCGCGCGTGGTTGCGGTCCTCAGCCTGGTGATTGCGAGGTTCTCGTGATTGTTCAAAACAAGCTGACGCAGCTCAGCCCGTCGGAAGCGGCGGCCGCGCTGGCGACCGCATACCAACAATTGGTCGGCTCTCCACCGAGCCAGTCGATCCTTGCTCTGCTGCTCGCGCAATCGGCTCTGGAAACCGGTAACTGGAAGAAGATCCACAACTTCAACTTCGGCAATCAGAAGGCTTCTACGAGCTACCCGCTGATTGTGCAGTTTCGTTGCTCCGAGATGGTGAATGGAGCCGAGAAGTTCTTCGATCCGCCCGCACCAGAGTGCAATTTCCGCGCGTACGAGACCGCGGCAGCGGGTGCCCTCGACTACTTGCGCGTTCTCCACTCGCGACCGCACTGGTGGCAGGGACTGCAAACCGAGGACCCCAGCGCGTTCGTGGACGCGCTTGCGACGCCGCCGAAGTACTTCACTGCGAATCCGGCCCTCTACAAGAGCACGCTGACGTCGCTGTTCGTGCAGTACGGCCCTTTAGCGCGGGGCGCGCTGGGGCGCCCGATGCAACCCCCAGCGTCCGACCACGAAGTGCCGACGGTCCTACCGTGCTCGTCGACGCCCCACGGAGCCCGGGTGCTTCGGCCGCCACAACGCCCGTCGTCGCTCCTCCGGTTGTCGACCGCAGCGCCGCCTCGAGCTCGAGCGGTGGGCTCGGATTCGCCTTCGGAATGGGGCTCCTCGCGTTCGGTCTCGTGGCTACTTCCGCTCGAGGAACTCGTCGACGAGGATAGCGGAGTCCGACCGCGCGTGCCGAAGCTTGATCGCGCAGCGCTGGCGGGCGCGCAACGACGGAACGCGACACCCCCGCGCCAGATTCTCGCCCTTCGCTGGGTACGGTTCGTCGCCCGCGTGCTCGGCCGCGCACTCCGATGGGGTTCGCCATGATTTACAAGAGTGCAATCTTCGCCGCGTTGGCGGTCGCGCTGGTCGCGCTTTTGACTGGCAAGAACATCGTGCGCACGCGCCGGCTCGTGCTCAATCAACTGCAGTACAACGTAACCGTCTTCAGCAATAACTCGGTCGAGGTGGAGCGCGAGGACGGATTGCGGTTCTCGATGGACGACCGTGCCGAGAATCCAACGCTCATCGTTGGCACCGAAGCGCAACTCCAGGACGCGATGCTTCAACTGAAGAAGTCCGTCCTGACGCAGCAGGGGATTGCCGCATGATCACTGTTGGCGACCTCGGATGCCCTGGCGTTGACGTCGAAAAGTGGCGTGACGAGAACCGCGCGCCACTCTTCCCGGGGAAGGTGAACCGTTGGCTGTTGGTGCGCACGACGCGGGACAACCCTACGCCGGACGATCTCAAGAACACCTTGGCCGCCACTTTCGCGCGCTGGTTTTCAGGCACTCCGCTCGATCCAGCCATGCCTTTCGACGGAACGACGCGTAGCGGCGCCGCCGACCTGATTCGGCTCGAGCGAGTCTCCAAGGAACGGCTGAACCTCGCGCATCCAGCGCGACGGTTCGAGGAACTGCCCGGTCAGCTCCCTTCCGTGGCGCCAGGCGAGGTCGTGTGGCTTGAAGTGACCTTCGCGTACCGCGGTCAACTGCTATCGATGCCGTGGCCGGTTCGGACTGGAGCCGAGGTCCAGCTGACCAGCCAAGCGAACTGCCCAGTCGGGGCGGATTGGATGCTCGCTGAAGCAGCTTTTCCCGAGGCCGGAGCACCCGACGAGATGTCGACTGCCGACAAGGCAAGTAAGGCACTGGGCGACACCGCGGCGAACGCCGGGAGCGTGGCCTCGGGCGCGGCCGGCAAAGCATTCGACTCGCTTTGGATGCCGCTACTGCTGATTGCTGGCGGCGCCGTCTTCGTTTTGGTCCTGAAGCGCGCACTTGCCGAGGAGGCTCCCGATGTCAGCTCCTAGTTTCGGGTTCGTGAAGTGGCTCACTCGCCATCTTTCGGATGTCACGGAGGAGGGCGCCATCGCGCGTTTCGAGCTCTTCCACACGATCGAGGGCGAGCATGCTGATCGACTCGAAGTTTGGCGAAATAGCGCCGACGATCCGCGCGACCCGCAGGAACTCGCCCAAGAAATGCAGGATGCAGCCGACCGCGACGTTCAATCGCGGGTCTCTGGACAGCCGCAGCGGTACGCCGTCTACGCGTTTCGCGCCGAAAGCGACGAACACGAAGGCCAAACGAGCTTCCTCGTCCGGCCCAATCTGCACCAGTCGCGCTACGGTGAGGACTCCGAACCGCCCACGGAGAAAGGCGTCATCGCGCACTTCATGCGGCAGAACGAGAACATGCATCGACTGATGATTGGCTCACAGCAAGCCACCGTCGGGCAGCTCACCAGTGATCTCGAACGAGAGCGGAGTGCTCGCCAAAAGTCGGAGGACCTGCATTGGAGCATGTTCGACAAGTACCAAAAGCTCCTCGATAAAGAACACGAGCGCCGCATCGCCGAAGCCAAAGAGTTGATGAAGGCCCGCCGGCTTGACGAAATGCTCGGAGTTGCGACGGCTCTACTACCAATCATTGTGACGAAGCTCCTCGGCTCGGTGAATCAGCAGCAAACGCCGGCGACGGCAACGGCGTTGCCGCAAGCGTCCGCGCCCCCTGCGCTAGCGGCCGAGTACCCAACCGAGCCCAAAGACGCCGCGATTCGTCAGTTCTTTGCAGGTCTTTCGGAAGTCGAGATTTCCGGCGTGCTCGGCTCGCTCTCGGGAACCAATCAACTTGCGCTCGCGGAACTTCATCGCGCGTTCTCCGACGGACCCGCTAGCCCCGCAGACGTAGCCGCGCGGCAACTCGCGGTGCGCAAATTTCTGAAGGGACTGAGCGAGCAAGAATTGGGCGGCGTGTTTGCGTCGCTATCCGATGCCAACCGCAGTCAGCTGCTGACGCTCTACGCGCACTACCGCGAGATCGAACAAGCAGAGCAAGCCACGAAGCCCGAGATCCTACGCTCGTAGGGGCTCGACGTTGAAACGACAAGAGAAAGCGAGAAACCATGGCGATCAGGGTGAAGTCAAAGAAGCCTCCGCAGGGGGCCGGGCACCGAAGGAAGCAGAAAGCCGAGCTTGGCAAAAAGCCTCACGCGAGCGGCGACGCGGCCAAGCACACGGTGCCGACCAAGAGTTTGCATGCGCGCAAGCCTGCAAAGGCCTCTGAGCACAAACCGCTGGTGAGCAAAGCTCCGCGCGCCAAGGCAAGGAAGAAAGTGCACGTTCCGAAACCAGTGCGCGAGTTCATCGTCGCCGCCGAACCCGCATCGCGTCACTCGCTTGCCAGCAAGAAAAGGAAGAAGCCGCAGACGGTGCTTCGCTTCACCGAGAACACGCTGAAGGACATCGCTGCACTGGAGTGTGTGCGGCGCTGCTTTCGGTGATTCTCGGCAACACCCGGCCGAGGTTGACGGACGCCATGTCGATTTTGGATCTGAGTAATCAGCCTGCTTGGTACGCGGTCCGTATTCAAGTCGAGCGCTACGGATCCAAAGGGTACCTCGGTCGGCGGTACCGGTGGTCCGAGCCGAAGTTGCTCAGCAACATAGACGCCCTCAAGTACGCATCCGACATGCAGCAGCGCTCGACCTCGAGCGCTGGAATTACGACCTTCTACGACTCGGAGCTCTTTCAATGGAACGGAACACGGTGGGTGAGGATCCCGGGTTAGGGGACGCGAAGTAACCCGCCAGCGATAGCGCAACTCAATCGGCGCGACTCGATGACTTCGGGTTTGCTCCTCGGCATTTCGTTCGCTCAACTCAATAGCATCGCGATTCGTCGGCCGTCACTGAGGTCGCAGACGCACACGTGCGCGCACCGGTCTGGAGCGCGCGAAGGGACACGTCCATGAGTGCGGAATCTTCAGAGCTCGTCTTGTTCATCGACAATACTGAGCCGCTCTATCGTCAAAAGATCGCCGTGTTTCGCGCCCTCGCGAGTAAGAAGGACCGCGGTGTCTACGATTCCCGACTCGCACCGCAAGCGTTCAATGCGCTGCTGACTTCTGGCGCGAAGAGATACGTTCGCGAGTTTGGCAGTCCGGGCGACCGCTGGAACCTCATTTTCTCGCCCGTGCAGCGTCGTCTCGCTGCAGTGCATTTCGCCGAAGAGTTTCTCGATTGGTATCGCACTGACTACACACCTCCAGTGCCAAAGGGCCGCCGCCGCTAGCGGGGGATGAGGAAGAGCAATGCCTATTGGCCTCGATAGAAGGCGGCTCGAGCGCGAGATCGAGCATGACCGCCGTGCGCAGGTCGCGCAGCGCGTCGCCCGACTTAGTGCCCAACTCAAGGACGCGCGTCAGGCGAGGAACGAGTCCGTCGAGCGGATTCGATTGCGATGCCGAGCTGCTCGCGAACGCCTGCGTGCGACCTGTGGAGCGCGCCGGGAACGCGCACGCCGCGAGGGTGAAGAGGTGGTTCAGGCGCGGAAGCGCGAGATCCAAGAGGAGCGATACCTCGACAAACTGCAGCGCTCGCGGCCGAAGCCAGCGCGCGAATCACTTGGCCCGATGCGCAATGCGCGTCGCGAGCGCGAGGCCGAATCCGATGACGAGGTGCGCCGAAACCTTTCGCCTGACCTGGCCAGCGTGTTCAACAAGGTTCGACGGCACATCAAGGGCTCGGAGCGTCGGAGTCGCACCGAGGCATTCCTCGAATGGGCAGAACAGAACGCTGACGAGATCTACGCGATGCAAGAGCAACGGGCAGCGCGCGAGATCGATCGTCTCGTCAAAGAGTATCAGCGCGAGGCCAGGCGCGCTGCGAGTGACCGAGAGCCTTTCTAGCGGCTCTCTCCAGCGAGCAACGAAGCATTCAAAACAGAGAAAGAGACAGCAAATGCAACAGCAAGTACTCGCAGCTTTCAACCCAGTCGCGGTCTCGGCAGTCCTTGTCGCGATTCTCATGGCGGCGAGCCGTCTCGCGCCATTCACCAAACCATATTGGACCTTCTTGCCAAAGGGCGTTCAAGCCTGGCTTCCATCGTTGGTCGCGGGCCTCCCGGTCGCGCTCAACTCCTTTGGAGCGGTGAAAACTTGGATGGACTTCGCGCAGGCGGTGCTCGTCGTCGGAGTCATTCCGCTTGCGCTGGCCGTACCCGGGATGAGTTCGCCCCACAATCACTCGGACCAACCCCCGCCAAGTGGTGGAACGGAAGGGGACAAGCCGAAGCGCCCCAATGTGCCGCCGTTCGCTGCAGCAGGGCTGTTCGTGCTCAGCGTCTCACTCGCAGGTTGCAGCGGTTTGTTTGGGTCTGCGACTCCATACCTCGCGGAGGCCGCGGTCGTCATTGCTGACGCAGGAAACGCCGTGGACGCGGCCGAGGCGCTGCTCCCATCACTTCACCTAGGAGCCGACGAAGAGGCTGCGGTTCGCGATGTGATTGCCCGAGCGCGCGCCGCGCTTTCGGCCGCCGCGGCCGCGGACGAGGGCGCCAAGGACCTGACCAGCGAGCAACTGGACGCGAGCCTAGCTGCCTTTCGCGCCGCCTGGGCAGACATCCAACGTGCGTTCGCGAAGAAGCACATCGGTGCGGGCAACGTGAGCGCCACGCTGCCGGTGCCACTCGCAGTTCGGCGGGTCCAGCAATGACTCGGCTCGCAAAGGGCTGCGCGCTCGATCGTGGCAGGCACCGCTACACCGCGCTGAGGATCGCACGAGTGCGAGGCATTGTGTCCGGCACGACTTCGGCGTCGTTCGATCTCGAGAAGTACACGCCGCCGGTGATGAACCAAACCGACTTCTCGTGCTGTGAGGGGACAAGCGCTTCGGGTGCGATTGCCACACGATTTGCTGCAAGAGGAACGCCTCTCGGATGGATCCCCTCGCAGAACGGCCTATACGTGCCCGCGCGCGCATTCGACCGAGCGGCGAGGTACCCCGATGACCAGGCGCTACCGCAGCTACAGGACGTGGGAACGGAAACCAACTCCGTCATCCGCGTCATTAGCGAGGTGGGGATCAGTCCGATGGGTTGGTCCCCAGAAGGGCTCTTTTGCGATGTGACGAATGACAACGTCAATACTGAGCCCGATCTCGGACAACTCGAACAGGATGGCGAATCCCTGATCATCGGTGCCTACGAGATCAGAACCACCGGAACGCGAAAGCTGCAGGATATCCGAGACTGCATCGCTTCGGGTGTGCCGGTGCGAGTCGACAGCTTCGTCGACCGAGAATTCGAGGACTGGACCCCGCGGCAACCGCCGATCGGCGTTCCGGACTACAGCGATCCGGAAGGCGGCGGTCACGCGCTCTACGCGATCGGATTTTCGGGCAACGCCGTTGTCGTACGGAATAGCTGGGGCCCTGATTGGGGAGACGGCGGCAACATCTTGGTCTCGCCGGCGTGGATTGCCCAATGCGACGCCTACGCCTGGGACGTGCAGAAGGAGAAGGCCGCGTGAGATATCTACTGTTCGGCCTTATTTTCCTGCAGGTTGCGGCATGCGAGTCGTGTGCGTCACCATTGACGCCAGCGCCGCCGATCCCGGTCGCGGATGCTGGACCACAACCGCCGCCACCAGCTCCGAAGCCAATGCCAACTCCAGTTGTTGCCGTTGACGCGGGCCCGCTTCCTGCGCCCGGATGGGCGCCGGGGGTGAGCGAAGCATGCGCAAACATCGCGGCAGTCGGCTGCGTGGAGGGTGGCTCGACGTGTCCGAGCAGTCTGCAGCGGGCGCTCGTGAAGCGTCTGACGACGGTGCCTCTCGCGTGCTTGGCCTCTGCCAAGTCAAAGGCTGAGCTCCGCGCTTGCGGTTCGTTTGTTCCTTGTCGCTGAAGTCGGAGAACGAAGAGAATCATAATGAACGAGACGCTCTGGACCGTGATTGGGCGCGCGATTGACGTGCTGTCGCCTGTGCTTTTGGCCGCGTTCAGCTGGCTCTCGTTCCAAGTCGCGGCGTATGTCAGTGCTCGCGTCAAGAACGAAAAGCATCGCGCAGCGCTTCAGCGGCTCGATGAAACGGTGTTCGTGGCCGTTCGCGAAGTGGAGCAAGTTCTGGTTGTTGCTCTCAAGACTGCAAGCGCAGACGGTACGCTCACGCAGGCAGAGCGAAGTGACGTCAAAGCTGCTGCCGCAAATGCGGTTCGGGCCTATCTGGGGGCGAAGAGCTGGCACGAACTCGGCTTGGCGCTCGGCTTGTCCGAGCAGGAGCTCGAGCTCCTGCTTGCTGCTCGAGTAGAGGCCGCAGTCTACGACCTACGCGCCCAGCCGGCGCGCGTCGTGAACAACATGCTGCGCGCGGCGTTCAGGTCGAACAGCGGAGCCGGTGCCAATTCTCACAATTCGAATGGCTCCGCGTCGAATGGCTCCGCCTAACAGGTGAGTCCAAGGGAACGGGCGAAGATGAGACACGCGCTTGTTGTGATGAGTTCCAACCGGGAACTGGAAAAGCAAACGAAGACTACGCTGCAAAGCCTTGCGAACCTGGGCGCGATGGTGCTCATGGAGACAGGTTCTGCGGACGTCGCGTTCGCGCGTTGCAGGGCCCTCTCGTGGGCCTGCGAGAAGCTGCGCGAGCACCCAGACCGCGACGTGGTGTTGATGCTCGACGATGACATGGAAGTACCCGCCGAGACCGCGTTGGCACTCACTGACAAAGCGCGCGAACTCGGACGTGCGTGTTCCGCGGTCTATGCGACGCTCACGGCCAAGGTCGCAGCGTCGCGCTGGCAGGGTCATCCCGGGCTTTGGCTTGTCGGGCTCGGGTGCATCGCTATTCCACGCGCATTGCTGCTCGAACTCGAACAGCGTTCGGAGTTGTTCGAGCTCGACGACAGGTCTTACCGAGCATTCACGTGGAGCGGTCCAGAGAATGGCGCCTGGGTCGCGGAGGACTTCCGGCTCTCCATCAATCTCGGCGGAGTTCATCTGTGCCCCTTTCCAGTGGGTCACATCAAAAAGGGCGCTCTCTGGCCCGACGACGAGACGATCGAGCGACTTGCGGGCGCGTCCGAGTGAAGCCTCGACGCCGAGAAAAGACCTTCGAGGGAAGTCACCCTCGATGAATCAAACACCAATCAATGGAGGACACTCAGATGACTGATTCACCAGTTCGACTTTCACCTTCTGGGCCCATCATCGGGAAGGTACCGAAGCCTGGCCCGGGCGCTCGAATTCGGCTCACCGAAGCGACGAGCGTGATGGGCGGCTCTCAGGCACTCCCGTCCGTCCCCGACGTGATCGGTCCCGACGGCTTCGGCGCAATCGCCGCGCTCATACTCACCCTCGACGCTCCGAAAGAGGCTCTGCGCTACCGAGCCAATCTCTCGCTCGACGTGCGAAACACCGCGACCAGCCCGGGCGGCGAGGTCGTGCTGTATCTCGATATCTCGCTCGACGGCGGCACGACATACACGAACTGGGCGAAGAACGTGCACTCGGTCAACTCGACTCACACCGAGTTTCCAGAGGCCCGCCAAATGCAGGTTTGGCTCCCGCTGACGCCAGGCAGCAACTTCGGGGTCAAGGACGCCACCCCTCCGCCCAGCATCAAATTGCGTGCTCGAGCAAATCAAACGATCGGCTCTTCGGCGGTAGAGGTCGATTCGCATTCCACGTCAGGAGGCGGCTCGCCGGTTGCCGATCTGAATGGGACGATTCACATGGAACTAGAGGAGTGCCTCTGAGAGGCGCGCGTTCGCCGCGCAGAGCAGTCCCTCCGACAGCAGAGTAACTGTGCCATCCAACGCGCGTCGCGCGGCGTGCACACGCGTGTGCGCGGCAGCAATGACTTCGAAAGGTGAAAACGATGAACAATCCTCCGATCCCGTCCGGCTACAAGCTGATGAAGCAGCTCGCTGTGACGCCATCAATGACTGAATGGGCGATAAAGATCCTGCACGACCCACAAAAATTCCCGATGCTCGCCAGCGCCACGCGGGTGTTCAACGGGCTGAGCGTGCTCGCGCGCGTGGAATGGCACCCGCCGGATTTTCAGAACCGAGCCGTGCATCGAGGCGTCACGTTGTACGCCCACGACCACGAAAGTCTGCAGACCGACCTTGCTCTGGGTATCGACATCTCGGGGTATCAGCCCGTAGTTGATTGGGAGAGGGTGGTCGCTTCCGGAATCGCGTTTGCGTTCATCAAGGCGACCGAAGGCACAACGCTGATTGATCGTGCGTTCGCTCGCCACTGGCGAGAGGCGAAGGCTGCGAACGTGTTGCGGGGTGCGTACCACTTCTTTCGGCCAAAGGTCGATGCAGCCGCTCAGGCCAAGCTGTTCCTCGCGCAGCTGGATGATCCAGGCGAGCTCCCGCCGGTCTTGGACGTGGAAGTGATCAACGGTGTCGCTCTTGCACAACTTGCTGCCGGAGTGCACGCTTGGGTCGACGCCGTTGCGCCAGTGTTGGGGCGCCCGCTGATCTACACCTCTCCGAGCTTTTGGAATGCGCTACCAGCGACTGCAGAGCTGGCGAGCAAGGCCGACCTTTGGGTTGCCCATTGGGAAGCGCGCGCGCCTGCAGCCGTCAAAGGCTGGCCAGAGTGGACGTTCTGGCAGTTCACGAACAAGGGGACTATTTCGGGCATTCCTGGCGCGGCCGAGATGGACGAGGACCGCTTCAATGGGACGCTTACTGAGCTTCGAGCCTACAGTGCCGAGGTGCAGGCGGCGCGGTCGCGCAACGTCGGTCCAAACACATGTACCGAAACTCCGCAACCTGCTTAGAGCCCTCAGGATTCAGGCTCGCATGCGACTCGATTTCGTCCGCCAGTCTTCGCGCGGTATAGCGCAATATCCGCGCGTTCGCGTGGCGCATGCCCATTGTCGTCAATTGGCAAAGACTCACCGCAACCGACGCTGAGCGTAACGCGGATTTGGCGCCCGTCGTGTTCGATCACAAGCGACTCGACCGTGGCGCGGATGCGTTCGGCAAGGATCACAGCGCTTGCCAGATCAGTTTCGGGGGCAAGCACGGCAATCTCCTCTCCACCGTACCGAGCGACGATGTCAACACTAGTACGCGTTGCACCAACTATTGCAGCCGACACTCCAACTAGGACCGCGTCTCCAGCACTATGCCCGTATGTATCGTTGACTCGTTTAAAATGGTCTACATCCAGCATGAGCACGCTGTACGTACGTCCATGCCGACGAGCGCGCACGTGTTCCCGTTCGAGATCTTGCTCGAGTTTGCGCCGATTGTCCAAGCCGGTTAGTGGATCGCTAATTGTCGTACGATATATCTCCTCGTGGACTTTGCTTTCGATGTCGTCGCCGCTCACGAATTTAAAAATGCTCGTGCCAACATGAAATCGGGCTCCGCTCATCAAGGGGACGGTGCCTTTGATGCGCGCACCATCAATCCATGTACCGTGCGCAGAGCGGTTGTCTTTGATTGCCCACCCCGAACCTAGCCGTGCCAGAGTGGCGTGATGACGCGAAACTCGTTCGTCTTCGAGCACGATATCGTTGTCGCTTCCCCGACCGAGCCTGCACAACGAAGCGCCCAGTCTGAAAACCTTTCCGGGGAGCTCACCGGGAGGAGCTTGGAGAAGCACTACGCAATCCTGCGTTGGGCCCCAAACCGGCACCGGCGCGGGGCTCATGTCGGTGACTGCGGTGTCTTGCTCGCTCACCACGGGATGTTAGCACGTGACTGATGTTCAGGTAGGTGCACGAAGGCATCGATAAATCGAGGCCTTCTGTCATCCGCCGAACAGCGCCCGCCAGATCGCATCAAGCAGCCCCTCGCGTGGGAGCGTGGGCTTAGCATCAGGCTGCTGACTCGGGCTGCGGCCTGGATCGGGTAGAGGTTCGTCTGCACCCAGCGCGGGAGCTTTGTTGTGGTTGCGCACCGCCACCATTCGAGCGAGGTCCGCGGCATCTCGCTGCCGCACTCGATTGATCTGGTGGGACGTCATTGGGAACGAGCGGATGACCTCGTTGCGTCGAATGATGTAATGCGACTGACACGCATAGTCCCAGTTACCGATGGACGGCCACAGCGACACAAGATCGCCCTCGCGAGTCAGCTTCCATTCCGCGGGGGATAGCGGCGTGATGACCTCTTCGCCGCAACCGCAGCAGCACTTGTGCGAGCAAATTCGATAGCGTTCGCTGATGTACAGCACGCCATCGATCAATTGCTCCGGAACGGACACCACGAATTCGGGACGGAGCGTGCTGATCTTCATCCGCGTGCTCACTACTCTCGCTCCTCACGGGTCAATGATTGGACCGACAGCGTGTACACGGCGTGGTGAGATTTGAAACGGTCTTGGTAGAAGCCAAAAAGCTGTTTCCACTTGATGACGGCCAATTGCGCGTTGAGCGCGTTCAAATCCGCGACCTGGATGTTCTGCTGGTAGAGTGCCTCCGCGTCGTCGTCATCTGTGGGAAGGCAGCCCGCGATGTGGTCATTCTTGGTTTTGGTGGCGGTGGTCGCTCGACACGTGCCGTCGAGTTCGAGCGTCTCCTTGTCCATGACGACGTCCATACCAACATCTATGAAAGGCACGCCGTTCGCCACGAGGAAGTCAGACACGAGTTTTCGAGCTGGCCCTTTGTCGACGCAAACGAAGACAAAATCGAAATCGGCGAGTTCATTCACATTCGAGGCGTCGACAAACTCACCGTGCGGGATGATCCCGCGGCGCATAGGGTCGTAGTGCCGTACGTAGTAGTCGACCTTTTTTTGGCGCTCGCGCAATTCGTCGATTGTGGCGGCACCCGGCGAACGAAAGGCGTTGTGCTGCTTGAAGATGTCGCCGTCGAATAGGTGGATTTCCCAAACCGGCGTTTTTGCGACCTGATCGAGGATATACGCACCCGTTCCACCCACCCCGACGATGGCCAGTTTCTTGAGTTTGAGCCGCGCAGAGGTGGCTACAATCTCGGCACGCGCGCTCGAGGTGTCCGCGTATCGAAATACGGACTCGACGTCGCGGGGCACGATCACCCGGCGTGTCCGCGCATCGACGTCGGGATCGATCGCACGCGCTTGGCTCTGGATCAATGTGGCGTAGTGCGAGAGCTTTTCGTAGTGGTCCGGAAAACCGCCCGCCCAAATCTCGGGCTTGTTCGAGAAGCGATGCTGCGCGACGCAGCCTTCGAAGATTTGAAAGTTCTGCGGATTGGTATCCGCTACGAGCTCGGTCAGAAGCCTGCCGTCGGCGCGACAAGGAAAACTGCCGATCCACCACGCCTGATGATCGTCACCGGGCGCTGTGGGCGGTAGGATCGAACCGGCGTCCTCGATGTATTTGCAAACGAGGACGCCCTCGGCCAGCGATCCCTGGGCGGTCACGTACGGCACCGAGTGCAGCAGCAAATGTTGCTGCTGCACTTCGGCGACATACCCTTCATCCAGGAGTTGTTGGAGTCCGGAATCAGGAACGGCCGGTCTTGCGGACGACAAATTCCATCCCCTCGTGGACTGTGGTCTTCTGTCCGGGAGCGAGCGTGCCATCGTGGCCGTGCGGATTCACGTACGAAACGGTGTAGATGATATCCGACGGTCCGTCGGGGAACGCCAGTTGAACGACTTGCTCGTACGAGATGGTTGGACCGTCGAAGTGTCGCTTCTTGCCGTTGATGACAATGTCGTGGCCCTTGGCGTGTTCCGCCTCTGCGCTGCTTGGTTGGGTACTCATGGGGGATTTCTCGCTTTCCGTGGCGGGTGGGAGCCTGCGGCTGAACCGCTTATCCGCCGATACGCTGATTAGCGTAGCTCGCGGCGAGCCGACGCGCAAGCCGTTCACAGCGCGGCTCGCTTCTCAGCCGAATTCAGCTGAAGAGGGTGCGATTGGGCGGTCCCTCGGTAACCAAGCCCAGTTTCAGGAGCCGGACTCGCGCTGCCTCGGCGGAAACCTGGAAGGTTTCCACAATTTGGCTAATCAGAGCGGTGCCGTGGGCGGTCTGGAGCGAGATCGTTCCGTACAGCGCGTGCAGCTCCACGTAGACCCGGCACGCGGTGACCACCGCTGTCTTCGGCATGAGCAGCGCACCGCAAGCGTACCCAGCTTGCCACTCCATCCAATCGGACTGTTTGGCGTCGAGCATCGAATCGCGCTTGCAGATCACTTTGTTGCGGCTCGGCTGTTGGCGCAGCAGGTTTCCTTGGGGCGAATCCATCTCGAATAGATAGGAGTGGAATCGGACATGCCCATACTCGTGCGTGAGGGTTGTGCGCAGGCGATTTTCGCGGCGGGGGTCCTCGGTCAAGATCGATGCGATTTTGACCGAGGGTCTGCGGCCTGGATTGAACTCCGTGACGCCTTCGACCTCGTTGCCGTAGACGGAAAGGTCGGCGTACACATCAAGGTCCTCCGTATCGCGCTCGATCAGAACCTTGAGGTCTTCGGTTGCGACCGGATAGCGCGCGTCCTTGTGCAGCCCCTTGAGGAACGTGGTGATGATTGATTCGCATTCGCGATCGAGCTCTTCGGGCTGGTAGTGTGGTCGTTGTGGGAACCGCCCTGTTTGATCGCGAACGTACTTCACCATGGCTCTACTTCTTCGCGGGTTTTCGAAACGCTGTGAACGCGGCCCGCACCGCCTCCTCGGAAAGATTTTTTGCCCGTATTTCGTCCGGCAGTTTGCCCGCCAGATAGTGGAGGTAGTCCGCGTCGATCTTCAGAACCCTCGCGAACTGTCGGATCAGATGGTCCGAAGTTGGACTGCGCCGATCGCGCTCTATGTCGTTGAGATACTGCGGCGAGATTGGTTGCTCGTCTTCCTCGCGAAGCACCTGCTCGGCCAACTGCTTTTGGCTGAGCGCAAGGTTCTTGCGAGCTTTCGCAATGTAACTGCCGAATGTCGTCGGCTCGGCCTTCGTCATGTCATTTCCATGCTTGTCCGCTGATTTGCGTATCTTGGCATGGGGCAGGGGTGTGCGGCAAGGCGCTGCGAGGTGCCTCAATGCAACGCGCGCAGAGCCGGACCCCTAGGAAGCCTCGAGGAGCGGAGCTTCGCCGCCACAACGGTAGCAGCCAATATCGGGTCAACGCAGTCCACCGCCCATCGCCGCAACAATCCACGAGTCGAGCGATCAATCGGTACATCCAAGGGGCCGGCGGCGCTCATCCCCTCCTTTCGTGACCGTGCCTCAGAACATTTTCAAGTGATTTCTACGTGAGCGAGGGCGCCGCACACGGAACCTTGCCGCCCACCTTGCCTGTAGCTAGGCCTTGAGGGTGTCCGACCAACTGCCGATCGAGATCTTGCGAGACGTGCTCGGGATCTGCCGAGCGCTCTACGTCGAGTGGTCACCGTACGCCGGCCCGATCGAAATGGACGAGTTGATGGCTGTCGGCTACGGGCTGCGGGAGTCGTACCAGCGGTTGCTCAAAGCAAAGTCCGGCACCGCCGCCTACAAGGCAGCCTGGGTACAGGCCGAAGAGGCGACGCAGCGGCTGGGCGTGCTCGTCGGGGAACACACCAGCACGAACGCGATCGTCAAGGCCGTGGGGAACAAGCTCGGGCTGTTACCCAAGGTCCCAGCATTCGACCCGGACGCGAAGGTTCGGGAGCGGGTCAAACGCGGATGACCGAGCTCGACTTCGGTTGCGAAGGTTGTGGGAAGTTGGAGCCGTTGCTGGAAACTGGCGATCATCGGGCACTGTGCCTTCGGTGCGTCGAGGCTTCGCCGGTCCTTGCCGGGGTGGATCCCGATGCGATCGCAATGTTGCGAACGCTGACCGAATTGACGTCGGTTAGTGCGCCGGACGCCAACTAGAACGGCCCGATCGCTCAGAGCGAACGGCTCGACTGTCGCCTCGAATTTCTGTGCAGCAACCAATCGCCTCGAGGAGGGCGACGTCGTTTCCTCGTAGCCGAGCAGGTCGCTGTCGTGGGTGGGGGCGCCGGGTTACCTGGCCTTGTCGGCGACAACGTTAACGTCCGCCTTGAAGAGCCAAAACAGCGACTCGCACGGCGCTCCCGGCGAGCAAAGCGGCTGGTAGTGCAAGTGCCCTTCCTCGCAAAATTCAAAAGCGCTGCAGAGGTCAGCAACTTCTTCAGCGCGGCGGCCGCCAATCAACCGGACGTTCCCGTAGCTTGCGTTCGGAGCATGCTCCCGCTCGATGATCACGATCACGCCTAGTTGCGGCTGTTCGGCGGCCCATGCTTCGACAAGACCGAGAGCGTTGCGAGCCAAGCCGAAAGCGTCGACATCGAGCACCACGATTGCGGGGAGGTTCGGGTGCGTCGCGCACTGTCTCATCGCTTTGTCGAGTGAGACGTGCAGCCGCTTGAACGTCGACTCCTTGCTGGGTGCATAACCCCCGTATTCGACGCGAAACGTTTGAGCGTTCGTGTCTCGCGTCATGTCCAGTATTCCGATGCCTTCGAGCACGACATGACCCGAACGGGTCCGCGATGCGAGTTCTTTCGCTCGTTCGATCGCGCGCCGGGTTGTAAACAAGATCGCGAGATCATCGAGCGGTGCGTCGAACAGGTCGTTGCTCCAGGTCAGCTTGCCTCGAAAGCCGCTGACCTCGTTGTCGAGGTACGCCAACTCCTGCTGTGTCGTGACGACGATATTGTTGGCGCGCTCAAGCGCCTTGCCTTGGTGGAACGACTTGACCTCAACGATGGCTTCAGCCCGAGACGGCCAGCGGCAAAGGAACTCGGCCAGACCTGGCCCTTGTCCGTTCTTCGCGGCCCTGACTTTCGCGCCCGACATCCGCAGCATGTGGCGAGCACGAAGTTCCGCAGCAGCTCCGAGGTAGCCATCCGCATTGCGCAGGCGATCGATGAACTGTCGCTTAGGCAGCTGGGTGGCTGCTGCATGCCCGAGCTCGAGCAATTCAAATCTCCCAGGCCACGTTGCTTGACTCCACGAGACCTGATGCTCGTGCTCGCAAATAGCCTTTCCGTCCACCTTGCACATGCGCGCGAGCTGCGCGTGCGCCGCGAGACCTTCCTCCCTGCTCAACCGGTTGGCACGGGATACAACCTCGAGCCAGTAAGGATCGTCGGTCCAGTCGGAGGCGGCAATGGAAGTGCGCATCGAGCTCGAAAGGTGCCACGTCAGGCGCAGAAGGCCAGTGGGGGACCCTGATTCATTGCGGTCACGGTTCGAAGTGGAGGCGGCGAAGAAAGCGCGCGAGCTCCGCGCGCGCGATCAGCACGCGGGACGACCCGCCTCCGACTCCGGTGCGCACTGCATCCAATCGGCCTTGAGCCAGAAGCCGGGATACGGTGCGCCTGGACATTCGCAACGTTTCGGCTGTCTCCGAAATCGTAGCGAGCGGCGGGAGCATGGTGATGACGTCTCGAACCCAATCGGCTTCGAGCGGCTTGGAGTCAGCCACGTGTTGCGCGCGCGTACTCGTTTCAACGGCGTCAGCGTCGCGTTCGAACGCTTCGGCGGCTGCCCGGAGCGCCGCAGCGATGGATCGAGAGAGATTGGGGCTCGTCATACGTCATTTGGTACTGTTGCGAAGAATCTGACCCGAGCGACGAATTTCTTGGAGCAGGCCATCGCAGAGGCTGAGGCTGCAGTGAAAAGGAAGGCCGCCAGGACTGGCAATCCTACGGACGGGGGATGATCCCGCGGGGGCGAATAGCCGGAAACCATGCCGTCGATGCTTCTCCATGCGCTTTAGCGGTTCGGCACGTTGAAGAGGACATACCAAGGAGCGCGACGAGGCTACTCGCCTTTGTCATCCCATCCGGTAACGATCCCGTCGTCCAGGTAGATGCGCAATCCGTAGCGTTTGCCACCGAGCGGCCTGTATTTGTACGTGTGTTTGGTTTTCGTCTTGAGAACCTTCTCATCGACCTCAGCTGGTGGTCCAAGCATGTCTATCAGCACGCCGTACTCACAGCCGACCCAAGGACGACCGGCGGAAATCCGTCGAGCTATGGCTTCGCCGTACTTGCTTACGAGGGCGTCCCACCGTTCGCGTTTGAGCCTTTCCTGATCCGCGAGGATCCGTTCTTGCTCCGCCTGACGCGCGTGCTCGAAACGTTCACGTTCGGCCCTTTGCAGGGCCTCGATGCGCTGCCGCTCAGCATCTTGTTCCGCCAAAACACGCTGTTGCTCCGCGTAAACGCTTTGCTGGTATGCCTGTTGTTCGGCATACACGCGACGCTGCTCGGCTTGATGCGCCTCAAATCGGCGAATTTCGTCCGCGTAACGCTGCCGCTCCTGTAGCTCTCGCCCTTTCTTGATCGTGCGGCTGATGAAGCTCCAACTAACTGCGAGCAGCAGAGCCACAACAACAGCCGCAGCCGGGCTGGCCGATGCAATTGCACCCACAAGTCCGATCGAAATTAGAACTCCTAGAAACATCAGGCAGCCGGTTCCGGCATTTGAGTCAGGCGCTCGATGCGGAGCCGCATTTAATGGAGCGATGGCATGCGTCGAACCAACGGGACCCTGTACAACCTGGGGCGGCGCGGGAGCTCTCTGCGATCCGCTGCCCAGCTTCGTCGAGTACGAGATCCCAGTGCCCGGCAGGCCGACGGTCATTCGCGTTCCCTTCGGTCCGACGTTGACGCGAGCCCCTCGAACACCCATCGAAACGCTGAGTCCGGACTTGCTAAGATTCACTCTCCCGAGCGGACCGAGCTTGAAGCTTTTCCGGATTCTGAATCCCATCAACCGGCCAGGCTATGGCAGATCGGGCCGCCTTGGCAACGCTCGCGTCCGGTCCCGCGGTTTGCTGACGGGACGCCGAATCTCGCAGCAGCTCTTTGGCTTGCTTGGGCCGGTGACTGGTCTCACGCGCCGTCTCCTCAGCGCACGCGGTGTTTGCGATCACCATTCAGAGATCACGCCAGTTGTCCACGGGGCGCCGGCCTTCGAAGATCGTCGTTCGCGGCACGTCGTCTCGCTTCAGGAGGATCTCGTTGTTGCCTAGGCTGTAAACCCGCGAGCGGTTCTTGAGGAATTTTCGGAGCTCGTCCTCTGGCCAATAGAGTTCGTCGACGATGGTTGAGAAATGCCTGCCGCTCGCGCGCGCCGCTTCTCCCGTGACGCGCATGAATTCGGTGCCGTCCTCGATTTTCCGGTACGTCGTGTAGTGCACGTCCAGATCGCCAAGCCTTTCGGTGGCAGAAAGGTAGCTCCCAAAAACGACTGCTTGCTGTACGCCCACGTAGAACCGCTCGTCGCGGTTCGCCTGAACCATTCGCTCGATAAGTTCGTGTAGTCGTCGCTGAACCGTCTTTCGGTGGAGAGGTCGAGCGGCACTGGCCTGTGCCAGCGCCAGACCCTTAGTCGTCAGACGGTATTCCCGTCCCTCGACGACGCGGACGTAGTCTGCGGGTTCGACGAGACCTTCGGCGACGAGGATGGCGAGCAGGGAACGAGCGTGTTCCGCAGGCACGTTCATTGTGCTGCTGATTAGTTCCCAACCAGCCTCGTTAAAGCCCCAGCGACGCATCAAATGACGCAGTTGGATGCTCGGGAACCCGAACATCTCTGCGGACGGAGCAATTCGCACGCAGGCGACTTTACATCCATCCCATTGCAAAGCGAGCCGCGCCCGCACTACCCAGTGCGCGTTTGGTCCGGATGCGCAGCCCAGCAGGGACAGGATGCGCTGGTTCAAAAAAAAGCGAAGCGCCCATGCAGGAGCGTCCGCGCACTGGCGGCCTCGTCAGCCTACACGGCGCCCCTCTGCGTCGATGATCAGCTCGCCGTCTTCCTTCGCAAGTGGCCCCGGCGGAAGCCGTTCTAGAAGGTCCAGCACGAGCTCACTTGGGCGGCACAGCTTGACTCCCTTTCGGGTGCAGACGATCGGACGGTTAACCAGGACGGGGTGCTGGACCATTGCCGCGAGCAACGTCTCGTCGTCGACTGCTGGGTCGAGAAGGCCCAGCTCTTTCGCCGGCGACTTGGTTTCGCGAAGCGCGGTGCGCGGGCTGAGGTCCGCCGCAGCGAACAGGCCCAGCAATTGCGCTCGCGTCCAACCCACCTCGAGGTACTCGATCACCGTCGGCTCGTAGCCGGCGGCGCGAACGATAGCGAGTGTGTTGCGAGACGTCCCGCATTCGGGGTTGTGATAGATGACGACGTTCATGGTCTCCTCGGGTTAAGTATCAATTTCTTTTGTCAGCTCGCATCCAAGCTTGGGCGGCGATCTGCAGGGGGTCCCACGGACTGCTGAACGGCGGTGTATAGCTCAAGTCCATGTCGTTCAGGTCGTCTACCGTGCCGCCCTGAAAGAGCGCGGCAGCGACGACATCGACCCTTTTTGAAATCTCCGATCCGCTGCTCCCGACGATCTGAGCACCGAGCAGCCGTCCGCTCCTGCGGTCGCCGCAAAGGCGGATGTGCATTCGCTTTGCGCCGGGAATGTACGCCTTGTGATCGAACATCTCCGCTTCGATGGTCAGTGGCTCGAAACCGGCGGCGATTGCTTCGCTCTCAAGCAAGCCGGTGCGCGCAATCGCCGTGTCGAAGACCTTGAGGCTCTGGGTACCCAACGCGCCTGCGAACGCGCGTGTGCCGCCCACCGCGTTCTCGCCTGCCACACGGCCTTGCTTGTGAGCGATCGTTCCCAGTGAGATGTAGACCGACTTGTCGAGCAGGCGGTGATAGGTCTCCACGCAGTCTCCCGCTGCGAAGACTTCCGGCAGATTCGTTCGCATCTCCCGGGTGACCACGAGGGCGCCGTTCATTCCACGCTGGGCTCCCGCCGCGTGAGCAAGGTCGCTGGCCGGACGGACGCCGACCGCCAGCAAGACCAGATCGGCAGCGTGCCTCACGCCCGCAGAATCCAGCACCGATAGTCGCGCGTCGGCGCCGGCAACGGCTGAGTCAATCCGGGATGCGCTGGTCGAGGTGCGCACATCTACGCCTTGACTGTGAAGGCATTCCGCGACGAGTCGACCAAAGCTGGCCTCGACTGTCGGAAGCACCGTTGGCGTTCGGCTCAGCAGCGTCACCTTGATCCCGCGCTTCGTGAGGGCGTCGGCCATTTCGAGACCGATGTAGCCGGCGCCAACGATGACGGCCGTCCTCGGCGTGTGGTTGGTCAGATGCTGCTGGAGTGCGAAGCTATCAGCCATCGTGTGCAGCAAGAAGATTCCGGCGAGCTCCGCGCCCGGCAGCTCGGGTCGGATCGGTGTAGCACCCGTCGCCACTATGAGGCGATCGTAGCGCAGCGTTTTCTCTACCTTCGTTCTGACGATCTCTGCTGTGACCGACTTTGCGTACGGATCGATTGAGCGCGCATTGTGACCACGAAGGATCTCGATGTCCGGGAATTCGGTGCGATGCGCCAGCGTTCGCCAGTCAGGCGTCTCGCCGCTGATGAAGTGGGGGAGGCCGCAAATGCTGAAGTTCGGATAGTCGTCCGCGAGCGCGACGGTTATCTCTGTTGCGGCGTCGAGCTCGCGTGTGCGGAGTGCGGCGCTGATGCCGGCATCGCTTCCGCCAATGACTAAGATTCGGGGCATGGTGGTGCCTCTAGCGTGCCTTGCCGGTCGATTCTCGTTGCAGGAGATCAGCCACGGAAACTCCGATCTTCGATCCTTGACCGTCGAACAGCGATCCGGTCGTCCGAGCGCTGACCCTCGCCATGCCCAAAGCGTAGGCGTTGACTGGCAGTGAGACGTAACCAGCTCGACCGACGAGCTTCCAGCCTCGCTCGAGATAGAAGTTCATGAACGAGGCGACTTGCGGTCGTGCCAGTGCTTTTTCAGCAACGTATACAAAGAGCGGTCGGGACAGCGGCTGGTACGTGCCATCGCGGACTGTCTCTGGCGACGGCGTGATCGCGCCGGCGCCGTTGCTCGGATTCTCGTCATCTACGGCGAGAACCTTGAGCTTGTCCTTATTCTTGGCGAAATACATGTAGCCGAAGAATCCGAGCGCGAGCTCATCGCTCGCGACGTCTTTCACCAGGACGTCATCGTCTTCGCTGGACGTGAAGTCGCGTCGACTTGAGTGCTGCGTGCCGACGACCGCCTCCGTGAAGTAGTCGTAGGTGCCCGAATCAACGCCGGCGCCGTACAGGTGAACTTCTTCGTCGGGCCAACCCGCGCGTATCTGGCTCCAGCGCTTGATCGTGCCTTGCGCCGCAGGCTCCCACACCTTTTTGAGTTCCGTCACCGTGATGTCGCGAGCCCAGCTGTTCTTTGGGTTCACCAAGACCGACAGCCCGTCATACGCGATCGGCACCTCGACGTAGGCGATGCCGTTCTGGTGGCAGAGCTCTGATTCGGCTTTTGTGATGGGGCGCGACGCGCCTGAAATGTCGGTCTCGCCGGCACAGAACTTCCTGAACCCGCCGATCGTTCCGGAGACGCCGACGGCAACCTTGGTGAGCTCGGCCTTCTGAAACTCGACCGAAACGGCGCTCATGATCGGGAACACAGTGCTGGAGCCGTCAATGTGCACGATCCCTTCGTCCTTTGAGCAGGCAACGGCGATCGCGCAGGCACAGATGAGCGCGTACCTCGCTGCGCGGCTCGCCGGGTGCGGCGCTTTGTGGGGCGCCGCGCGCGAGGAAAATTCGCTGGACGTAATCGTAAAACAGCGATAGCTATTCATCGTCGTTCTACGATAGGTTTTTCTTAGTCCTCACGTCAACCTCTAGTTTTTAGCGCGCAAGCGTATCGCAGTGGCTTCGGAATTTTCGGGGCGCACCTGGTCTCATATCGTTAAATGGCGAATCGAGTCGCGTTTTTGCACAACGTAAATGGAGTTTTTCTATGAGTGAGCGTCGTGCGCATGACGTGCTGATCATTGGCTCGGGTCCAGCCGGGCTCACGGCTGCAATCTACGCCGCGCGTGCGAACCTGAAACCCGTTTGCATCGAGGGTTTCAATGCGGGGGGGGCTCATTCCGGGCGGTCAGCTCATGTTCACGACAGAGGTAGAAAATTTCCCCGGCTTTCCGAAGGGAGTGTCTGGACACGAACTCATGGCGGCTTTCCGAGCGCAAGCGGAGCACCAGGGCGCGACGTTGGTGACCGCCGACGTGCAGAAGGTCGATTTGTCGTCCCGGCCGTTCCGTGTGTGGGTCGGTGAGGAAGAGCGTGCACTTCATTTGGCGCGAGCCATCATCATCGCGACTGGCGCGCGAGCGAACTACATCGGTCTCAAGAGCGAACAGTTGCTGAAAAACAAAGGCGTCAGCGCGTGTGCCGTCTGTGACGGGCCGCTCTACCGGGGGAAGGACGTTGTCGTCGTCGGAGGCGGGGATACGGCCATGGAAGAAGCCGCCTACCTGGCGGGGATGTGTGCCAACGTCACCCTCGTGCATCGCCGCCACGAATTTCGCGCGTCGAAGGCGATGCAGCAGCGCGTCATGGAACACGCCAAGATCCGCATTCTGCGCGGCCACGTCGTGACCGAAGTCTTGGATGTTGCGGAGGAGCGCGTGACCGGCGTTCGCGTGCGAAACGTCGAATCGGGTGAGTTGCAGGCGCTGAAGGCAAGCGCCCTGTTCGTCGCGATCGGCCACACTCCGATGACGGAACTTTTCAAAGGCCAGCTGGCCATGCACGACAACGGCTACCTGCGGGTCGAGCCGGGATCGACCCGTACCAGTGTGCCAGGTGTGTTCGCTGCGGGTGACGTTGCTGATTGGGTATATCGCCAAGCCGTAACCGCCGCCGGCACAGGGTGCATGGCTGCGCTCGATGCCGAGCGTTTCCTGACTTCGCTAGGACATTCCTGAGCTTCGCCGCCTTGACCAATGGGAGCGCGCATCGTATCGTCGGCCTA
>Ga0164241_10000975_pt1 | contig 40570 bp, 29 predicted proteins | sample OricomyardsoilBY_FD_108780 | JGI IMG/M metagenome (GOLD analysis project Ga0164241, IMG submission 108780) | Backyard soil microbial communities from Emeryville, California, USA - Original compost - Back yard soil (BY) | ecosystem: Environmental > Terrestrial > Soil > Unclassified | place: USA... | reverse complement strand
ATACCTTTTGTAAACGGCGTGTTTATAGCTAACAACTTTGTTACTATTACCAAAAAGCCGGAGTACGATTGGTTTGAAATTACGCCCGAGTTAAAAGAGGCTATCAATCAGTTTTTAAAAAGCGGCAAGCAACCTGTTAACGATAGTTTACTGCCAAAAGATATATTGGAGAAGGAGCATTCCGAAGCGGCAAGCAACAGCCCCGAAAGCCGTATTATGGACCTACTGGATAAATATGTAAAGCCTGCCATACAAATGGACGGCGGACATATTGAGTTCAAATCGTTTGAAGCGGGTGTAGTTAAATTATCGTTGCAAGGTTCATGCAGTGGTTGCCCTTCATCAACTATTACTTTAAAATCGGGTATTGAAGGTTTGCTAAAGCGTATGGTACCCGAAGTGACCGAAGTAGTAGCTGAAGCGGAATAGGTTTTTAACTAATGGCAGTACATATTTTTATATAGCCCCGAGGTTTCACTAGGGGCTATTTTTATTGTGACCACACCCCTAACCCCTCTCCTTAAATAAGGAGAGGGGAGCGCTAATTCCCCGTAGTCGGTGAGATGGATTTAGCTACCCATCATAGTTAGTTAACTCAACCATTGTAACTATTATTATTTCCTTTTACTTTACGGGTGTAAATAATACCCGTTGAAAAACGTATTGGCCAAATTACCGCTTGCCCTTATTTTTTTAGTAGCCATAGCTTTTAGCCTTAAAAGCCTGCGCGAGCCCGACCTATGGTGGCAAATACGCACCGGCGAATGGATATTGCAAAACCACCAAATACCCAAGCAGGATGTTTTTAGTTACACGTATGCAGGTACACCCTGGGTAAATATTAAATGGGGGTTTGAGGTAGTAGCGGCGCTTATTACCAAAACCTGTGGTGCCGAATGTATTTTTCTGTTGCAGGCTTTAGTTAGTTGCTTAATAGTTTACTTTTTAATGAAAGGCGCAAAAGCCTTTTCGAGCGTTACTTCGTTCCAAAACCCATTTGTGTTGCTGGGCTTATTGCTAAGTGTAACCGCTTGCGAATACCGCTTAATTGGCCGCCCCGAAATGACCAGCCACCTGCTTACGGCGGTATTTTTGTTTATGCTTTTGCGCAACAGGGCACAGCCGGACAAACAAATATTTTGGTTAGTGCCATTGCAAATATTTTGGGCTAATTTTCACGAGGCGTTTGCTATAGGGCTTGTATTAATAGGGCTGTTTTTTATTGGCGATTGGATAACCTATTTATTGGGAAGAAAAGAAAAGAATGCGGAAGCAAGTGTGCCGAAACAAATATCGCTACTGCTGCTATTGGGCATAATGGGCATAGTAGTAAACCCAAACGGTGTTGAATTACTTACCCGTCCGCTTAATATACTTGGGCAGGTTTACGAAAACAAATACACTACGGAGCTGCTCAGCTTTACCTCGCCCGATTACTGGCAATGGAATACTTACCTAACCCTTGCATTTATAATAATCGGTATAGTGGGTACGTTTATTTATTACCGCAGTTTAAAAACCAAACAAAGCAAGTGGCAGCTATTTATTAAGCAGTTTGGTTTGGGTTATTTGCTAACGCTACTTGCATTTACCTACTTGGCAGCTACTGCGTACCGCAACATTATTTTTCTGGTTTTGGTATTCTTTCCCGTATTGGCATTTGGGGCTAATGCCTGGTATAACCACTTTGCTGTGCTCGAAAAATTCCGCAAGCACAAGTTGGTTTCATTAAGTGTACTTACAGTTGTTTTGTATGTATTAATTGTAAGTAACCGCTACTATACCATTACCAACAGCCGCGATAAATTTGGGTTAGAAGTACGCGAAAACTTTAACCCGGTTAATGCGGCGCAGTTTGTTGAGGCAAACAAATTACAAGGGCGCTGCTTTAGCGATTACCTTACTTCATCGTACATGCTTTGGAAATTACAGCCCAACTTTAAAACGTTTATTGATTTACGCGATTTAGATGTTTTTCCGTCTTCCTTCTTCAGCACGTTTGCCGAGGCCGTTACCTTTCCCGATGCGTTTGAGCAACTCGACTCTACCTATCAGTTTAAGTATGTAGTATTATACCGTCCGCAGTTTACAGCGCTGCACAAATATTTATACAACAGCAGCAATTATAAACTGGCGTACTTAGATGCCGTTGCGGCTGTTTATATTAAAAATGCCGATAGCACTATTGAATTTAAACCTGTCATTCATCCATCATCGGCAGGTGGACATACTGCACTAAGCTTATTGAATTTTGTTTTTAACCCGCTATTGAAATATGGTGAGCCGGAGTATGTAAACAACAACTACATAAAAGCAAGTTATTATGCATCGGTAGCTGATTATAATAAAGCACAGCAATACGCCGATAGTTGCTTGCAAGGCGAAGAGCCATACAAAGGCTACGAAATGCTTGGCGAGGTATATTATAACAAAGCAATGCTTCCCGATAATATAATTGCGAAAGATAGCCTGCTGAATATTGCAGGCAGTTACTACCAACAGGCCATTCATCTAAATGCCGGTTTTACGGCTTCGTATATGGGTATTGGTGCTAATTATTACCAGCAACAAAATTTTACTGCTGCGTTGGAGAATTTTGAAAAGGCCATAGCATTAGATAAAACTAACTTGAATGCTTACCTGTTTGCCGCTGAATGCAGCAAGTATTTTGTAAATAAAAATGCAGAAGGCTATACCGAAAAAACAATAGCGCTATACCATAAGGCCGATAAGCTGAACCCCGATAATCCCACCATTATGCTTAACCTGGGGTTTCTTTATTTTAGGTTAAACAATTGCAGTAAGGCAAGTTACTATTTAAAGAAGGTGGTAAACTTTGAAGGGCTTAGCGAACAAGAAAGAAATAGCGCAAAGGAGTGTATAGCCAAATGCGGTAATCAATAGCAACAGGAACTCAAAAAGGCAGCCCCACAGCTGCCGTTTTTTGAATATAGAAAGAAGGAATCCTTATACCCACCACGCATACGCCTGTAAGCGTAGTGGGGTTATATGCTGAACAAAGTGTTTTAAACCTGAATTACTTATTAGTACGTGTATATCTTCTTTTACGGGATACTGCCCTGCAGGTTTCATTTTTCTATTTTTTTGTTGCTAACAGCTTGTCCACTTTGTCATGATTTTGTAATAACAGTGTTGTTTCTTTTTTAATGACATTTTGGTGACATTTTTAATTTTCCATATACCTACTTTCGTATTGCATTTGTGAGCTACAATGGTCGGCTTTGCATCTGTGGAAATGCTGACTCCCCTCCCGTGTAATGCTCGGGAGGGTTCTTTTAAAAACCTATAATTATGAATAAACATTACACACTAACTGCAATTGCTTTTGTTGCCATAGCAACTTTAGCATTTACCACCTGCGGTGCACAGCAGGTTGAATACATGACCGCAAACAATGTAAACGTTGGCGTTGCCACCGGGGGCAACTTGTTTTCGAAAGTGGATACGGCTTATCGTGTAAACCCAACCCCATTTGTATGGGATTTATTTAAAAGCCCAAAAAGCGAACTTGCATCGCCTGTACTTACAGCTGCATTATGGATGAGCGGCGTTGATACAGGTGGCGACCTACATGTAGCAGCCCAAAGGTATCGCGAAAAGGGGATGGAGTTTTACGATGGGCCGACTGTTACTAATTATACAGCAGCATACGATTCGTTTTACAAACGAGTTTTTAAAGTAACAGCCAACGAAATTAATACGCACAGACAACTTAGTTTTCCTGTATCAGAAAGTCAGGTAGCTGAAGACCTATTAAAGTGGCCTGCAAAAGGCAACCCTTACGTTTTACAACAATACGGCGTTGCCATTACAGATACGCTTGCACCTTTTGTGGATGCAGATGCTAATGGTATTTATGAACCCACCAAAGGGGACTACCCAGAAATTTGTGGAGATGAAGCGGTGTTTTTTGTATTTAACGATTTACGTGGCGTGCACAATGAATCGCAGGGCTTGCCATTGGGTTTCGAAATACGTGGCCTTGAACAAGTTTTTATTGATAACAGCGCAGGTATGGATTATGGTAAACGCGCCATTAACAACACCGTATTTGTAAGCTACCAGATAAAAAACAGGATGGCCCTTGATTATCATGACTTCTATTTAAGCATGTTTGAAGACCCTGATTTAGGTTGTTTTAGTAATGATAGGGTAGGATGTGATAGTGTGCGTAATATGGCGTTTGTTTATAACGGCACTTCACCTGACCCCAATTGTAATGGAATAACAGGCTACAGTTTTACCAATGTTTCATTCGGTACTATATCATTGAATCATGACTTAAGCTCGTTTTGCTACTTCACTAATGCTTTGGGTTCAAACCTTGCGCAATCCGATCCCGATACAAGCATTGAATACCGAAACTATATGACTGCCCACTGGGCAGATGGAATACCCTTTACACAAGGCGGTTCAGGTTACGGTGGAATAGATTCGGTAAATTTTATTTTCCCCGGTAGCCCGTTGAACCCTGCTGAGTGGAGTGAGGTAGGGCCATCAGTTGCTGCAGTAATTCCTCCGGGCGACCGCAGATTTGTAGCAACAACAAATAAAGTAAATTTTGCGGCAGGCGAAACCAAACGCTACGACTTTGCATTTACTAATTCGTTTGATGCAGATACAAATGCAACATTCCTTACCATAGTTGATACCCTAAAGCGCGATGCTGATTTAGTACAGGCTTTTTACGATAACTATATTGCTAATTGTGCTTATCAGCCTGTAGTTGGTGTGCCTACGTTACACAATAACCTTACTGTGGCATTAGTACCTAACCCTGCTACCGATGAGGTGCAGATAACAAGCGATGTAACAATAACAGCAGTTACCGTTTACGATATGCAAGGGAAAGCGGTGCTTACCACAACCGGTAACACAAACAGTATATTATTAAACACTAAAGCCTTGCAACGTGGTCTATACTTAGTAAAAGTAGAAGCCGGCAGCAGCAGCATTACTAAAAAGCTTGCACTTAAATAAATTATCTTGAACTTATGAATGCAAAATGCCCCGACACACTATCGGGGCATTTTGCATTTATTCAAGCACTGTTTATTACTCCACTACGGTCGCTTTATCTAAGCCTACCCAATCTTTCAATTCGTTGGTGTAATACAAATAAGCCGATGATGCAGGTGCATCGTATTGGCCTGGTACTTCAGCTTTTAAATCAAGGTTAATTTGTTTTTGTGCATTGGGTGCCAGTGAACGATAGTAGCAGGCTATGCTGTTGCCGCTTGTTTCGTAAAAATCAATAACTCCTTTTTCCTGCAACTCTTTTAATTGCCAAGGCTGTGCGCTGAAGCCTGCGGGTATACCTATTATGCCCATGGTCATAGGTTGGCCTTGTGCGGTTTTGTTTTTAAGTGTAGCTGTTAAGCGGATAGTTTCGCCCACCTTGGCTTGCTTAGCATTTAATGTTGTTTTTAAACTAACTACGCATTGTGCCGAGCTTACCGGTAAAGTAGTGCTGTAAGCAATATTCATTGCATAAGGCAATGGATTTTTACAACCTGAAAACCTTACTTCAACTTTCTGTTTGCCTTGGCCTACAAATTTATCTAAGCCATCAATTACTATATCGTTGTTATCGCCTTTAGCATAATCTTTACTGGCTACCGGCATGCCATTTACCAATATTTGTATAGTGCCTGCCTCGTCGGTTTTTTTACTGTACTCGGCGTATTTGGTAAGCGCCTTTAGCGCTAATATGGTCGACTGCGTATTACCAAAACCACCATATCCTCCACGCGATGAAACTAAAAACTTAATAGCCGTAGTTAAAGCCTTTACATCGGGGTTAGGGCTTTTCATAATTGCCAATGCCACTAACGATGTAGTTTCAATCTTCAATCCCTCGCCAGTTGAACGGGTAATAGAGTGCTTAGTACCTGTCCATGAGCCAGCCTCTTGCTGTATGTTTACAAGCGTGGCAACCAGTTCGTTCCCTTTATCGGTATTGCCCGCATTATACATGGCGTTAGCTACCATAGCTAACATATAAGGGTCGTTACTTTTCTTAGCTGTTTTATATGCAGCATCTAACTCTTCAGCAATATCCTTACCCATACCCGCTTCGGTTAATGCCCATACTATGTAGCAGTTGGTTATATCCTCATCGGCAGCACCAAAGCTATCCAATGCCCGCGGGTTCTTTTTAAATCCGCCATTGCCATCGCGCTTATCCATTAATAATTTGGCCGTGCGTGCCACCATAGCATCATCAACACCGTTGTACACCCCTTTCATATCCTTAAACTCCATTAAGCCGTAGGCGGTTAATGCTTCGTGGGCAGGTGCTGCACCAAACCATTCATAACCATTCTCTTTAGTTTCGAAAGCTGTTAGTTTTTTATAGCCATCGGTTAAAAGCTGTGTGGCGCGTGCTTCAATTTTAGGATCGCTTATCTTAGCATTGCGCAAATATTGCAAGGCCATAATGTTAGGGTAGTTACTGCTTGATGTTTGCTCGAAACAACCATAAGGTTCGCGCAGTATGGCATCAATACCACTCATCAACTCGCTCATTACATTCGGGTATGCTTTAAAGGTAATTTTCATAGAACCCGGCACTACGTTAACAGGATTAATTAAAAACTCCTTACTCATATCCTGTCCGCTTAAAGCTATGGTTGTAGGAAAGCCCTTAGCGGCAACATTTACCGTTCTGGTTAATGCATCGGTTAATTCCCCACCTGTAAATTTTAACTGCAATTCGCCCTCGCCTATTGTGTTAGTGGCTACAGCGTTTAAATAAATTACTTGTGTGCTATTAGCAGCAACGGTAATTGTTTTAGTTGCGTTACTAACCGTTAGCTGCTTAGGCGCCTGTACCATTAAACTACCGCTAACAGGTGTATTAGTTGTGTTTTTAAGAAACACCGGAATTTGCAGTTCATCTCCGCTAATTAGTTGGGTAGGTATTTTAGCATCGATACTAAAAGGTACTGTTGTTGCATAATTATATTCGGCCCTGCCAATACTGCCATCGTCGCCAAAACCCTCGATGGTTGTTTTAAAAGATGAAAGCAAATCGTTAGTTACAAATTCAACCTTTGCTTTTCCGCTCCTGTCGGTTTCAATATTTCCATTCCAGTATATGGTACTTGCTAAATCATTTCGTGTAGTATCGGTAGCTGTGTACTTACGTTTAGGAAATTCCTTGGCCCAATAAAAAGCAACTTGATTTTCGTCTTCATTTTTATCTGTCCACATATAAGCTAACGCCCTATCATCGGTTACTTTGCCATTAGCAAATACCATTGTAGTGTCGGCTATGTTTATCATGTCGTTGTTGTCGGCCACATCGGGTTCTTGCTCTAAATCTTTTAAGAAGGGCGCAGGCTCAACATCAACTGCACCCTTGGCTTTTTTAGTAACAACAGCCTGCTGTATATTGCCTTCGGCGAATTTTTCTTCGCGTGCTAAAGCCCTTGCTTGTGGTGCTTCTACTGCAACCATATCAACTTCTTCTGCCTGGTCATAATAAACACGCCTGCGGTTATCGTACAGATAGTAATTAATGTTAGTGCCATAATTGGTTATGTTTTGCGTTTCGGTATTGTAACCTGCTGCTGTAATTTCTAATTGGTCGTTTATGGCTAAGTTGTGTCCCCTGATTTCAAACTTGCCATCTTTATCAGTAAATATGGTTTGCTTATCATTTTTAAACCTAAGCATGGCACCTGCCAGTGGTTTGTTTTCGTAAGCATTATAAACTACTCCACTTAGTACAGCTTGTTCGGCAGGGTATTTTATAGCAGGTGTTTCGTTATTATTTATTTGTTTCCAGGTATAATGCCTCCAACCTGCGGTAAGCATTAAGTAATCTAAGGCCTGCGCAGATTTCTCTTCTTTCTTATCGAAATAAAAATTGGGTTCCTCAACCTTTTCGTGTAGTTCAGGTTCAAGCAACATTTTAGATAGGATATTGCCTTGCTTATCATCGGCAAAACTCAATAGGTTATCATCCACCACCGATAACGAAAAATTACCCGGCATAGGCAAACCATTTTCGTCGGTTACCTTAATGTTCATTGTCACTTTTTCGCGGGGTTGGTATTGTTGTTTATCAGTGGTTACCGAAATATTTAATTTTTTACCGTTACTCACAAATGCTAACCGTTCGCAACGTGCTATGCCTTTGCTATCGAACAAAGTAAGTTGTGTTACACCAATGGGCATATCATCTGTGTTTAAAGTAATGGTGTTATTGCCCTTTAAAACATTTAGTTGTTTGGCGTAGTATATTATACCGCGCTCCTGCGCTACCAATGCTACTGCCTCATCTTTAAATGAATTGATTTGAAGCTGCATGCTTTTTTTATCAGAACTCAATACACTTAATGTATAGCCTGTAGCCAATGCTTCGGGTAAATTGTATTCGGTTAATATGCCTACCGGTTTTGTAATGCGTGCACGGTACGCTGTGCCTTTTTGCGGTAATAAATTAAATGCACCCATACCAAAGTGGTAGCTGCTAAATGCAGTTACAAATTGCCCTTTATCGTCCACAATTATTCCTTCTACATCGGCGGCTTTGCCAAACTCGTTAGTAGCCCTAAAAGCAACTTTTCCATTCACATTACTTACCATATCACCGCCTTCAGGGAAAAAATCCATACTAATTCTGTTTAGTACAATGGGTATGCTGCGCTGTATACTTTCGGTGGTACCTTCAAAATCAATCAAGGCATTCAGGGTTGCATCAATTGTATTCAAATCTTTGGGTAGTTTAAATTTTATGCTGGCCTTGCCTTCGGCATCGGTAGTAATTTTATTTTCAGTTAAGCTGTTGCCATCTAATTGAGCCTTGTATTTAATAACAGTATTTGCAAGTGGCTTGTTATCGTTTTTGTTTAACTCAACTTTGGCTACTACTTCATCGCTACTGCCATAAGCTTTCTTTTCAAAATCAAGTTTCATTTTAAGGCGCGGCATTACCACATTTTGTATGGTGAGTTCTTTTTCAAACAACAAGGCACTCGTATCGTTTTTCTGCCAGTGTGTGTAAGCTTTTAGTTTGTATATACCCCCCGTAAAACCAGTTAAATCTATATCGGCATTTGCAACACCGTGGTTGGCCACTAACTTAAAGTGTTTGGTTGTTGTGCCTTTGGGGCTAATTAATTCAATGTGTATAATGTCTGATTTTTCGGAAGGTTTAAAAGTGGCTTCGTCACGTAAATAGGCTGTTAGCCAAACAGTTTCGCCCGGCTTGTAAAACGTTTTATCGGTTTGTACGTATACCCTTTCGGCAGCGGTGGTAGTATAAAATTGTTTGAATTTATCTTTCAGTTGTTGTACAAATTCTGAATTAAACCCCGACACCCCTGTACCGGAAATTGCTGCTATAACTGCTGTGGCCGATGCTAATAAAAATGCAACTGCTGCAAATGGGCGAATGCTTTTTTTCATAATTAAACGTTTTGTAAGCATAAGATGTAACATGCTGTGTTTTCCATAAAATGCGAAATACAAACGCTATAAAGCAGATTACGAAATTGTTAGCCTGACCTATTTATTACACTTAACTTTATTGCTTGTTGATATACATTGTAAATTACCGCTTGTATAGTATAAATTAGGGTTGCTTAAACCAATAGTTTGGCCAAAGAAACATACCATAACTTAACCGACGAAGAGTTGGTTCACCGATACCGGAATTCGCACGAAACGGTATACATAGGTGAGTTGTACCAGCGCTATACGCACTTGGTGTTTGGTGTGTGCATGAAATACCTGAAAAATGAAGCCGAAGCCGAAGATGCTACTATGCAGATTTTTGAAAAACTGATAGTAGAGTTAAAAAAACATAACGTTACCACCTTTAAAGCATGGCTGTATACAGTAGTTAAAAACCACTGTATGATGCAGTTCCGTAAGGATACGAACGAAACCAAACACGTTGCCAAACTTAAATATGAGTTGAACGAGGTTGTGGAAAATCCGGAAGAAGACCATCTACACGAAGCAGAAGAAAAAGAATTTGTACTGAAGTACCTGAAAGAAGGTATTGATGTATTAAAAGAAGAGCAGCGTATTTGTATTGAGCTTTTTTATTTAAAAGAGATGAGCTATACCGAGGTGTCGAAAATTTCGGGGTATAGTATGAATGAGGTGAAAAGTTATATACAAAACGGCAAAAGGAATTTGAAGAACTTTATATCAAATAAAAATGAGCAATCAAAAAACGGATAAGGGTTTTCTGGACAGCGGCGCCATTACCGAGCAGGCTATGATAGCCTACTTGAATAATGAGCTGAGCGAAACAGAAAAGCAACAGTTTGAAAAACTGCTTGCCGACGACCCTTTTGCCGCCGATGCATTAGAGGGCTTAAAAAATTCGAGCGATAAAGTTGCTGTTAAAACGCGTATATCAACCATCAACAAAAAAATACGCCACCAAACAGGCATTAAGGATAAAAAGATAATTGAACTGCATTGGAGTAATTACGCATGGGCTGCAGTTATATTGGGCATGTTGATAGGTATTGGATTTTTAATGGTAAACTACTTAGGCAATGGCAATAAAAACCTGGCCTTAAACAAACCCAAAACTGATGTAAACATTATTAATACCGAACCTAGCGCTGAAATAAAATTAGAACAAGCGCCTGCTAAGGAAGGTGAAACACAAGAACCAACTGCTTATTATGCTGATGAGCGAATAACTGATAGTACGCTATCGGAAAACGAATCGGTGAACTTTGTTAAAGACGAAAATAAACCTGTGGCAGCTTCGCCATCGCCAAATAGCCCTGTTGTAACTATGAACTCAACCCTAACTGCCGATAAAAGTGCGGGTGCAAGTAATACCTATGGTTGGGCTGTGGCTGATTCGGCGGGTACCGTTAAAAATGCTAATGGAACGTATACTTTAAGCGTAAAGGATAATAACAATGTGGCGGCAAGAAAATCTGCATCAGATGCCGAAGCGGTAAAGATGAAAGAAAAGAAGAAAGTAGAAGCAGCAGCCCCTAATGCAGATGGCAAGATTATGAGGGAAGAGATTGTAATTGCCAATGAATTAACCGTTGGCGATGCTATGAAAAAATTTAACTCGGGCAATTACAAAGCCGCTTCCGATATGTTTGATGTTATTTTAAAGAAAGAGCCCAACAATAAAGAGGCACAGTATTTTGGCGCCGTTAGCGATTACATAAATGGCAAGTACAGCAAAAGCGAAAAGGCTTTTGATAAATTATTGAAAGGCGGTGTAAATTATGTGGAGGGCAGCAAATGGTATAAGGCTAATATACTTTTGCAAAAAGGCAAAAAGGAAGAAGCTAAAAAAATACTGAACGACTTAAGCAACAGCAATGGTTCGTATAAAGAGCGTGCCGTTAAAAAGCTAACCGAAATATATTAGCACCCGCTATTGAAAGTGCAACTTGGTGTAGTAAATGTATGTTTTACCCAACTGCCCGCTAATCCAATTTTTTTTGCGCTTAGTTATATCGCTGCTGTAATTCATTAGCATGTAAGTGTTGCTATCGAGCTTGGTAATGCCAGCATACGAGCAATCGCCGGTGCTGGGGAAATCAGTTACTAAATCTAACGTTAAACTATCTTTATCCAACTTAAAAAGGGCCGTTATTTTTTTGGTAATTGAATACCGTATCAAATTACGCCCTTTTCCCTGCTTCTCGCTTTTGCGGTGTTTTACTTTATCCATTTCGCCATCTAAGTTGCGGCGCGATACGAGATATATATCGTCGTTATGATCGAACAATAAAGCGCTATCGTACTTATATTTTGTGCGTAACTTTTGCCAATTAGCTATATTGTTTTTATCGGCTTTGCAAACCAAGGCACCTGTACCCTCCAGCCTAACTGTGCTATACAAATCGCCTTTCTTATCAAATATAAACTCGCCCTCTTCGGCGCTTAATACATCTATTTGCGGCTCTTTACTTATGGGCTGCCATGTAGTGGCGTTGGTGCTCCAAAACAAGCGCAGATTACTGTGCGGGTTCTTTTTATACAGGTTTACAACATAATAGGCCGATAGGTACATGGTGTCGTTATGTTCGCGTACGCGCCACGGCACAAAGCCATCTAAGTTTACACTTGCTTCCTTTGTCCATTGCTTGTTCCCTGTGCTGCGGGTTACAAGTAATTGCTTAGGTTCAAACTTAAACATGTGGGTGCCACCCATAAACATGTACAGGTTTAAAGTATCGTTATATACTGCAAAGCGCGGTTCGCGTACATCGCTGTTTAGCTTTATCTCTCCTTCATAATCCCATGTTTCTAAATTAGCTGAGCTAACAATGTATAACATTGCCTTTTTTGATGCAAAGTGGGTTGGGGCGGTGCGGAAAGCCAAATAGTATCGGCCTTTATAGGTTACCAGGTCTAAGTTATTATTGCTGTGTTGTATTTTGCACTCGGCAGGTAACTTACCCGATGTGGTTAGGTTTTGCCATTCATCGTACGTTACATTTTGGGCAAACAACGAATAAGCGCTTGTTACCAATAGCAACAGCAGTAAGCGGGATTTCATTTTTTTCAGGGGTTTCAAGCTATGACGTATATTCCGGGGTTTTATTGTTTGCCTATTTGTATTAAAATATCTTTGCTTTAGGGCTCAAACTATGGAACACTCCTATCTCATTTTATTTCTGTGCATACTTGTTATGGTATCGTACTTGTATACCATTATAAGCAAGTACACCAAAATACCCTCGGTAATATTGCTATTGGCCACGGGTATGGGGCTTAAGCTTTTGGCCAGCCAGTATAATATGGAGCTGGAATCGGTAAACGAATATGTGCAAATATTAGGCACTATAGGTTTAATAATGATAGTGCTGGAAGCCGCGCTGGACCTGCACCTTACCCGTAGCAGGATACCTTTAATACGCAATTCGTTCCTTTCAGCATTATTTATTTTGGCACTAACCATTTTAGCTATTGCCGGCATTATAGAATTTTGGCTTCAGGAACCTTTTATTAATTGCGTGGTGTATGCCATACCCTTATCTATTATAAGCAGTGCTATAATAATACCCAGCGTAACCCACCTTAGTACCGAAAAGAAAGAGTTTTTGGTATATGAGGCATCGTTCAGCGATATATTGGGCATATTGGTGTTTAACTACTTTACAGCGCGCGAAATATTAACCGCCAAATCGGTATTTACTTTTTTTGGTGGCATTGTGGGTGGTATACTTATATCGTTAGTGGTATCGTTGTTTTTAATTTACTTGTTGGCGCGTATTAGGGTAAACATTAAGTTTTTCCTGTTATTTTCTATCCTCATTTTTCTGTACGTATCGGGCAAAATGTTGCACATGCCATCACTTATTGTAATTATGATGTTCGGGTTAATTATTAATAACTGGCACTTAATACAAAAACAGAAACTGATAAAGCTGGCTATTTTTAATAATGAGGAAGTACACCAAATTTTCGACTTACTAAAATCAATTACTGCCGAAAGTGCCTTTCTTATCCGTACATTTTTCTTTGTATCATTTGGCTACTCCATTAACCTTGGCATATTTACCAATTACTAGGTAATAATAGTGGGCACTTTAATTGTTGGTGTAATGCTATTAGCGCGCGCTTTGTACTTAGGGCTGTTTATCAGGTCGTCAATATTTCCCGAGTTGCTGATGATGCCGCGGGGCTTAATTACTATATTGCTTTTCTACATTATACCCGATGAGTTTAAGCTAAAGGGCTTTAACGAGGGCATTTTGTTTTACGTAGTAATTGTAACCTCATTACTAATGATGGTTGGCCTTATGTTCCACACCCAAAAGAAAGAAGATAAAGAAGAGAAGCCCGATGAGTTAATGGATATCCCCACCGAGGTGTAAGGTTTGTTCTTAGCCTCACCCCAACCCCTCTCCACAAATGGAGAGGGGAGCAGCTTCCGCCGTAGCAAATACTAATTAGTTAACCTAAATAGAGTGCATCCAATATTTTGGCTTTATTTACGTCAACACTTTATTGCTTGCTTAGTATAACATAAACCAATTTGCTTTGGCCGATATAACTTATTACAAAAACCCTGAGCTTAAAACCATTTTGCCCAACTGGAAGGGCAACCCATTGGTAAACCAAAAGTTTTTCGACCCCGGGAAACGGATAACGTTTCATTTAAAGCGTGTAATAAAATGGCAACTTACCCGCAACGATAAAAAGGAAGAAAAGAAAAGCGATACCTGGCGCTTAAAGGTTATAAAGGGCACCGACTTTTTAAACCGTACCGATAACTGTATAGTATGGTTGGGCCATGCCAGTTTTTTTTTACAAATAAATGGTACGCGTATTATAATTGATCCTGTGTATGGCCGCATATCGGGTGTGGTACCGCGCTATAGCGAAATGCCCTGTGCAGTTGAAGACATTAAAAACATTGATTACGTACTTTTATCGCACGCGCACCGCGACCATTGCGATGAGCCATCGTTGAAGAAATTATATGCCAACAGCCCGTTTACCTTGCTTACTACGCTTAACACAGGCAAATTAGTATCGGGTTGGTTAAGTGGCTTAAAGTATCAGGAAGCGGGCTGGTACCAACAGTATAACCTGCCCGAAAAGAATTTGAAAATAACTTTTCTGCCTACACAGCACTGGAGTAACCGATACCCGTGGGATATTAACGCTACCCTATGGGGCAGCTTTATGATTGAGGCCGATGGGGTAAATATATATTTCGGGGGCGACTCGGGTATATGCAGTTACCCTAAACAGATAGCGGAGTTGTTCCCCAATATTGATATAGCCATGATTGGCGTGGGTGCCTACCACCCGGCGTTTATGATGAAGGATGTACACACCAGCCCGCATGATGCAGTGGAGGTGTTCCACGACTTGAAAGCAAAAACGCTGATACCTATGCATTATGGCACTTTCGACCTTGCCGATGAGCCGCTTGGCGAACCTTACCGCATACTAAAGCAGTTGGAAAAAGAAAAGAAAATTAATGGCGCTCTACGTTTGTTAGATGTAGGCGAACCGATGGTGGTTTAACATAGAAATTAGCAAGCCTAATTTCTATGTACTTATATTGAATTGAACGATGAGAAATAAGCATTTTCTAATAACTAGATTTATAAAAAAAGAAATAAGTCAGGATAAATTCCTTGAATTATACTTTCATGATATTGATAACGTTTTGCTATACATACGCTACTTGATCGATGATGGCATTAATAAAGAAAATTCGCAAATAATTAGTGATGCAATTATGTTAACGTATATCACGGATGTGGATGTGTCCTCGTTTATAAATAAACTGAGCACACTTTTAATTGCTAGATGGCATACGAATCACGAGGACGTTGCACGTCTATTACAAAAAGCTGCTGAGCCAGCAAGTATTGAAAATTTATTTGCTGCGTCGACCTTAAAATTTGACTATTTAGATTATAGTGACAGTCATCCATTTGCACGAATTTGCATAAAGGCACTTTCTGCAATAAATACTAAGGAAGCAATAGAAAAACTTAAAGTTCTTGCCCTGAACACTGATGAAATCATTGCTGGTTATGCTCAGAAAGAATTGCGCTATAAGGGGCTACTTTGATTTATAATTGAACTTATACTTATAGGCAAGGAATAAATTCTTTCATCGGGTAATAGTTGCTTCGCTTCTTCTATTTTATGCTCTATAATTAGCGAATTTATTTTTTTACAATAATCTGTAATGTCTTCAATTTCGATAACCCAATCCGATAGATATTTTTCAACTGCCATACCCGATATTCCAATTTGTATTGATCTATATGGCAAAGGGTTCAGAAGAATATCTTTTTCAGGATCCCATTGAATGCGCACAGGTGTATTGGCGATACTTTTTTCCCAATCATTATAAGTGGGATAAACAGCAATATCAAAATGCGATAGGGTAGAGTTTTCTAATGCCCATTCAAACCCGCTTCTCTTTATCTTTATCGCTAAAATTTGTTCTTGGTTTTCTTTAGTAGCCCAACCTGAGCGATACATCATCCATAGAAAGGAGGGTTTTATCCAAGTCATACGATCCTTTTTATATGGAGGAGAAACGAATGTTTGGTTTTCTACTGCTGCTTTTGCTATAGTATTATTATACGCTTGATAAACTGTAATGGTATTAGAATCATACAAGGCTCTAATAAGTCTTTCTTTCATGTTTAAGTAATTTCAAAATATGTCTTGCTATAAACATTGTGTCTGCTTATTGCTTTAAAACAACTAATATAATAAAAAAATTACGCGTGGATATGTACGGAAGGATAGCTTTAAAACACCTCGTTTAAATTAAAGGCAAAGCCACGCGAGTGGCCCGAGCCGAAGCCATAATCGACGGCGGAGTTGGTGTTGGTGCGTTTGTTTAGCTTAATGCGCAAGCCTACGCCGCCACCGGGCTGCACACTTGTAAAATTATTGCTTGGCCAGTTGGATAGCGTTTGCAGGTTACCAAACACCACCGCGCCCAATAAACCATTGCGCATTAACGATACCCGAAATTCGCTTTCTAAATATATCATGTGGGTGCCCCTGTACCTGCCCATAGCATAACCGCGGCCAGTGTTGTTGTAGGTATCCATACCGGTGCCGGGCAAATCTAAATAGGGCGGCTTGCCCGATACTGTTATGGCAGCATAAGCCCAAAAGGCAAAGCCCGCTTGCCAGTGTATGGGTAGCGGTACGTACTTGCGGCAATCTATAATTAAACTGCTCCAGTAGTTACTGCTGCCAAAGGCCTTTGAGTAAGTGCGGAACTGTACATTAAGGTACGCGCCTTTAACTGGGCTATTTTTGTTATTACGGCTATCGTACAAAAAGTTAAGCGATACACCCGACGATATACTTTTATCGGTATGGCCATACCTTTCAAAATCGGTTACTATGCCTTCTTCGGCGCGGTAGTCTTTAATGCCCCAGTGGTAATCTAAATTATACCCGAAACCAATATCAATATTTTTAGCTACTGTGCGCATTAAGGTTTCATAAACCCGCAAATGTTGGTAGTCAATCCTGCCTGCATCGGCCTCGGTTGTTTGGGTACCTAAGCCATAAGTTGTGGTAGGAAATTTATAGAACCGCCAATCGCCGTTTACCTGCCATTTATCGTGCCCGAAATAGAGGTTGGAAATAGAAAACGCAATAATTTGATTGTACTGCGTGTACTGAAACATATTGTTGAACGACGAAAGTTCGCCTTTTTGTTTCTGATTGGTATAGAATGCAATATTAACCGGTGCCGCTGCCGCAAAGCCAGTTACAATAGAATAATTGGGGTATGGTATAGCGGTAATAAAAGGCCCGTTTACATTCAGCTTTACAGGGCGGATGTTGGGGCGGTTCTTTCTTCTAAAAATTGCTTTTACTAAATCAACCACATCAATTTGTGCTGTATCGGTAAAAAAATTAGTGCCATGCACGGGGTTGCCCGGTGCAGCTTGTACATCGGTAAACATTAAAAGAATAATAAATGCAGGTAAACTGCAACGCAGTAATTTAATAAACACTTCAACACGTTTGATTCTCACAATCTTCACCTTCGTTTGTCGCCAGGGTACGACTATCGGTATGCTATTTAGTTTAAAACAGGCATTAGCTTGGTTTATTGCCCACACTTTTATTCACCTACTTAACTAATTCGCCTTGCAAACGCAACAATTCGGTTTCGGCAGCTTTGGCACTTAAACGGGCATTAACTAACCTAACTTGCGCATTTACATAGCTTTGCTGTGCTTCGCGCAGTTCAATAGCGGTGCTTTGGGCTAATCTGAAACGCTCCAAAGCAATGGTTTGGTTTTCGTTAGCTAATTTTATATTTTCTTCTTCTAGGTTTAATAATTCCTTGGCATTGGCAAAACTGCGCAGTGCTACGTAGTAATTTAGCCGGGTTTGGTTACGCGCTTTTTCGAACCCAAACTGGCTGCTTAATATTTCAATACTTGCCACTTTATATTGCCTGATGGTGTTAAGCCCGTTAAACAAAGGTATGTTTAGCGAGAAGCCCACATTAGGGCCATAACTTTGATTGTAAAGCGTAAAGCCCGCATTGCTTTGTGTGCGTGTAAAACCATAACCTGCCATACCTTTCAGGTTGGGTAAAAACTGCGAGAATACTTCTTTTTTACTGTACTTGGCTACGTCTATATTGCGCATGGCGGCGGCCAGTGCAAAGTTTTTATTATCAATATCGGCGGGGTTGGCAGTGGGCTGGTAAGTAATGTTTATGCTATCGGTTACATTAAAATCGGTTTCGGTGGGCCGAACCAATAATGTGTTTAATTCAGCCTTGCGTTGTTCTATAATGGTGCGTTGGTTAAGTAAATTGCTTTTCTGTTCATTCAAATCAACCTTGGCTTGCAGATAATCAACTTTTGATGATGAGCCGACTTGAAATTTTGCCTCGGCCAACTTTACACGTTCATCCGAAATGCGTATAGCCTCATTAATAGCATTTACCTGCTGCTGTGCACCTACTACATTGTAATATGCCACTATAACTTGCGCAATGGTATTTTGTACTTGGTCTTTATAGTTCAATTCACCAATGTCTTCCAAGGCTTTTAACTTGCTTTTGGTGGCAAACATTTTTAGTCCGTCGAACAAGGTCCAGTTAAGGTTAACCGCCGCGCCCAATGTATTGCCCTGCACGCCATTACGGTTAATATCGGGCGTGGTTGAATTTGAAAATTTTTGATCGAGGTGGTTGTACGTAAAGTTATCGCTTACAGTACCGTTAATGGTGGGCAACATACCTGCGTTACCAATGGTGTTGTTCCGTGCAGCTATATCGGCATCGTTCTTAGCAATTAAAATATCGTAATTGTTTTTTAATGCTAATTCAACAGCCTGCTCAACGGTCAACACATCGGCCTGCGCGGCAAGCCTTGCCGCACTTATCATCACCAACAATAAAACAATAATTACTTTATGCCCCTTCATGCTTTACATTTCTTTTTCTGCTCATGTAGCTGTACATGGCAGGTATAACAAACAACGTAAGTATTAGCGAAAACATAATTCCGCCAATAATTACAATACCCAATGGTATGCGGCTTTGCGCACCCGAACCTAAAGCCAATGCAATAGGCACCGCACCTAATGCCGTTGCCAAACTGGTCATTAATATAGGGCGAAGGCGCAGCGCTGCAGCATCAACAATAGCGTGCATTTTGTCTTCACCCGCATCGCGTTTTTGGTTGGCAAATTCCACAATTAAAATACCGTTTTTGGTTACTAAGCCTACCAGCATTATTACCCCTATTTCTGAAAATATATTTAGGGTTTGATTAAACATCCACAGGCTTAACAAGGCGCCCGCAATAGCTAAAGGCACTGTAAGCATAATAATAAACGGATCGATAAAACTTTCGAATTGTGCAGCTAAAATGAGATAGATAAGTATAAGCGCCAGTATAAATGCGAAAGAAATATTTGATGAACTTTCGGCAAAATCGCGCGAAGAGCCCGATAGATCGGTAGAAAACGTATTATCTAATGTGCGTTTAGCTATATCCTGCATTTCGGTAATGCCATCGCCTACACTGTAGCCGGGTGTAAGGCTTGCCGAAACTGTAGCCGATTTATACCTGTTATAATGGTATAGTTGTGGCGGTTCGCTTTGCTCCTTAATACTTACTAAATTATCCAATTGTATTAGTTCGCCCCTACTATTGCGTACGTATAACATTTTCAGGTCAAGGGGCTGGTCGCGGTTATTGCGGTCAACCTGGCCAATTACCTGATATTGTTTACCGCTCATAATAAAGTAACCTAAGCGGCCTGCGCTAAGTGCCATTTGTAAAGTGCGCGATATGTCTAATACCGACACACCTAAGTCGGCAGCCTTTAAGCGGTCGATAGTTATTTGTAAGGTAGGTTTATTGAATTTTAAATTCACATCAACCCCTTGGAACACTTTGCTTTTGTTTGCTTCATCTAAAAACCTGGGCAATTGGGCACGTATTTTTTCGAAATCCAAATTCTGAATTACAAACTGAATTGGTAACGATGTTTTAGCACCTGAGCCTACCGATATAGTTTGTTCCTGTATGGCAAAAACTTTACCATCATTAAATCGGCCAAGGTTTTTATTTATATAATCGGCAATTTCCTGTTGCGACCTTTCCCTATCCTTAGGTTCAACCAAACCAATGCGCATAAAGGCACTATTTACTGCACCTGTACCTGCAAAGCCGGGGGCCACAATGCTTAGCACCAATCGGTTTTCCGAAACGGAGTCCATAACAAAAGTACCCACACGCCTTACGTACTGTTCCATTTTATCGTAGCTGGTGCCTTCGGGCATCGACATACTCATCCGTATCAAACTCCTATCCTCAAGTGGCGAAAGTTCGGAAGGCAAAAATTTACCTATTACCCCAATTAAAACCACACATACTCCCAGTATTAAAAAAGCCGTCCAACGGTAATTCATAAACCTTTTAAGCAAATCGCGGTAGCCATCATCCATGCTTTGGTAAAAAGGTTCAGTTTTTTTGTAGAACCAGCCGTGGTTGTTTTCTTTGGTAGTAAGTAAAACGTTTAATACAGGTGTAAGTGTAAGCGATACAAATGCTGAAATTAATACGGCGCCCGCTACCACAATACCAAACTCTTTAAACAAGCTACCTACAAAGCCCGGTAAAAATATAACCGGCAAAAACACCACTGCCAACGTAATAGAAGTAGCAATTACTGCAAAGAAAATTTCGTTAGCACCTTCGCGGGCTGCACGGTGTTTATCCATACCCATTTCCAATTTCTTGTAAATGTTTTCGGTAACCACTATACCATCATCTACCACAAGCCCCGTGGCCAGCACTATTGCCAGCAGGGTAAGTATATTTATACTAAAGCCCGCCACATACATAATGAAGAATGCCCCGATTAATGAAACAGGTATATCTATCAGCGGACGCAAGGCAATTAGCCAATTGCGGAAAAACAGGTAAATAATAATTACTACCAGTATAAAGGCTATGGCTAAGGTTTCGCCAACTTCTTCAATACTACGCTTTACAAACCTGGTACTATCAAGCGCTATATCAACTTTAATATCTTTAGGTAATTCTTTTTGTATTTCGGCGTAGCGCTTGTAAAATTCATCGGCAATTTCAACATAATTACTACCGGGCTGCGGCACAATGGCCAACGCCACCATAGGTACCCCCGATTCCCTTAATTGGGTTTCTTCGTTTTCGGGGCCCAACACTGCATATCCAATATCGCGCAGGCGTATAGTTTGGTTGTCGTCGCTTTTAATAATCATGTTATTAAAGTCGTCTTCGCTAACCAACCTGCCATAAGTTTTTACCGTTAGCTCGGTATTATTACCATACACTTTTCCGGCAGGTAACTCAACGTTTTCTCGTGTTAGTGCATCCTCAATATCAGTAAATGCCAATTGATGCGATGCCAACTTAAGCGGATCGACCCAAACGCGCATAGCATATTTCTTTTCGCCCCATACCTGTACGGTACTTACACCGGGTATGGTTTGTATGCGATCCATCAATGTGTTTTCGGCATAATCGGTAACCTGCAAAATGTTACGTGTATTGCTTTGCACCGTCATGGATATGATGGCATCGGAATTAGCATCGGCTTTACTTACCACGGGTGCAGCATCAATATCCTGCGGTAATTGCCTTAATGCCTGCGATACTTTATCGCGCACATCATTAGCAGCAGCCTCTAAGTTGCTGCCTAAGTTAAACTCAACCGTAATGTTGCTGCTACCTGTATTGCTTGATGATGAAATGGTACGTATGCCATCAATACCGTTAATTGCTTTTTCAAGCGGTTCGGTTATTTGTGTTTCAATAACATCGGCATTGGCACCTGTGTAACTGGTACGCACGTTAATTACAGGCGGGTCGATAGACGGGTACTCGCGCACACCTAAAAACTTAAAGCCTATAACACCGAACAAAACAATAATAATGCTCATTACTATTGCCATTACCGGCCTGCTTAAACTTAACGATGGTAAACTCATTATCTCCCCCTGTTTTATTTAGCAGTATCAACTTGCGTTACATTAATATCCATACCCGGCTTTACATACATTATGGCAGTGGTAACTACCGTATCGCCCTCATTAATCCCGCTTACAATTTGTATGTTAGCTTCGTTACGCTCGCCTGTTTCAACCGTTACAAATTCGGCTTTGCCATTTTTTACTACTATTACTTTTTTATCGCGTGCATCGGGTATTACGCATTGGGTGGGCACCATTAAAGCATTAGGTATAGTTTTTAAACCCAAATCTATTTTAGCAAAGGCGCCAGGGTAAGCTTTTACTTTATTGTTTTGTACCAAAGCCCTTACTTTAATAGTGCGGGTGGCTTCGTCAATACGCGGCTCAATGGCATATACCTTGCCTTTAAAAACATCGCTAAATCCGTCAACATTAAAATTTACATTATCGCCGTTATGAACAGCCGAGGCATATTTTTCGGGAATGGTAAAGTCAACCTTTAATGGATCGATTTGCTGAAAGGTAGCTATAACGGTGGTGGGCGAAACATAGGCGCCCATGCTTACATTTTTTAGGCCTATTACCCCGTTAAAAGGCGCACGTATTTCGGTTTTAGATATTTGCGCTTGCAACAAATCCATATCGGCCGATATGTTGTTGATTTGTGTTATTATATCATCATACTCTTGCTGGCCTACGCCGTTTATAGCTAACAACTGTTTTAAGCGCTGCTCGGTTTTTTCGGCTTGTGTTTTTTGTAATTGCAACTTTCGCAATTGGGCTTGCAAATCGGCATCGTATAGTTTTACCAATAATGTGCCTTTAGTAACACTTGTGCCCTCGTTTAAGTTTAGCTGGGTTATTTTGCCCGATACCTCGGGGTGCAGTTCAACTTCTTCAAAAGCCATTAATGTACCCGATGCTACAATGTTGTTAGATAAGCTGGTAGCATGTACCACGTGGGCGTTAACCGACATTACCTTAGCGCCTCCTTTCGACTTGCCTTTAGCGATAGGGTTTTTAGGATGCAATACTTTATTGTATACTATAATACCTGCCACCAACGCAGCCAACGCAATTAAAAACCAAATAAACTTCGACATTGTAAAAATTTGAAAATACGCTAATACATCCCGTTGCAAAAGTACAAGTTACAACATGTATCATATTGAAAAGTTGTTAATCTTCTACTAACGGCCTGTATAGGTCGGTAAACAGCGCAATTAACGGGATAAATATTATAAAGCAATTAACAGATACAAAAATGGCTAACCGGCACTACTGTTATTGCTTGTAGGGTACTTTAAAGCTGCTAATGGTTTTGTTGTCTTCATCCACTACGCTCATCTCTACATAATCTTTACCTACTATGCGTACTTTGCCAAAACCATTTTTGCATTTGCGGCTGCTAAGGCCTATACCACCTTGGTTCCATATTTTTTTCATTCGGAAAGTGCCTGTTATGGTACCTATTAACCTAAGATATTTGGCAAGCTCGGTAGTTGAAACACTTAAACCACTGGCATTTAATTCGGGCAGGCCCGCATTTTTACCATCGTCCATTACACAATGATGGGTATCGCCGCTTATAACCAATACGTTTTTAATATTGTTATCGGTTATAAACTGCATAAAGTCGTTACGTTCCTCAGGGTAGGCAGCCCAATATTGCCCAAAGCCCCATGCCATGTGGAAACCATACCAACCTTTATAATGCATGCGCTGTATTTTAAGCCCTGCCTCGGTTAGTTTTTGGCAAGCGCCATTTAAGGGTATGCCACTAACTATAAATTTCCAATCGGCGGTTGAGTTTTTTAAGGCATTCTTTAACCAGTCCATTTGTTGCTTGCCAAACAAGGCATAGGCCGGTGGCGGAGAGAATACCCAGCGCTTCTTTTTTTCATCGTATTTAAAAGCATCGCGGTTGGGGTTTGCTTTATTGCTGTTTCGATCAATTACAAAAAACTCGGCGTTACCCATTTTAAACGAATGGTATATACCAACACTGGTATCGGGCAAATCATAATGCGGAAAAAACTCATCGTACCCCATTATAATATGTCTGCGCCACATAGGGGGAAAGGTATCGGCTACCATTTCGTTTACAACTTTACCGTGCTCTAAATGTACCTTCCAATCGTTAGTGCAATACCTGCCAGCGCTGCCGCCCACATAGTCGTCGTCGTCATACATGTAATCAACAGGTATATTGTACATCATCTGTTTCATGGTTTTTTCGTCGTAGCGCTTGTGGTAGCTAATTGCTACGGTATCCATAGTGTTGCAAAACCACGGGTTTATTTGGTAGTCGGGGTAAGTAAAATCGCCACTGTGCATTAAAAAGTAAGGGTTGCTAAGGGGTATGGCATCAAACACTTTCATGTTGGCAGTTTCCTGGCAGCTACCTGTTACAAAAGTATAATCTCCTGCCTGCCCCTCGCGCGGAAAGGTGCGGAAGTTGCCCGTAATTGTATCCTGCTTACCATCAACCGTAATATGGTAGTAATAGCGTGTATCGGGCTGCAAGCCATTCAGTTTAATAAACGCCATATTATCATGGTGGCCGTTGGTAAAGGCATCAAATAATTTACTATTGGCAAAACTACTGTTGGCGCTTACCTTAAATTCAACATGCGCAGGTTGCAGGGTACGTATGTATATTTTACAGCCATTACCGGTTACAGCGCCTATTACCGGGCCTTGCGTAATGTATTGTGCGTGTATGGTTATTGCTAAAAATACAGCTGTAATTATTGCCGGTAGCCTTTTATGCCGCATGCCTAAAACGTGTATTTAAATTGTAAGGTGTAATTACGTGGCGCCTCGGGTTTGCCCGGCCTTAGTGCATACAATTTATTAGTAACGTTTTTAACTATAAACCCTATACGGATGTGCTTGTTAACATTAATACCTGCACGCATATCCATAAAAAAATCGCCGGGGCTATGGGCATCATGAAACCTGTCAAGTGCATATAAATCATGGAACAATACGTTAGATGCTGTACGGAATAATGGCGGGATAACCTCGGGGGTGCTAACAAAATTAAACGTAGCGCCCAAATAACATTTCCAGTAGGTTAACTCAATATCGGCACGTACTAAGTGGCGTATGTTATATAACAACTTAGTTGAATCGGGGTTGCCGTGCTCCACTCGTTTAAAACTGTATTTAAAAAGATCTTGTATATACTCGCCTACTTTATAAGTATGGTTGCCAGCAGTATCTATATCGTTCCTAGTTGGCCAGGTATAAGTATAACCGGCCAGTATTTGAACGCCTACGGGGCCTATTTTGCCCTTGCCTGTAATACTTAGCTCGTAGCCGGCAATGCGGGTGTTGGCCACATTATGCGCTTGCAAGCCAAGTAATTTGCCTGAGCCTGCGCTCGGAAACTCCAAACTATCGGGAAATAACTGGTTGCCTTTGCTATCGCGGTTAGGCCATAAACCAATTTGAAATTCAATAAAATCTTTGTACTCCTGCCAAAATACCGATGCATCAACATAGGCCGCCCATTTGCCTATTTTAAAGCCTTGTTTAATGCCAAACTCCATGCCCCACCCACTTTCGGGCCTAAGTGTATCGTTAGGTATAATAGGTATTGAGCCTGCAAAAGTTGCCGAAATATATTTTTCGCCCGAAGCTGGCACACGATAGCCTTGGCCCCATGAAGCGCGCAAGAAAGTGGCCTTGGCTGCCTGTACACTTACACCTGTACGGAAAACGGGTTTGTTGCTAATGATATCAGTATCAAGACCGGCAACCTCATAGCGTACCCCGCCTTGAACGGTAAGTATTTTATATTTAAATTCTAACTGGGTGTATATAGCTGTTGTAAAATTTCGGCGGAAACCCGGATATAAATTACTTGAAGAAAGGCCCACATTAAAAGGTACGCCCGCTGTAACGGTAAGCATGTTTTTCCATTTATACTGGTATTGTACATCGCCCATAATTTGGTGCGAAACCGAGTTAGCATCCTCGCCATTGCCTTTTCTAAAAATATTCATGTACCTGAATGCGCCGCTGATACGGTGGCCTTTAGCAGTTGTGTAAGTAACAAACGGATCAATGTTCGATCTGATATATTGATCATCGCTACCCGAGCCTATGCGGTAAATGCTGGAATCTAAATCTTTAGATATAAAAAAGCGCTCGCTTTTTTCGGTCATAATATTGGCGCCTATACCATAATTTAAACCCGTAATTTTGGGGTCCAACCGGCGAAGCTTAAAACCAACACGCCCCCTTAGTTCATCGCTAAACTCTAAAGCCCCTTTTATATAAGTAACATTGCCGTATACAATTAACTGTATGTCTTTTATACGTTGCTGGTAGTTAATATTATCGTTAGTAAATGCCCTTAGCTGCTTGCCCCTTTTCCACCAGGTTTGGTAATCTAATTTTGGCCTGTCGGAAACGCCTACATTAATATCAATTTCTGTTTTAGGTTCGGTTTGGCTGGGCCATTCGGTAATAATATTTACACCGCCGTTTAATGCTGCCGAACCAAACAACGCCGAAGCAGGGCCCTTTACAACCTCTATCTGCTTAACGTTTTCAAGCGGTACCGATTTAAACTGGGCTTCGCCCAAGTCGGCGCTGGTAAAGTTTAAGCCATCAACCAATACCGCCGTTCGCGAACCTACACCATACGAAAACGCACTACCGCTGCGTATGCTTATTTGCCCATCCTGCACTAATACACCGGGTACCTTATTTACGGCTTCGCCAAGGTCGTTGGCATTAGTGTGTTGTAATTGTGTTTTGCCTACTACCTCAACGGTAACGGTTTCATAGGCCGCATTTTTTTTGTACTGGCTTACCGTTACCACATCGTTTACCTGTATGGCCGATGAGGTAAGTTCAACATCAATCACCTTTTTTTCGCCCGCGGTTAGCACTACTTTTTGTTTCTCGGCTTTATAACCGGTATAGTTTATTACTAAATCATATTCGCCTGCAGGTAAGGATATTTTGTACTTGCCCGAGGCATCGCTTAATACAGCTTTGCCTTTTTCGTACTTAACGTTTGCATTAGCTAATATTTCTTTTGTTTCGGCATCGCGTACAGTACCGGTTATTTCGGCGTTTTGAGCAATAGCGCTACCGGTAAGCAATAGCGTAATAAAAACAACAAGTAAAGTTTTGTTCATAGTCAGTGGATTGGTGCGTGGTTTATTGTAATAGTTGGGTTGCTAACTTTTTGTATTTGGTTAGGTTAGGCAATGGTATATTTTCAAGTTTCGCCTGTTCATCCCAGCGCCGCATTTGTATAATTAAAGGGTGTAAGGGGTCGGCCTCAAAAGCTATGGCTTCCTGTTCGCTCATTTTACCGCCTTGGTATTCCAATGTTTTTTTGCTGGCATCGGATAATGCATTATAATAATCGGCGTCTTTAAAAGTTAAGTAGCGCTTAGCTTGTACATGGCTTTCAACCAAACATGCCACCTTTTCCGAAAAACCTTTTTGCCTTAAATAATCGGCGCCTATTTTTTCGTGGTCTTTTACTCCGTAGCCCCCCATATTTTTTCCTTCTACCATCGGTTCAACCAAATGCCCAATGTCGTGAAAAAAGGCAGCCATAATAACTTCATCATCAAAGCCGCCTGTTTCAGCTAATTGTGCCGACTGGCACATGTGCTCGATTTGCGAAATGTTTTCGCCAATGTAATTTTCGCTACCGTGCTGTTTATACAGCCCAAAAATTTCCTCTACAACTTTTTCAATGTTGTTCATGTTCCTTTCCAGTATAGTTTTTTAATCAGGGCAAATCTGCCTCTTCAACATTCAGCCAATCTTCGGTAAACTTTAAGTCTTTATACCAAACCAGTTTCCACTGGGCGTCATTATACTCAAGCGCAGTCATGTTTTCAACCCAATCGCCGCTGTTAAGATATGTAACTTTACCACTTTCGGTTTCTATCTGTTTAATAGTTGGTATATGGATGTGGCCATTTATTACAAAATCGTAACCGTTTTCAATGGCAATTTCGGCGGCTGTTAGTTCATAGTTCCCCATTTTTTTAACGCCCCGCTTTACGCTTTCTTTTACCATTTTTGATAGCGATATTTTATCGCGGCCAAATAGGTTTAATATAAAATTTACCAGTTTATTAATAAGGATTAATAACTCGTAGCCCGTAGTGCCCAATTTGGCCAGCCACTTGCTGCCGCGCATGGTAACGTCAAAAATATCGCCATGAAAAAACCAGTGCTTTTTGCCATCCATTTCAAGCACCAGTTTATCTTCCAGTTCCAGGTTGCCCAAGTTCAAGCCTGAGTAGCGGCGCAACATTTCATCGTGGTTGCCAGTTAGGTAATACACCTTAACGCCATCGCTAACCATGTTAAATATTTGTTGTATTACCCGGGTGTGAGATTTAGGAAAGTAATACGACCTGAATTGCCATATATCAATTAAATCGCCATTAATAACTAATATTTCAGGGTTAATGTTTTTAAGGTAGCGGTTCACCTCCTTTGCCTTGCAGCCAATAAAGCCCAAGTGCACATCGCTAATTACCGCAACTTTTAGTTTCCTCCTTAAATCAATCATTATTTGCCAAACATCAGCATTAAATGTTAATAAAACGTTACTCCTTTATAGTGCCCAGGTTAGTTTGCCCTGTAGCTGATACAGGATTAATGCGCGCTACTTTAGCGCCATCGGGTAATTGTACATGGTAATCGGCCCAACCCGTGGTGCCTGCCCGGGCATCGGGTTTGTAATAATCGGTTGATACTATTTGTGCGCCGCCTTCGAAAGCTGCATTCATATTGGTATAGTCTCCGGTGCGGGCTTGTGTAGTACCTTCGTCAGCTCGGGTGCGTACTATAAAGCCTTGCGCTACGCGCTGTTCAATTTCTGCCCTATCGCTAACGGGGCTGTTTAAAATTACAAAAGCAGCCTCGGCGCTATTGGGGTTGCTGTACACAAACATAGCCCTACCCTGTAACGATGGGTGGCCCTGTTTGTATTCGTTTTCGGCGGCACCTTGCATTATAAAAATAACCTTGCCCCTGGCTTGCGCCAGTTGCGGCCAATTGCCTGCCAGCACGGCCTCTTTTAAGGTATTATAATTGCCACGTATTTGGTCGGGGGTAATTACCCCGTTTAAATCTTCGCCAAAAACCGCTTTAATTTCCACATCCATATTATCGGCCGCAGTAACATCGTAAGGTATTGAATGGGTAAGTTGTGTAAACGTGGGCAGTGCATCGGCCACCGTTTCTTCGTTGGTTTCAACGTTAATAAAAAGTGGCAGGTGGTTAGGGTGTGCAAGGCTCCAGCTACGTATGCTGTTAAGTGCTGATTTAAAAGTGTAGTTAGTGGTATTAAAATCGAAATCGGGAATGTGCAATACCTTAAAACCGGGTTGATTTAATTCGGCAATGTTTGAGGCTGTAGGCTTGCTTAAAAATGAGTAGGCTTCGCGATTGGCATATTGGCCACCTTGCGGGTCATTAAATATATCAATCTCTAAACCGCGCATGTTGTAATCCTGTAATTGCTCTTCAAGTGATACATTGGTATAATCTAACTCGTTAGGGTTGTACGAAGCCGGTAAAGCCCCCAGCGAATTAAGGTTTAACATAAACGAGAAAATTGCCGTATCGGTTTTAATATGGTAGCTATTATGACTTGCCACTACCTGCACCTGGTTTATTTTAAGACTATCGGTAGGCCCATTATCGTAAGTAACACTTAGCTTTTGGTCTTTTTCATTATCCTTACTACACGAGTAAATACTAACTATACCGCCTATAAGCAGCACTAACAATACATGCCTCATTAACTTTATTTTTACATGAATTTAATGAAAGCTTAACGAGAAGCAAGGCTTTGACTGTCTAATTTCGGATTTTAACGCTTTGCAGTGGCGGGTTTGGGCTTTTTACCGCCACCCATTAAACGTAACTCTTGGCCTATGCCAACAAACGAACGGTAATTGAGGGGGAACTCTAAAAGTACATGCAGCATACTTAAAAAGTAAAGGGCTACTAAACCCACAAAATAATCAACCATGTATAATGCTACCGAAGCTACCCATAAAACTATAACAAAAGCAAGTTGTTTTTTAGGTACTTGGTGCCATTTTATAACTTGTGTTTTCGAAAACCAGTTGAGATAATGGTAGGTATATGCAAATGCTATAAAACGCATTACACCAAAGCCGATATTTGACTCAAAAACCGACTCCGTTTCTTTATTAAAAAGCAGCATTAAATAGCGGTTTACATTTACAAAACCGCTATCGGTTAAAGCTTTTTGTGCATAGTTGGTAATGCTGTAAAAACTAAAGTGCGGGTACACCATAAAAAAGCTGGCTGCACAGGCAATAAATACCGCTACCGACGCAATGCCTGTTGCGCTTTTATTTTTTAAAGCACCTTGTAATATAAATAAACCCGTAAATACAAATACGTGGATTAATGTGGGTAGAAAAACAGCAAAAACAAGAAAAAATGATTGGGTGCTTTTAATTATTATACCTATAAAAATTGCTGCCGCTATAAATAGCATTTTAGGCATAAAATCGTTAAAAGCAATAAAGGCTAAAGCACTGGCAAACGAAAGATAAATAAGAAAGTTATTTGCATTAGGAAACTCATCAATAAGCGGGCCCATTAAATCGCATATAAAGGCAAGTGGCGCCCTTAATACCGGAAAGTTGGTGCCCGCTTGCGAATTTGCAAAAGCGCATGAACTGAACATTATTAATAAAGCACTCATTAAAACTAACCACAGGTAGTCTTTTTTACCATTGGCAAAGTAATTGCGCTTATGCAGCCAGCTTATTTCGGTTAAGTAGTGTAAGGGACCCAATACGGCATACGAAAACAGGAACAACTCGAAGGGCAATACAAAAGCCAAAATGCACGAAAGCAGCATTAGCCCAATATTCACTAAATCAATATTCTTTGTATTCATTCTCTTCGCCCTTTTTTGCAGTACCCTTTTATTAACCTAATCCCGGAAAGCCGTTTGGCATCATACCCTTTGTGGCGCTCATCATTTCTGCCTGCATTATATTATCCGATTTTTCAAGCACCTGATTGGTAGCTTCAGCTAATTTGGATTCCAATGCAAGCGAATCGTCGCTACGTTTTATAGTAACTTTTACAATTTTGCGATTGCCGTTGGCTGTAATTTTTACATAATCGTTTTCAGCATCTACTTCTATAGCATTAAGGCGGGTTTTAGCTTCTTCCATTTTTTGCTTCACCTCCATTAACTGTTTCATTTGATCGATAAATCCCATAATACGATTGCTGTGTTTTTAATGAATTAAAATTGGTTGCCTGTAAACATGACAAAAGTAGCGGATAACTTACAATTGTTGGTACTACAAATAAATAGCTGTAGGGTAAGTTTAGAAAATTATAAAATAACAGCAATGCCCCCTTTAAGCCTATTAGTATCCATAGGCCTTTATTATTACTAATTACGGCTTTGTATTTATAATACAACAAAACCCATATAGCTGACCATAATCCCGCTAATAGCAACATGCCCGGGCGCAAATATTGCAGTATAGCAGGCTTATATCCTATAAAAAAGGCCAATCCTAAATTACTTTTGTTTTCGGGAGCGGTGAGGATGTTTGGCCAAAAGTACTTTTCCCCGTTAATATACCCCGGTGGCGGGTGAAGAAAATACTCGGGCCTTTTGCTTAAAAAGGGTATTACAAAAACTACCAAAATTATTAGTGCATAACCAAGCGAAATACGCCAAAAGTCTTTATAATTTTTATCGATTAACAACCACAAAAAAAAGAAGGGAATAAACGGAATGAGCGCATACCTGCTTAGTGTACACATGGCTAAAGCAAATGCTATAAGCCAGTTATTTTTATGCATAAAGCCAAACATCAAAAGCAAATAAAAAAATGCAGGCACAGCTTCTTCTGTAATAGCAAAAAAATCTCTATCAACGACGGTGTAATACATGGTAAGTGCATAAAACATTACCGAGAAAGATACTACTCCAATTAAGTAGTTTCGCTTAAAAAGCTGAAAGATAAATACCAAAATAATTACATTCCCCAGCAGGTTTAAAACGATGTTTGTCCAACGCATATCGGCACCCAGCCATATCGCGGGTACATATGGTAACCACATGCCCGGTAAGTATGGCATTTGTTCGCCCCCCCATATTTCCTTAACGGGGGCATATACATCTTCGCCCATTAAAAAGCGCTCACAGCCCGTTTTTATAAGCGGAAGCATATCAGCCTCATGGTACGTTATAGGCCTCGCTACAAAATAATTGCTACCAAACATATAATACACCGTGGTCGTAGAAACTATAATGCCCAATAATGGAATTAATTTAAGAGCCCGATTTTTGTTTAGAGGAAGGATAGAGGCTGGCATGGTATTAAATGCTAAAAACGAAGCAATAATGCAAATGCAAATGCCACAAATAAAATATAACAAAGAATTGTTTGAACCTATAAAAGGAAACTTTTTAAAATAAGTAAAGCATAGTGTTTCCAATACACATACCAAACTCAATAATATTATACTAAAGCGGCCACTAATGTTAATTAATTTCATCGGGCCGAGTTAGCTTTTCATATTTTCAAACTGCAACGGGTATCCAAAATCGCCTTTGCGCAGGGTTGCCATTACACCTTGCAGGTCGTCAATTTTTTTACCGTTTACACGTATTATTTGGTCCATTTTTTGTGCCTGTACTTTTATACCCGAATCTTTTATGGCTTTTATTATCTTTCTTATTGGCTCGTCTTCTAAACCATTTCTTAGTTTAATATCCTTTTTCATCATAGGGCCCGATGCGTAAGCCTCTTTACTTACATCATAACTGCGCGGGTCAATACCCTGTTTGCTACCCCTTGCTATTATAATATCAACTATGGCATCTACACGCATTTCATTTTCGGTAGTTATATTTATGGTTAGTTCCTTTTTATTAAAATCAATGTCGGTATTCGAACCATGAAAATCGTAGCGGTTTATAATTTCTTTACGCGCTACATTAATAGCATTTTCTACCACTTGTGGGTCAACCTTGCTGGCAATATCGAAACTTGGCATAAATGTATTTGGTTTTTATACGGTGCTTGCTGCAAAGTAAAACAATTTCCTTTTGCGCATTACAGCCATTACGGAGTTAATAGAGCATAAAAACTATTTGCTTTTATCAACACAATACAAAATAATATTTGCCCTAAAAATAGCTGATAATTGATTCATTCATATCATTTTATATCGTTTTCATAGTTAAAATGGGCTGAAACCCGCACTTATCAACACTTTCAGCGCATTAAGCCATTTGATGTAGCAGCTTGCAATTCTATATTCGCCCTCGCTAATTAATTCCATCAACAAAAAAATTATTCGTCATGAACAAAGGAGAACTCATCGACAAAATTGCTAAGGATGCAAAGCTTACTAAAGTACAGGCAGCTGACGCATTAGATTCGTTTATAAGTGGTGTAACCTCAACCCTTGGTAAAAGCGGTAAAGTTACATTGGTAGGTTTTGGTACTTTTTCGGTATCGAAACGTGCTGCCCGTAAAGGCCGTAACCCACGTACCGGTAAGGAAATTAACATTAAGGCTAAAAAGGTAGCCAAGTTTAAAGCCGGCGCCGAACTTGCAAAGAAAGTGAACAAATAGTAGTTACTTACCTGGTGTAAGCAAAAAAACCATGTAACCCCAAGGGCTGCATGGTTTTTTTGTTGAAGAAAGGTGTAAATATGTGTTTTGGCGCCACGCAGCACTAAATTGTCAATTCATTTATTACATTCGCGCAACAATAAAATAATAAAACTATTATGGGAAGAGGAGATAAAAGAAGCCGTAAAGGAAAAATCTTCGCAGGTTCATTCGGCAATTCACGTCCACAAAGAACTAAATCGGCCGATGTTGCACCTACGGCTGTTAAAAAGGAAAAAGTAGCTAAAGCTGAAAAGCCAGCCACTAAAAAAGCGCCTGCTAAAAAAGCAGCTGCCAAAAAGAAGACTGAAGAATAAGCTTTAGGTAAACGAATCCTGATACGAATTTATATAGCGCAATAAACCCTGTTTGTTGCGCTATAATTCTGTTTCCATTAACCTGTTGTAGGTTTTAATAAATATGGCGCCCAGGTTTTTATGCGGCGGTATATAATCCAAATATCTTTCGTAGGCTTTTGCATTGTCTTTTACCTCAAGGGCTAAGTTATCCCAAAGGGGTTGCCACTCTACATCTTTACCGGTACGTATATTATTAGCAATTAGTTTAAGCATGGGGTTGTTTACATGCATAGTGCCAATTTGTTTCGATGATATGATGCTTGCCTCGGGCGAGCGCTCAATAATGCTTGATATACTGTGGTACCCACCGCATGAACCCAATACGAATATCTGCGTATTATCTTTAATCTTCTCAATAGTTTTAAAAGCGTAATAACTATGGCCGCGGTGCACCATTACGCTTGGCTCGTAGTCGTTATCGCTAAATATCTTTTCAAGTAATTCCTGCCCGTCATATTCGTGCTTAGGTTTGTTGGCATATATATGCACAGGCTTACCGCTTTTAGATTGTATGATAATGTATGAGTTTGAATCAACAACAGTCCATGCGGTATCTTTAAACGTGCGCATAAATGCGGCAAACGAGGCATCGCCGTCTTCATCATCATAAAAATAAATTAACCAACGGTCAACCCCGTCGCGGTCGAATAATTTATTATTAGCTATACGGTCGAAACTGGGTAGCGAATATTGCGTTGAAACCGAATTGAACCAATCGCTGTTGTTTATACTTCTATCCACAAACAAATTCGATAACAGGCCGTAAATGGTCATTCCCCTTTGGTCGTTTTTAGTTTTTGCCTTTATATATTCCACCTTAATGGTACTACGCAATATTTTTAACACCAGCGTATCGGTAATGCTTCCAAAAGCATCGGCTACCTCAACGGCTTGCGAAAGGTCGTTATAGTCCTGCAGGTTGCTTGCAAACTTTATCATCAGCATTTGCTGGTGCAGGGCTGTCATGCTGCGCAAAAACGGCGTTAGCTTACCATAGCCCGCGCTCATTTTTACAAAGGTGCGGAAACGGTTATCGCCCACGCTACCCAAAAATTCGAACCCCGAAACAGGCCCCAGCTTCAACATTAACCGATTAAACAAACCGTTAAAGGTTGAAGTGAAAATTTCTTCCTCGCTATACACCATTAAAGTATATAATTCATCGGGCGTAAAATTTTCGATAGATGCAAAACGTACACCATCTTTATCGTTATGCAAATCGTTCAATACCCGTATAAACTTAAGCGCGTATATCTCTAACTCACTATCTACCGAATGCGCACCTAAAGGCAAGCGGTGCGAACGGATTGATAACATAGCGTGCAAATATTTTTCAGGGTTTTTGCCAATGGCATCGGCTTTTTCCATGGTAAGTTTGCCACTGGCTATATCATCAATAAGGGTAAACGCATTGGTACGGCGAGTATATTTATCTTTAATTTTCAGTATCAGTTTTACAACGGTGTCTTCGCTGGTTTTTAAAGCCTCGTAAATAGGGTCGTTGGGATTAAAATATCTTTTCACAGTTACGGGGGCTGCCTTGGCTGTGGCTTCTAACACACGCAAAGCATACTCCTGCTTGCGGTACATATCAAAATATTTAAAAACCAAATCGGGGCGGTAGTTGCCTGCTAATACCAAAAACTGTTCGGCTACCGGGTCGTTTTTATATAAGTTAAATGTATTAAAGGCCTGAGGGATGTTACTTGCCAGTACAGTAGTTAAGTTATTTTGCTGCATGGCATTCAGCTCGGTTTGTATAAACCTGAAAACATTGTTAAACCGTTTAACCGATTTGTAATTTCGTTCATTTACGGCATGCAACCTTAAGTATAGATTTTCGATGAAAAGTTTTTTGTGGGCATCGTCAAACTTTTTGCTGCGTTCAATTAAACTTTCAATCGAATCGATTAGAGTAATGTATGTTTTAGTAGCAAAGACTGTGCTTGCGGAATCATCTAAGGTTACTTTACCATCAAACGCGCCATCCAGTTCATCAATGCGCTGTTGCTCGGCATTTATGTAATATGGCGCCGTTTTAATACTTGTATTAGTTGAATCTTTAGTTGCGGCCCAAGTGATTTGTATTGATATAACAAACACCGATAGCAATACCACACGCCAACAACAAACGGCTAATGCCGTACTACTTTTAAATGCTATACCGGTTTTATCTTCCATATATCTATACACCCAGTATTTTATAATAAGCCCTGATAAAAGTCGATTCTAAATTTTTATTAGGCGGAATATAATCGCTGAAGTATTTGTTGTTCTGCAACTTCTCGCGCATCTTATCCCAAAATTCGTTCCAAACAATATCCTTACCCTGCCGTATATTTTCATTTAGGGCATATATCATAGCATCGTTAACGCTTTTTGTGCCTACCTGCTTGGTTGATATGATGTGCGCCTCGGGTGCGTTTTCAAGCGCTATCGATATTTTATAAAATCCGCCGCACGAGCCTACAAAAATTAATTTGGCGCTTTCGGGCACTTTTTCAAGCGTAGCTTCGGTATGAAAACTATGGCCCCTGTGTACTATTACCGATGGCGACAGGTTTCTTTCTTTAAAATAGCTATTAATGGCATTAATGCCGTTATCATCATACTCGGGTTTGTTGGCAAATATTTCAACATCCTTATCGCCTGTTGAGTATATGCGCACATAATTATACTTGTCTTCAATGCTCCATGCTGCCTGCGAGCGGTAGGTATTCATAAAGTTAATAAACGAGCTGCGCCCGTCATCATCGTTATAAAAGTACATTTGCTCGATACACATGCCCGATGTATTGAACATAGAAGATGAAAGCAATGAGCCTACCGGCGATACCTGGAATTGCTGAGATATATGATGATACCAGCCTTCGTCGGTTTGTATGTTAGATGATATAATACTTGAAAGTATACCGTAAATAGATATGCCGATTTTATCGTCCTTAACGGTTACTCTTTCATATTCAAATTTAATATTTTTTTGAAGCGATATTAGTAGTTGCTTATCGGTTAAGTTGGATAGCGCCTCGGCTACCAATACAATTGATGAAAGGTTATCTTTTTCTTTTTCTAAACCCGATATATAGGTGGCTAACAATTCCTGCTTAGCAGTTGCATTCAGTTTTGCTAAAAACTCTTCCAACACGCCATAGTTGGCGCATAACGAAATAAAATCGCGGAATTTTGCATTGTTAATGGCCTTTAAAAACATATCGCCGTTACCCCCCGGCAGCTTTAGCATAAAGCGATTAAACAATCCGTTGAAGGTAGATGTAAATACTTCATCGCGGCCATACAACATTAAAAAATATAATTGCTGCGCATTAAAATCTTCAACAGCATAAAACGGCTGCGCCGCACCCGAAGCTATTTTATCATTTATTTCGCGCACAAAACGTAAGCTGTAATCGCGTATTTCGTGGTCGATACTATACTGCCCTATATACTTAGGCCGCGAAATTATTTTAACCATTTCGTTAAAAAGGTTGTCGGGCTGCGAGCTAATGGTTATAGCATCTTTTACTGTCATTGTACCACTTACAATATCATCTAACAGCAACATGGGTTTACTGTGGTAACCTATTTGCTGGTTTATTTCAAATATCTTTTTTATAACAGGGTCGGCACTGTATTGCAAAATATAATTTACAGGGTGGTTAGGGTTGTATAAATACCGCTTTACCGATACAGGGGCATTAATGGCGCATTGTTCCAATATTTTTTTGCTGTAAAACTTGCGTTTGTACATCTCCACCTTTTTCAGCATTTCATCCGGTTCTTTCTGCGCAGCGTACATTAAAACCTCTTCGGCATAATCTTTATCTATAAAAGCAGGTATATTTTGTATGGTGTTAATAATATTTTTCTTCAGCATTATTACAGCACGCACCTTATCATCCAGCACTATTTTAATGGGCTCCACAATTTCGGCAGGCGGAGGGGGTGGCGTAGGTACAGCATCTGCTTTTGTCGCATCATCGGTTATTAAAGGCTTAGCGCCTGCTGGTGCCCTTATTACAGGTGTTTCGGTAGCTACTGCAGTAGGTTTACCGGCAGGTTCAGGTGTTTGTCTTTCAGGTTGTATAATTGTTTTTTCTTCAAGTATTTTATCGTTTACCACCGGTTTGGGTGGGCGGGCTTGTGCCACATCATTCATAACACGGTATTCGGGTTCTTTTTGGGCAATGGCGTTTTCTTTGCTAAACGACTTAAACGGCGGTATTAAATTCTCTTCGTCTTCAATGGTTGTTAGTTCCAGCAAATAATCTTTTCTTTCATCATCAACCAATGCCAGCACATTATCAAGCAACTGGTTTTTGTCGCAATAAACAATAAGTTCTTTCAGTTTATTTTTATCCAGTGTATTTATAAGTGTGCTGCTTAGCAAAACATTATCGCAACGCTTTTTTAATATATCCAAAAGGGTTTGAAAGGTGCGTGTAGTAGTTTGATTATACCCATAACTTAACAGCACAAACATTTCTTCGGGTGTACATTTCCGAAACACATCGAATTGGTAATTTGAATTCAGCGCCTCTTGATTTAGTTTGCGCATTACATCCACCGAGTAGTTATCTACAAACCTGTACATGGAATAATTAATGTTGCTATTTACCCTCATTCCGCGCTGTACAATCATCGAAAAAAGTTTATCGGGCATTATACCTGCCGAATCGGCCGCCTCAATAGTAGTACGGCTATTCACTATGTCATCAACCAATAAATATGCGTGCGATTTTATACCGTACCTGTTATAAATTTCATACGTTTTCTTAACATACTTATCTTGGCTGCTTCTTAATGCGTCGTTCACCACATTACCGGTTGAGTAATACCGCTTTGCTGACTCAGGCGCGCGCTTTAGAGCTTTTTCAAGCAGACGTTGGGTAAACCTGCGGTCGTCAAATTCCTCGGCGTACCTGAAAATATCATCCGGATAATCTTTCATGTAATCAGTCAAAAAATCTTCGGCAATAGTATCGTTAGGTATAAGGCGGGTAGCTTTTATTGAAAAAGCTGAATAGCGTTTTATATTCCTGCCCAGTTCATCTTTCAGGTCCCACTCAATCATTATGGGGTAGTAGCTTAGTACTGCTAAGTAAGTGCCGTTTTTAAGGTAGCTGTCGGAATAGTAGCGGTCAATATTTTGTAAAAAAAACTGCAAGCGTTGCAGGTAAATATTACGTCTTTCGCGGGGTACATCTAAATTAACAATGTATTGGGTTACGCTATCAACTAAATTTAAAAAATTGACATCAACGCTATGGTAGTCGTTTACTATACGTACTTTTTCAAAGCCAAGGCGCTGTACAATTCCCTTTTTTTCAATTTCAAAAATATCGCCCCCGCCCAATGAGTCGGCACGTAAAGTAGCGGCATAAGTACTACTGCCGGCAACTAACGCCACACACATAAGCCAAAATTTCACGAACCGCTTCATGCTACAATTCACTATCAAAAATGGGGGATTTAATCACGGTTTTAGTTCCACACTACATACCAATGTAAATATTATACGTAATGGCGGTAAAAAAGTGATTGAAAGGTGAAAGTATTTAACACACATTTTTCACCTGTCCTGTTTATTAATGACAGAGCGGGGCAAAACACACTGTTAATACTAACTATTTGCGTTTTTTTGCTGGCAAGCTACCTGTTAAAAACACCGAAAAGCGTACAATGTTGCGGCTAAAATACTGGGTTAAGGTAGCCCGCTGTTGCAACCAGTACATGTGGCCTACCTCGAACGACATAGGCCCCGGCGGATGATAGTTAAGGCCCATATAGCCCCGCCATTGGTCGAAAATGTTTTGGGCTACCTTATTAGGTACATTTACAAAAAACTCATCGCTCAACTTTAGTTTTACATCGTGCTTTTTAGCCTTGCTTTGGTATAATAGTATATCAACCCCCAGCCTGTACCTAAAACGGATAATTGTATTATAGCCATCTACTAAAGTTTGCCCAACTGCTTTATGCAATAGCCTTTCTTCAACCATTAACCTGTTGGTAAGGGTATACCTGCCCCATGTTTTTTTATGGCTGGCCTCTTGAAACGGGCGCAGTTCGGGCATGTATAATTTAGTGGGTACTTCGGGGTTTTGCGAGTTAAACAAAAAGTATGTAAGGCCCGCTGCAACCTCCCAGCTTTTATTAATCTCGTAATGCAAATGAGTGCCTAACACAAAAGCATTTTCGGCACTTGGGACTACAAATTGCCTATTTTCAATATCGCTATTCCATTTCCAGTGGTTTCCAATTTTAATACTTGGGTAAAAGCCATACCACATTTGGCGCTGCCTATCGAAAATTTTGTTGCCGATAACTGTTTCCTCAGCCGTAAGCGATTCGGGTACACCAAAACCCAAAACAACCATTGCTGTATACAATGCACGTTTTAACATAACCCCAAACATAAAATATTTACCCTACACATTAAACCAACAGGCATGCTTATATCAAGCTATTTGGTATAACACCACACGGAAATGCTATTTTTGCCATATTACACTTGTATAATGCATAACACAACTCTGTCGCCACTCCGAAACGTT
>Ga0164241_10000974_pt1 | contig 40572 bp, 40 predicted proteins | sample OricomyardsoilBY_FD_108780 | JGI IMG/M metagenome (GOLD analysis project Ga0164241, IMG submission 108780) | Backyard soil microbial communities from Emeryville, California, USA - Original compost - Back yard soil (BY) | ecosystem: Environmental > Terrestrial > Soil > Unclassified | place: USA... | reverse complement strand
CCGGAGCCGACCGGGTCCTTCACGGTGTCGGTGGCCGGATCGGACATCTTGGACCAGATGTGCTCGGGCACCATCGGGGTCTGGGTCAGGATGTCCATCTGGTTCACGAACTGCGAGGTCGTGAACTTGACGGTGACCTTGTTGCCGTCCGCGGTGGCCGACTCGATCGGGATGGCGTTGATGTTCAGCGCCGGGGTGTTCTTCAGCAACGTGAACGTGTAGGCGATGTCCCCGCCGGTCAGCTTCTGCCCGTCGGACCACTTCGCGTTGTCGCGAATGGTCAGGTCGAGCTGGTGGAAGTTGTCCGCCCACTCCCACTCGCTGGCGAGCCAGGGCTTGCCCTTGTCCGCGGGCTTCACCTGGTTGGTCATGACGAGCGGCTCGTAGAGCACCCAGCGGTACCCGAGGGAGTTGCTCGAACTGGACGGCAGGAACGGGTTGTGGTTCTCCGTCTGGGGGCCATTCGGCATGCCGACGTTGAGCACACCGCTCGGGTTGCTCGCGCCGCCGGTCTTGCCGTCGCCACACGCCGCGAGACCGGCGGTGAGCAGTAACGCCGCGGCGACGGCCACGGCCTTTCGCCTGAGTCGCATCGGACCGGACTCCTTTGTCGGGGAAAGGGATCGTGAGCGTGCACGCAGCCTGCTGGCTCGGAGTCAACCGCGTGACCGTAGTCACGTCAATAACACCCAGATAACGAAATTAGTCTAATTTTAAGTACCGAAATAAGTCTTCCGATGAACTAGGGTCGGCTCCGGATAGGCTGTGCGGAGGCCGGGGGTGGGGAGGACGAGTTCATGGAGGCGAGGCGCGCCACGGTCCGTGACCTGCGGCGGCGCAACCGGTCGACGCTGTTGTCGACGCTGTTCTTCGACGGACCGCTGAGCCGCCACGAGCTGGGCGGGCGCACGGGCCTGTCTGCGGCGACGGTCAGCAACGTGGTCGGCGAGATGGTCGACGAGGGCCTGGTGATCGAGGCCGGCCTCGTGGACTCCGACGGCGGCCGCCCGCGCGTGCTGCTGCGGGTGAACCCGGCGCACGGCACGGTCGTCGGCGTGGACGTCGGCGAGACCGGCGTGGCCATGGAGCTGTTCGACCTGTCGATGACCCGGCTCGCCGCGGTCGACCACGCCCTCGAGCCGCCGCATCCCGACCCCGCGCTCGTCGCCCCGCTGCTGGCGGAGGGGCTCGCGGAGCTGCTCGGCAGAGCCGGACTCGCCGAGAGCGACGTGCTCGGGATCGGCATCGGCGTGCCGGGCACGGTCGAACAGGGCGAGCGGGTCCGGGTGCACGCGCAGTCGATCGGCTGGGACGGCGTCCCGCTGGCCGATCTGGTGCGCGACGCCGGGGTGGCGGGGCCGCTGTACGTGGAGAACGGCGCGAAGACCCAGGGGCAGGCGGAGATGTGGTTCGGCGCGGGCCGCGGCGCCCGGCACGCCGTCATCGCGCTCATCGGTTCTGGCGTGGGCGCCACGGTGATCACCGACGGCGTCACCTACCAGGGTGCCACCAGCAGCGCGGGGGAGTGGGGGCACACGACGCTGGCCTACGGCGGCCGGCTGTGCCGTTGTGGCGCGCACGGCTGCCTGGAGGCGTACGTGGGTGCGGAGGGCATCCTCGACCGGTTCCGCAAGGCCCGCGGCGGGCGGGCCGTGCCGCGCCCGGACGAACGGTCCCAGTTGGACTTCCTGCTCGCCGCGGCCGACCGGTCGGCCATCGCGGCGGCGGTGCTCGATGACACGGTGGGCTACCTCGGCGCGGGCATCGCGAACCTGGTGAACCTGTTCAACCCGGAGCGGATCGTGCTGGGCGGGTGGGCCGGCCTCGCGCTGGGCACCCGCCTGCTGCCCGAGATCCGCAAGGCGACCGAGGCACACGCGCTGCGGCACTCCTACGAGCAGACCTCGATCGAGCTGTGCCAACTCGGCCCGGACGCGGTGGCGGTCGGCGCGGCCACGCTGCCGGTCGAGGCGCTGCTCGACCAGGGCGCCGACGCACGGCGACCCGCCCGCCCCGCCCTGACCTGACCGCGACGGCCTTTGACCGCGGTCGCCGACGGCGCGGCCTGCCCTGTTTGCCCGCGCGCCCTACCCTGATCTGAACTCGGCGGCGGTGACGCGGCCGCCGAAGGTGTGGTCTGCCCCGTTTGCGGTCTGCGCGCCTGGCTTGACCTGACCGTGCGGCGGCGCCCCCGACGATCGAGCCGATGTGGCGCGCCGGTGTGGTCTGCCTTGTCTTTGATCCGCCCTGTTGTGGCGTTCCCTGTCGCCGGCTCGCGCGCCCTGAGTCGACCGGGCGTCAGCGCTGCCGGCTGCCGAGCTGCCACTGGATGCGCCGCCATCGATGTGCCGCCATCGACACGCTGCTGTCGATCCGCCCCGACCCTGCTGCCGGCCGGCCGCCGATGCGCCGATCTGCCGCTGACCTGCGCTGACCTGTCGCCAACGGCGTGGCCTCGTTGTCTGCGGCCTGCCTTGTCTGCGGCTTGCGTGCCCCGCCGCAGTTGACTGTGCGTCGGCGATTCCGACCGCGGCCTTGTCGCCATCGGCGTGGCTCGCCCTGCGCGCGGCTCGCCCTGACCTGATCTGCCGCCGATGGCATGGCCTGCCTGTCCGCGGCTTGCCGTGTCCGCGACCCACCCCGAGCTGACCGTGCGTTGGGCGGCCCCGGTCGCCGACCTGCCGCTGTCGACCGAGATCAACATCTACGGAGAGCGCTCTCCCGTACGATGGCGCGCATGAGCGATGCTTCGCCGACGCTGGAGGACGTGGCCCGGGTGGCCGGTGTGTCCCGGGCGACGGTCTCCCGGGTGGTCAACGGCATCCGCAACGTGGACACCGAGATCCAGCAGGCCGTGCGGCGGGCCATCGAGCAGACCGGGTACGCGCCCAACCGCGCGGCGCGCTCGCTCGTGACCCGGCGGACCGGGGCGGTCGCGCTCGTCGTGTCCGGCACGGGGGAGCCGGACGGACCGGTCGGCCCGCGGGTGTTCGGCGACCCGTTCTTCGGCCGGGTGGTCGGCGGCGTCGTCGACTTCCTGCGCGGGCACCGCATGCATCCGCTGCTGATGCTGGCCGACTCCGACCAGGCCCGCGCCGACGTCGTGGCCCACCTGCGGCAGGGCGGCGCGGACGGCGCGCTGCTGGTCACCACGCACGCCGCCGACCCGCTGCCCGTCATGTTCGTCGAGGCCTCGCTGCCCGTCGTGCTGTTCGCCCGGCCCACGCCCGCGCTGCCGATCAGCTACGTCGACGTCGCTCACCGGGCCGGTGCGGAGCTCGCGGCCGAGCATCTCGCGACCCGCCGCCGGGCGGTGACGATCTCCGGCCCTCCCGGGCTGCTCGCGAGCCGGGACCGGCTGGCCGGCTTCCGCGACGCCATGGCCCGGCACGGCCAGACCGACGTGCCGGACGAACCCGGCAACTTCACCCATGCCAGCGGCGAGGCGGCGATGACCCGCCTGCTCGAGACGGTCCCGGACCTCGACGCCGTGTTCGCCGCGAACGACCTGATGGCGGCCGGCGCGCTGGGTGTCCTGGCGCAGGCAGGCCGTCGCGTGCCGGACGACGTGGCCCTGGTCGGCTTCGACGACAGCCCGCCCGCGCGGTCCTGCCGCCCCCGGCTGACGACCGTGCGCCAGCCGGTGGAGGACATGGGTGCGGAGATGGCCCGGTTGCTGCTGGCCCACATCGAGAATCCCGCTACGCCGCCCCGCTCGGTCGTCTTCGACCCCACACTGGTGATCAGGGAGTCCACCTGACGGAAGGGCAATCGTGGGAGAGCAGAAGGACCGCATGCTGGCCGGGGAGCTGTACCGGGCCGACGATCCGGACCTCGCCGCGGACTACGCGCGCTGCGAGCAGGCCCTGGTGCGCTTCAACGGCACCACCGACCGCGCGGTGCACGCCGCGATCCTCGCCGAGCTGCTCGCCAAGGTCGGCGAGGACGTCACCGTACGGCCGACGTTCCGCCTCGAGTACGGCTACCAGACCCGCATCGGACCGCACACGTTCGTCAACTTCGGCGCGGTGTTCCTCGACGTCGGCCGGATCACCGTCGGCGCGGACGTCCAAATGGGACCGAACGTCCAGCTGCTCACCGCGACCCACCCGATCGAGCCCGGCCCGCGGCGCGACCGGTGGGAGTCCTCCGAGCCGATCACCATCGAGGACAACGTGTGGCTCGGCGGCGGCGTGATCGTCTGCCCGGGCGTGACGATCGGCGAGAACACCGTCGTGGGCGCGGGCGCGGTGGTGCCCCGCGACCTGCCGCGCAACGTCGTCGCGGTCGGCAACCCGGCCCGGGTCGTCAAGGACATCTGAGGGCGGGGGCGCCGCGGTCAGGACCGCGGCGCCCCCGGTCTCACTTACGGGTAGTTCGCGACGTAGCTCACCTGGTGCGGCAGGTTCGCCGTCTCTCCCGTGTCGTTGATGACGCGGTTGATCGTCCCGACGCCACCCAGTGAGACCGTGACCAGGCCGTGGAAACGCACCCCGGACCGGTTGGGCACCTCGAACCCGCGGCTGGCCACGACGGAGTTGTTAGTGTTGAAGAAGCAGTACACGCCGACGCCCCAGGCCTCGTGCGTGGTGACCGAGTCGGCGACCTTGTAGGACGCCCAGCCCTGCGCACCGCCGCCGGAGCTGCCCCACGCCGCGTTGCTCGGCGGGTCGTAGGGCATCTCGTTCTGGTAGAAGTACGTCCGGCCTCCGTTGCCGTTCCAGATCACGTTGTACTGCTGGTAGTGCTCGACGAACAGGCCGTACATCGTCACGTTCGCGCCGTTGACGACCAGGCCGTTCTGCGCGGTGTTCGTGGTCCAGCCGACACCGGTGCCGTGATCGCCGCGCCACAGCCACATGTGGTCGCCGATCACGTCACTGCTGTTGATCTGCAAGGAGACCGTGGCCTTGCCGACGTGCGCGCCGCCGACCCGGAAGAACACGTCGTGCAGCGACGACGGGTTCGCCGAGTGGCTCGCCGACGAGCCAGACGGGCCCATCTGCACCAGCACGGGCGAGTTCTGCGCGCCGGCGTCGACGAGTAGACCAGCCAGCTTCACGCCGTCCACATCGGACACCTGGATGGCCGCCTGGCCGGTGTCCGGGGTGAGCGTGGCGAGCCCGAGACCGAGCACGATGGTGTTCGGGTTGGTCACCCGCAGCGCCTGGTCGAGGTGGTGCACGCCCGGCGTGAACAGCAGGTGCTTGCCCGCCGCGAGTGCGGTGTTGATCGTCGCGGCCGGGGTGCCGGTCTGCACGACGTAGAAGTCCGCCAGCGACACGGATGTTCCCTGCGCCGCACCGGATCCCCACGACGTGCCGCTCGTGTTCTGCCGCAGCGCGGGCACGAACACCCGGTACTCGCCGGCCGGGGTGATGTAGAGGAACGGCTTCTCGCGGACCTTCGGCGTCTGCGCCACGACCGTGTGCGAGGGGTTCGGGAAGTGCTGGGCAGGCGCTCCGGCGGTGCCGGTGAACACCATGTTCCACACCGACCCCGACCAGCCGCCGCGCAAATCGCTGTTGCGGGTGAAGAACTGTTGCTGCGAGCCGGACTCCACGACGCCGTCGATGCGCGAGTCGGCGATCAGACCGCCCGACGCCCAGCCGTCGCCGCCGTTCCACAGCTGCACCTGACCGCGCAGGTGCATGCGCCGGTAGGGCGCCGCCTGCGAGACGGCCCAGCGCTCGATCTGTCCACTCGGGAGGGTCACGGACAGGTTCTCCGCGGAGCGCCAGAAGTTCTGCGTGGCGTTGCCGAGGTTGTTCGGGTTGTCGCCCTGCTGCAGCCAGTCCGCCTCGACGCGCACGTGGCCGTTGAGGTTCACGTCGTCCGGCGACAGGCCCAGGCCCGCGACCTGGGTGTAGAAGCGCAGGTTCACGTCGGCGTTGTAGGTGCCGGGCTTGAACAGCACGGCGTAGCGCTCGGTGCCGAACTGGTTGGTCTTCATCTGCGTGGCGATCGAGTTGAGCCGGCTCTGGATGGTGCCGGCCGGCGTCGACGGGTCGTAGACGAAGGTGTTCGGCCCGAGGTTCGGGTTGAACGGGTCGGTGCCGGGCACGCTCGTCCCGCCGGTTCCGAACACCTGCAGCTCCCAGAGCGAGTAGCCGTACTGCGTGGCGCGGGCGGTGCCGTTCATGCGGACGTAGCGGCCGGACCCGGTGACGTCGATCGCCTGGTTGCCGCCGGTGCTGGTAGTGGTCGAGTAGACGGTGTTCCAGGTGGACCCGTTGTCCGACAGTTGCAGCTGGAACGCGTGGCCGTACGCGGCCTCCCAATTGAGCCCGATCCGGCAGATCGCCTGCGAGCTGCCGAGGTCCACCTGGATCCATTGTGGATCGGCGAAGGCGCTCGACCAGCGGGTGCCGGTGTTGCCGTCGACGGCGGCGCTCGCCGGCGTGCCGCCGTTCTCCGTGGAGGAGGCCGTGGCGGTCCTGCCCTGGGCGAGGTTGGTGGTGGCACACGCGGCGGCGGCCGCCTGCGTGGCGGCCCCGGTGACGACGACGGTCGCGAGCGCGGTCGCACCGACCGCGAGCAGGGCTGCCAGCCTGCCGCGCGTGCGTTTGCGGGGAAGAAGTCTCATGGCGGTCCTAACCGGCTGCAGGGAGTGGATCGATCCAGTCCGGAGGAAACCGGTTCCGGAACCGGTTTCGGAGACATGTGATGCATTTAACAACCGAGCTACACGGCCGTCAATAAGCCAGTGGAGCGAACGAGGTCAGGCGGGGGCGGACTCGCGGATCACCAGCGAGGTGGGCACCACGTGCGGGTCGGCGGGGAGGTCGGTGCCGTTGAGGTTGTCCAGCAGCATCATGGCCGCGGCCTCGCCCATCTCGCGGGACGGCTGGCGGACCGTGGTCAGCGCGGGGCGGGTGTGCGCGGCGATGGAGATGTCGTCGAAGCCGATCACCGCCACGTCGTCCGGGACCGTCCGGCCCGCGGCGCTCAGGCCGTCCAGCACGCCGACGGCCATCAGGTCGTTGTGCGCGAACACCGCGTCGAACGCCGGGCCCGCCAGCAGCTCCTCGATCGCCGCCTGACCGCCGCCGCGGGTGAAGTCGCCCTCCACCACCAGCCGCGGGTTCAGGTCGACACCCTCGCCGCTCAGCCGGTCGCGCAGGCCCGCCGTGCGGTCGCGGGTGCAGCCGAACTCGCCGGGGCCGGTGACCATCGCGATGCGCCGCCTGCCCGTGCCGAGCAGGTGCGCGGCGGCGTCGGCCGCGCCGTCGTGGTTGCTGGTGGCCACCGACGGGAAGCCGGGGTGGTGACCACGGTCGTCGATCATCACCACCGGCAGGCCGGACTCGTGCAGCGACGTGATGTAGGACAGCGTGTCCGGCGGCTCCACCAGCAGCAGCCCGTCGAACGCGTTGGCCGACACGTGCCGGGCGAACTGCGTGAGCGAGTCGTCGCCGCGGTTCATCGTGTTGAGCAGCAGCCCGTACCCGCGCGCCTCGAGCACGTCGGCCACACCCTGCAGCACGTCGCCCATCCATGGCCAGGTCAGGCCCGGCACCAGCATCCCGACGGTCTGGGTGCGCCCCCGCGCCAGGCCGACCGCGCCCGCGCTGGGCGTGTAGCCGGTGGCGGCGATGACCTCGCGCACCCGGATCGCGGTGCTCGCGTCCACGTCGCCCTTGTTGTTGAGCACGCGGGACACGGTGGTCTTGCTGACCCTGGCCCGCCGGGCGACTTCGGCGATGGTGACGCGCACTGCGTCAGAATACGGGCATGAGCACCGCCTTCCAGCGGGCGCGGCGGCCCGAGCAGATCGCGGCCCGGCGCGCGGCGATCCTGGCCGCGGCCGCCCAGATGCTGCGCGAACGCCAGGTCGCGGACATCTCGCTGCGTGAGCTGGCCGATCGGGTCGGGCTGGCGAAGTCCAATGTGCTGCGTTACTTCGACAGCCGCGAGGCGATCTTCCTCGAGGTGCTCGACCGGACCTGGAACGCGTGGCTCGACGGGCTCGCGCTCGACCCCGGCCGCTCGCGGGCCCGCTTCGCGCGCGAGACCAGGGTGGCCACCGCGCTCGCCGACTCGCTCGTCGCCGAGCCGCTGCTCTGCGACCTGTTCAGCGCGATGGCCGCGGTGCTGGAGCGCAACATCTCCCTCGACGTGGCGCGCGATTTCAAGAGCCGCTTCTCCGCCAACACCGGCCGGCTCGCCAACCTGGTCCGCACAGCCGTGCCGGTGCTCGACGACGCGGGCGCCACGCACTTCGCGGGCGCGGTCGTCGTGCTCGTCGCCGGCCTCGCCCCCTACGCCACGCCGACCGACACCGTGGCCACCGCCGCCGCGGAGCTGGGCTACCCGTGCGGTGCGGACCTGTTCGCGCAGGGGCTGACCGAGGGTCTGGTCAACCAGCTGGTCGGGCTGGCCGCCCGAGCCGGGTGAAAGACAAGCCCGCCCGGACCCGCTTCCCCGATGATGACATCTCACCGTGGGCTCTCACCCGATGCTGACATCTCATCGCGGGTCCGGGCGGGGTCTCAGGTGAGGCCGGTGCCCAGCTCCACCGCGACCCGGTGGGTCAGCGGGGCCAGGCGCCCGTCCTCCAGTAAGCCGTGGTCGGCGAGCCGGCGGACGACCGCGGGCGACAGGTCCGCCGGCGTGACGCCCTCGGTGCCGAGGTACTGGAACGCCGCCGCGGCCATCTGGTCCACAGTGGACATCTCGCGGTAGCGGGCCAGCAGCCGGGCACGCGGGTCCAGGTCGTCGACCGCCAGCTCGTCGAGCACCGATCCCGCCGTCAGGCGGGCGGTCAGCTCGGCCAGCCCGAGGCGCGGGTCGGCGATCAGCACCGCCGCGGCCGCGCGAACAGCCAGCGCCAGGTGGTCGCAGCGGTCCACCAGCGCCGTCGCCGCGTGCTCGGGAGTGATCCGCGAGCGGCCGACGAGCCTGCCGAGCATCGCCACCGCCGCCGCGGTCGACAGCCGCCCCACGCTCACCCGGCAGGTCGCGTCGACCGCGGCGAGCGGGGTGTCGGCGGTGATCAGGAAACCGCAGCCGGGTTCGGCGACGAGCAGCGGGCGCAGCTGCGCGGCGGAGGTGCAGTGGTCGACGACCACCAGCTCACGGCGGCCCGCCAGCGTCGAGCGCCAGTGCGAGCCGTCGAGCGCGGTGTGGTTGAGATCGACGTAGCGCTGGCCGTCCGGGTAGCACCAGGCGGCCTGGTGCGCGGCCCGCAGCGCCACCGCCGACTTGCCCGCGCCGGGCGGGCCGTGCACGACGACCACCCTGGCGCCCTCGTCGTCCGGGCTGCACAGCGCGGCGATGACCGTGCGGACCTGTTCCGCGCGGTTCACCAGCGTCACCTGCCGCGGCAGCTCGCAGCGGCCGCCGCCGACCGCGGTGGCGGACGACGGGCGTTCCAGCAGCGCCGGGTCGCGGTTGAGCATCGCCTGGTGCAGCTGCTGCAGCCGCGGTCCCGGCTCGAGCCCGAGCTCCTCCACCAGCCGGGTCCGTGCCTCGGTGAACGCCTCGAGCGCGGCGGCCACCTCGCCGCAGCGGTAGAGCGCGAGCATCAGCGCCGCCCAGCCGCGCTCGCGCAGCGGATGCTCGGTCACGAGCCTGCGTGCCGGCCTGACCAGCTCGGTGGTCGCGCCGACCGCCAGCTCCGCCTCCAGCAGGTCCTCCTCGACCAGCAGTCGCTGCTCGGTGAGCGCGTCCAGCTGCCCGGCCAGCGCGCGGCGCGGCGGCAGGCCCTCGGCGGGGTGGCCGCGCCACAGCGCGAGCGCCTGGCGCAGATGGGTGCGCGCGCTCGCCGGCTCCCCATCGGCGAGCGCGCGCCTGCCGATCTCCGCGAGCCTGGTGAACACCTGGATGTCCAGCTCGTCGGGATCGGTGCTGAGCAGGTAACCGCCGCCGCGGGACAGCAGGCGGTTACGGGAGCCCCGGTCGAGCACGCGGCGCAGCGTCGTGGCGTAGGTGCGCACGTTGGACCGCGCCGAAGGGGGTGCGCCGCGCTCCCAGAGCACGCGGCCGAGCGCCTCGAACGACACGACGGTGTTGGGCGCGAGCGCCAGAGCGGTGAGCATCAACCGCACCTTCGTCGACGACAGGTCGACGACCTCCCCCTCGTGGTACAGCTCTACCGGGCCGAGGAGGCGATAGCGGATCCCCTCGAACGTCTCCATGTGCCAAGACTGGTCAACCGCGCTAACAAGTCCCTAACAGACCCGAACGTGACGGCCTGGTCATCGTGCGTGTCCCCGGCTGTGCGATTGATCGGGACCTCTTCGCGGCCTACCGTCGGACGATGATCGTGGACGTGGTGCTCGCGGCGGGGGCGCGGCTGGGCGAAGGGCCGCTGTGGGATCCGCGCGCGGCCGCGTTGCGCTGGGTGGACATCCTCCCGGGGCTGGTGCACCGGTACGACCCGGCGAGCGGCGAGGACACCTCCTTCGAGGTCGGCGAGCCGGTCGGCACGGTGGCGGTGCGCCGCGACGGCGGGCTGGTGCTCGCGACGGCCTCGGGGATCTCGACGTGCACCGAGGACGGCGACGAGCTGACCCGCCTGCACGAGGTGTCGACCGACCCGCCCGGCGGGCGGTTCAACGACGGCAAGGCCGACCGCTGGGGCCGGTTCTGGGCGGGCACGATGCTCGACGGGACCGACGGCGCGGGCGCGTTCTACCGGCTCGACCCCGACGGCTCGCTGCAGACGGTGCTCACCGGCGTGTCGGTGTCCAACGGGCTCGGCTGGTCGCCGGACGGCCGGACGATGTACTACGTGGACACCCCGACCGGCGGCGTGGACGCGTTCGACCACGACCCGGACACCGGCGAGGTGTCGAACCGCAGGCGGCTGATCGACGTGGAGCGCGGCTGGCCGGACGGGATGACGGTCGACGTCGAGGGCGGCCTCTGGGTGGCACTGTGGGACGGCTGGGCGGTGCGCCGGTACACCCCGGACGGCCGGCTTGTCGACACGATCGAGCTGCCCGCGCAGCGGGTCACCAGCTGCGCGTTCGGCGGCGCGGACCTGTCCACGCTGTACGCGACCTCCGCACGCGCCGGGCTGGCCGAGGGTGTGCTGGCGCGCCAGCCGGACGCGGGCTCGCTGTTCGCGCTGGACGCCGGGGTGGCCGGGCAGGCACCGGGGGAGTGGGCCGGGTGACGCGCTGGCCCGCCCGGCTGCGCGAGCGCGGCGAGGACCCGGACCCGCGGTTCAGCTTCGCCAACGAGCGGACGTTCCTGGCCTGGGTCCGCACGGCGCTGGCGCTGGTGGCCGGCGGTATCGGGCTGGAGGCGTTCGCGCCCCCGCTCGCCGTGCCCGGGCTGCGGCAGATGCTGGCGGGGCTCCTGGTGATCGCCGGCATCGTGACCAGCGCGCTGGCCTTCCGCCGGTGGCTGCGCAGCGAGGAGGCCATGCGGGAAGGCCGGTCGCTGCCGGCGCCGACGATGGCGCCGTGGCTGTCCTACGGGGTGGCGGCGGTCGCGCTGGCGGTGTTCGTCCTGGTCGTGGTGGCGAACCTGTGACCAACCCGGGCGTGCAGAACGAGCGAACCTCGCTCGCGTGGACCAGGACCGCGCTGGGCCTGGCCGGCTGCGCCCTGCTCGCCGGCAGGCTGGCGATGGTGCGGGGCACGCCGTGGGCGGTCGGCGCGGCGATCGCGGCCGCGCTGCTGGGGTTCGGTGTGCTGGGCTGGGCGAGCGACCGGTACCGGCGCGCGGCGCGGGCCATGCGCGAGCGGCGGCCGGTCGAGTCGTTGATGCCCGCGCTGCTGCTCACGCTCGCCGTCGGGCTCGTCGGCACGCTCGGGCTGGTGCTGATCGTGCTTTAGCGCGCGGCCAGGCCGAACTGCCACACGTCCAGGTACCCGGCGCGGAAGCCCGCCTCGCAGTAGGCGAGGTAGAACTCCCACAGGCGGCGGAACGTCTCGTCGAAGCCCAGCTCCGCCACCCGGTCCGCGGCGCCGGTGAACCGCTCGCGCCACAGCCGCAGCGTGCGGGCGTAGTGGTCGCCGAGGCGGCGCCGCGCGGTGATCGTGAGGCCCACGTCGCGTGCCTGCCGCTCGATCGCCGGCACGGACAGCAGCTGGCCGCCGGGGAAGACGTACTCGGTGATCCACGTCTGCGAGTCCCGGGTGGCCACCATCCGGTCGTGCGGCATCGTGATCGCCTGCAGCGCGACCCGGCCGCCCGGCGCCAGCAGCCGCCGCAGCGTCGCGAAGTACACCGGCCAGTACTCCTCGCCGACCGCCTCGACCATCTCGACCGACACGACCGCGTCGTAGCACCCGGTGGCGTCGCGGTAGTCGGCCAGCCGCACGTCCACCCGGTCGGCCACGCCCGCCGCCGCGATCCGCTCGACCGCGAGGTCACGCTGCTCGGTGGAGATCGTCATCGTGGTGACCGTGGCGCCCCGCCGCGCGGCCCGGATGGCGAGCGCGCCCCAGCCGGTGCCGATCTCCAGCACCCGGCTACCCGGCCCGACGCGCGCGAGGTCGAGCACGCCGTCGATCTTGCGCAGCTGGGCGGCGTGCAGGTCGGTGTCGCCGGGGTCGGCCGCGAACCACCCCGCCGAGTACGTCATCGACTCGTCGAGGAACGCCGCGAACAGGTCGTTGGACAGGTCGTAGTGCCGCTGGATGTTGGCCTTCGCGCCGGCCGGGGTGTTGCGGTGGGCCGCCGGTCTGCGCGCGTCGACGTAGCGGCGCAGCACCTGCAGCGGCCGCGGCACCAGCGTGGCCAGTCGCGCGGCGAGCGGGGTGAGCGCCGCAGCCGGGTCGGGGCTGGTCCAGTCGCCGGCCAGGAACGCCTCGCCGAAGCCGAGCGTGGACCGCGCGCCGAGGCGGTGGAAGAACGCCGGGCGCGCGACGTGCAGCAGCGGCCCGCCGCGGCCGATCGTCTCGCCGCCGGGCAGCCGGACGGTGACCGGCAGCCGCGCGACGGCCAGCCGGAAGAGCCGCTCGGCGAGAAAGGCGCGGGCGGGCGAGTGCGGGACGGCGGCGATGGCCGGCCACCGCTGGGCCCAGGTCGTGATCGGCGCGACGGTCGTCATTGGACACCCTCCTGCGGGACGTGGGGCCGCCGCGACACGATCGGCAGCCGCCGCAGCCACAGCGCGACGCCATGGCCCTGGATGAGGGCGCGTACCCGCGCGGCGCCGCCGGTGAACGCGTGCCGCACCATCGTGTGTGGCCCGGCGCTCGCGTGCCGCCGCCCGGCGAGCGTGGCGGCGAACACCGGGCGCCCGCCGCGGTGCAGCACGACGGACAGCGACAGCCGTTCACCCGGCGGGGGCAGCCGCATCCGGTACTCGCCGGACACGTCGAAGAAGGGCGACACGTACAGCTCCTTCGCGGTGGCCGCGCGCCAGCCGTCGTCCGGGCGCAGCAGGTAGCAGTGGCGTTCGCCGTAGGTGTTGTGCACCTCGGCGACCACGCACACCGGAGTGTCTCCGCTGTCGTAGCACCAGTACACCGACAGCGGGTTGAACGCGTACCCGAACGCGCGCGGCATGGCGAGCATGACGACGCGTTCGGCGGTGATGCCGTGCCGCGCGAGCCAGCCGTCGAGGTTCTGCCGGATCGTGCGACGCGGGTCGCCGAGGTGGTCGCGCCCCTCGAAGGTGACGAACGGCGGCCGGTGCGGCAGGTCGTCGAGGTCCACGAGCCACGGGCGCATCGGGTGCGTGAACCGCCGCGTGACGCGCTCGCGGCGGATGTGGATCAGCCGCGCGTCGTAGACGGCGCCGCGCGCCTTGGTTGCCTGGCCGCTTGCCCGACCGCCTGCGCCACCGCTACGAGCCGTCATCGCCACCCCGCGCCGAACCTTTCTGCCGCCCGCACGCCCGACGCGCAGCCGTCCTCGTGGAAGCCCCAGCCGTGGTAGGCGCCCGCGAACGCGGTGCGCGGGCCCGCGATCTCCGGCAGCCTGCGCTGCGCTGCCACCGACTCCGGTGTGTACACCGGGTGCTCGTAGACCATCCGCGCCAGCACCTTGTCCTCGGCCACGCGGTCGGTCGCGTTCAGCGTGACCACGTACGGTTCCGGCGCGGCGAGGCGCATCAGCCGGGTCATGTCGTAGCTGACGAGAACCTGGTCCGCCCCACCGCAGTCCGGCTTGAGGTAGTTCCACGACGCGGCCGCGCCACGGGTCGCCGGCAGCAGCGCGGTGTCGGTGTGCAGCCAGGTTTCGTTGCGCGAGTAGGAGAACGCGCCGAGCACCTCGCGTTCGGCCGGCGTCGGGTCGCCCAGCAGCCCCAGCGCCTGGTCCGCGTGCGTCGCCAGCACCACGCGATCGACGTGGTGCTCGGTGTCCGCGTCGTCGCGCACGGAAACGCCGTCGGCGTGGCGGTGGACCGCGCGTACCGGCGTGCCGACGTGCACGGCGGTGAGGTGCTTGACGGCACGCTCGACGTACGTCCGCGAACCACCGGCGACCGTTCGCCACACCGGCGATCCGCCGATCGCCAGCATTCCGTGATGGGCCAGGAAGGTGAACAAATATCGCGCTGGGTAGTCGCGGGAGATTTTTTCCGGCGCCGACCACACCGCGGACACCACCGGCAGCAGGAAGTGCTCGACGAAGTAGCGGGAGAACCCGCCCGCCGCGACGAACTCGCCCAGCGTGCGGTCCGGTTCGCCACTCGCCAGCTCGCGGCGGGCCGCCCGGTGGAACCGCGCTACCTCGCCCAGCATGCGCAGGTACCGCGGGCGCGCCAGGTTGGCCGCCTGTGGGAACAGCCCCGCGAACCCGCGGCCACCGGCGTACTCCAGCCCGCAGCCGAGGCAGCGCACGCTCATCGACATGTCCGACTCCTGCGTGCGCACGCCGAGCTCGGCGAACAACCGCAGCAGGTTGGGGTAGGTGCGCTCGTTGTGCACGATGAAGCCGCTGTCCACGGCGAGCGTCGCGGATCCGGCCGTCACGTCGTGGGTGTGCGCGTGGCCACCCAGACGTGGTTCCGCTTCGAACAACAGCACGTCGTGCCGCTGTTGCAGCAGGTAGGCAGCGGTGAGCCCGGCAACTCCGGCCCCGATGACGGCGACTCGTTCGCTGGGCATACGGTGCGTGGTCACGCAGGGGGTTCGGGGCAGGTGGGTGCATGGATTGGTCCGTTCGGATCTTGTTACCGGCCAACGTGTTCACCCGCCGTTAATCCACAGTAGACGTACACATTCGGATGCCGTTGAATTCCGGACGCCTAGGGTGAACCCGCGATCACCCATCGCTAACATGACCTGGTGGCAGCAACAGGAGCGGGCAATGCTGCGACGCCGCAGCGACCGGTAAGACGTGGCGACAAGGTGTCCGAGGCGATCGCCCGCGACATCGTGCGCCGCATCGGAGCCGAGGGGCTGAGGCCTGGCACGCAGCTGCCGCCCGAGGCGAAGATGCTCGAGGAGTATCGCGTCGGGCGGGGCTCGCTTCGCGAGGCGCTGCGGATCCTCGAGGTGCACGGGCTGATCTCGATCAAGCCCGGTCCCCGGGGCGGGCCGACCGTGGACCAGGTGCACACGCGCAACTTCGGTCGGATGGCGTCGTTGTTCTTCCAGATGGATGGCGTGACCTTTCGCGAGCTGATCGAGGCGCGGCTGACGATGGAGCCGGTGCTTGCGCGCCGCGCTGCCGAACGCGCCGAACCGGATCTGGTGGGTGACCTGTCCCGGTTCGAGAACGTCGGCCGCATCGACGACGGGTACCTCGATCACGCGACGGACTTCCACCAGCTGGTCGCGTTCATGTCCGGCAACCGGATCATGAGCCTGTTCGGCCAGTCGCTGGCCGACGTGGTGCGCGATCGGGTCGCCGACTCGCTGTACCCGAAGTCGCGCCGCCGCGACGTGCTCGCCGTGCACGGCGACATCGCCCGCGCGATCGCCGCCGGTGACGCCGAGCTCTCCGAGCGGTTGATGCGCGAGCACATGGAGGACTACGTGGCGCAGGCGAAGCGCCGCCACCCAGGGCTCATGCACGAGGTCGTCGACTGGCGCTGATCGCCACCGTCCGCACACGGCGCCGGAACCGCCGCGCACGCCCGTATCCCGGCCGCTCCTGGGTCGTTCACCTCTCAACGGAGCGGCGTTGCTCGGGGGATGCCAGCACAACGTGGGTGCGCGTTTGCGCGTTGGTGCGAGAGGAAGCCGGTGACCGAGGCCCTGGAAGCGGTTCCCGACGCGGAACTGATCGCGGCGGTTCGTGCGGGGAGCGGGTCGGCGTTCGGTGTGCTGTACGAACGACATCTGGTGGCGGCCAGGCGGGCGGCCGCGTGCCTGGCGAACACCCCGGCCGAGCGTGAGGACCTCGTCGCGGAGGCGTTCACGCGGGTGCTGCGGATGCTGCGCGAGGGCCGTGGCCCGGACGTGGAGTTCCGGCCGTACCTGCTGGTGACCCTGCGCAACACGGCGATCCACACGACGACCCGCGGCGCACCCGTGTCGCTGTACGCGGACGTGCCCGAGACCGCGCCGACCGCCGGTGCCGACGATCCGGTGCTCGACCGCTGGCACGCCTCGATGGCCGCGGACGCGTACGCGAGCCTGCCCGAACGTTGGCGGGTCGTGTTGTGGCACACCGAGATCGAGAACGAGTCCCCGGTGACCGTGGCGCCGCTGCTCGGCATGCGGCCGAACAGCGTCTCGGCGCTGGCCTACCGCGCCCGCGAGGGCCTGCGGCAGGCCTACCTGAAGATGCAGCTCCCCGGGCCGCCGCGGGAGGAGTGCAGGCCGACGGTCGACAAGCTGGCGGGATACGTGCGGCACAGCATTCCCCTTCCACTGTCCAGAAAGATCGGTAAACACCTGAGCGCGTGCGCCGAGTGCAGTGCACGGGCCGACGCGCTGCGCCGCGCCAACGAGGAGCTGCGCGGGCTGCTCGGCCCGGTCGTGCTGGGCGCACCGCTTGCCGCCGCCTACCTGCCGGGGGCGGCGGTGACCGGCACGGTGTCGGGCGTGGCGTCGGGGGCCGCGTCCGGCGCCGTGTCGGGGGCGGCGCTGGCGGTGGCGACGGACGCCACCGCGACGACCGTGTCCGGCCTGCTCGCGGCCAAGGCCGCGCTGGTGCAGGTGGCCACGGCGGTGGCGGTCGCCGCCACCGCGGTCACCGTCGGCTCGTCCGCCGCACCGGTGCACGACGTCGCCGTGGCCGAGGCTCCCGGTGCCGCAGTGCATCGGCCGGCCGTCGAGCACGGCGCGCCCGCGCCGAACCTGCCGGCTCCGCATCGCGCACCCACGACGGAGCAGGCGCCCACATCGGACAGCGCGCAAAGCCCGCAGCCCGGCCGGTCCGCCACGACGCCGGCCTCCGCCGAGCAGCACGCGAGCAGGCCGCAGCACGGGAAGTCCCTGCAGCAGCACGGAAATCCCGCCACGAGTGCGAGCGAAGCCGGCGTGACGACGGCCGCGGCGGACGTCAGCCAGGACGCGGCCGGGAACTCCAAGAAGGACAAGCAACCCAAAGAGCCGAAGTCGAAGAAACCCGAGAAGCCCAAGAAGAAGTAGTAGCCGGAACGAACGCGGTGCTGTCGAAGTCCATGGCGCGCACGCTACGTGCGGCCACCGACAAGAACGCGATCCGCGCGTTCGGCCAGGTAGCGGCGCTCGGGCAGGCTCGTCGTCCGCTGTGCCGCGGCGAGATAACAGGCCCGCGCGCCCGCCCTGTCCCCGGACTCCTCGAGCAGGTGCGCGCGAACGGCGTCCACCCGGTGGTTGCCGGCCAGGCGCGGGTCGGCGGCCGCCCGGTCCAGCAGCGCGAGCCCCGCTGCCGGGCCGTGCACCTTCGCCGCCGCGACCGCCTGGTTCAGCATCACCACCGGGCCGTCGGCCACCGCCCGCAACAGCTGGTAGAGCGCCAGAATCTGCGGCCAGTCCGTCGCCGCGTCGCTGGGCGCCTCGTCGTGCACCGCGGCGATCGCGGCCTGCAGCTGGTACGGACCGAACCGTTCGGTCCGTACCAGCGCGCCGCTCACCAGCGCGACACCCTCCTCGATCCCGGCCCGGTTCCAGCGCGTGCGGTCCTGCTCCGCCATCGGCACGAGCGAGCCGTCCGGGTGGTGCGGGCCGGTCGCCGCGCGTCGGTCAGCAGCATGAGCGCCAGCAGGCCCGCCACCTCCTCGTCGCCGGGACGTAACCGGCGCACCGCGCGGGTCAGCCGGATGGCCTCGGCGGTCAGGTCCACGCGCTGCAGGTCCGGGCCCGCGGTGCTGGTGTAGCCCTCGTTGAAGATCAGGTACAGCACCTGGAGCACGGTCGCGAGCCGGGCGGGCAGGTCCGCCGGTGGTGGCGTGCGGAAGCCGATGCCGGACTCGGCGATCCGCTGCTTCGCCCGGGTGATCCGCTTGGCCATCGTCGCCTCGGGCACGAGGAACGCGCGGGCGATCTCCACGGTCGTCAGGCCGCCGACGGCACGCAGCGTGAGCGGGACCTGCGCGCCGGGCGTCAGTGCCGGGTGGCAGCACAGGAACAGCAGCGTCAGCGTGTCGTCGGACTCCGGTCCGCGGGGTTCGTCGGCGGCCGGCGCGAGGTACTGGTCGCGCGGGATCCGGGTGCCCGCGGTCTCCTCCCGGCGCCGCCGGGCGATCTCGCTGCGCAGGTGGTCGGTCATCCGCCGGTACGCGACGCGGATCAGCCAGCCGCGGGGGTTGTCCGGCAGCCCCTCCCTGGGCCATTGGAGCGCCGCGTCCAGCAGCGCCTCCTGCACGGCGTCCTCGGCCGCGCCGAAGTCCCCGAACCGGCGCACGAGCGCGCCGAGAACCTGCGGCGCGAGATCACGCAGCAGGCTCTCGACCGTGGCCGTCACAGCTCGGGCGCCCCGAACGCGTTCATGATCGGGCGGATCTCGATGGTGTCGCCCACCGCGTCGGCGATGCGGGCGCCGATCTCCACGGCCCGGTCGTAGCTCTCGCAGTCGAGAATCGCGTAGCTCGCCAGCACCTCTTTGACCTCGGCGTACGGGCCGTCGGTGACCTCCGGTGAGCCACTCGGCCGCTTGCGGATGGTCTTGGTGTGCGACGGGTCGGCCAGCCCCTCGGTGGTCACGAACTCGCCGGACTCGGTCAGCTCCTTGCCCAGCTGCTCGTAGAAGTCGCACGCGGCCTGCACCTCGGGGGGCATCGGCGCGCCGGGATCGAAGCCGGCGATCGCGTCCTGCCAGGCGGTCGCGTTCGTGTAGGCCAGCATCAGGTACTTCACGGCTACTCCTCCTTCATCGTGCCCCGGTGGCACGTCTTCGCGGAGACGTCGGAGCCGTCCGTCCGCGGAGGACACCACGACAGAAAAATCTAGCTGGTACTACTGGGATCATGACCGAACGGATCCTGCTCACCGGCGCGGCCGGTGCCGTCGGCACGATGCTGCGGCCACGGCTCGCACGTGCCGGGCGGACACTGCGGCTGCTGGACATCGCCCCGCTGTCCCCGGGCGCGGGGGAGGAGGCCGTGGCCGGCTCGGTGACCGACCTGGACGCCATGGTCACGGCCTGCGCCGGCGTCGACGCCGTGGTCCACCTCGGCGGGCACAGCCGGGAGGCGCCGTGGGCGCAGATCCTGGAGCACAACATCAACGGCACGTACGTGACGCTGGAGGCGGCGCGGCGGGCGGGCGTGCCGCGGCTGGTGTTCGCGAGCAGCAACCACGCGGTGGGCTTCCGGCCGGTGGACGAGGACGCGGGCGACTACCTGTACCCGCGGCCGGACACGTTCTACGGGGTGGGCAAGGCGGCAGGGGAGGCGCTGGGCAGCCTGTACCACGACCGGTACGGGCTGGACGTCGTCTGCCTGCGGATCGGTTCGTGCGCCGAGCGGCCGTGGAACGAGCGGTCGCTCGCGACCTGGTTGTCGCCGGACGACTGCGGGCGGCTGGTCGAGGCGGCGCTTTCCGCGTCGTCGCCGGGTTTCCGCGTGGTGTGGGGGATCTCGGCCAACACGCGGGCCCGGTGGTCGCTGGCGGAGGCGCGGGCGCTGGGCTACGAGCCGCAGGACGACGCGGAGGTGTACGCGGCGGACGTGCCACCTTCCGAGGAACTGGAGAGGGTGTACCTGGGCGGCGACTTCTGCTCGCCGGACCTGGATGTCCCGTGAGGATCACCGGGCATGCCTATCCGTGGGACGTCTTGCGGGATCCGGCCTTTGCGGATCGGGTGACGCGGCTTGGGGTGTCCACTGTGGCCGTTGCGGCGGCGTACCACGCGACCCGTGCCGCGACGCCGTTGCACCCGGGCCGCCAGGTCGTCGACGCGCGGCACTCCGCGCTGTACCGGCCCGTGCGCGAGCACGTGTGGTCGGGGCGCAGGCTGCGCCCGTGCCCGCCCGACTGGATGTCTACATCGGACTCGTTCGGCGCGGCGGCGGACGTGTTGCGAGAGGCCGGTTTGCGGGTGTCGGCGTGGGTGGTGCTGACGCACAACTCCAGGCTCGGCACGGAGTACCCGGACGTGTCGGTGGTCAACTGTTTCGGTGAACGCTACGAGTACGCGCTGTGCCCGTCGTGGCCCGAGGTGCGGGAGTACGCGGCGCTGCTGGCGAATGAGGCGGCGCGGGACGCGGACGAGGTGTCGCTGGAGGCGTGCGGTCAGCTCGGCGTGGACCACGGCTCGCACCACGACAAGACCCACGGCGCGTGGACCGCGGACGCCCGGCGGTGGCTGTCGGTGTGCTGCTGCGCGGCGTGCCAGGCCGGGTGGTCGGAGCGCGGTCTCGACCCGCCGTGGGTGGTGTCGACGCTGCGCGACGCGATCCGTGCGGAGGCGTCGGGCCTGGCGGCCGTGGTCCCGTTCGCCGACGCCCTGTTGTCCACCCGGCACGCGGCCACGGACGAGCTGCGCGCGGCGGTTCTGGCCGCGCTCGACGTGCCGGTGACGCTGCACGCGCACCCCGACCCGTGGGAGACCGGCTCGTCGCCGGGCCTGACCCCGGCGGCGGCGGACTCGGTCGACTCGCTGACGGTCCCGGCCTGGCCCACCGCCCCGGAGACCGCCGACCTCGTCGTCCACGCGGTGCGCGCGGGCCGCCCGGTCGACGCGTACGTGACGGTCCTGCCACCCGCCGACCCCGGGGACGTCCCCGACCACGGCCGCCGCCTGCGTGACGCGGGCGCGACGGGGTTGAGCCTGTACCACCTGGGCCTGGCGCCGCGCTGGCGTCACCCGCTGCTGCGCGAACTCGCGCGGCTCGGGACTTGAACCGGACGCGACGGGAGGTCCTAGCGTCGGCGACGTGATCGGGAACGACGGGCGGCGGTGGAGCATCGGGGAGCTGGCCCGGGCCACCGGGATGACGGTGCGCGCGCTGCGGCACTACGACGAGATCGGCTTGCTCCGCGCGGGCGAGCGGACCGCGTCGGGGCATCGGCGCTACACCGGCGCCGACGTGCGGCGGCTGTACCGGATCCGCGTGCTGCGCGGGCTCGGGCTGCCGCTGGAGGAGATAGCGCGGGTGCTCGGGGACGCCGGGATCCCGCAGCTGCGTGCCTTGCTGGCGGTGCAGCTGCGGGATCTCGACGCGCATGCGGAGCACGTGCGCAACCTGCGCGAGCGGTTGCACGGGCTGCTGGCGCAGCTCGACGCCGACCGCGATCCCGATCCGGGTGAGTTCATGGCGACCCTGGAGATGATGTCGATGTTCGAGACCTACTTCACCCAAGAGCAGCGCGACCGCCTGGCCGCCCGTCGAGCCGAGCTGGGCGACGACGCGGTCGAGGCCGCACGCCGCGAGTTCCGGGACCTCATGGTCGAGGGCCTGCGCCTGGTGAGCGACGAAGTCCCGCCCGAGGACCCGCGCGCGCGGGACTTCGCCCGCCGCTTCGACGCGATCGGCGAGCGCCTCAACCCGGACCCGGACACCCAGCGCGCGGCCCGTGCCATGTGGTCGGACAACAGCACGGAGATCGCCGCCCGCATGCCGTGGCCCGCCGAGAGCCTCACCGCTCTCGTGTCCCTCGTGGAGCGCGCGCGATGACGAGCGCCGTCACGAGGTCGCGCGCCGGCCTCTTTCCCGTGGCGCGCCTGCGATCAGGATCGTGGCGCCGAGTTCGTCGTCGTGGACCTGGCGGGGGCGCAGGCCCGCCTTCCCCGCCGCGTCGAGCAGTGGTGGGGCTTGTGCCTCGCTGGTCTCGATGAGCAGGTGGCCGCCGGGGGCCAGCCACTCGCGGGCGTCGGTGATCACGCGGCGGACCACGTCCAGGCCGTCGGTGCCGCCGTCCAGCGCCACGCGGGGCTCGTGGAGGCGGGCCTCGGGTGGCATGAGGGCTATCGCGTCGGTCGGGACGTACGGGGCGTTCGCCACCAGGACGTCGACGCCGCCGCGCAGGTCGGCGGGCAGCGGGGCGTAGAGGTCGCCCTCGTACACCTGTCCGCCCGGGATGTTGCGACGTGCACAGCGCACCGCGGCGGGGTCGACGTCCACCGCGTGCAGGCGGGTGTCCGGCACGGTGGCGGCCACGGCGGCCGCCACCGCACCGCAGCCGCAGCACAGGTCCACCACGACCGCGCCCGGCCGGGCCAGGCGGATGGCCCGCCAGGCGAGCAGCTCGGTACGCCGCCGCGGCACGAACACGCCGGGGTCGACCGCCACGCGCAGGCCGCAGAACGACACCCAGCCGAGCACGTGCTCGAGCGGCATCCCGGCGGCCCGGCGCGCGACCATGTCCGCGAGCTCGTCGGGGTCGCTCGCGGCGTCGGACAGGAGACGGGCCTCGTCCTCGGCGAAGACACAGCCGGCGGCCCTGAGGGTGGAGACGATGTTGGCAGACATGAGCGCGCCTTTCGGGAGTCGAGGGCGCTCCCAGCCACCTAGACGGTGTGACCGCTCGAGGAGAGCACCCGGTCAGGCATGGAAATGGGGGCTCACCTCCCTTGTCGTGCCGATACCGCGATCAACCTTACCCGGCCGACGCGGCCCAGCCACGCCACTTCGTCACGTCGACGACGATCACCGGCCCGGTCGGCGGGCGCGCGTTGTACTGCGGGTACTTGTCGACCAGCCAGGCCACGAGCGGGGACGAGTCCAGCACCCGCGCGGTGCCGTCCGCGCGCACCCACCACAGCAGGTCCCAGTCGTCGGCGTAGAAATCCGCGAGCAGGCTCACCCGCGGGTCGCGCTCGATGTTGCGCAACCGCGCCAGCGACGTGGTCCGCTTGGGTTTGTGGTCCACCGCGATCACGATCCGGTCGTCGCGCAGCGCGAACGTCACCGGCACCAGGTGCGGCGCGCCGCCCGCGCCCAGGGTCGCGAGCCGCGCCACCCGCGCGCCCGCGAACCGGGTCCGCGCGGCCGCCACGTCCACGGCCACATCCACGCAGGCGACGCTAACGTGGCGGCATGACGGCGGTCGAGGCGGTGGCGCTGGAGTCGTACCGGGGCGAGCTGACCGGGTACTGCTACCGCATGCTCGGCGCCGCCTTCGAGGCCGAGGACGCCGTGCAGGAAACGCTCGTCCGCGCCTGGCGGGCGGACTACGACCCGGCCCGCGCGGCGTTGCGGACCTGGCTGTACGCCATCGCCACGAACGTCTGCCTCGACATGCTCCGCAGCGCGCAGCGCCGGGCCCGCGCCATGGACCTCGGTCCGGCCGCCGCGCCCGGGCCCGACATCGGCGCGCCGATGCCCTCCAGTGCCTGGGTCCAGCCGCTGCCGGACGCACTGGCCGACCCGGCGGACCTGACCACGCGGCGGGAGACCATCCGGCTCGCGTTCGTGGCCGCCCTGCAGCAGCTGCCGCCGCGGCAGCGGGCCGTGCTGATCCTGCGCGAGGTGCTCGCGTTCTCCGCCGCGGAGGTCGCCGAGCTGCTCGGCACCACCGTGGCCTCGGCCAACAGCGCGCTGCAGCGGGCCAGGGCGGCGATCCGCAGGCCCGACCCGGCCGAGCCGCTCACCGCCGCGCACCGCGACCTGCTGGACCGCTACGTCGCGGCGTTCGAGCGCTACGACGTCGCCGCGCTCACCGCCCTGCTGCACGAGGACGCCACGACGTCCATGCCGCCGTTCACCTGGTGGCTGCGCGGCCGCGACCACATCGCCGCCGCACTCGCCCACGCCGACGGTACGTGCGCGAACGCGCGCCTCGTGCCGACCTCGGTCAACGGGTCGCCCGCGTTCGGCCAGTACCGGTGGACCGGCGCGCACCACGAGCCGATGGCGCTGGTGACGCTCGAGGTGATCCGCGCCGGGATCACGTCGATCACCACGCACCTCGACCTGGCAGGCGAGTTCGCCCGCTACGGGCTGACCGATGAGTTCCGCCCGCCCGCGTCGTAGGACAGGACATGACTGCACCGACGGTGCTCGAGCGCACCGAACAGCCCGTTGTCGCCATCCCGATCCGCGCCACGCTGCGCGAGTGGGGCGAGGTGAACGCCCTCGTGCCCGAGGTCTACGGATGGCTCGCCGCGCGCGGGATCACCCCGGCCGGCGCGGTGTTCTACCGCCACCTCGTGGTCGGTGGCTTCGACGAGAAGTTCTCCGTGGAGGTCGGCGTGCCCGTCCCCGAGCCGGTCGAGGGCGACGGCCGGGTGCAGGCAGGCGCCAAGCCCGCCGGGCGCTACGTCGTCGCCGTGCACCACGGCCACCCCGACGGCATCGCGAAGTCCCACCTGGCGCTCGTCGCGTGGGCGGAGGAGCACGGTGTGCCGCTCGCCAAGGACGGCGACGTGTGGGGCGGGATGTACGAGTCGTACCGAACCGACCCGGTCGTCGAGCCGGACCTGAACAAGTGGGAGACCGAGCTGGCGTACTTGGTGAGGTAGCGCCGCCTCGTTCCTAGCGAGGTAGCGCCGCCTCGTTGATCTCCACCAGCGCGGTCGCGGCCTCGGCGGCGGCCCGGGCCAGCAGCGCCGCGACCCGCGCGTCGCCGACGAGGTTCTTGTTGCCCTGCTCGACCAGGTCATCGGCCAGCAGCGCCACCTCGCGGGCCGCCGTGGCCACCTTGCGGGGCACCTCGGTCGCCGTCGCCAGCGCGCCCGCTATCCGCTCGCGGCGCGTCGGGTCGTCGGCCGGGAGGCGGTATGCGGCGAGGACCGCGGTGTAGGCGGCGGCGTCCGCGTCGGCCAGCGGTTCGAGCCGGGCCCGCAGCGCGTCGGCGGGCCCGGCCGGCTGGTCGCTGAACCGGGCCGCCATCGCGACCAGCGCGGCGGCGGAGGCGGCCGTCACCGCGGCCACCGCGCCGCCGCCCGGTGCGGGCGTGCGCGCGGCGACCCGTTCGGTGAAGCCGCCGACCGACAGGTGCAGGAAGGAATCCGTCACAAGCGCGTCAGGATAGGCCGACGATCTCCCCGTCCTGATCCAGGTCGATGCGCGTCGCCGCGGGAGACGAGCCGAGGCCCGGCATGGTCCGCATGTCGCCGCAGATCGGGTACACGAAGCCGGCGCCGACCGACGCGCGCACCTCGCGCACCGGCAGCGTCCAGCCGGTCGGCGCGCCGAGCAGCTTGGGGTCCGACGAGATCGACAGGTGCGTCTTGGCCATGCAGACCGGCAGCTCGCCGAAGCCGTTGCGCTCGTACTTGTCGAGTTGCTTGCGTGCGGCCGGGGTGTAGCTGACGCCGTCCGCGCCGTACACCTTGGTTGCGATCGTCTCGATCTTCTCGCGCAGCGGCGCCGACGACGGGTAGAGGAGCTGGAACTCGGTCCGCTCGTTGGCCGCCTCCTCGACCGCCTCGGCCAGTTCCGTCGCGCCCGCGCCGCCGTCGGCGAAGTGCGTGCTGACCGCGACCCGCGCGCCCATCGACTCGGCGATCTCGCGGATCGCGGCGTGCTCGGACGGGTGGTCGGTGGGGAACGCGTTGACGCACACGACCGGGGAGACGCCGTGCATCCGGATGTTCTCGATCTGCTTGCGCAGGTTCGCCGCACCCGCGTGCACGTCGTCCGGGTTCTCCGCGAGCAGGTCCTCGGGCAGCGGCTTGCCGGCCACGATCTTGAACTTGCCGGAGTGCGCCTTGAGCGCCCGGACGGTCGCGACGAGCACCGCGGCGTCGGGGGACTGGCCGGAGACCCGGCACTTGATGTTGAAGAACCGCTCCGCGCCCATGTCCGCGCCGAAGCCGGCCTCGGTGATCAGGTAGTCGCCGCAGCGGATGCCGATGAGGTCGGCCACCACCGACGAGTTGCCGGTCGCGATGTTGCCGAATGGTCCACAGTGGACGAGAACGGGCGTGTTCTCCAGCGTCTGCATGAGGTTCGGCTTGATCGCCTCGCGCAGCAGCACGGTCATCGCGCCCGCCGCATCGAGCTCCTCGGCGGTCACCGGCTCGCCGGCGGGCGTGTAGCCGACGACGATGCGGCCGAGTCGCCCGCGGAGGTCCTCGATGCCGGTGGTCAGCGCGAGCGCGGCCATGACCTCGGACGCGGCCGTGATGTCGAAGCCGGTCTGCCGGGTGACCCCGTCGGCCTTCGCGCCGAGCCCGACGACGATGTTGCGCAGCGCGCGGTCGTTCATGTCGATGACGCGTCGCCAGGTGATCTCGGACAGGTCCAGCCCGAGCGCGTTGCCCTGGTGCAGGTGGTTGTCGACCATGGCGGAGAGCAGGTTGTGCGCCGCGGTCACCGCGTGCATGTCGCCGGTGAGGTGGAGGTTGAGCAGCTCCATCGGCACGACCTGGCTGTACCCGCCGCCTGCCGCGCCACCCTTGATGCCGAGCGTGGGGCCCATGGAGGGCTGCCGGATGGCGATGGTGGCCTGCTTGCCGATGTGCTTGAAGCCCTGTCCGAGCCCGACCGTCGTGGTCGTCTTGCCCTCGCCGAGCGGGGTCGGCGTGATCGCGCTGACGAGCACGTACTTTGCTTTGGGGGCGTCGGCGAGCTCGTCGATCGCGCCGAGGTCGATCTTCATGACGTCGCGCCCGTAGGGCTCCAGCATGCGGGCCGGCAGGCCCATCTCACCCGCGAGCTCGTCGATCGGCTTCAGCTTGGCGCCACGGGCGATCTCCAGGTCGGACGGAAAAGCCATGGACAGGCTCCTTCAAGGGGCGGCGCGGGGTGGCCGCAGCCGCGAACCGGTGCAGACGAGCAGACGGTACTCCACTGTTGCACGAAGCGCGTCTAGTTCCTTATGGCGCAACAGGTGGCCGCGGGTAGCGCTTCCACCTCTAACAACGTGGCGCGCGGCCGCTTAGTTCGCAGGAGTGTCCGGGTTGGGCGGAACGCGCCTGGTTTCGCCCGGATGCGTAGATCTGCGACCGGCTCAGGCCGGCTGGCGGATCTGTTCGGCGGCCTCGGCCGCGAGCGGGTCCAGATCCTCCCCGCCCGCGTCCACGTGCTCCAGCAGCAGCCGGCGCATGCGGGGGTCCCAGAAGGACCGCATGTGCTTCGCGATCTCCGCGACCGCCTCGTCGTGCGGGCGGTGGGCGAACTGGACGGCGATCTCGTTCGCCAGCCGCACGTTGGGTGGGAGCGTCATGCCGGCCAATCTAGTTACCCGCCACCGGAACCGGGGCCGCCTCGGTGGCCGAGGCCGCCTCCTTCTTGGCGGACGCGAGGCCGACCTGGACCGCGGTCACCTTGTACTCCGGACAGTTCGTCGCCCAGTCCGAGTGTTCCGTGGTCACCACGTTCGCGCCCGTCACCGGGTGGTGGAACGTCGTGTACACGACCCCGACGGGCATCCGGTCGGACAGCTGCGCCCGCAGCGTGGTCTGGCCGACTCGCGACGCCATCGACACCGTGTCGCCGTCCTCGATACCCCGGACCTCCGCGTCGTGCGGGTGGATCTCCAGCGTGTCCTCCGGGTGCCAGGCCACGTTCGCGGTCCGGCGGGTCTGCGCGCCCACGTTGTACTGCGACAGGATGCGCCCGGTCGTGAGGATGAGCGGGAACTTGCGCGTGCTGCGCTCCTTCGCAGTTGCCGAAGCAGAAGACCTGCTCGACCGTGACGCCCTGCGCCTGCCGCGCGTGCTCGAACAAGGCCTCGGCGCCGTTGGCCTGGCACGCCTCCGCGCGGCATACGCGCACGACCGTGCCGTGGGCCGGTTCCTCGCGGAAGTCGTGGTAGAAGCTGAGCACGCCGTACACGTCGGCGCGCGAGAGGTTCAGCTCCTCGGCGAGTACCGGTACCACCGCCCTGTCGACGTAGCCGAACTCCGCCTGGATGTCGTGCAGGATCGGCAGCAGCGCGCCCCGGTCGCCGCGGTGTGCGGCCACCGCCGACCGCGCCGCCAGGGCGAGGGGCGAGGCGCCCGTCGTTGGGCCTGTACTTATGTATACAACGTTCGCAGCGGTCATCGACGCAGGTCAAAGCGATGTTGACGATGACGTGAGAAACGCTGTTTATCAGCGGGTGTTGCGCAGGCGTTCGGCCACGTCCTCGGCGAGCACGTCGGTGATGAAGGCGCCCATCGCCGCCTCCGAGCCCGCGAGGTACTTCAGCTTGTCCGCGGACCGCTGGATCGACGTGATCTGCAGGTGCAGGTACGCGTGCTCGCGGCCGGGGCCGGCCGGCGCCTGGTGCCACGCCGCGACGAACGGCAGCGGCTGGTCGTAGAGCGCGTCCAGCCTGCCGAGCACGTTCAGGTACAGGTGCACGAAGTCGTCCCGTTCGTCGTCGGTCAGCGCCGGGATGTCGGGCACCTGCCGGTGCGGGTACACGTGCACCTCGACCGGCCAGCGCGCCGCGGCCGGCACGAACGCCGTCCAGCACCGCGAGGTGACGATCACCCGCGCGCCCGCCGCGCGCTCGCCCGCCAGCACGTCGGCGAACAGGTTGCGCCCGGTGCGCTCCGCGTACGCGGTGGCGTTCGCCAGCATCTGACGGGTCCGCGGCGTGACGAACGGGTAGGCGTAGATCTGCCCGTGCGGGTGCGCGAGCGTCACGCCGATCGCCGCGCCCCGGTTCTCGAAGGGGAAGACCTGGACCACCCCGGGCAGCGCGGACAACTCGGCCGTCCGGTCGGCCCACGCCTCGACGACCAGCCGCGCGTGCTCGGGCTTGAGCGTGGCGAACGCGGCCTCGTGGTCGCTGGTGAAGCAGACGACCTCGCACCGGCCGACCCCGGGCGCGTGGTCCACGAGCGGCGGCAGGTCCGGCTCCGGGCCGCCGGAGGCCCGCATCGACAGGCTGGGGAAGCGGTTCTCGAACACCACCACGTCGTAGTCCGGCGACGGGATCTCGGTGTGCCGCCCGTTCCGCGATGGACACAGTGGACACTCGTCGGCCGGCGGCTGGTAGGTCCGGTGCTGGCGGTGCGAGGCGAGGATGACCCACTCGTCGAGCACCGGGTCGTGGCGCACCTGCGACGCGGTCGACACCTCGTCCAGCTCGCGGGGGTCGTGCGGTTCGCGCGGGGGAGCGTCGTCGTGGTCGAAGTAGATGATCTCGCGGCCGTCGGCCAGCCGCGCGGCCGTGCGCTTCACGCCGAGGCCTCGCCCACCGGCACCAGGCGCACCTCGTCGACCTGTTCCTCGAGCTCGGCGCGGGCCTCGTCGGGCAGCCCGTCGTCGGAGATCACGATGTCGGCGTCCTCCAGCCGGGCGATCGTGGACAGCCCGACCGTGCCCCACTTGGTGTGGTCGGCGAGCACGACGAGCCTGCGGCCCGCCTTTACCAGCGCGCGGTCGGTGTCGGCCTCGAGCAGGTTGGGCGTGGTGAACCCGGCGTCGGAAGCCATGCCGTGCACGCCGAGGAACACGATGTCCAGATGCAGCTGGGCGAGCGCGGACACCGCGATCGGCCCGACCAGCGCGTCGGAGGGCGTGCGCACACCGCCCACCACGACGACGTTCTGGTCGGTCGACGGCCGCGCGTGCAGCACGTCGGCGATGCGCATGGAGTTGGTGACGATCGTGAGGCCGTCGACGCCGCGCAGCGCGTGTGCGAGCGCCCACGTGGTGGTGCCGGCGGACAGGCCGACCGCCGTGCCGGGCGAGACCAGCTCGGCCGCGACCTTGGCGATGGCTTCCTTCTCCGGTTGCTGGCGCAGGGACTTCGCCTCGAACCCCGGCTCCTCGGTCGACGCCGAGCGCCGCGTCGCGCCCCCGTGCACCTTGTCCAGCAGGCCCTGCTGCGCCAGCGCGTCCAGGTCCCGCCGGATCGTCATGTCGGAGACCCCCAGCATCTGGGCGAACTCGATGACCCGCACGGCGCCCCGTCGGTGGATCTCCGCGACGATCCGGGCCTGCCTCTCCGCTGCCAGCATCGCCCCTCCCAACCCCTGGCGGACCCCCGGATCGTCGATATTCAATCATAAACCAACTCAATCGAACATCGACATGTTCGTAGGTCGCGTTGCCAGTCGGCAGTTGATCGCGGGCGACCCAGCGTGACACCCGATCTCACCAGGTAACCAAGAGGTGACGAGCACGTGTCACGATCTGGCTACGGGATGGCCGCGGACCCCTTGACAGGCCCACCTCGAGTTAGACAAAGTTTCGATTCTGAGAGGTCGCGTTCACAACTGTTGAGTTTTCCCGGTCATTGAGGAGGCGCGACGATGATGAGCCCTCGTTCCTACGGTCCCGGCGGGGTCTCCGCCATGGCCATCCGACGCCGGACGATGCTGAAGGGGATGCTGGGCGGCGCGGGGGCCCTCGCCGGGTTGCCGCTGCTGTCCGCCTGCGGGGACGACTCCGGCGGTGGCGGTGATGCCGCCAGCGGCACGGTGACCTTCGGGTCCAACTGGTCCGACGAGGTGCCCAAGAAGGGCATCCAGGCCATGATGGACGCCTACGGCACGGGCAAGGTCGACATCAACACTGTCGACCACAACTCGTTCCAGGAGAACATCAACAACTACCTGCAGGGCGGCCCGGACGACGTGTTCGGCTGGTTCGCCGGCTATCGCATGCAGTTCTTCGCCGAGCAGGGCCTCGTCGGCGACATCAGCGACGTGTGGTCCGACATCGGCGGCGGGTTCTCCGACGCCATGAAGCAGCAGTCGACCGGCAAGGACGGCAAGCAGTACTTCGTGCCGCTCTACTACTACCCGTGGGCGGTCTTCTACCGGAAGAGCGTGTGGCAGGAAAAGGGCTACGAGCCACCGGCCACAATGGACGACTTCACGACGCTGGCCGGCCAGATGAAGAAGGACGGTCTCACGCCGGTCGCGTTCGGCGACTCCGACGGCTGGCCCGCGATGGGCACGTTCGACTACCTGAACATGCGCATCAACGGCTACGACTTCCACGTCCAGCTCATGGCGGGCGAGAAGGCCTGGAACTCCAACGAGGTCAAGACCGTCTTCGACACCTGGAAGGGCCTGCTGCCGCTGCACCAGACCGACTCGCTCGGCCGCACCTGGCAGGAGGCGGCGCAGTCGCTGCTGAAGAAGGAAAGCGGGATGTACGTGCTGGGCATGTTCGTCGGCCAGCAGTTCCCCGAGGGCGCCGACCGCGACGACCTCGACTTCTTCCCGTTCCCCGAGATCGACCAGGCCGTCGGCACGGACGCCGTCGAGGCGCCGATCGACGGCGTGATGATGGCGCCCCGCCCGCGCAACGAGGAAGGCGCGACGGCGCTGCTGAAGTACCTCGGCTCGGCGAAGGCGGAGGACACCTACCTCAAGTCCGACCCGAACAACATCGGCGCCCACAACGACGCGGACACCAGCGGCTACAACGCCCTGCAGAAGAAGGGGCAGGAGCTGGTGAGCAAGGCCAAGTCCATCTCGCAGTTCCTCGACCGCGACACCCGCCCGGACTTCGCCTCCACCGTGATGATCCCGTCGCTGCAGGAGTTCATCCGCAACCCGAACGACATCGACGGCCTCACCAAGAAGATCGAGGACCAAAAGGCGTCGATCTTCGGGAGCTGACACGATGACCGCAACCGCGGTTCGCGCGGCGGGGACGGAGCGGACGCGCCGTCCCCGCAAGCCGCGTCAGGTGCGTAGCTTGTCGGGCATCGACCGGCTGATCGTCGCGATCATGGTGGCCGTACCCACGCTCGTCGTGGTCGGGCTCGTGTGGGGGCCGGCGCTCGGCACGATCCTGCTGTCCTTCACCGACTGGAACGGCATCGGCAAACTCTCCGACATCAACTTCGTCGGGATGGAGAACTTCGAGAACGTCACCTCGAACTACCCGCCGTTCCAGCCGGCCATCGAGCACAACGTCATCTGGCTGGTCGTGTTCTTCCTCGGCCCGACGCTGCTCGGCATGCTGCTCGCCGTCATGCTCGACCGCGAGCTGCGCGGCAGCCGGGTCTACCAGAGCATCTTCTTCATGCCGGTCGTGCTGTCGCTCGCGCTGGTCGGCTTCATCTGGCAGCTGATCTACTCGCGCGACCAGGGCCTGCTCAACCAGGTGCTCGGCACGCAGACCGACTGGTTCGGCGACCCGGACATCAACCTGTGGGCCGTGCTGGTCGCGGCGGGCTGGCGGCACACCGGCTACATCATGCTGCTGTACCTGGCCGGCCTGAAGGCGGTCGACCCGGCGCTGCGCGAGGCGGCCGCCGTCGACGGGGCCGGTGAGGTCCGCACGTTCCTGCAGGTCGTGTGGCCGGTGATGCGGCCGGTCAACATCATCATCATCGTGATCACCGTGATCGAGTCGCTGCGCGCGTTCGACATCGCCTGGGTCATCAACAAGGGCCGTAACGGCCTGGAGCTGATCTCCACACTGGTGACGCAGAACGTGATCGGCGAGGCGAGCCGGGTCGGCTTCGGCTCGGCGCTCGCCACCATCATGATCGTCATCTCGACGGTGTTCATCGTGATCTACCTGATCCAGGTCATGCGGGAGCAGCGGCGATGACCACGACCCAGACCGTCCTCAGTGAACAGACGGCGCCGCGCCACGTGCCGGTGCGCCGCAAGCAGCCGCTGCGCCCGGCGCGCGTCGTGCTGATCGTCGTGCTCACCGTGCTGGCCGTCGGCTGGATCTTCCCGATCCTGTGGGCGGTCTACAACTCGCTGCGCGACTACGACTACACGTCGCTGCACGGCTACTTCTCCTTCGGTGGCTTCACGTTCGAGAACTACGTGAACGCGTGGGCCCGCGGCGACTTCGCGCAGACGTTCACCAACACCGCGATCATCGTGATCCCGTCCGTGCTGATCACGCTGCTGCTCGCGTCGTCGGTGGCGTTCGTGCTGGCCCGGTTCAGCTTCAAGTTCAACCTGACCCTGCTGGCGCTGTTCACCGCGGCCAACCTGCTGCCGCAGCAGGCGCTGCTGGTGCCGTTGTTCCGGCTGTTCCTCAACATCGAGGTGCCGTACTCGGTCAGCGACTCGGGCTCGTTGTACGACACGTACTTCGCCGTGATCGCGGTGAACATCGCGTTCCAGACCGGGTTCTGCACGTTCGTGCTCGCCAACTACATGAAGACGCTGCCGCGCGAGCTGTACGAGTCGGCCCAGGTGGACGGTGCCGGCGTGCTGCGCCAGTACTGGCAGATCGTGCTGCCGCTGTGCCGCCCGGCGCTGGCCGCGCTGTCGGTGCTGCAGTTCACCTGGGTGTACAACGACTTCTTCTGGGCCGTCGCGTTCATGCGCACCGGTGCCAAGCTGCCGGTGACGAGCTCGCTGCAGAACCTGCGGGGCCAGTTCTTCACCGACTACAACCTGCTCTCCGCCGGCTCGGTGATCGTCGCCATCCCGACGCTGATCATCTTCTTCGTGCTGCAACGCCACCTGCGGGCAGGTCTCACTCTTGGGGCAACCAAGGGATGATCCACCTCCGGACCGACACGGTGAGCGTCGTGCTCGACGAGCGCGGCAGCGGGCTGCCGGTCGTCGTGCACTGGGGTGCGCCGCTGGGCGCGCTGTCCGAAGAGGACCTGGAGACGCTGGCCGACGCGGCCGTGCCGCCCACCGCGGTCAGCACGCCGGACACGCCCGTGCCGGTGGCGCTGCTGCCCGAGGCGGTCCGCGGCTACCAGGGCAGGCCGGGCCTGCGCGGCAGCCGCGGCGGGCGATCGTGGGTGACCGGGTTCCGCGTGGCGGACGTCCGGGTCGACGGCTCCTCGGCGCTCTTCGTCGCCGAGGACCCGGATGCCCTGCTGCACCTGGAGCTCACCGTCGAGCTGGCCGCCTCCGGCGTGTTGCGCCTGCGTGCCGAGGTCACCAACGACGGTGCCGATCCGTACACCGTGGACGGTCTGGAGGCGGCGCTGCCGGTGCCCGCGCAGGCCACCGAGCTGCTCGACCTCACCGGCCACTGGGCACGCGAGCGGCACCCGCAGCGGCGGGCGTTCGACCTCGGCACCTGGTCGCGGGAGAGCCGCCGCGGTCGCACCGGCCACGACGCGACGCTCGCGCTGCTGGCCGGCACCGCCGGGTTCGGCTTCCGCACCGGCGAGGTGTGGGGCCTGCACGTGGCGTGGAGCGGCAACCACGTCACCTACGCCGAGCGGATGATCGAGGGCACCGCCACGCTCGGCGGCGGCGAGCTGCTCTCCTCCGGCGAGGTGATCCTGGCACCGGGGGAGACGTACTCGTCGCCGTGGCTGTCCGCGACCTACAGCGCGCGCGGGATCGACGGGCTGTCCGCCGCGTGGCACGAGTGGCTGCGCGCGCGGCCCGGGCACCCGGCCACGCCCCGGCCGGTCGTGCTGAACACGTGGGAGGCCGTCTACTTCGACCACGACCTGGACCGGCTGCGCGCCTTGGCCGACGTGGCAGCACGGACCGGTGTGGAACGGTTCGTGCTCGACGACGGCTGGTTCCGCCACCGCCGCGACGACACGGCAGGCCTCGGCGACTGGTACGTCGACGAGACCGTGTGGCCCGACGGGCTCGCGCCGCTGATCGACCACGTGACCGGGCTCGGCATGCGGTTCGGCATCTGGGTCGAGCCGGAGATGATCAACGAGGACTCCGATCTGTACCGCGCGCACCCGGACTGGGTGCTGGCGCCGGGGACCGGGGGGCTGCCGCCGCGGGCGCGCCACCAGCAGGTGCTGGACCTGACCGTGCCGGACGCCTCCGCGTACCTGCTGGAGCGGCTCGACGAGCTGTTGTCCCGCAACGACATCGCGTTCCTCAAGTGGGACCACAACCGCGATCTCGTCGCGGCCGGCCACGCGGGACGGCCCGGTGTGCACGGCCAGACGCTCGCGATCTACCGGCTGCTCGACGAGCTGCGCACGCGGCACCCGGACGTGGAGATCGAGAGCTGCTCGTCCGGTGGCGCGCGGGTCGACCTGGAGATCCTGGCCCGCACCGACCGCGTGTGGGCCAGCGACTCGAACGACGCGCTGGAGCGGCAGACGATCCAGCGGTGGACGGCGCTGCTGCTGTCGCCGGAGCTGATCGGCGCGCACGTCGGCCCGCCGACCGTGCACTCGTCGGGCCGCACGCAGCACCTGCCGTTCCGGTACGCGACGGCGCTGTTCGGACACTTCGGCATCGAGTGGGACATCGCGTCCGCGAGTGACGCCGAGCTGGCCGCACTGGCCGCCGGAATCGCTTGCTACAAGGACAAACGCGAGCTGCTGCACACCGGCGAGGTGGTCCGCGCCGACCACCCGGACCCGGCGGCGTACGTGCACGGCGTGGTGGCCCGCGATCGGTCGGCCGGGCTGTTCGCCTACGTCCAGCTGCGCACGTCGGCGCGCGGCGTGCCGGCGCCGATGCGCCTGCCGGGGCTGGACCCGGCCCGCCGCTACCGCGTCGACCTGCTCGAACCGGCCGGCCCGCCGATGACGATCGGCCCGGCGCCGGAGTGGTCGCCGCGCGAGCTGCCGGGCCGCGTGCTGGCGGAGGTGGGGTTGCGGCCACCGGTGCTGGCGCCGGAACAGGCCTGGCTCATCGAGGTCACCGAAGTCCGGTAGCTCGCCCGCACGGGGGAGACCGAACGCAGCCGAACGGGTGATGCCCCTAGGATCCGGTGCGTGCGCAGTGGTCAGCTGATCGCCGGCCGTTACCGGTTGGTGGAGCTCATCGGCGCCGGGGGATCCGGTCTCGTGTGGCTCGCGGAAGACATCGTCGAGAACCGTCAGGTCGCGCTCAAGCGACCGCACTCCGCGGAAGGTCCGGCGATCCGCACGGAGCTCGAGCGCGAGGCGGGCGTCGCGGCGCGGGTGCGGCACCCGAAGGCCATCCAGGTGCACGAGGTGGCCGGCGACGGGCACGACTCGTGGCTGGTCATGGAGTACTTCCCCGCCCGCAACCTCGGCGTCCTCATGCGCGAGCGCGGTCCCCTCGACCCCGGCGAGGTCGCCAGGATCGGCGCGCAGGTCGCCGCGGCGCTGGCCGCCATCCACGACGCCGACGTCGTGCACCGCGACGTCACGCCCAACAACATCCTCGTTGCCGAGGACGGCACCACGAAGGTCACCGACTACGGCATCTCCGCGCACCGCGTGCAGACCGTGACCAGCAGCGGCAAGATCAGCGGCACCGCTGTGTACGTCTCGCCCGAGGTGGCCAACGGCAGCGGGGCCAAGGCGCCCTCGGACGTGTTCTCCCTCGGGGCCAGCCTGTTCGCCGCCGTCGAGGGCGAGCCGCCGTTCGGGTTCGGCGACCCCGACGCGATCCTCGCCCGCATCCGCGCCGGGAGCCGCACGCCCACCCACCGCGCGGGCGTGCTCGCCCCGGTGCTCGAGGCGCTGCTCGCGTCCGAACGCGACGCCCGGCCGACCGCCGCCCAGGCGCGGGACATGCTCGAGCAGGTCGTGTCGGGCGAACAGGTCGAGCCATGGACCCCGCCCGTACCGCGCGAGCCGCGCCGCTGGCGGGTGTTCGCCGGCGCCGCCGCGGTCCTCGTGGTCCTGCTCGGCCTCGTCGTGTGGTCGCCGTGGCAGACCTCCGCCGGCGATCCGGCCCCACCGAAGCAGGGTCCGCTGCGCACGGTCCTCGGCGACCCGCGTACCGCCGACCCGTGCGCGCTGCTCGACCCGGAGGCGTACGAGAAGTTCGGGCCGGTGGTCGTCGACCCGGCCTACGGCCTGTTCAACCGCTGCGACGCGATCATCAACCAGGGCGACGACGACAAGGAGCTGGACGTCGACCTGGAGCTGCTCGCCCGCGTCGACCCGAACGTCGAGCCCGCGCCGGACGCGATGGTCGAGGTCGAGAAGCCCGAGGTCGACGACGACGGCGGCTGCGACGTCACCATCACCCTCGCCGACCTCAACCGCATCGACGTCAACGCCCGCCCGCACGGCGATGACACCGCCGACCCGTGCGAGGTCGCGCGGCTGGCCGGCGACCGCGCGGTCGCCCGGCTGCCCCGCGACCAGCTCACCCGGCGCACGAAGCCGTTCGACCCCGACTCGCTCGCCCGGGTCGACGGCTGCGCGCTGCTCGACCGCACCGCGCTGACGAAGGCGATCCCCGGCATCGACCCGGAGCCGTCTGTCGCGTTCGGACGGTGGACCTGCGACTGGAGCGGGCGCGCGGCGACGATGAGCGCGGCGATGTACCTGAGCCAGAACACGACGCTCGACGCGGCGGACGGCCAGCTCGTCGAGCTCGCGGGTCACCACGTGTTCATGCAGCGGTCCGAGGACGAGGACGAGTGCACGGCGGTGGTGGTGCACCGGCCCGTCCACCTGGACAACGGCGACGACATCGACGAGGTCGTCATGCTCGACGTCACGGGCGAGGAGCCGATGGGCCGGCTGTGCGCCTCGGCGCGGACCCTCGCGCGCTCGGTCGCGCAACACCTGCCGCCGGTCAGCTCGTAGCCGGGGAGGGGTCCCCGGCCCCCGTCCTACCGTGAGCCCGGTGGTCCACGACGACATGCTCGCGTTGCCGGCCGGGCACCGCAGCCTGGCCTACGGCAGCGACGACCCGGTGCCCGGCGGGCTGCTCGTCCTGTCGGTGTCCGGCGGCGTGCGGGTGGTCCCCGGTGCGGGCCGGTCCGTCTGTTTCGGACGGAACTTCGCGGACGTGCACGTCGGCATCGGCGTGGCCGACCGCCGGGTCAGCCGCCGCCAGGGCGTGCTCACCTGGCGGGCCGGGCAGTGGTGGGTCACGAACACGGGCAACCGGCCGATCCGGCTGCCGAGCTCACGGTGGTTGCACCGCGGCGGCGCGGAGGTGGCGCTCGCGCCCGGGTACACGCCGCTGTTCGTGCCCGGCTCTGGCGCGCGCCAGCACCTGCTGGAGCTGTTCGTCGAGGACTCGTCCCCACCGGCGCCTCCCGCGCCGATCTGGCCGCTCACCGCGGACGAACGGCTCGCGACGGTGGCGCTCGCGAGGCGCTACCTGTTGCACGAGGCCGATCCGCGGCCGTTGCCCTGGTCGCGGGCGAGCGCGCAGCTGGCCCAGCTCCAGCCGGGACGGTGGCGGCCGGGACGGCTCGAGCAGCTGGTGGCGGACCTGCGGCTGCGGCTGTCCGGGCACGGCGTGCGCGACCTGGCGGTCCCCGTCCCGATCGACGACCTGCTGCGGGAGCTGGTGCGCACCGGCACGCTGGTGCCGCCGGACCTCGCGCTGCTCGACCCCGGCTGAGCGGCCGCGGGCCTGCCGCGATAATCCTCGGAATGGGAGCGAGGATCCGCGCGTACCGGCCCGGTGACGAGCGGGAACTGTACGAGATCTGCCTGCGCACCGGGGACAGCGGCGGGGACGCCACCGAGCTGTACCGCGACCCGAACCTGCTGGGCGAGGTGTACGTCGGCCCGTACGTGCGGCTGGCCCCGACCCTGGCGTTCGTCGCCGAGGACGAGGGCGGCGTGGCGGGCTACGTGCTGGGCACGGCCGACACCCGCGCGTTCGAGCTGGCCTGCGAGCGCGAGTGGTGGCCCGCGCTGCGGTCGCGGTACGCGCTGGGCGTGTTCCCCGCGAACTCCCCGGACGACCACCTCGCGCGCCTGATCCACGGTCCCAACAAGACGAGCGAGGACGTGATCGAGCGCTACCCCGCGCACCTGCACATCGACCTGCTGCCCCGGCTACAGGGCCACGGCTTCGGCCGCAGCCTGCTGGAGACGTTGTTCGACGCGTTGCGGGCGGGCGGGGTGCCGGCCGTGCACCTCGGCGTCGGGCTGGCCAACGAGCGCGCGATCGGCTTCTACGAGCGGATGGGCTTCACGGTCGTCCACCGCTACGCCGAGTCGCAGATCATGGCCCGCAAGCTCTAGAGCCCGAGTTGGCGCGCGAGCGCTTCCGTGTGCTCGTCCGCGTCGCCGAAGGCGAGTGCCGACGCGATGGCGTGGCGGGTGTGGAAGTGCAGGTCGTGCTCGGCGGTGAAGCCGATCGCGCCGTGGATCTGGTGGCCGAGCGAGCACACGCGCTGGTAGGCCTCGCTGACCCACGACTTCGCCACCGCCACCTCCGTCGCCGCGTCCAGGCCGCGCGACAGCCGCCAGATCGCCTCGTACGCGACGAACCGCGAGCCCAGCACGTCGATCGCCATGTTCGCGCAGTGGTGCTGCACCGCCTGGAACGTGCCGATGGGCTTGCCGAACTGCTCGCGCTGCGTCGCGTACTCGACCGTGGCGTCCAGCACCGCCTGCGCCCCGCCGACCATCTCCGCGCACACCACCGCCGCGCCGAACTGCCGCACCAGCGCGGGTTCGACGTCGACCGGCGTGCCGGCCAGGCCCGTCGACGCCGCGAACCGCACGCGGTACTTCGGGTCCAGGCCCACGACGTCCTGCCGCTCAACCGAGTCGGCCGACCCGACGACCGACACCGATGAGCCGGACGCCACCACGAACCCGTCCGCCGTGGCGGCGTGGGGGACCAGGTCCGCCACACCGTCCACAGCGGACGCGAACGTGTAGACCCGGCCCGCCGCGACCTCGTCACGCAGCGACGGGACGGCCATGCCGCACACCAGCGAGGTCGTGAACGGCGAGGGCACCGCGTGCCGGCCGAGCTCCTCGGCCAGCAGGCAGGCCTCCAGGAAGCCCATCGACTCGTCGAACGCCACCCCGGTCCAGCCGAGGTCGACGATCTCCTTCCACGTGGCCGCCGAGTAGCCGCCCGCCTCGCCCGCGACCGCCCGGGCCGACGCGGCGGGGTGCGCGGACAGGAACTCCCGCGCCGTCCGCTTGATCAGCTCCTGGTCCTCGGTGAGCGTCAGGTCCATCAGCGTGACACCGGCGGGATCTTGTCCGACCGCACCCACACACCCGGCCGCTGCTCCCAGAACAGCTGCACCAGCACGCCGCCGGTCTGCTTGGGGTGGATGAACGTGTGCCGCCACCGCGCGCCGTCGGTGATGCCCTCCTCGGTGTCGAACGTCGGGATCTCGTGGTGGTCGCAGGCGGCGAGCGCGGTGTCCCAGTCGGCGACCTGGAAGGTCACGTGGTGCGCGGCGGCACCGTTGCGGGCCAGGAACTTGTCGATGAACGAGTCCTCGCCGCGCGAGGTGATGATCTCCCAGCAGATGCTCGACCCCGGCACGTTCAGCACCAGGTCGGCCATGTCGGGATGCTCGTCGTCGGCCGTGCGCCACACCTCGACGAAGCCCGCGAGGTCGGCGTACCAGCGGGCCAGCGCGTCGCGGTCGGGGAACGCCTGGCAGATGTGGTCGAGCGCCACCACACCCAGCGTCGGCTCGTCCACAGCGGACGGCTGGACCGCGAGCTGGTCGTCGTCGCCGCACATGGCGAGGGTGCCGGGGCCGCGGAGCCGGAACAGCACGCCCGGACCGTGCTCGGGCGGGGTCAGCGACGCCTCCACCCATTTGCCCGGCACCCCGTCGGTCGGCTTGATGCCACGCTCCTCGAGCTCGGCGACGGCCGCGTCGAGGTCGGGCACCTCGACGCCGACGTGGTGCAGGCCGGGCCGCCCGCCGTG
>Ga0164241_10000973_pt1 | contig 40590 bp, 41 predicted proteins | sample OricomyardsoilBY_FD_108780 | JGI IMG/M metagenome (GOLD analysis project Ga0164241, IMG submission 108780) | Backyard soil microbial communities from Emeryville, California, USA - Original compost - Back yard soil (BY) | ecosystem: Environmental > Terrestrial > Soil > Unclassified | place: USA... | reverse complement strand
TGCCGATATGCTTCCCGCCATGTCAGCGCAACCCGAAGCCAGCCCGGCGACAGAGCTGATCGAAGCGGCGATGGCCGGGCGGGAGGGCGGACGCAGGCCCTTCGTGCTCGGGATTTGCGGCGCGCAGGGCAGCGGCAAGTCCACGATCGCGGCGCTGCTGGCGGCGCGGATGCGGGCGCGGGGGAAGCGAGTCGCGCTGCTTTCGCTGGACGACCTCTATCTGAGCGGCGCGGCGCGGCAGGCGCTGGCGGAGACAGTCCACCCGCTGCTCAGGACACGCGGTGTGCCGGGGACGCACGATCCGGCGCTGGGGGTGCGGCTGATCGAGGCGCTGGGCGGAAACGGTCGAGTCGCCCTTCCCCGCTTCGACAAGGCGGCGGACGAACCGTGCGGCCCCGAATCGTTCCAAGGCCCCGCCAATATCGTGATTCTCGAAGGCTGGTGCGTCGGCGCGCGGCCTCAGGACGAAGCGTCGCTCGCCGAGCCGGTGAACGCGCTCGAACGCGAGCGGGACCCGGACGGGGCGTGGCGGGGCTACGTCAACGCCCAGCTTGCGGATGCCTATGCGGCGCTGTTCGCACGAATCGATTTTCTGGCGATGTTGAAGGCGCCCGGGTTCGATGTGGTCGCCAAATGGCGCACCGAGCAGGAGCGGCGCGCGGGCGGCCCGATGAGCGACTCCGAAATCCGCGATTTTGTGGCGCATTACCAGCGGCTGACCGAGCATATGATCGCCCATGGCGACGCCTGGGCGGACCTGACGGTCCGACTCGACGCCGATAGGGGCGTCATCGGCTAAACGCACCAGCCCTCCTTCGCTCTTCGAGCTTCGGCGGGCATCCCCAAGCAAAAAGCCCGGCCTTTCGGCCGGGCTTTTTGCTTGGGGATGGTGGAGCCTAGCGGGATCGAACCGCTGACCTCCTGCATGCCATGCAGGCGCTCTCCCAGCTGAGCTAAGGCCCCATTCCCCTGAGAGGCGACGGCCTTTACGGGGCCGTCGCGGGATTTGCAAGCGATCGGCGCGCCCTTTTCGACGCGCCGAAAACTTTAATTTTCGTCGTCGTTTCCACCGGTCTCGACGCCCAGATCGTCGTCGCCGCCCAGATCGACATCGTCGTCGGGCGAGGGCTCTTCGTCGTCGGCCGCCAGCCCATCCAGATCCTCATCGCCCAGATCCGAATCCTCGGTATCCTTGGCGGGCTTGTCGACGGCCTTGGCCGCCTCGAAGGGCAGCGGCTGCTTCGACTTGAGAATCGGCTCGGGCTCCCACGCATAGCCGCAGCTGATGCAGGTGACGGGCTCGTCCTTGGTCAGGTCGTAGAACCGCGTTCCGCACTTCGGGCATCCGCGCTTCGTGCCCCATTCGGCCTTCACCATAGTGTGCCTCTTGCCTTTCGAATTTCGTGATTTCGGATCTGTGACCCGTAAAGTGGGGCGCGCCTTGCCATGGCGCAAGGCGGCTGTCAAAGCCCGCGCCATGCACGGTTCCCACCCCAGTCCCTTGGCCAGACCCATGAGCTTTTCCGCGCGCGGCCCACTGCGCGGCACCGTTGTCGTACCCGGGGACAAGTCGATCAGCCATCGTTCGCTCATGTTCTCGGCGCTGGCGGTGGGCGAGAGCCGGATCGAGGGGCTGCTCGAGGGGGAGGATGTGCTGGCCACGGCGGCGGCCCTTCGCGCCATGGGCGCGGATGTGGAGCGCGGCGCGGACGCCAGCTGGCGCGTCCATGGCGTCGGGGTCGGCGGGCTGCTCCAGCCGCAACAGGCGCTCGACATGGGCAATTCGGGCACCTCGACCCGGCTGCTGATGGGGCTGGTGACGAGCCACGCCATCACCTGCACCTTTACCGGCGACCCATCGCTCTCGGGCCGGCCGATGGGCCGCGTGATCGAGCCATTGTCGAGGATGGGCGCGGATATCACCGCCAGCCCCGGCGGTCGCCTGCCCCTGATGCTGCGCGGCATCTGTCCGGCGGTGCCGATCGAATATACGCTTCCGGTGGCATCGGCGCAGGTCAAGTCGGCGATCCTGCTCGCGGGCCTCAATACGCCCGGCATCACCCGCGTGATCGAGCCCGTGCCGACGCGCGATCATAGCGAGCGGATGCTCACCGGCTTCGGCGCCGAGCTGACCGTCGAGGAGTCGCCCCAGGGCAAGATCATCTCGATCCGCGGCGAGGCCGAACTCAAGCCGCAGCATATCGTGGTGCCGGGCGATCCCTCGTCGGCGGGTTTCTGGATGGTCGCGGCGTCGATCGTGCCGGGCTCCGAAATCACCATCGCCAATGTCTGCATGAACCCGACCCGGACCGGGCTGATCACCGCGCTCAGGATGATGGGTGCGGACATCAGCGAGGCCCAGCCCCGAATCGTCGGCGGCGAACCCGTCGCGGACCTGATCGTAAAGCACGCGCCGCTCAAGGCGATCGAAGTGCCGCCCGAGCTCGCGCCGAGCATGATCGACGAATATCCGATCCTGTTCGTCGCCGCATCGATGGCCGAGGGCCGCACCGTAGCGCGCGGCGCGCATGAACTGCGCGTCAAGGAATCGGACCGGATCGCCGTGATGCGCACCGCGCTTGAAGCCATCGGGGTGCAGACCGAGGAATATGAGGACGGCCTCGCCATCCAGGGTTCGGGCGGTGAGCCGCTCGCGGGCCGCTCTCGGATCGCCTCGAAACTCGACCATCGTATCGCGATGAGCATGGCGGTGGCTGGACTTGCCGCACGCGCGCCCGTGGAGATCGACGATGTGGCGCCGATTGCCACCAGTTATCCGAATTTCCTGCCGACCCTTGACGCGCTTAGCGAGTAGCCCGAGTTGAGTTCCATGATCATCGCCGTCGACGGACCCGCAGCATCTGGCAAAGGCACCATCGCCCGTGCGCTGGCGAAGCATTACAAGCTGCCGCACCTCGATACCGGACTGCTCTACCGCGCGGTCGCCGCGACGGTGCTCAAGGACGAGTTCGATCCGGCGAATGAGGCCGATGCGGTCTCGGCGTGCAGCTTCGACGATTACATCCTCGACGATCCGGCGCTGAAGAGCGAGGAAGTCGGCAAGGCGGCGTCGGTGGTCTCGGCGCACCCGCTGGTCCGCGCGGCCTTGCTGCTGCGCCAGAAGAAATTCGCGCACCAAGCCGGCGGCGCCGTGCTCGACGGGCGTGATATCGGCACGGTGATCGCGCCCGACGCCGATGTGAAGCTGTTCATCAAGGCGACCCCGATGATCCGCGCCCAGCGCCGCCACATGGAGCTGCGCAAGCGCGGGATCGTCACCAGCCTCGACAAGGTGCTGACCGATATCCGCTCGCGTGACGAGCGTGACGCGAAGCGCCCGAGCGCGCCGATGATCCCCGCGCCGGACGCAGTGATGCTCGACACCAGCTTCCTCTCGATCGACGCCGCGCTCCAGCGCGCGATCGCCATCGTCGAGGCGAAGAAGGCGCGGCAAGCAGCCGAAGGGGCCAGCGCCTAACCCCTTGCGGTCACTACCTATCCCTCTAAATTAACCTCTTCCTAACCATGCATGGTCACAGATGCTTCTGAATTTCGTCAGGGGAAGACCATGCAGTTCATCGTTCGCGCCCATGAGGTGGAGAGCCTGCTCGACCGCGCGCCCGAGGGCGTGGAAGTGCTTTCGCTCGACTGCTTCGACACGCTGATCTGGCGCAACACGCACGCCCCGACCGATGTCTTCGCCGATCTGGCACTGGCCGGCGGCGGCATCGAGCCGCGCACCTGGGCCGAGACACAGGCGCGCAAATCGGCCTGGACCAAGAGCGGCGCCAGGGAAATCGGTATCGAGCAAGTCTATGCCCGGATGCTACCCAACCCGCAGCCCGGCGAGGTCGAGGCCGCGGTCGCGCGCGAACTCGCCATCGAGGCACGCCATGCCTTTGCGTTCAAGCCGACCGTCAATCTGATCCACGAGGCCAAGCGGCGCGGGCTCAAGGTCGTGATCGTCTCCGACATGTATCTCTCCGAAGCCCAATTGCGCGCGCACATCGCCACCGTGGCGGGGCCCGAATTGCTCGACAGCATCGATCAGGTCTTCGTGTCGGCGGCCTATGGCGTCGGCAAGCGCGACGGGCTGTTCGACGAAGTGCTCGCGGTGCTCGGGGTCAGCGGCGACAAAATTCTCCATGTCGGCGACAATCGCGGCGCCGATTATGAATCCGCGCACGCGCATGGCCTGCACGCGGTCCATCTCGCTCAGTTCGACGACGAAAGCGGTGCGCGCCTCCGGATGGAAGCCGCGACCTCGATCATGCTCGATCCGCAGGCCGGCATCACGCGCCCGGTGTGCCAGCCGCACCGCGCGCAGGTCTCGCTGCGCCGGTCGAGCGACCCGGCCTATGTGCTGGGCCACGACGTGATGGGCCCCGCGCTCCACGCCTTCTCGTTGTGGCTGAAGCAGGAGATCGACGCGGCTTCGGCCGCCGCGGGCCGGCCGGTGCGCCCGCTCTTCGTGATGCGCGACGGCTACCTCCCCTATCGCGTTTTCGAGACCCTCTTCCCCGAAGCCGGTGCCCGGACGATCGAGATCAGCCGCTTCGTGGCCTTGCGCGCAAGCATCGCCGACGCCGCGAGCCTCGACCATTATATCGACGAATGGATCGACAAGCTCCCGATCCGCAGCCTCGCCAAGCAGCTGATGCTGTTCGAGCAGGAATATGCGAGGTTCCTCAAGGGCGACGCCAAGGACCAGCGCAGGGCCTTCGTCAAATGGGTCCGCTCCGCCGAAATTTCGAAGAAGATCTTCATCCGCCGCGGCGCGTTCCTCAAGAAGCTGGTCGCGCATCTCCAGACCGCCGATGTCGCCCCGGGCGACGCGGTGATGCTGGTCGATATCGGCTATAACGGCACCGTCCAGAACTTCCTGACGCCCGTCCTCAAAGAAGCGATGAAGCTCGACGTGTCGGGCCGCTATATCTTCCTGCGCGAGAAAAAGGCCTCGGGCCTCGACAAGCGCGGCATGATCGATGTCCGCAATTTCGATTACCGCACGCTCCACGCGCTCTCGCGCTCGATCGTCGTGGTCGAGCAGCTCTGCAACGTCGAACAAGGCTCCACCATCGATTTCGAAGCGAACGGCGCGCCGATCCGCGAAAAGGTCGACGCCAAGGCCGCGCACAACGCCTCGCGTGCGACCGTGCAGGAGGCATGCCTCGCTTTCGCCCGCGAATCCGGCAACGGCATCGTCCGCGCCCCGGCTTCCGACGATCTCGACAGCCGTACCCGCGCCGCCGCCGCGACGCTCGCGCGGCTCTTCTTCCTCCCCAATTCCAGCGAAGTCGCGGTGTTCGAGAGCTTTGTCTACGATCTCAACATGGGCACTTCCGCCAGCGAGATGCTGATGGATTCGGAGCGCGGCACCAAAGGGCTGCGCCGCCGCGGCCTGACCTTCTACAACGATCACGTCCCGCAATTCATGTCGGCCGAGCTTCAGTCCCAGGGGCTGCCCGTGAGCCTCGCCAATTTCGTCGCCTCGCGCTTCAAGCTCGACCTGCGCAGCACCGATTTCGAAGTCGGCGGAATAACTGTCCCGGCGATCTTCGCGACCGCGACCGATCAGGCCAACGCCGATCTCACCGCCTATCCCACCGCCGAGGGCTATTACCGGCTGCGCGTCCCCGTCGGCCGCCAGCGTCCCACTGTCGCGCTCCAGCTCGGCCGGATCGCGGAATGGGTGCAGATCGAGGAAGTCAGCTACACGCGCGTCTCGGACATGAAGCCGGGCCTCGAATATACCAAGACCTGCGCCACCCAGGGGATCACCGACGCCATGGAGCAGGGCGCACCCGGCCTCTACCGCGCACAGCCCAATGGCATGCTGATGGTGCCTCCGCCCGACGTGGACGAGCCGGTAATGCTGTCGGTGGTGTTCCGCCCGGTCGTGCCGCGCAAGGCCGAAGTGGCGCTGAAGGCGGTGGCTTGACCCGGTAGATCAAGCTAGCCTCTCCGTTTCGACGGGCAGCCACAATGTCGCGAAAACTGGCCTCACGGCGTTGGTCGCGTTCTGTCTGTCGGGCCCCAGTAAAACTTGCCATTCCCCCCTCCCGCGCGTATAGGCCCGCCCGTCCGGCGAGCGGTGCTCGCGGAGGTTGGCGCGGAGGTTTTGTCCTCACGCGCCCTTTTCGCTTTTTCGGCGTCTAGTCTTCCTCCGCTTGTTTTCGCGCGACGGACGCCGCGACCGGCATTCGGCCGCCGCGGCAAATCGGCCTCAAAGACCGCTGGATTCAACCAGCCGGCCGGAAAAACGTGAATAGGACTACATAGCAAATGGCCACCACGGCAAACCCCACCCGCGACGATTTCGCGGCGCTTCTCGAACAGACCCTTGGCGGAGCGGAAAGCTTCGAGGGTCGTGTCGTCATCGGCACCGTCACCGGCATCGAAAACGATCTCGCCGTCATCGACGTCGGCCTGAAGAGCGAAGGCCGCGTTCCGCTGCGCGAATTCGCCATGCCCGGCCAGAAGGCCGACCTGAAGGTTGGCGACGAAGTCGAAGTGTTCGTCGATCGCGTCGAGAACGCGCAGGGCGAAGCGATGCTCAGCCGCGACCGCGCCCGCCGCGAAGCCGCCTGGGACAAGCTCGAAACCGAATTCGCCAAGACCGCCCGCGTTGAGGGTGTGATCTTTGGCCGCGTCAAGGGCGGCTTCACTGTCGATCTCAACGGCGCCGTGGCGTTCCTTCCCGGCTCGCAGGTCGATATCCGCCCCGTCCGCGACGTCACGCCGCTGATGGATATTCCGCAGCCCTTCCAGATCCTGAAGATGGACCGCAAGCGCGGCAACATCGTCGTTTCGCGTCGCGCCGTTCTCGAAGAGACTCGCGCCGAGCAGCGTTCGGGCCTGATCCAGTCGCTGGCCGAGGGCCAGGTGATCGACGGCGTCGTCAAGAACATCACCGATTACGGTGCGTTCGTTGATCTGGGCGGCATCGACGGCCTGCTCCATGTCACCGACCTCAGCTACAAGCGCGTCCAGCACCCGTCGGAGATGCTGAACATCGGCGACACGGTGAAGGTGCAGATCATCCGCATCAACCGCGACACGCAGCGCATCTCGCTCGGCATGAAGCAGCTCGAGAGCGATCCGTGGGAAGGCGCCACCACCAAGTACGCCGTGGGCACGCGCCTGTCGGGCCGCGTGACCAACATCACCGAATATGGTGCGTTCGTCGAACTGGAGCCGGGCATCGAAGGCCTGGTCCATGTCAGCGAAATGAGCTGGACCAAGAAGAACGTCCATCCCGGCAAGATCGTCTCGACTTCGCAGGAAGTCGAAGTCGTGGTGCTCGAGGTCGACGAAGAGAAGCGCCGCATCTCGCTCGGTCTCAAGCAGGCCCAGGCCAATCCGTGGGAGGCCTTCGAGGCGCAGCACCCGGTTGGCTCGACCGTTGAGGGCGAAGTCAAGAACGCGACCGAGTTCGGCCTGTTCATCGGCCTCGACGGCGACGTCGACGGCATGGTGCATATGTCCGACATCGCCTGGGGCATTTCGGGCGAGGACGCGCTCAACCTGCACCGCAAGGGCGAGACCGTGAAGGCGGTCGTGCTCGCGATCGAAGCCGACAAGGAGCGCATCTCGCTCGGCATGAAGCAGCTCGAGCGCGGTGGTCCCTCGTCGGCTCCGGCCGGCAGCGGCGCCGCGGCGGGCGACAAGCTCAACAAGAACGCGGTCGTCACCGTCACCGTTCTCGAAGTCCGCGACGCGGGCCTCGAGGTTCAGGTCGGCGACGATGGCGCGACGGGCTTCATCAAGCGCACCGATCTTGGCCGCGACCGCGACGAGCAGCGTCCGGAGCGTTTCCAGGTCGGGCAGAAGTTCGATGCGATGGTGACGGGCTTCGATCGTTCGAAGAAGCCGACCTTCTCGGTCAAGGCGATGCAGATCTCCGAAGAGAAGCAGGCCGTGGCTCAGTATGGCTCGTCCGATTCGGGCGCGTCGCTGGGCGACATTCTCGGCGAGGCCCTCAAGGCGCGCAGCGAGAAGAATTGATCCGTTTTGGGGAACGGCCTGGCGCCGTTCCCCAGAATTTCGTGCGAATTTGCAGCTTTCCGTGAATCTTCGGGTTGATGCAGATTGTAAATCGGCGCTACGATCCGCTCCGGGGGCAAAGCGCCGGCGGTAGGCGCACTTCCGGCAGCGTCAACGGGAGGATGCGGGATGATCCGTTCGGAACTGGTGCAGTTGCTGACAGACGAGAATCCGGGCCTTTCGGTTCGCGAGGTCGAGAAGATCGTGTCGGTCTTCTTCGATGAGATCGTCGGCAGGCTGTCCGAAGATGGCCGCGTGGAGCTTCGCGGCTTCGGCGCTTTCTCCACTCGCGCCCGCGACGCGCGCACCGGCCGCAACCCGCGCACCGGCGAGACCGTCGATGTCGACGCCAAGCGCGTGCCGTACTTCAAGCCCGGGAAAGAGATGCGCGTCCGCTTAAACGTGTGATGCGCGGTTGACCTCCACGCCGCCCTGCGCTTCGTGGGCTTTCATGCGGACGTGGCGGAACCGGTAGACGCCGGAGACTTAAAATCTTCTGCCCCACGGGGCGTGCGGGTTCGAGTCCCGCCGTCCGCACCATTTTTGTTTTGAAGCGCCTCGCATAAGCTCGGGCGGCCGTTCGGCCTTGCGAGCACTGGCGGGTTCGAATCCTCCTTTTGATGACGGGAGTCTGCTTTCATGGCAGACCCGCCGCGATGCGCCTGGCTGTGCCCTTCCTCTTGTTGCTCGCCGCCTGCTCGCCGCAGCCTGCGGCCCAGCGTTCGCCCGACACCATCGTCCGCCTCTCCGACGATGAAGTGAAGGGGCTCGACCCTCAGAAAATCTCCGACCTTACCTCGCTGCGCGTCGCCGCCGACCAGTTCGAAGGGTTGATGCGCTATCGCGGCGATGGCGGGGCCGAGCCGGGGTTGGCGAAGGCGCCGGAGTGCATAGCGCTGGTTTGCACTTTCACCCTCAGGTCCGGGCTGCATTTCTCGGACGGGACGCCGATCACCGCCGCGACGTTCGCCCAAGGGTTCGCCCGGCTGCGCGATCCCGCCACGGCCTCGCCGACGGCAAAGCTGTTCGACGGAATCGCTTCGGTCGAGGCGCGCGATGCCGCGACCGTGGTGGTCACGCTCCAGCGGCCCCTCCCCTATCTCCCCTATCTGCTCGCGCATCCGGCGATGGCGGCGCTGCCGCTGCACCGGGGCGCGCAATGGACCAAGGAACGCCCGCTGGTCACATCGGGCGCGTACCGGCTGACGGCGTGGCGGTTGGGTGATCGGTTGACACTCGCGCGCAACCCCGCCTGGCACGACGGCAAGGCTCCAACAACGACGATCCGCTGGCAGCCCGCCGAGGACAAGCTGGCGGCGCTGCGCCGGTTCCGCGCGGGCGAAGTCGATACAGTCAGCGACATCCCGCCCTCGCGGCTCGCCTGGGCGAAGCAGCATCTCCCCGGCGCGGTGCGGATCGCGCCCTATGCCGGGACTTATTATTTCGCGTTCAACACGCGGCGCCCGCCGTTCAGCGATGTCCGCGTGCGAAGAGCGCTGTCGATGGCGGTGAACCGCAAATGGATCGCGGAGAAGCTGCTCGGCGCGGGTGAGATCCCCGCAACCGGCCTGATCCCGGCCGCGATCGGCGGCGGCAATCCCGATCCGCTGGGCCATGATCCCGCCGCGATCCGCACGCTGCTCGCAGAGGCGGGCTATGGCCCGAGGCACCCGCTCCGCTTCACGATCCGCTTCAATTCCGGAGGCGACCATCGCCGCATCGCCGTGGCGCTGGCGGCGATGTGGGTGCCCTATGGCGTCGAGGCGCAATTGCTCAACAGCGAGGCGCAGCTTCACTTCGCGGCGCTGCGTTCGGGCGATTTCGATCTGGCGCGGTCGGGCTGGATCGCCGACTTGCCCGATGCGAGCAACTTCCTGGCCGTCCATGCGGGCGACGCAGGCGCGATCAACTATTCGGGGTTCGACGATGTGGTGTACGATCGCTTGCTCGGCCGGGGCCGATTCGACCTGGCCGAACAGCGGCTGATCGAAGAGGCGCCGATCCTGCCGATCGATTTCTATGTCAGCCGCAGCCTGGTCGGCACCGATATCGGGGGTTGGCAGGATAACGCCATGAACATACACCCCAGCCGTCTCCTCTACCGGAAACCCAGATGACTCGCCTTTTCCTCGCTGCCGCACTCGTCCTGGCGCTGGGCGGGTGCAGTGGCGGGCCGGGCGAGGACGCGCCGATCGGGGTGAGCGTGATCGGCGCCACGCTGGCGATCGACGATCCCGATGCGGGCGCGGTGAATGGCAGCGGCCGCGTGCTGCTCGGCGCGACAGCACAAGGGCTGGTGCGTTTCGACGCGGCGGGACAGATCGAACCCGGACTGGCCGAGCGCTGGACAGTGACCGATGACGGCCGCAGCTACATCTTCCGGCTGCGCGACGGCGAATGGACCGATGGCCGGCCGGTCACCGCCGCCGAAGTCGTCCGCCAGCTCCGCCGCGCAACCGCCCCGAACAGCCGGAATCCGCTCGCGCCGTTCCTCGTGGTGATCGACGAGATCGTCGAGATGACGCCGCAAGTGATCGAGGTCCGCCTCAGCCGCCCGCGCCCCGATTTGCTCAAGCTGTTCGCCCAGCCCGAACTCGCGATCTTTCGCGGCAAGCAGGGCACCGGCCCGTTCGCCGCCCGTGCCGAGGCGCGGGGCGGGCTGCTGCTCGGCCCCGCCGATGGGCCGGTGCTGATCGATGGCGAGGACGATGCGACGCCGCGTCCCGGCAGCCAGATCCGGCTGCGCGGCGAGCGCGCGGCGCTGGCGATCGCGCGCTTCAGGAACGGCGATGTGGAGGCGGTGATCGGCGGAAGTTTCGCCGACTGGCCGGTGCTGCGCGCGGCGCGAGTGCCCGACGATGTGGTGAAGGTCGATCCCGCGCTCGGGCTGTTCGGGCTGGCGGTGGTCTCGCGCGGCGGGTTTCTGAGCGACGCCAACAACCGCGCTTCAATCGCGATGGCGATCGATCGCGATGCCGTGACACAGGCGTTCCGCCCCGATTGGCAGCCGGTCGAGACTTTGCTGCCCGCCCAGCTCGATTCGGCGGCGCCCCCCGCAACCCCCGCCTGGGGCCCGCTCCCGCTCGATGCGCGGCGCGAGAATGCGCGGTCGCGCGTGCGGGCGTGGCAGCGCGCCCATCCGGGGCTGATCATCGTCCGCATCGCCGTGCCGCAGTCCACCGGAGGCACGCTCGCGTGGAGCGCGATCGCGCGGTCGCTGCTGGCGGTGGGGATCAGTGTGCGCCGCGTCGCCCCCGAAGCTGATGCGGACCTGCGCCTGATCGATGCGGTCGCGCCCTATGACAGCGGGCGCTGGTTCCTCGTCACTGCCTGCCGCCTCTGCTCGGACGATGCCATGGCCGCCATCGCGGCGGCGCGCGACGCGCCCGATCTCGACGCCCGCACCCGCGCCATCGCCGCCGCCGATATCGCGCTCACCGCCGACGCCGCTTATATTCCTATCGCGCAGCCGCTTCGTTGGGCTATCGTAACGGACCGGCTCAACGGCTGGCAGGGGAACAGCCGGGCATGGCACCCGTTGAACCACCTGCGCAACGAGATCGAGTGAGGCAGTGATGGCAAAAGCGACGCGAATGGCATCGGGATCGATGAAGAACCTGCCCCTCACCAGCGACGTCGCGCATGTGCGGCAGCGGATCGAGGCGATGGAGAAGCTGCTCGAGCGCACCTTCGTCATTCCGGGCACCAAGCAGACGATCGGGCTCGACGTGATCCTCGACCTCATCCCGGTGGGCGGCGATTTCATCGGCGCCGCGATGGGGCTCTACATGGTCTGGGAAGCGCGCAACCTGAAGATGCCGGGCAGCGCGATGCTGCGGATGCTGGGCAATGTCGGATTCGACTGGTTGCTGGGGCTGATCCCGTTCGTCGGCGCGATCCCCGACTTCTTCTTCCGCTCGAACTCGCGCAACCTGCGCATCATCAAGCGGCATATGGACAAGCATTATCCGGGCAGCGTGACGATCAACCAGTGATCATCGCGACGGGTCGGACGGTCCTCGCCCTTGCCGTGATTGCCGCGCTCAATGCCTGTGGCCGCGCTCCGGACGCGACTCCTGCACAAGCGGAGCACCTCCCATTCGACAATTCCACCGGATTTCTGGACGGCTATTCGCTGCGGGTCACACGTGACGGCAGCCTATTGTGGAACCGCCTGTCGGTGAACGAGACCGTCTTCTCAGACTTTCTTCGCGAATTTTCGGCGCACGATGCCGGCTCACTGTTCGTCGCATTCGAGCCCGGCATTCCGCCGGCCCGTGCCGAATGGGTTCGGCGGGAAGTGATCGCGAGCGGCCTTTGCAAGCAGCAGCGCTGCTTCGAGGTCGGATGGGATGTAAAGCGACCGGTGGTGTACTGACGGGGCGCAACTACGCGGCAGTGAAATCCAGCCCGACGTCCGCCGCCGGCGCGGATTGGGTCAGGCGGCCGACACTGACATAGGTCACGCCGGTTTCGGCGATGGCGCGGATCGTATCGAGCCGGACGCCGCCCGAGGCTTCGGTGGGCACTCGCCCGCTCGCCAGCGCCACGGCCTCGCGCAGCACCGGTGGGCCCATATTGTCGAGCAGCAGATGCGTCGCCCCCGCCGCCAGCGCGGGTTCGATCTGGTCGATGCGATCGACCTCGACGATGATGCTCTCGATCCCCGCGTCCACTGCGCGGCGCACCGCTTCGCCCACCGATCCGGCGACCGCGACATGATTGTCCTTGATCATCGCCGCGTCCCACAGGCCCATGCGATGATTGGTCGCCCCGCCCATCCGCGTCGCATATTTCTCCAGCACCCTGAGGCCGGGCAGAGTCTTGCGCGTATCGAGCAGGATAGCCCCGGTTCCTGCGATGGCATCGACATAGGTCCGCGTAAGCGTCGCGATTCCCGAGAGATGCTGGACGGTGTTGAGCGCCGAGCGCTCGGCAGTGAGCAATGCGCGGGCCTTGCCACGGAGCCGCAGCAAATCGGTGGCAGCGGCGGCCCGATCGCCGTCCTCAACCAGCCGTTCGATCACGACATCGGGATCGAGCGCGCGGAAAAACGCCTCGGCGATCGGGAGCCCCGCGACCACCACCGCATCGCGGCTGTCCATCACGCCCGCGAACACCGCATCGGCGGGGATCACCGCGCTGGAGGTGATGTCCCCCGCGCCGCCCAGATCCTCGGCGAGCGTGGCGGCGACGAAAACGTCGAGATCGAAGCGGTCGAGCGAAAAACCCATGCCGCCCTTTAGGGCTGAGGCGCGGGCCGCCGCAAGGCCAGCCGGGGCAATCGCCCGTCGATCGCGACCAGCCCGCACGCGATCAGCGCCAGCCCGGCGAAATGCTGTGGCGCCAGCCGCTCGCTCAGCACCAGCCAGCCGAGCAGGATCGGGGTGATCGGGATCAGTAACGTGACGAGCATGACATTGGTCGGCCCCGCGCTCGCCAGCAGCCGGTAATAGAGGAGGAAGCCCAGCGCGCTGGACAGCAGGCCCAGCGCCGCGACCGCGCCCCATGCAGGCAACGACGGCATCGGCGCGTTCCACGGCTGGCCGGCGAGCATCAGCGGCAAGGTCACCACCGCGGCCAGCGCCAGCGATCCTGCCGCGACGACGATGGGGTCGATCCCGGTATCGCTGAAGCGCCGCCCCATGATGCTGGCGACCGCATAGCTGAACGCCCCGGCGAGGCAGGCGAGCTGGGGCAGGAGATTGGCGCCCAACCCCTGGATCGCGCCCCCGCCAACGGTGACCGCGACTCCCGCCACGCCCAGCGCCAGCGCCGCCGCCCGCGCCACCGTCAGCCGCTCGCCCGAAATCGCGACGTGCGCGATGAGCACGCCCCACACCGGGGTCGTCGCGTTGAAGATCGCGGCGAGTCCACCCGAAATCTGGGTCTGGCCCCAGCTGAACAGCGTCAGCGGCACGACATTGTTGAGCAGCGCCTGCACCAGCAGCCCGCGCCACGTGGCGAGATCGCGCGGGATCCCCTTGCCCGCGAGCAGCGCCACGCCCCACAGCACCCCGGCCCCCATCGCCGTGCGGGCGAACACCAGCGTCAGCGGCGCGAACCCGCGCAACGCGACTTCGATGAAGAAAAAGGACCCGCCCCACAGGATCGCAAGCGTGATCAGGGTCGCCCAATCACTGGCGCTCATCGTGCGGGCGGGGTTGCTCATGTCGCGCATATGGCGGTTGCGATGCGGGATGGCGACCCGGCGCGTGCGATCAAAACTTCGGGACGGAGAAGCGGCGCTTGCCGTCCGCGCGCGCACCGTTAGGGTCGCGCGACATCCTCTCCCGGAGTCTTCCGATGCGCATCATCCTCGCCGCCCTCGCCGCCACCACCGCGCTGGTCAGCGCCAGCGCCCCGATGACCCCCGCGGTCTCGGCCCCGGCGAACCCTGCTGCCACTGCCTTCGCCGGGCTGAGCCAGCGCTATATCGACGGGCTTTCGAAGCTCTACCCGACCTATGCGACGGTGCTGGGCAATCATGCCTATGACGGCGAGTTGCCCGATCTCTCCGCCAAGGGGCGCGACGCATCGGTGGCGTTCGACCGCGCGCTGCTCGCCGATCTGGCCAAGATCGACCGCGCCAAGCTGAGCCCCGACGACCAGGTCGATGCCGCGCTGCTCGAAAACGCATTGCGCTTCGACCTGTGGCAGATCGAGGAACTGCAGAGCTGGGCATGGGACGCGCAGATCTACAACGACGCCGCGGGCGGATCGCTCTACGGCCTCGCCGCGCGCGATTTCGCGCCGTGGGACGTCCGGCTCAAGGCGGCGACCGCGCGGATGGAGAAGCTCCCCGCCTTGCTCGCCGAGACTCGTAGGCAGCTCGTCCCCGCCCGCGTCCCCGAAGTCTTCGCCAAGACCGTCCAGCGCCAGAATTCGGGCGTGGTCGACATCGCCGAATCGATGCTCGCGCCGCACAGGGATTCGCTTTCGCCCGCCGATCAGGCGCGCTTCGACAAGGCGCTTGCCGGGCTGAAGGTCGCCGTCGCCGAGCACCAGAAATGGCTCGACGACGTGCTGGTGCCGCAAGCCCATGGTGAATTCCGGCTGGGAGCCAAGCGCTATGACGAGAAGATGCGCTTCGCTTTGCTCTCGGACATCACCCGTCCCGAGCTGAAGGCCAAGGCCGAAGCCGCGGCGGCGGACATCCGGATGCAGATGTACGTCCTCGCGCGCGGAGTGCTCGGCGCGTCGGCCGACCGGCCCGAGCATCCGAGCCCCGAACAGCTGCAAACGGCAGTCGAGGCCGCGCTCGAGCTGAGCTACGCCAAGCGCCCCGCCCGCTCCGAACTGATGGCGACCGCCACCGCGACTCTCGCCCAGGCGACCGAGTTCGCCCGCGCCAGGCAATTGGTCACCGTGCCCGACACACCGGTGAAGATCATCACCATGCCCAAATTCCAGCAGGGCTTCGCGGTCGCCTATTGCGACAGCCCGGGCGCGCTCGAGAAGCAGCTCGACACGTTCTACGCGATCTCACCGATCCCCGAGGAATGGAGCGACGAGCAGGCGACCTCGTTTCTGCGCGAATATAACAACTACATGATCCACGAGCTCAGCATCCACGAAGCGATGCCGGGCCATTACCTCCAGATCGCGCACAGCAACGCCAACCCTTCGGTGCTGCGCGGGGTGCTGTCGTCGGGCTCGTTCGTCGAAGGCTGGGCGGTCTATGCCGAGGGGATGATGATGGACGCCAATTATCTGGACGGCGATCCGTTGTTCAAGCTGACGGTGCTCAAGATGCGGCTGCGTTCGGTGACCAATACCCTGCTCGATATCGGCATCCAGACCGAGGGCATGACGCGCGAACAGGCGATGGAGCTGATGACCAAGGGCGCGTTCCAGCAGGAACGCGAGGCCGCCGGCAAATGGAACCGCGCCAATCTCAGCTCGACTCAATTGCTCAGCTATTTCGTCGGCTATTCGGAGCATATGGACCTGCGCGCCGAAGCCCAGCGGCGCTGGGGTTCGGGCTTCAACCTGAAGAAATATAACGATGCGGTGCTCGCCCATGGGTCGCCCCCCGCACGTTATGTGCGCGCGCTGATGTTCGGCCTGCCGATCAAGTGAGCGTCGCGCTGGCGGAGGTTCGCGGCCTTCGCGCCTTTTGGCGACGGATGACCGGCGACACGTCGATGCCGGCATTCGGGATGCCGCAGCGCGTGATGCTCGACGCGCTCGGGCTGGGTCTTGGCCAGACCATGGCGGTGTTCAGCCACCAGCCCGGCTGGGAGGCGTTTCAGGCATGGATCGTCGATACCGCGGGCGAGCCCGACCCGGTGGCGACCGCGCGCTATCACGCCTGGCTCGACGGTGCGCCGCCGCCGCCCGAGGTGCGCGAGTGGATCGTCGCGATCGACGCCATGCCGCCGGTGCTGAGCGCCGAGGACATCGCGCACTGGGAAGAGCACGGCTATATCGTGCTGCGTAGCGCCGCCACGCCCGATCAGGCGGCGGAAGCGGCGGCGTGGCTTTACGGCGTGACGGGCGCGACCCCCGATGATCCCGAGAGCTGGTACGGGCGTGGCGTCAACAGCATCATGGTCGAGCAGTTTCAGGCCCCGGTGCTGACCGCGATCCACGCGAATGCCCGCGTCCACAAGGCGTTCGCTCAACTGCTCGGCACCGCCGACCTGTGGGTCCAGATCGACCGGATGAGCTTCAATCCGCCGGTGCGTGCGCGCAGCCCCTCGGTCGGGCCGCGCCTTCATTGGGACGTCAGCCTGACGCCGCCGGTGCCGCTGTTCATCCAGGGCATATTGTACCTCACCGACACCGGTCCCGATCAGGGTGCGCTGGAACTCGTGCCGGGCTTCCATCGCCGCATCGATGCGTGGGTTGCGGAGCAAGCCGATCCCCGCGCAGTCGATCTGAGCGGGGAAGCAGTCACGATCGGCGCAAAGGCGGGCGATCTGGTCCTCTGGCATCAGGCGCTGCCGCATGGCGCCAGCCCCAATCGCGCGTCCCTGCCCCGGCTGGCGCATTACATGACGCTCTATACGCCAGAAATGACGATCCACCCGGAGTGGCGCTAACCGACGGCGCCGCTGAATGTTTGCATTTATATTGCTATTCGCACTATTAAGACACAGCCGGGAAATCATCCGGCAATCTTTGATGGCGAAGGCGCGGCATGCACCAGATATGCGTTCCCGAGGATGATTCCAGCGCCGACTCCTGGCACTGGCTGATCGATGCGATCGCCTCCGAGATCGCGGCGGGCGCCCCGCATGATCCGAAGATACTGGTCGCGCGAGTCGCGGCGCGGCTCGAGCCCGGGTTCGATCCCTATCTGCCGATGATGTTCACCGATCCGGATTAGTCTCCGGTCACGCGCACCGGGCCCAGATCGCCCAGCCCCACCGTCCCGCTCGCCATCGCCAGCATCCGGTCGAGGCTCTGCTTGGCCTTGAGCCGCAGCCCTTCCTCGATCTCGATCCGCGGCTCGAGATCGCGCAGCGCGAGGTAGAGCTTTTCCATCGTGTTGAGCGCCATGTACGGACAAATGTTGCAGTTGCAGTTTCCGTCCGCGCCGGGCGCACCGATGAAGGTCTTGCTCGGCACCGCCTTTTCCATCTGGTGGATGATGTGCGGCTCGGTCGCGACGATCATCGTGTCGCCGGGGAAGCTCCTGGCGAATTCGAGGATGCCACTGGTCGACCCCACATAATCGGCATGGTCGAGCACGTGCGGCGGGCACTCCGGGTGCGCCGCGACCGGGGCATCGGGATGCTGCGCCTTGAGCTTGAGCAGCTCGGTTTCGCTGAACGCCTCATGGACGATGCACACGCCCGGCCAGAGCAGCATGTCGCGGCCCATCTTGCGGTTGATATAGCCGCCCAGATGCTTGTCGGGGCCGAAGATGATCTTCTGGCTGCTCGGGATCTGGCTGAGGATCTTCTCCGCCGACGAGCTGGTGACGATGATGTCGGAGAGCGCTTTCACTTCGACCGAGCAGTTGATGTAGGTCAGCGCGATATGATCGGGATGCCGCGCACGGAACGCGGCGAACTGGTCAGGCGGGCAGCTGTCCTCGAGGCTGCACCCGGCATTCATGTCCGGCAGCACGACGATCTTGTCCGGGCTCAGCACCTTGGCGGTCTCCGCCATGAAGCGCACGCCGCAGAATGCGATCACATCGGCGTCGGTATCCGCCGCCTTGCGCGACAGATCGAGGCTGTCACCGACAAAATCCGCCAAGTCCTGGATTTCGGGCTTCTGGTAATAATGCGCGAGGATGACTGCGTTGCGCTCCTTGCGCAGCCGGTCGATCTCCGCGCGCAGATCAAGCCCGCCCAGGCTGCCGCCAATGCCGTTCCGCGCGTCCATCTGCCCATCCTCACTAGCTGGCCCCGCACATGGCCCCGGCCGCGGATGGGATCAAGGGCCGGGCGGCGGCGGGAACGCCAGCGGCGGAATCGAAGCCCCCGGCGTACCCACTGTCACCGCGTGGTAAATCGCCTCGCCCACGCCGCTATAAGTGATCAGGTTGGTGAGCAGGATCGATCCGATCATCACGCCAATGCCCCACCACCAGGCGGGATGAATCCGGCCGGTGCGGCGCAGATCGGCGATCATGCCGATCGCGGGGAAGATCAGCGCCGGCAGGAAAGCCGCCTCATAGGCCCAGGGCATCAGCAGGGGCGCGGGGGAGAGCCTGCTGATCGCCGGCCCCATCAGCATCGCCATGCCGCAATAATGAAGCCGCCGGTGCCAGTCCGTCCGCCGCCGCAGCGCGATCGCGGTATAGCTGAGCCCGGCAAAGGTGAGCACCGTCATCGGATCGAAGATCAGGAAGCTGACGGGATAGAAGAAGAAGGGCACCCGCCCCGCCTGCACCATCAGCACCGTCACGGTGGTGCCCAGGCCGATCATCGCGATGATCCACACCGCGCCGATCCAGCCGAGCGTACGGTGGAGCGCCATCGATCCGCGGTTCACCAGGATATTCTGGAGCACGTAGAGCACGATCCAGCCCATGAATACGACCGCATGGGCATGGATGACCAGCGGCCGTGCGAAAGTCGACCGCCCCATGGCAAGGTGCACACTGAAACCGGTGAAGACCACCGCCATCATTACCAGTGCCATGATCAGGAAGAAGCGGTCGTCGGATCGCGCGGTGAGCGGCGCGGGTTCGGCCAAAGTCGCCATCGATTGTCCCCCTCGAAAGTCAGGGGCAATCATAACGCAGCTGCAACCTTCACTCAATCGCAGATGCGGCGCGCCTCAAAAGCGGTTGTTGATCACGTCCTCCGGGCGGCGCGATTCGTCCCAGCGTTCGGTGGGCTTGCCCACTTCGTCGGCGAACTTCACGTTGACCGTCGCCTGCACTCCCACCGCGCGCAGCGGCATCAGGAAGCTGTTTTCGATCGCGCGCTTGGTCGATTGGCGGGCGAGCCGCATGTACATCGGCGAGCGCGCCTGGCGGAGCAGTTCCTCCTGCGCGGCCTTGCGGTTGGCGCCGTCAAGCGCGGCCCCGGCGTCGGTGAAGGTCAGCAGAATCCCGCCATTTCCATATTCACGGATGCCGTCGATATTGACCTCGGGGCCCATCACTTCGATCGGCGGCAGCACCACGGTCAGCGTCCGCGTCCCCGCGTCCCAGGTCAGGTCCTTCTCGCTCAGCCTGGAAAGGTCGACTTCGTAGCGGACGGTGCCGGGCATGATCATCGTCTTCTGCGCGGTCAGGCCCAGCCTTGTCTGTTTCGACGTCACCACCGCGACATAGCTGCCCGAGAACGTCGAAAGCCGGTTCTGCTCGCGCAGCCCCTGAAGGCTGGAGGTCGCGACCGTGACCGGATCAGGCGCGAGGAAGCGGCTGCGGATGCTGTCGCCCAAATACCAAAAGCCCGCGCCCAGCGCCGCGAGGATGAGGATCAGCGCGATTGCCGCGTTGATGCAACCCGATCCGCCGCGCCGGGGTTCGCGTTCGTTCACGCCGCCATCGTCCATCGGTCGGCCTCCTCTTCCACGATCCCGCGCGCCTTCAAGTCGAGCAGGTGCGCGAGCACCGATCGGCCGGCGGCGCCGATCAGGCGCGGATCGAGCCCAGCATACATGCGCGCGACCAGATCAGGAATGGCGCCCACGCCTTCGCCGAGCAGCCGGAGAATCTGCCCCTCGCGCTGTTTGCGGTGCCCGATCAGCCCGCGGACGAAGCGCTGCGGCTTGTCGATCGCGGCGCCATGCGCGGGGTAATAGATCGCGTCCTTGCGGTGCATCAGTCTGTCGAGGCTGCGCATGAAATCGGCCATGTCGCCATCGGGCGGCGACACCACGGTGGTCGACCAGCCCATGACATGATCGCCGGTGAACAGCGCGCCGCTCTCGCGCAGGCCGTAGCAGAGATGGTTCGAGGTATGCCCCGGGGTCGCGACTGTCTCCAGCGTCCAGCCCTCGCCCGAGACCGTCTCGCCGTCTGCGAGCACCCGGTCGGGCCGGTAATCGGCATCGAACGCCGCATCGGCGCGCGGCCCCGCATCGGCGAGCGTCAGCGGCGCGCAGCCGATGATCGGCGCTCCGGTCAGCGCCTTGAGCGGTGCCGCCGCCGGGCTGTGGTCGCGGTGCGTGTGCGTGCAGAGGATCGCCACGACCGGGCGGCCCGCGATCGCCTTGACCAGCGCGTCGAGATGCTCGGGCTCGTCGGGGCCCGGATCGATCACCGCGACGTCGCTCGTCCCCACCACATAAGTCTGGGTGCCGGTATAGGTATAGGGCGAGGGATTGGGCGCCAGCACGCGCGCCACGAGCGGATCGAGCGCTTCAGCCACGCCGGTCGGTGCATCGATCATAGGGTGGAGATGGCCGTTCGGGGCCGGAGGCGCAAGGGCGGGGTCAGAACAGCCAGGTCAGCATGTAGAACAGCGCTCCCACCGCCGCCGACGCCGGGATGGTGATGACCCACGCGACCATCACATTGCCCGCCACGCCCCAGCGCACCGCCGAGGCGCGCCGCGCCGTCCCTGCCCCGATCACGCAGCCGGTGATTGTGTGTGTGGTTGAGACTGGGATGCCCAGCAACGACGCCGCGAACACCATGACCGATCCGCCGAGAGAGGCGCTAAACCCTTGATGATGCGACAGTTTTGTGATGCGCGAGCCCATCGTCTCGATGATCTTCCACCCGCCCGAAAGCGTGCCAAGCGCGATCGCGACATAGCAGGCGATCGCCACCCAATGCGGGATGTGGAAATCGCCGTGCAGCCAGCCGGTCGAATAGAGCAGCACGGTGATGATCCCCATCGTCTTCTGCGCGTCGTTGAGCCCGTGGCTGAGCGAATAGGCCGCCGACGAGACGAGATGCAGCCCGCGAAAGGTCTTCTCCGCCCCCCGCGCGGTCGCGCCCTTCAGCGCCCAGCTCGACACGAGCATGATGACCATCGTCAGGATCATGCCCAGCGTCGGCGAGAGCACGATCGCGATCAGCGTCTTGTTGAGCCCGCTCCACTGGATGCCGGTAAAGCCCGCATGCGCGACCCCCGACCCGATCAGCCCGCCGACCAGCGCATGGCTGGACGAGGACGGAATCCCCTTGAGCCAGGTCACCACGTTCCAGAACATCGCGCCGATCAGCGCCCCGAACACGACCGCGGGAGTCACCAGGTCCTTGTCGATCAGCCCCTTGCCGATCGTCTCCGCCACCTTGTGCAGGCTGGGGAAGATGATCGTCAGGAAATAGGCCGCGAAGTTGAAGAACGCCGCGAACGCCACCGCGTGGACGGGCTTGAGCAGCCGCGTCGCCACCACCGTCGCGATCGAGTTCGCGGCGTCATGCAACCCGTTGAGGAAGTCGAACGCCAGCGCGACCAGGATCAACGCGACCAGCAGGGGAAAGGCAAGCTCGTGCATCGTCGTTACGAGTGATCGATGACGATGCCGTCAATCTCGTTCGCGACATCCTCGAACGCATCGACGATCCGCTCGAGATGCTTGTACACCTCGCGCTGGACCGAGAATTGGAGCGCATCGACCGGCCCCAGCTCGGCGAAGGCGCGCTTCAGCCCGGCGCGGTGGATGTCGTCGGCATGGCTTTCCATCCGCACCAGCCGCTCGGTCAGCTCGTGCAGCCTTTTTCCGTTGCGGCCGACATCGCGCAGCAGCGGCATCGCCTCGGCGGTCAGCCGCGCGGCATCGACGACGATCGCCGCCATGTCCTTCATTTCCTGCTCGAAATGAGTGACTTCGTAGAGGTCGATCGCGAGCACAGCGGCCTGCATTTCGTCGATCGCGTCGTCCATCGATCCGATCAGCGAAGTGATCGCGCCGCGGTCGAACGGCGTCAGGAAGGTCTCGCGGACGGTACGCAGCATCTCGCGGATGATCTCGTCGGCGTCATGCTCGCGCTCGATGACTTCGCGGATATGGTCGCGGCCACCGTCCTGGACGAGCCGCGCGAGCGCATCGGCCCCCGCGACCACCGTCACGGCGTGCGCCTCGAACAGCTCGAAGAAATTGCCGGTCTTGGGCAACAGGCGTTGGAACCAGGCGAACATGGGTTTGACCTTCGATTTCTCGGCGACGGCATTGAGCATGCCGAAGCGTTGGGTAGCGGCCTTGAATTCGGATTGGCCGAAGGAACGGATGAGATCGCGCAGATCGGGCTCGTCGACCGCATCGGCGGCGTCGGCGAGGCTGAACCAGCGCCGCTCGCGCTCCGCCTGTTCCTTCCACGCATCGAGCTCGGCATTGACCGCGAGCGGGAAGACATCGACGTCGAACATCAGCGACGCGCCGTTCGGCCGCCGCTTGCGATAGCGATACGAGCCGAGCACCGTCGGACAGACCAGCCCGGTCACCCCGGCCTCTTCCCTGGCCTCGAGCGCGGCGGCGGTGTGGGCGGGCATGCCGGGGGTCGGGTTGCCTTTCGGGATCACCCAGCGCCCGCTGTCACGCGACGTGACGAGCAGCACCTTTACGGGAGCATCGATCGCCATGCCTTCGGTGCGATACGGTAAGGCGGCGATCTGACGAATGGCACGGGCTCCGATTGGATGGACGCGGCCATTACGCGGTGCTGACGGGCGGTGGCAAGGGTAAGTGGGGTGAAAGGCGTGGAGGATCAGTAGCCTCTCTGAGCTGTTCTCCTGCGAACCCAGACGCCAGAGTCACAAAGGACACCGCCCTTGGCTCTGGGCTCCCGCGTTCGCAGGAGCACGGGCGTTTTCTTGTTAGAACAGATAGCCCCCAAACGGAGTGCGAGGCCGGTCTCGAAGGAGAGAGACCGGCCTCGCTTAGAGGCGTTCGCAAAAGGGGCAGATGGAACGCCTCCCCCAGGCTGAAGGACTTCAGTCCTTTTGGGTTTCCAGCTCGCGGATCGCCGAATCGATGCCGCTCAGCGCTTCGCGCTTCTTGTCGGGCGACAGCGAATCGTCGGCTTCGACCGCCTTGCGGGCGTGGCGCAGGCCCGCCAGCGCGCTGCCCATTCCGGTGCGGCGGGCATCGCTGGCCACGCGCTCGATGCGGTTCACGCACACCATGATGCGCTGGCGCTCGCCGGGCCTGGCGGGGGTTTCGACCACCATCTGCTTCGGATCGCCCGATTTGCAATTGCCCGACTGGACATCGGGAACCATCGCCAGGATCGTGGCTTCGCTCGGAATGGTGATGGCGTCGCCCTCGATCTGCACCTGCCCGTCGGCATTGCGGACCGAGACCTGACCGTTTTCAACGATCATCACCCGGCGCTCGCCCTTGCCGTGCTCGCCATCGGTCGTGATCACGCGAACGACATGGCGGGGCGCGGGGGGCGCAGCCGGGGCGGCACCCGGAGTCGGAGCGGCGCGCGGCGCGCGCGGCGCTGCCGGCGCGTCGGGCGGTGGCGGGGCGTCCTGGCGCAGCGCGATGCCGGTCGCGGCCTCGACATTGGATTTCAGCGTTTCCGCCGCCTGCGTGCCCGAGGCCGTCAGGCCAAGCGCCGCGAGGCTCAATATGCCAGTCCCGATCAGGCCGGCGGCCATGCGGATGGGGGAATTCTTGCGGGTCTTCGAAAGCATTCTAAGCCTCCCTTTCAACTCATTGATTGTGTGCAGATGACAGGCCGCCGAGACCGCACCCCCATGCGCGGACTTGACGATTGCGCGACCATAAGCATGGCGCAGCGCGGCTTCGCGGCCGGCGAGCACAAGGGCGTCGCAGGCCATTTCCTGATCGGCGCGAAAGGCGCGGAAGGCCTTCCATGCGACCGGATTGAACCAGTGGATGGCGAGGACGAACAAGGCGACCCAGTTCGCGATCAAGTCGCCACGGACATGGTGGCCAAGCTCGTGGGCCAGCGCGAGCGCGCGTTCCTGCTCGTCGTAACGCTCGGCGAAATCGCGCGGGAAGGCGACATATTTGCGCCAGATGCCGAAGGCGAGCGGGCCATGCGCGGCGTCGGTTTCGATCACGCGAACCTTGCCTTCGGCCACGGTGCGGTCGATGCGCGCCTTGCTGAGCAGCTTCGCGCAGAAGCGGCCGTGCGAGACGAGGTGGAAGCCGAGAAAGGCGAGCGTGCCCAGCGCCCACACCATGATCAGCACGAACAGCCAATCTTCACCGACCGAGACCGGCACATCGGGTGCGTCCACGCCGCTGCCGACCACGACATAATAGGTGATGGCGTCGCTCATCGCGGTCACCGGCGCTGCGGCGTGCTCCCGCCAGCTTTCGGGCATCGGCGGCAGCACGAGGCGCAGCACCGGCAACAGCCACAGCGCATAGGCGATGCCCGGCCCGAACGCCTTGCGGACAGGGGCGCGGATCGCCAGCACCGCCAGCATCAGCGCGGTGGTGGCGACGAAGGTTTCCACTGCCCAGCCGATCACGACTTGAGATCCTTCAGCAGGGCCTCGATCTCGGCGATATCCTGGTCGGTGATCTGATCCCGCTCGGCGAGATGCGCGACCAGCGGGGTCAGCCGCCCGCCGAACAGCCGGTCCATCAGCTTGCGCGATTCGCCCGCGACGTAATCGGCACGCTGGACGAGTGGGCGGTAGCGATAGCGCCGGCCCTCTTCCTCATGCCCGATGATATTCTTGGCGAGCAGCCGGCCCAGCAGGGTCTTGACCGTGTTCGCGCTCCAGTCGCGCTCGGCGGGGACGCGCTCGGCCACTTCCTGCGCGGTCAGCGGGGACTTGTCCCACAGCACTTCCATCACGGCATGCTCGGCGTCGCTGATTCTCTCGCTCATCGGAACCCTCTTCTGACTACGTGTGTAATCGTTGATTACGTCTGTAGTCAATGGGCTGAATGCTGGATGAACGAAGTATCCCTCGCCGGGATGACGGCGAGGGTTCGCTTCTGCTATGCTCCCCGCCCGAGGAGAATCATCATCGTCGGAATTATCGCTCACGCCCCGGTAGACGTTGTCGCCGAGGACACGGACGAACTGCTTGCCCGCTTCGCACTGCGCAAGCTCGAATGCACCACCATGGAGCTCAACCGCAGTTTCGAACTGCGCGAGACGCTCGAATCGCTGCACAGCCCGGCCTTCCTGCCCGGGGGCTGCGGGGCGAACATGGCGGCTGGGCTGCGCACGCTGGGCAGCGAAGTCTCGGTCGTCGCGCCCTTCGGCAACGATGCGTACGGCGCGTTCGCCCGGCGCGACCTCGAGTCGCGCGGCGTCACGATTCGTGGCTTCGACTATGACGGGCCGCATTCGCTGATCTACACGCTGATCACCGAGGACCGTGAGCGCACCTTCGCCGATTATTGCCACGGCGTGCCCTATGACCTGCTCGAACCGGCCCGGCTGCTCGACGACGAACATATCGTCTCGATCGACGGCTATCTGCTGCTCCGCCAGGGCGTTGCCGAGGGCATGCGCGCCTGGCTGACCGAGAAGCGCCCGACCAACCAGCAGATCGTGTTCTGCCCCGGCGATGTCAGCGTGCTGATCGACGCCAAAGCCATCGCGGATCTCGCGATCGAGCGCTGCCAGCATCTGGTGATGAACCGCAACGAAGCGCACACGCTGTTCCCCGGCCTGTCCGACGACGAGATTGCGGCGGCGCTGCGCGCTCGCGGGATTTCAGGCGCGGTTACCCGGGGCGAGGAAGGCGCGATGCTCTTCAACGCGCATGAAACGCTCCATGTGGGCAAAGCGCGGCTCGACCGGCCGATCGTGAATACGAACGGCGCGGGCGACGCCTTCACCGCCGGCTATATGCACGGCGTGGACCGCGACTTGCCGCTGGCGGAAACCGCCCGCATCGCGACTGCCTGCGCGGCGCAGATCCTGGTGATCGAAGGGGCCCGCCCGCCGCTGGTGCTGACGCCTGAGCTGGCGGATTGAACCAAATCTGTCGGCGAATTTTACAGGAGGGCGCGGAAGTTAATTCCCCTTCACCATCGTCACCCGCACCAATCCGCCACTGGCACCGATTGGCACGCGCACTGCATTACTGAAGATACCCCGAGCGTTTAACGCTTCATATCAGGGCGGGTCGGCCAGCTTAATCGGTCTCGCGTCGACCCGCCCTACCCGGGCTCTCCCATCGCCACTCGGTTGTCAGCGCGCCAGCGAAGCTCCGCCGAGCTTCCAGCGCCGCCCATCGGCCAGCCGCCGGTTCCGCCGGGTGATCGCCGCGGGATAGATCTCGTGGAACAGCCGCTCGAAGGTGAAGCGCCAGTCGAACCGCTCGGCGTGCGCCCGGGCAAGCGCGCCGATCTTCGCGGGGCCATCGCGCCACACGCGCAGCACATTGGCCGCCATCGCCGCCGCGTCGCCGACCGGCCCCAGATAGCCGAGCCCCGCCGGCACGCGATCGGGCATCGCCCCGCTCGCCACGCCGACAACGGGCAGCCCCGCCGCCTGCGCCTCGATCACCGAAATGCCGAAAGTCTCGTCGGCCATCGCCGATACATAGATGTCGCTGGAAGCCAGCGCGCGGGCGAGGCCGGGGCGGTCCTCCTCGAAACCCGGCCAGGCGATCGCGAGGCCGCGCGTCTCCTCGATCAGCTTCTCGCGCAGCTTGCCGTCGCCGATCATCACCATCGCCGCGCCGAACTCGGGCGGGAGTTCGCGGAACATCGCGACCAGCGTGTCGGCGCGCTTCTCATTGTCGATCCGCCCGGCATAGACGAGCAACGGCCCCTCCCCGCCCAGCCCGAGCGAGGCGCGATAGCCGGGATCACGCTTGCCGGGATGGAACAGCGCCGGATCGGCGCCGAGCGGCATCACGCGCGTATTGGCGAGCCCCAGCCCGGCGAGCTGCCGCCGCTGCGCCTCGCCAAGCGTGTAGACCCAGTCGAACTCGCGATAGAGCTTGCGCGCATAGCGATAGGCGAGATCGCGCGCGAAATCGGCGAAGCGCTCGCCGAACAGCCGCTGCCCGACGCGGTGGATATGCGCATTGGGGAAATCGGTGCGGTATCCCGCGACCAGCGCGACTTCGGGATGCGCGCGCCGGTGATGGATCGCCGACCAGGGCAGTACCCAGGGGCACAGCGATTCGATCAGGTCCGGGCGGAACCGCTCGAGCACGGCCTGCACCGCGCCGGTGCGCAGGATGAAGCGGTAATTGGGGCTTCCCGGGACGCGCGGCGCGCCGATTTCGACGAAGACGTGGCGGCCATTCTCGGTCACGCGGTCCTCGGGCCCGGGTACGATCTGGATCAGCCGGTGCGGAGTCTGCGCGAGGACATGATCGCGCTTTCTGCGCAGGTAAGTGCTGATCCCGCCCCCGCCATGCGGCGAATAGCTCTGGGTCAGATCGCAGATCGTCAGCTCATGGCTGTACGCACAGGTTCCCCCCAAACCAGCGGGAACATTCGACGCAAACATTACGCACTCCGGAAATCGTTATTCCGGCTGTGCAACGCCCTTGCCGGCAAAAAGCTGCGCCAGTTCGCCGCTGTCGTACATCTCCATCATGATGTCCGATCCGCCGATGAACTCGCCATCGACATAAAGCTGGGGGATGGTCGGCCAGTCCGAGAACGCCTTGATCCCCTGGCGAACGTCCTGATCCTGAAGCACGTCGACGCTTTCGAATTCGACGCCGAGATGGTTCAGGATGCCCACCGCCCGGCTCGAAAAGCCGCATTGCGGGAACAGGGGGCTGCCCTTCATGAACAGCAGCACCGGATTGGCATCGACCAGCCCTTGCAGGCGGGCATTCACGTCGTCGGTCACGTCACTCACTCCTCGATCGGGGCTTCGCCGGCTGGGACTTCGGTGGTCAGCTGGAGCGCGTGGAGCACCCCGCCCATCCGTCCGCCCAGCGCGGCATAGACCGCCTGATGCTGGCGCACGCGCGGCATCCCCCGGAACATCGGGCTGACCACGCGCGCGGCATAATGATCGCCGTCGCCGGCCAGATCGGTGATCTCGACCCGGGCATCGGGGATGCCCGTCCTGATCAGCGCCTCGATCTCGTCGGCGGCCATCGGCATGTTATTTGGCTTCCATCAGCTGGCGGCGCGCCTCGACGGTCTTGTCCTCCAGCGCCTGGCGAACCGTGCCTTCCTCGGTCTCGACGCCTGCCGCGAGCAAGTCGCCCAGCAGCTTGCGGATCACGTCGTCGTCGCCCGATTCCTCGAAATCGGCCTGGACGACCGCCTTCGCATAGGCGTCGGTCTCTTCGGGAGTCAGTCCCATCTGCGCCGCGGCCCAATGTCCGAGCAGCCGGTTGCGGCGCGCCGTCACGCGGAACGCCATTTCCTCGTCATGGGCGTATTTCGCCTCGAATGCGCGCTCGCGATCGTCGAAGGTTGTCATTGCTACCCCTAAGCTGCCGTTCCTGCGAGATAGGAAGGGGGAGCGCGGCAGGCAACCACTAAGGCGCGTGCGGCTCACAGACCCACTCTCCATACCTCCGTCACCCTGAACTTGTTTCAGGGTCCAACCCTCCACAAGCGATGGGCCAGCCCGCGGCACGATGGATGCTGAAACAAGTTCAGCATGACGGACTTTGGGATACTGCTCCGCGGATCAGCCCACCCGCACCACCACTTTTCCAATCACCGCGCGCGCCGCCATCTTGGCGATGGCCTTGCCGCCATCGGCGAAGTCGAACGTTTCCGTCACGCGCGGCGCGATCTTGCCCTCTTCCCACAGGCGGAAGAGATGGTCGACGTGGGCCTGGTTGGCGTGCGGGTCGCGCGCCGCGAAGGCGCCCCAGAAGACGCCGCAGACGTCGCAGCTCTTGAGCAGGGTCAGGTTGAGCGGCAGCCGGGGGATGCCGGCGGGGAAACCGACCACCAGATAGCGCCCCTCCCACGCGATCGATCGCAGTGCGGGCTCGGCATAATCCCCGCCGACCGGATCGTAGATCACGTCCGCGCCGCCGGGACCGCATGCCGCCTTGAACTGTTCGGCGAGCGCCTTGGACTGATCCTTGTCGAACGGCGCGCGGCCATAGACCAATGCCTCGTCCGCCCCCGCGGCCTTCGCCGCCTCGGCCTTCTCGCCGGACGACACCGCCGCGACGACGCGCGCGCCGAACGCCTTGCCCAGTTCGATCGCCGCGAGGCCGACGCCGCCCGCCGCGCCGAGCACCAGCAACGTCTGCCCGGCCTTCAAATGCCCGCGATCGACCAGCGCGTGGATCGTCGTCGCATAAGTCAGCAACAATGCCGCGCCGTCCTCGAAGCTGCGGCCTTCGGGCAGGCGGAACAGCCGCATCGCCTCGATCGCGATCTTCTCCGCCATGCCGCCATGCCCGGTCACTGCGATCACGCGGTCGCCGACATTCCAGCCGGTGACACCCTCGCCGAGGCTTTCGATCACGCCGGCGATCTCGCTGCCCGGCGCGAAGGGGCGCTGCGGCTTGAACTGATATTTATCCTCGATGATCAGCACGTCGGGATAATTGACCGCGCAGGCCTTCACCGCGACCACGACCTGGCCCTTTCCGGCCACCGGATCGGGCAGATTCTCGACAATTAGGGTTTCAGGTCCGCCCGGCGCCTTCGACAGCAAAGCCTTCATGTCCGCTCCCAACCTTGGTCCACGGCCGATCGTTCAAGGCCGCCGATTCATATTTCGAAATCGCGGTATCCCTTGCCAGTGTCAGGCCGACCTCGTCCAGCCCCTGCATCAGGCAATCGCGGCGAAACGGATCGAGCGCGAAGGCGAAGCGGTCCTGGAAGGGCGTGGTGACGGTCATCGTCTCGAGGTCGACGGTGACTTCATTGTCGCGGGCGACCTCGACCAGCCGGTCGATCGCCTCTTGTGGAAGCACGACCGGGACGATGCCGTTCTTGAAGGCATTGCCCGAGAAGATGTCGGAAAAGCTCGGCGCGATCACTGCCTTCACGCCCATGTCGGCGAGCGCCCAGGCGGCATGTTCGCGGCTGGAGCCGCACCCGAAATTATCGCCCGCGATCAGGATCGGGCTGCCCGCATAGCGGGGATCGTCGAAGATATTTCCCGGCTCGGCCCGCACCGTCTCGAACGCGCCCCTGGCGAGGCCGGTGCGGCTGATCGTCTTGAGCCAATGCGCCGGGATGATGATGTCGGTGTCGATATTCTTCGCGCCCCAGGGATAGGCGCGGCCTTCGACGATGCGGACGGGATCCATCAGTTCGGCACTCCTAAGCGGCGGCAGCCACCCCTTAGAGCGTCATCCCGCCAGTAAACGTTCAGTCGGTTGCGGCGAGTTTACCGGCGCTGGGCTTGGCGGGCGCCTTCTGGCTGGGGCCAGTCTCGTCGCTATTGGCAAGGCGCGGGATGGTGGCGGCATAGGCGGCGGCGAAACCGCTCAGGACCGTACCGGCAATCAGTGCCACGAATACCCGCTTCATGATGCATCCCCTGATACTCTGGCCGCCGGCGTCAGTTATCGGGAGTCATCAGCTCCCGGACGTCGGTCAACCGCCCCGTTACAGCAGCCGCCGCCGCCATGGCCGGCGACACCAGATGCGTCCGTGCTCCCGGACCCTGCCTCCCTACGAAATTTCGATTCGAGGTGGAAGCACAACGTTGACCAGCCGGTACTTTATCGGGATTCATTGCAAGGCACATCGAGCAACCGGGCTCACGCCATTGGAATCCGGCCTCTTTGAAGATGCGATCCAGCCCCTCGGCCTCGGCCTGGCGCTTGACCAGTCCCGAGCCCGGAACGATCAGCGCCTGAAGGATTCCTTCCGCCACATGCCGTCCCTCGACGACTGCCGCGGCGGCGCGGAGATCCTCGATCCGGCTGTTGGTGCAGCTGCCGATAAAGACATGCTCGATGGCGACGTCGCGCATCGCGGTGCCGGGGGTGAGGCCCATATAATCGAGCGATTTCCGCGCCGCGACGCGCTTGGACGGGTCGGCGAAGCTCTCGGGATCGGGGACGAAACCGGTGATCTGCACCACGTCCTCGGGGCTGGTGCCCCAGGTCAGCGACGGGGCGATATCGCCGGCGTGGAGCAGCACGGTCTTGTCATAGACCGCACCCGCGTCGCTTGGCAGCGTGCGCCAATAAGCGACCGCCTTGTCCCACGCCTCGCCCGTGGGCGCCATCGGGCGGCCCTTGAGATAGTCGAAGGTCTTCTCGTCCGGCGCGATGAGGCCCGAGCGCGCGCCGCCCTCGATCGACATGTTCGAGACGGTCAGCCGCCCCTCGACCGACATGGCGCGGATCACTTCGCCGGTGAATTCGATGACATAGCCGGTGCCGCCCGCCGCGCCGATCTTGCCGATGATCGCGAGCACGACATCCTTGGGACTCACGCCGAAACCAAGCGTGCCGTCGACGCGGATCTCCATCGTCTTGCTCTGCTGGAGCAGCAGCGTCTGGGTCGCGAGGACATGCTCGACTTCGCTGGTGCCGATCCCGAACGCCAGCGCCCCCAGCGCGCCATGCGCCGAAGTATGGCTGTCACCGCAGACGAGCGTGGTGCCGGGCAGCGTGAAGCCCTGCTCCGGCCCCACGACATGCACGATCCCCTGCCGCGCATCGAGCGCGTCGATATAGGGCACGCCGAACTCCGCCACGTTCGCGCGCAGCGTCGAAAGCTGGTTCGCGCTCTCGGGATCGGCGATCGGCAGCGGATTGCCCGCCGCATCGACTCGCGCGGTGGTCGGCAGATTATGGTCCGGCACCGCCAGCGTCAGATCGGGCCGCCGCACGCGCCGTCCGGCGACGCGCAGCCCCTCGAACGCCTGGGGACTGGTGACCTCATGGACGAGGTGACGGTCGATATAGATCAGGTACGTGCCATCGTCGCGGCGCTCGACGACATGATCGGCCCAGATCTTCTCGTACAGAGTCAGCGGCTTTGCCATGAGCGCGATCTAGTCCAATAGCGCGCCACCGGAAGCGTGGGCGCGATTGGGCCGTGCGAAGCCCAGCTATTTGGCCTGTTTCGCCGCCTCGCCCCGCAGATAGTCGTGCGTCGCGGTGATTTCGGCGTCGGTCATCGCGTAAGTGGCTTCCTTGGGGACTTCGGTCATCAGCCCCAAATCGCCCGGTTTCAGCCCCACGCCGGTGCGCAGCAGCTTGCGGAACGCCTCGGGGCTGTAGCTTGCCGCCATCGACGCCAGCGCCGGGGCGACCTGACCATTGTCGGTCGTGTTGGGCTCGCCCAGCTTGTGGCATTCGGAGCAGACCGCGTCGTAATAATAGCGGCCGATCGCGGCGGGGCGCGTGCGTTCGGCGACGGTTTCGGCCTGGAAGCTCGGCTTGAAGCCCCCGGTCAACAGCCCGAACCGGCCGAGCGGGCCGAAGGTCGTGGCCTGAGTCACGTCCCTGGGCCCGGGCCTGAGCGTGCGCAGCCAGGCGATCACCTTCCCGGCATCGTCATCCGCGATGAAGCGGTGCGAGACCGTCGGCATCACGATGATGCTGGTGCCGTCCTTGCGGATGCCGTGGCGGATCAGGCGGAGGAGTTCGGCGTCGGAATAGCTCGCGATCTTGCGCGCGATTCCCGGAGGGGCGATCGTCCCGACGAACCAGGGCGGATCCTTCCACACCAGGCCCTCCGAATTGGGGCCGTGGCAGCCCCGGCACCCGAAGATCTTGGCGAGCCGCCCGCCTTCCTCGATCGAGGCGGCGTCGGTGGGAACGGCGATCGGCGCCAGCGCCACGTCGTGCTTCTTGCGGATCACCCATTCGGAGCCGCCGTAGAGAATCGCCAGCGCCAGAACGACCACAGCGACGACCGCGAGCGCGATCCGTTTGAGCAACAGCATGGCGTAACCTCCCCCGAGTGTGGCGCGGCTTATGCCATGATCGTTACGGCGCCGCTACTTCCTTTGGGCTCACATAGCCGGCGTCGTGAGTGAACGGCATCGCACCGCCGGTGCGCAGCGCATCCAGCACTTCGGCGAAGCCCGTCTCGCAGCGGAAGCCCATCACTCGCTCGGCGAGCCCCGGATCATAGACGCGCCCGATGCTGCGCGGCAGTTCCCAGCCCCGGCGTGCGTAGAGCCCGGGCGCGTCGGGGAAGTGACGCGCGATCACTGCGCGCGCGTCGGCCTTGAGTTCGGCGCAGTCCCCCGGCGCGAAGGGTGTCGGCGCGGAGAGGATGAAAGTGCCGAAGCCGATCTCCGGCGCCTTTTCCAGCGCCACGACATGCGCGCGGGCGGCGTCCTGAACGGTCAGGCGGCGGTTGAGGAATTCATTGGCCTTCATGTTGGTGCCCGAGAGGTCGCGATGCGTGTCGTCCTCCTCGGGAAAGAAGCGCGCGGTTCGCAGCGCCATGCAGGCGAGCCCGGAATCCTGATGCGCGAGGCTGCACAATTTCTCCGCCGCCAGCTTGGTCACGCCATAGATGTTGCGCGGGCGCAGCGGCCCCGATTCCTCGGTCAGCCAGATCGCCGCATCGCCCCTTTCCTCGCGGATCGCCGACGAGATCATCAACGAGGTGGTCGAGGTGAACACAAACCGGTCATGCCCCGCCGCCTGCGCCGCCTCGAGCAAATTGAGCGTGCCGCTGACATTGACGTCGATGAACGCCTGTGCCGGGTACCGCACGATGTCGGGCTTGTGCAGCGCGCCGCCGTGGATCACTGCCTCGATACCCGCTTCGCCGAACACCCGATCGACCAGCGCGCGATCCGCGACCGATCCGATCACATCGGTATCCGCCCCGGGCGCGACATCGAGTCCGGTCACATCATGCCCCGCATCGCGCAGCATCGGCGCGAGGAAGCGCCCCAGCCAGCCCGACGACCCTGTCAGCAGAATCCTCATGGCACCGCGCTTAATGGCAGCGCGGCGAAGCGCAATCGGCTATGCCGCGCGCAGATCTTGGGGAGGACGTCATGAAAATCCATATCGCCGCGAGCGCCGCCATTCTGTGCATCCTGTCCACACCGGCCTTCGCGCAGAGCAGCGTGGTGGTCGGGATCCCCGGCGATGTCGTCCGCTACGGCGTCAGCTTCGGAGTCGCGGTCAACCAGGCGGATCATGACGCGGCGGACGAAGTGGCGATGGCGCATTGCCGGAACGGCCCCGACGTGACCCCGACGGTGCGCGATTTGTGCAGGCCCGTCGCGCGGTTCGACAATCGCTGCGTCGCGGTCTCGCTCGATCCGCGCGCGGGCACGCCGGGCTTCGGCTGGGCGATCGCCGATGTCCAGGACGACGCCGACGCGGAAGCGCTGGCGGGCTGCCGCAAGACCGACGGGGATCAAGGCGAGGCGTGCGTCATCACGCTGCGCATGTGCGACGGCATGGCCGGGCAATAGCCCGTAAGTAGAACGACTCATCGTAGTTCGACTCGTCCGTATGATGACTCGCCGTAGTTGGACTCAATTGCCCGAAGGCACGCCCGGGGTCACATAGTCGCCACGGTCCGAGTTGAACATGCTGAGGCCAGCGACGCGCCGAACATGATGGAGCTAAGGACATTGGAGGCCGGGCCCAGCGCCCGGCCTTCTTGCGTTCAGGCAGCGGCGGAGACCGGCGAGGCAAGCCGCTCGGCGGGATCGTGCGCGTCGGCCCAATCGGTGCGGCGCGGCATCCGGACGTTCAGGAACAGGATCGGCAGCTTGAGGAACAGCAGCTCCGAATGGATGAAGGTGTCGATCGCCCGCTCCCACCATTTGGGATCGCGCTTGCCGTTCGCCTTCAGCCAGCCGTCATAGGGCGCCCAATGGCTCGGCTCGTCCCGGTGGACGACCTGGAAGATCTTCATCATCACCTTGTCGTCGCGAACCAGCGGGTGCCTGAGCAGCACTTCGACTTGCTTGAACCCGCGCTGCTCGGTGAGCGAGATGACGCGGCAGAGCTTCTCGAACTCACTGTCCTCGGCGATGATCTTGCCGGTATCGAGATTGTCGATCGTGGTGCGGAATATGATCTCGACGAAGCGGTCGATATGGCCGCAGGTCCGATCGACCTTGAGCGGCATCGTGCCCTGCAACTCGAACCAGCGCTTGAACATCACATAATGTTTGCGCTCGTCGGCGCGGTGCTTCTCGATCGCGGCGATCAGCCGGAGATTGCCCGGCTCGCGCGCGCGGACCGCCTGCAACACCCGGTCGATGCTCGTATAGCCGCGATGCTCGTTGTAGATGTAGATCGACGCCAGCAGGTCGAGGTAACGGCGGCGGAAAGCAACTAACATTCCCGGAACGCTACGCCTAGCCCGGGGGTGCGTCAACGAACCTGGATCAAGCGGGGCGCGGACCCTGCCCGGCATTCTCAGCGGCGGGGTCAGGCCTCAGCTATCGTAGCGCGCCGTGGTCTTCGCCGCCACTTCCTCCGCGGTCACGCCGGGGGCCATCTCGATCAGCTTGAACGGCGACTGATGATCGGGCCGCTGGAACACCGCGAGATCGGTGATGATCATATCGACCACATTCTTGCCGGTGAGCGGCAGGGTGCAGGCCGGGATGAACTTGGGATCGCCGTTCTTGCTGGTGTGCTCCATCGCGACGATGATCTTCTTCACTCCCGCGACCAGATCCATCGCGCCGCCCATGCCCTTGATCATCTTGCCGGGGATCATCCAGTTGGCGATGTCGCCGCCTTCGCTGACTTCCATCGCGCCCAGCACGGTCAGGTCGATATGCCCGCCGCGGATCATCGCGAAGCTCTGTTCGGAGCCGAAATAGGCCGATTGCGGCAGCTCGCTGATCGTCTGCTTGCCGGCGTTGATCAGGTCGGGATCGACTTCGTCGTCATAGGGGAATGGCCCGATGCCGAGCATCCCGTTCTCCGACTGGAGCGTGACTTCGACGCCTGCCGGGATATGGTTCGCCACCAGCGTGGGGATGCCGATGCCCAGATTGACGTAATAGCCGTCCTCGAGCTCACGCGCGGCGCGCGCCGCCATTTCGTCGCGGGTCCAACCATGGGGTTCCTGGGGCATCAGCTCTTCTTTCCAAAGGGGTCGGTCAGTTCCATGCTGCCCGAGGGCGCCGCGCGTTCCTTGTCGAGCCCCGCCCAGACGCGCTCCAGCGCTTCCTCAGGCGTGATCCCCAGCGCGCCGGCATAGGCATTGGCGGCATGGCCCGCGGTATCGGCCAGCAGCATGCCGAACATCGACGCATCGGGCATCCGGCGCGCATCGATGAACACCGTGCTGCCGCCGCCATCGGTGACCCAGAGGCGCGCGACTTCGATCGATTTCTCTCCGAGCACGGTGACGCCGGCCAGCGGAATGGCATTGGTGGGTTCGGTCATTGCGGAGTCTCCGATGGCGCGGGCGCCGGTGCGGGTGGCGGCGGGACTTCGCCGGGATCGGCCCAGCGCTTGTCCTGCGGAAAGATGTCGTCGAGGCCGCCGTGCAGCCCGGTGCCGTAGACCGGGTTGGGCAGCATAAACCAGCCATTGCCCCACATTGCGGCAACCGTGGTCTGGCTCGCCATGTTGCGCCGGATCGGCACGGGCACGCCGCCCGGATTGAACAGATCGGTGAAGTCGCCCAGCTGATCGCCGACTAGCGCGACGACGCAATATTTGGCGGCGATCTCCCAGCGGCGGGCGTCCTTGCCGCTCGAATTGGGTCCGTCGCCGCGCAACCACAGCGTCTCGCCGAGCTTGGCGGGGCCGAGCCCGGCATGGTCGAGCGCGGCGATCGTCTGCGGCGCGTTCGCTTCCGATCGGTTCGAATTATAGACCACGGTGATGCCCGCGCGGCGCGCGCCGTCGAGCGTCTCGGCCGCGCCCGGCACCGCGGCGACGGCTTCGGTCCCGGTCTGCTCCCAGCGCTGCCAGCGCTTGTCGTCATAGGGTCCGCTGCGCTGGGCGTCGTCGGCCTCGAAACCGAGATTGAGCAAAGCGGTCTCGTCGATATCGAGCACCACCGCGAGCGGCTTCTTCCCGCACGGCACGAACTTGGGCACTTCGAGCGTGCCCTCCTTCGCCAGCACGACGCCGCGAATCGGAAGGTCCGCCTTGCGGTCCTGCGCGCGGGCCTGGAGATAGCTCCAAAGCTGCTGATAGGCCTGAAGGCTGAGCGCGGCGGCCTCGCCCGAGCCGTAGAGATATTGCATCCCCGGCGGCGGCGCCTTGGGCTTCTCCTCGCCTTGCAGGACCGGCGTGGGGCCGCCCGGTGTCGGCATCGGGCCCTGCACTACGCCGACGATGCGGAAAGGCTCGACCTGGGCGACCGGCGTGGGGGTGGCCTGCGGCCCGGGCGCCTGCCGCTCCTGCGCGCGCTCTTCGCCGCCGCTGACCTGCTTGCGCCCGATCGCGCCCGCGGCCGCGAGCGGCACCGCGGCGATCGCGGCGATGCAGCCCGACAGCATCGACGCGCCGCCAAGCGCCAGCGCGGCAAAAGCGACGCCCCGCCGCATCATGCCTGTTCCCGCGCGCGCGTGGTGCGGAATTCTATCTTCTTTTCGTAGGGGCTGCCGACGATCATCCGCTTCACATAGATGCCGGGCAAATGGATGTGATCGGGATCGAGCGATCCGACCGGCACCACTTCCTCGACTTCGGCGACGCAGATCCGGCCGGCGGTCGCCATCGGCTGGTTGAAGTTGCGCGCGGTCTTGCGGAAAATGAGGTTGCCGCTCTCATCGGCCTTCCAGCCCTTGATGATCGACAGGTCGCTGCGGATGCCGCGTTCGAGGATATATTCCTGCCCGTCGAAGACCTTGGCTTCCTTGCCCTCGGCGACCTGGGTGCCGACCCCGGTCCTGGTGTAGAAGCCCGGAATCCCCGCCCCGCCCGCGCGGCAGCGTTCCGCGAGCGTGCCCTGGGGACAGAACTCAACCTCGAGCTCGCCCGCCAGATATTGCCGCTCGAACTCCTTGTTCTCGCCGACATAGGAGGAGATCATCTTCTTGACCTGGCGAGTGCGCAGCAGCTTGCCGAGCCCCTCGCCATCGATGCCGGCATTGTTGCTGGCGATGGTGAGCCCGGCGACGCCGGATGCCTGGATCGCGTCGATCAGCCTTTCGGGGATGCCGCACAGGCCAAAGCCGCCCGCACAGATCGTCATGCCGTCGAACAGCAACCCGTCCAGCGCTGCCGCGGCGTTGGGGTAGAGCTTTTTCATATGCTTGCGAGTCTCCGTGAACAGCTTGGCGATAGTCGCGGGCCGATAGGCGGGTCAAGCGAACCTGAATCGCTATTCAGGTTTCGGAAGCGGGCCCGACGCTTTCCAGAACGAGGCTGCGCTGCGGTGATGCGGCGGCATGGCTCGTCGCCGAAACCCGCTCGCCCGCCTCGATCAGCGCGGCGCGGACTTCGTCGCGGCGCGTGGTCACCATGATCGTCTCCAGCCGGATCGAATGCGCGAAGGCGGGCACCGCCCAGACGCGCGCGACCCATGCCGCGGTGCGCGGCCAGCGCGCCGAGTCGATCTCCCACCCGGCGAGCAATGCGTTGCGGAACACCGCGGCGACGGTGATGTCGGCGGTGCAGACATGGCCGAAAAGGAAGCCCTGAGCCGGAGCATGCGCTTCCAGCCAGTCCATCGCGGGGGGAATATCCTGTGCGATCACCTGCGCCAGTTCGGCCTCGTCGGTCGCCAACTTGTGGACGCGCGGGGCGACGACGCGGCGGTAGAAAAGCTTCCAGATGAACAGGTCGCACAACCGGCTGTCGGCATATTCTTCGATCCAGCGCGCAAAGGCACGATCGGCGGGCGAACGCGGCATCAGCGGCGGCTCTGGCCAGGCCTCGTCGATATATTCGGCGATCACGGTCGAATCGTTGAGCACCAGATCGCCATCGACCAGCACCGGAATGCGCCGCAGCGGGCTCAGCCGGGTGAATTCGTCATTGCCGTAAAAGGGCACGATCGGATCGATCTCGAACGCCACGCCCTTGATATCGAGCGCCACCGTGACCTTGCGGACATAGGGCGACACGTAACTGCCGATGATAAGCATTGGACCTCCTGCGGCGGGGGTTAGCCAAGCCGCGGCGACCGGTCTAGAGACGCTGCCCATGACTATCGCACGCACCGGCGGCCGCATCCTGGTCGACAATCTCGTGGCGCAAGGCTGCGACCGCATCTTCCACGTTCCGGGCGAGAGCTTCCTCGCGGTGCTCGATGCGCTCCACGATGTTCCCGCGATCGACCTCGTGACCTGCCGGCAGGAGGGCGGCGTCGGCTTCATGGCGTGCGCCGACGGGGCGATGACTCAGCGGCCGGGCGTCGCCTTCGTCACGCGCGGCCCGGGCGCGACCAATGCCAGCATCGGCGTGCATGTCGCGATGCAGGATTCGCAGCCGATGATCCTGTTCATCGGCGATGTCGACCGCGGGATGAGGGACCGCGAGGGGTTTCAGGAAGTCGATTTTCCGGCGTTCTTCGGGCCCATCGCCAAATGGGCGACTCGGATCGAGGATGCGCGGCGGATTCCGGAATATGTCGCGCGCGCCTGGAACGTCGCGATGGGCGGGCGGCCGGGGCCGGTGGTGATCGCGCTGCCCGAGGATATGCTGTGCGATGTCGTCGAGGCGGTGGACCGCCCCGAGCTCGCCCCGGCATTGCAGAGCCCGAGCGCGTTCGACCTCGACCAGGTGTTCGAGATGCTGTCCGCCGCGAAGAAGCCGGTCGCCATCGTCGGCGGCGCGGGCTGGGATGCCGAGGCGGGCGCGGACTTCGCCGCCTTTGCCGAGCGGATCGGGCTGCCGGTCGCGGGCGCGTTCCGGCGGCAGGATGCGATCCTCAACAGCTCGCCGGTCTGGGCGGGCAATCTGGGCTATGGGCCGAACCCCAAGCTGGTCCAGCGCATCAGGCAAGCCGACCTGTTGCTCGTCGTCGGCGCGCGCCTCGGCGAAGCGACGACCGATGGCTATACGCTGGTCACGCTCGACCATCCCGGGCAAACGCTGATCCACGTCCACCCGGACCCCAACGAACTCAACCGCGCCTATCGCGCCGATCTGGCGATCTGCGCGCGGCCGTTCGAATTCGCGGTGTCGGTCGCGGCCGAGGAAGCCGAAATGGCGATGTTCGACGGCGCCGCCGCGCATGCCGAATGGCTCGAATGGTCCACCCCCGAGCCGCGCGACGGCGTGAAGCTCGACCTCGGCCAGTGCGTCGCGGCGATGCGCGAGCGGCTGCCCGCCGACAGCATCATCTGCAACGGCGCGGGCAATTTCTCGGGCTGGTGGCACCGCTACTGGCATTACGGCCCCCAGCCGAGCCAGCTCGCCCCCACGGCCGGCGCGATGGGATACGGCGTCCCCGCCGCGGTCGCCGCCG
>Ga0164241_10000972_pt1 | contig 40726 bp, 31 predicted proteins | sample OricomyardsoilBY_FD_108780 | JGI IMG/M metagenome (GOLD analysis project Ga0164241, IMG submission 108780) | Backyard soil microbial communities from Emeryville, California, USA - Original compost - Back yard soil (BY) | ecosystem: Environmental > Terrestrial > Soil > Unclassified | place: USA... | reverse complement strand
CGCGATGGTGAGCCCCGCATTGCGCAGCGTTTCGAGCGCATGGAGGACATGGCCGTCGCTGTCGCCGAGGAAAGCGGTCTCGGTGATCTCCAACTCGAAAGCGGTCGGGTGGACGCCATGCGCTTTGATCCGTGCGAGCAGCCGTTCGGCATAGCCGGGATTGCGGAATTCGGCCGCCGAAGCGTTGATCGCGACGCGGCCGATGTCGAGCCCCGAATCGGCCCAGCGGCGGACATCGCCGAGCACGGCCTCGACCATCGCCTCGCCCAGCACCGCCGCGAGCTCGAAATCGTCGAAGGCGCTGGCGATCGTCGCGGGGCTCTGCACTCCGGCCTGCGGATGGCGCCAGCGGAACAGCGCCTCGAACCCCATCACCCGGCCCGAACTAAACGCGATCTTGGGCTGGTAGAAGGGCTGGGTCCAGTCATTGTCGACCACGGTGCGCGCCTGAGTGAGCATCGTCGCATGGTCGCGCAGCGTCGCGCGCATCGCGGGCTCGAACGTGCGAACCATCGCGCGGCCGCCGCCCTTGGCCGAATAGAGCGCGATATCGGCGCTCTTGACCAGTTCCTCGGCATCGGTGGCGTGTTCGGGGAAGCCGGCGACGCCGACGCTGGCGCGCAAATCGATGCTCGCGCCGTCATGCGCGAAGGGGCGGCGGAACAAGGTCAGCAACTCCCCGGCGAGCGCGGCGGCATTGGCCGGGGCGATATCGGGGAGGATCACTGCGAATTCGTCGCCGCCGAAACGCGCGAGCACCGCGCCCGCGGGCAGCGCCGATCCGATCCGGTCGCCAAAGGCCTGGAGCACGCGATCGCCGGCATGATGGCCGAAATTGTCGTTGATCGCCTTGAAATTATCGAGATCGACAAGGAGCAGCGAGAGCGGATGCGCGCGCGCCATCGCCCCCGACAGCGCCGAATCGAGCGTGGTCTGGAAGGCGGCGCGATTGGGCAGGCCAGTGATCGCGTCATGCGTCGCGGTCCAGTGGAGCCGGTCCTGCGCCGCCTTTTCCTCGGTCACGTCCTTGATCGTGATGATGATGCGGATCAGCTTGCCGGCATCGTCGTGGATGAAATGGCCTTGGGTCGAGATCCAGCGCAGCGCGCCGTCATTCTTGCGATAGATGCGGCGCGTGCCGCGATATTGGTGGCTGAAATCGCCCAGCGCGGTGCGGCGCTGATGATCGATGACCTCGTCGCGGTCGTCGGGATGGACGAGGCTGGCGGTGGTCGCGGGATTGGGCCGCTCGTCGGCGTCGACGCCCAAGATCGCGCGCATCTCGTCCGACCAGTGGAGCGTGCGGGTACGGACGTCATAGTCCGAGATGCCAAGGCCCGAAGCGGTGACCGCGAGACGGAGCCGCTCGGCATGGACGCGCATCTGGGTCTCGACGTCGCGCTTGTCGGTGAGATCGACCATCGCGCCGATCGCGCGAACCGGCGTGCCGGTCTCGTCGCAAACCAGTTGGCCGCGATCGAGGACGATGGCGTATTCGCCATTGGCGCGGGCGAAGCGATATTCATTGGTCCAGCGCAGCGCGCCTTCGCCATCGTGAATCTGGGTGGAGCGCGCGACAACGCGGGCGCGGTCCTCGGGATGGATTTGCGAGACCCACCAGCGCTTGTCGACGCGGTTGCTCTCCAGCCGGTGGCCGAAATGGCGTTCGAGCGCGCTGCTCCAGGTGACGGTGCCGCTGGCGATGTCGAAGTCCCAGATGACATCCTCGGTCGCTTCCGCGGCGAGGCGGTAGCGTTCCTCGGCGTCGCGCGTATCCGCTTCGGCGATCACTGTGTCGTGAATGTCCTCGGTAAAGCCGTACCAGCGCAGGATCTGGCCATTCTCGTCCCGCCGCGGCCACGCCCTCGACCGCACCCAGCGGTCGCCCTGATCGGGCGTGCGGACGCGGAAGCGCACGTCATAGGGCGTGCCGCGGTTGATCGAGCGGACGAAGGCGGCGGCGGCGCGGGGCACATCGTCGGGATGCGCGAAATCCTCCAGCGGGGCGGCGATCGCCGCCTCGCGCTCCTGGCCCGAAAAGCGGCACCAGCGGTCGTTGACCGTCAGGATCTGGCCATCCGGCGCCGCGGTCCACGGCATTTGCGGATTGAATTCGAGCGCGTGGCGGTAATCGGCTTCGCTCTCGGCGAGCCTGGCCTCGGCCTCGCGCCGTGCCGAGATGTCGATGTTCATGCCGACCCATTTGACGATCTCGCCTGCGGCATCGAGCACCGGCATCGCGCGGACATTGGTCCAGCACCAGCTGCCATCGGCGCGGCGCAGCCGGTATTCTCCGTTGATGGGCGCGCGGTCCCGCGTCGCCTGTTCGCGCGCGGCGGCGATGCGCGGGCGGTCGTCGGGATGGATCGCGGTGATCCAGCCATGGCCCAGCACTTCCTCGGCGCTCTGACCGGTATAGGCGAGCCAGGTCGGCGAAACCTCGGTGACGATGCCGCCCGGGCCGGTTTCGAACACCGCCTGGACCAGCATCTCGATCAGAATGCGCGAGTCATCGCCGCGGCCGAAGAAATCGACCACATTGGCGGCTTCTATCTCTGCCGTAGGGGAGAGCGGCCCCGTGCCGAGATCGGCGCCGGAAGCCGGGTCGCATCCCTCGGGGGCCTTGAACGGAACCATCGACGCCTTCGCTGCACGCGGGGCTGTTTCCCCGATTCACCACGCATAGCGCGCAAGGATTAACGGGCCTTTGATCCATGGTTGTGCGGAGGCGCGATTGCGGCCTAGGCTCGCCGCCTGGGCATGAGGGGACGGGCGATGCGGTGGGTTCTGGCAGCGGCGCTGGCATTGGGGCTGGCGCTCCCGGTACAGGCAGGGCGCGTGCCGGCGCCGGCGGTCGAGGAAGCCTCGATCGATCAGCTCCAGGCGGCGATGGCAAGCGGCCAGGCGACGAGCGTGTCGATCACCGCCGCCTATCTCGCCCGGATCGCGGCGATGGACCGCCAGGGACCGACGCTGCGCGCGATCATCGCGACCAATCCCAATGCGCTGGCCGAGGCGCGGGCGAGCGACGCGCGGCGCAAGGCGGGCAAGCTGCTGGGTCCGCTCGACGGCGTGCCGGTGCTGGTGAAGGACAATATCGAGACGCGCGACCAGCCCACCACGGCGGGGAGCCTGGCGCTCGCGGCCAACGATACGAAGCGCGACGCGCCGGTGGTGGCGCGGCTGCGCGACGCCGGTGCGGTGATCCTGGGCAAGGCCAATCTCAGCGAATGGGCCAATATCCGATCGACCAAGTCGATGAGCGGGTGGAGCGCGGTCGGCGGGCTGGTGCGCAATCCGTACGCGCTCGATCGGACCGCATGCGGCTCTTCGAGCGGAACCGGCGCGGGGATCGCGGCGAGCTTCGCGGCGGTGGGACTGGGGACCGAGACCGATGGATCGGTGGTCTGTCCTTCGTCGATGAACGGGCTGGTCGGGCTCAAGCCGACGATCGGACTGGTGAGCCGGACCTATGTGGTGCCGATCAGCCATAGCCAGGATACGCCGGGACCGATGGGGCGCAGCGTCAAGGACGTCGCGATCCTGTTCTCGGCGATGGTGGGCGGCGACCCGGCCGACCCGGCGACGGACCAGGCCGAGTCCCGGCGCTACGATTATGCCGCGGGGCTCTCCGTGGATGGGCTGAAGGGCGTTCGCGTCGGTTATCTCCGCCCGCAGATGAGCGCCGATCTGGCCGCGCAGTTCGACGCGGCGCTGGCGCAGATGAAGGCGCGGGGGGCGGTACTGGTCGAAGTGAAGATGCCCAAGCTGGACGGGCTGGGCGAGGCTGAGTTCACCGTGCTTCAGGTCGAGCTGCGCGCCGATCTCAACGCCTATCTGGCGACCACGCCCGCCAGTGTGACCACGCGGACGCTGAGCCAGCTGATCCAGTTCAACACCGATCATGCCGCCGCGGAAATGCCATTCTTCGCGCAGGAAATCTTCGTTATGGCGGAGGCGACCAGTGGGCTCGACGATCCGGCCTATATCGAGGCGCGCGCCAAATCGCTGCGGCTTGCCGGGGAGGAGGGGATCAAGGCGATGCTCAAGGGCGCCGATGTCCAGTTCATGGTGACGCCCAGCTACGGCCCGGCCTGGCTGAGCGATCCGGTGCATGGCGACCAGTTCAGCGGCCCTTCGGCGAGCGAGCTGCCGGCGGTTTCGGGATATCCGCATCTGACCGTGCCGATGGGACTGGTGCGCGGGCTGCCGGTGGGCTTGTCATTTATCGGGCCGCCCTGGTCCGAAGCGCTGCTGCTGCGGGCCGGCTATGCCTATGAACAAGCTTCGCATGCGCGCGTGAAGCCCGGCTATCTGCCGACGGTGGGCGCGGATCTGAGCAGCCGGAAGCTGTAGTCCGGTTACTTCTTCTTGCCGTCGCGCTCGAGCAATTCCTCGCGGATATGCACGGCGGTGCGCGACAAGCGGACCTCGACCAGGAAATAGACCAGCCCCGCCATCAGCAGCAGCATCGACAGGATGAAGGCGAGCGCGACGATCGCGCCGACATGGAGATTGGCGAGCCGCGAGACGAACAGCAAGGCGACGACGAGGCAGATCGCCAGCGCGCTGGTGACGCACAGGAAGATCGCGCTGTTGATCACCGAGATGCGCCGGTCGATCAGGCGGAGTTCCCAGACATGGCGGTCATGCTCGGGCCCGGTCGAGCGCGGGTGGAGCTGCTCGATAGTACGCGCGCGGTCGACGATGCGCGCGAGGCGGCCGACCATCACGTTGAGGAACGCGCCGATGCCCGCGAGCAGGAACACCGGCGCGATCGCCGCCTGGATCGTCGCCGAGACCGTCGAGAGATAGGGGGCGCCTTCGAGCATGCGCGCCTTATGCGTGGCGATCGATGCGGGCGTCAAACGGGTTGGTAACGCCTGCGTGCCTAAACAGGCGCCATGTCGAAGCCGATGCCGCTTTCCGGATTCACGCGCCTGCCGCCGGTGCATGCCGTCGATTGCGTCGATGGACTGGCCGGGGCGATCGACGGCGTCGCGGCGGGCGCGGCATCGAGCCACCGCTTCCTGCGCTATGGCTGGTATGAAGCGGCGCTCGCGGCCTATGGCGGCGCGGCGCGGACGCTCACCGTGGCGCGCGACGGCGAGGCCGTGGTGGCGCTGCCGATGGTGGGGATGGGGCCCGAATGGCTCGGGCTGGCGAGCGTGCCGGGCTGTTACTGGCCGTTCCGCAGCTTTCCGGTGCGCGAGGATGCCGGGGTCGAGGCGCTCGAGGCGATGCTGCCGCGGCTGGCGCGTGCGACCAGGGCGCTCAGGGTCGGGCCGGTCTATGACGGCGATCCGGGGCTCGAATTGCTCAAGGCCGCGGCGAGAGCAACGGGCTGGGCAGTGCTCGACCGGTTCGTGGCGGATTCGTACGTGCTCGATATGGCGGCGCTCAGGGCCGAAGGGACATGGCCGCGCAATTCGACGCTCAAGAAGAACCGCTTCCACGAAAAGCATCTGGGCGCGCATGGCGAACTGGACTGGCGCTTCGTCAGCGGCGGCGGCTGGGACGAGGCGGCGTTCGCCGCGCTCGGTGCGGTCGAGGAGAAGAGCTGGATCGCGGCGAAGACCGATGGCGGCGATGCGAAGTTCACTGGCGGAGGGCATGGCGCCTTCTGGCGCGCGGCGGCGAAGGATCCGGTGATCGCCGGCATGATGTGGGCGGCGATGCTGCACGTCGATGGCGTGCCTTCGGCCTTCTCGTTCGACATGAACGCGGGGCCGCTCAAATACGCCATTGCGAACAGCTATGACCCGGCATTCGGCAAACACTCGCCCGGCAAGCTCCTCTATTACCGCAATTTGCTGCGTGCGATCGACGACGGGATGACTCGTGTCGATTGGGGCGCGGGCGATGGCGGCTACAAGGGCACGATCGGGGCGGTGAAGGGCCCGGCGATCCGAGACTGGCTGTTCGTGCGGCCCGGGCTGCCCGCCTTTGCTGCAACCATGCTGCGCAGCATCTGGCGGCGCAGCGGGCATCCGCAGCATGCGGTTGAGCCTGCCAACCACGCCGCTATCACTGACGGAGACGATCAGGCGGAGAATTGAGATGCGGTGGCGTTTGGCGGTTCTGGCACTGATCGCCGCCATGCCCTGCGCCGCGCAGCGCGCGCCCAATGGCCGCCCCTATCGCTCGCAGCCGCTCGTCGCCTCGACCTACACCGCCGATCCCGCCGCGCATGTCTTTGGCGGGCGCATCTATGTCTATGCCAGCCATGATGTGCGGGGGCCGCCGCTGTCCGACGAACCGCCCTTCCAGAACAGCGAAGGCAACAGCTTCCGCATGACCGATTTCGTCGTGCTGAGCATGGACCGGCCCGGCGGCCCGGTGACGCTCCACACCAACATCCTCGACATCAAGGACGTGCCCTGGGCGTCGCGGCAAATGTGGGCGCCCGATGCCGCGTTCAGGGACGGGACCTACTATCTCTATTTTCCCGCGAAGGACCGCACCGGCGCGTTCCGGATCGGAGTGGCGACTTCGGCCAGCCCCACGGGTCCGTTCGCTGCGCGGCCTCAGCCGATCAAGGGAAGCTATTCGATCGACCCCGCCGCGTTCGTCGACGATGACGGCGCGGCCTATCTCTATTTCGGCGGGCTCAATGGCGGGCAGCTCCAGAAATGGGCGAACGGCGCGTTCGACCCTGACGGACCGGCCAGCGACTCGCGCGGCAAGCGCGACCGCGCCTTCATGCCGATGGTCGCCCGGCTGACTCCCGACATGCTCGAATTCGCCGAACCGCCGCGCGAGGCGGTGATCGTCGATGAGAAGGGCAAGCCGTTGCTCGCGGGGGACGAAGCGCGTCGCTTCTTCGAGGGTTCGTGGATGAACAAGGTCGGCAGCGATTATGTGCTGACCTATTCGACCGGGACGTCGCATCTGCTCGTCCATGCGGTGGGAAAGTCGCCTTACGGCCCCTTCACTTACAAGGGCGTGGTGCTCAAGCCGGTCGAGGGCTGGACGACGCACGGATCGGTGATCCGGTTCGACGGGCGCTGGTGGCTCTTCTACGCCGACAGCCAGCTTTCAGGCGGCCAGACGCCGCTGCGCAATGTGAAACTCACCGAGCTGTTCCTCGACGGCGGGACTATCCGACCGGTCGATCCGTTCGGGCGGTAACGCGAATGATGCCGACGCCGTTCGCGATCCGGATCGGGGTGCCGAAGGGTCGCGAATATTCGATTACCTGCTCGAGGATGTGGCGGGCCGCCGCCGGGGATGCGCGGCGAGGGGTGCCGAACTGCGAACCGGGGCGATCGATCGGGCCGAGTTCGACCGGGTAGAGCCGCACCTCGACCAGCGCACCATTCTCGTATCGCGACTGCGTGAGCAGCGAGACGAGATTGTCGGGTTGTTGGAGGCGGCTCCAGAACGCGGCGTTGGTTTCGCCCTCGCCCACGATCGGGCCGTCGAGCGGCGCGGCGGGCTGGTCGCCATGATCGGCCCAGGTGCGCAGCATCTGCGACTGAAAGACGAAGTTCGACAGGCCGTAGAAGATCGGCTTGCCCTTGTAGATCTCGACGCCCTTCAGTGTGTGCATCCCGTGCGCGAAGAACAGATCGGCGCCCTGATCGACCGCGGCATGCGCGAAGGCGATCTGGAAGGCGGGCGGGTAATGGTCGTCCGAGTAGCGCTGGAACGCGAAGCGGTTCTGGTGCCAGTGCGCCGTCACCGCGAGGAAATCGTTGAACTGCTTCCCGGTCCGCACTTCGCGCAGGATGTTGCGCAGCGACTGGGGCTCCATCTCGTAATCATATTCGCCGATGCCGGGCATGATCCTGAAGCGCGTGCCGAACGCCGCGAGCGTGTTGCCGGTGTCTTTGTCCCCGGCGATCGCGCGGAGCTGCGCCATCTGGTCCGCAGTGACGCCGTTATAGGTGATCAGGTTGAGATCGTTGGTCTTCGAGCTGATTTCGCCACGCTCACGCTCGCGGCGCTGCTGATTGGCGGCGAAAGGATGCTGGCCGATGTCCGCGCCGCGCAGGCGAAAGCTGGTGCCGAACACCGTGACTTCGTCCGCTTCATTCTTCGGCAGTTCGATCGGGTTGGCGGTCTCGCCCCGGCGCGCGATGATCGCGTCGCGCATCGCGCGGAGCCGCTCGAGCTGAGCCGCGTCGACATAGACCGGGTCGCCTGTGGCGATGCCCGACATCCGGCTGGTGCTTTCGCTGCGCGCATAGACGCCGATCAGCCCGGCGCTGCCCTTGGGTGAGTAGACGCTGCGCGTCAGTCGCGCCTCGGTCGCGTTGTAATCGGCCCCGGCATGGCCGATGCCGACGCGGTCGAGCTCGCGGAAATTGGCCCACAGCCCCGCCTCGCCGCCGTCCCATGTGTGGTTGTTGGCCTTGGTCACCATGTCGATGCCCATGCTCGCCCAGTCGTCGGCGATGATCGCGGGCGACCGCTGATGGCCGACGGGGCCCCGATAGCTGCCGAAATCGACGATGAAATTCTCATTGTTGGCGAGCGTGAGATCGGCCGAGCGCATCAGACTGACGAGCGCGGCGATGCCGGGATCCTTGCTGTGCGCGAAGGGCGTCATCTGGATCATGTCGCCCACGGCGACCACGGTGAAGCTGCCGCGGATCTTGAGCGATTGCTCGACTCGCTGGTCGCGCGGGGTGACGGGACCGGCATAGTTGCGCGCGTCCTGCGCCGAGGCGGGAGCAGTGAGGAGCAGAAGCGCGGCGAGCGTCCGGGCGATCATGCCGGCTCTCCCTTGCGGGTGAGCAGGACCGCGGCGAGGCTGACGATGGCGGCGAGGCTGAGCCAGGCGCCGGGGATCGCCTTGTCCCCGGTCTCGGCGATCAGCCAGGTAGCCAGTGCGGGCGTGAAGCCCCCGAAGATCGCCGTCGCGCAGCTATAGGCGAGCGAGAAGCCCGCGGTGCGCACGCGCTTCGGCATGATCTCGGTCAAATGGACGATCATTGCGCCGTTGTACGTGGCATAGACCAGGGCCAGCCACAGCTCGACCATCAGCAGCCGCGTAAGTGACGGTTCGGAGACCAGCCACCACAAGGCGGGATAGCCGGTGACGATCGCCGCCAGCGCCGCGCCGATCAGCAACGGCCGCCGCCCGATCCGGTCGGAAAGCGATCCCATCACCGGCAGCATCACGAAATTGGTTGCGCCGACGCACAAAGTCACCAGCATCGCTCCCCCCGCGCTCAGATGGAGCACGCTGTTGCCATAGGTCGGGGTGTAGGCAGTGATCATGTAGAAGAAGACAGTGGTCATGACCGCGGTGAACATGCCCGCGAGCACGATGGAGAGGTTCGCGGCGACGCTCCTGTAGAGCGAGCCCAGCGTCGGGCGCGGCGCCTTGTGGTCGAATTCGGGCGATTCCTCCAGCAACCGGCGGATCAGGAACAGGAACGGGATCATCAGCGACCCGATCAGGAACGGGATGCGCCACCCGTCGCCGCTCACTTGCGCGGGCGTGAGATAGGTGTTGAGCAACAGGCCGACGAGCGCGGCGAACATCACCGCGACTTGCTGGCTCGCCGATTGCCAGGCGACATAGAAGCCGCGCCGGCCGGGCGTCGCGATTTCCGAGAGATAGACCGAGACACCGCCGACCTCGACGCCCGCCGACAGGCCCTGGACCAGCCGGCTGAGCAGGATCAGCACCGGCGCGAGCACGCCGATCTGCGCATAGCCCGGCATCAGCGCGATCGCGAGCGTGCCGACTCCCATCAGCGCGAGCGTGAGCAGCAACCCGCGCCGCCGTCCGTTGCGGTCGATATAGGCTCCAAGCACCAGTGCGCCGACCGGCCGCATCAGGAAGCCCGCGCCGAAGGTCATCAGCGCGAGCATCAGCGAGGCGAATTCGTTTCCGGTCGGAAAGAAGGTATGCCCGATCGCCTTGGCGTAATAGCCGAAGACCATGAAATCGTACATTTCCAGGAAGTTGCCGCTGGAAACGATAAAGATGTTGCGGAACGCCGAGCGTTTGCCCGTAGCGGTGACGGTCATGATGCGATCCCCTGTTGTGCGCCCGTCTTTTCAGGCTGTTTTTTGAGCCGGCTGTTTGGGCAGTCAGCGCTTGCGGAGCAGCAGCCGTCCGAAGCGGCCGGGCGCCGGCTTGCCGCGGAACACCGCCGCGCTCCCGTTGATGAAGAGAAAGTCGACGCCCTCGGCATAGGCGTGCGGCTTTTCATACGTCGCGGTGTCGCGGATCGTCCTGGGATCGAAGACGAGGACGTCGGCGAAGGCGCCCGCGCGCAGCATCCCCCGGTCCTCGATCCCGAAGACCTGCGCGGGCAGCCCGGTGGCGGAATGGATCGCCCGCGCCATCGAAAGCACCGGGCGTTCGAGCACATAGAGGCGAATCTTGCGCGGGAAGGTGCCATAGGCGCGCGGATGTTCGGAGCCTTCGCCGAACTTGACCAGCGCGCCGTCGGTGCTGGTCATCGTCCAGGGCTGGCGCATGATCGCATCGACATCGTCGTCGCGCATGTTGAACGAAATGGTCTTCGCCCCGCCCGCGATCAGCATGTCGATCGCAGTATCGAGCGGATCCTGCCCGCGCGCCGCGGCGATCGCATCGAGGCGTTTGCCTTCGAGGCTGTGATCGGCGGGATAGCTGCGGATCTGGATCGTCGCGGCACCGCCGCGCAGCACGAGGTTGGGCGCCATCGCCGCGCGGATCTTCGCGCGCTGCGCCGGATCCCTGAGCCGCGCCGCGAGCGCCTGCGCGCCGCCTTCCTGCGCCCAATCGGGCACCAGCGCGGCAGTGATGTTCGATCCCGAGGCAGTGTAGGGATATTGATCGGCCCAGATCGAAAGCCCCTCGGCACGCGCGGCGTCGATCATCCGGATCGCCTCGGCCGATTGGCCCCAGACGCTGGGGCCCAGCATCTTCATATGGGTGACGATGCCGCGGATGCCGGTCTGGCGCGAGACTTCGATCAACTCGCGGATCGCCGCGAGCACGCCGATGTCATAGGAGGATTCGTCGCGGATATGGCTGGTATGGACCGCGCCCGGATAGCGCACCGCGACTCGGGCGAGCGCGACCAGCTCGGGGGTCTTCGAATAGGTTCCGGGGATGTAGAAAGGGCCGCTGGAAAGCCCGAATGCCCCCAGGTCCATCGCATTCGCGACCAGTTGCTCCATGCGCGCCAGCTCTTCGGGCGAAGGATCGCGATTGGCGAGCCCCATCACCGCCTCGCGCACGGCGTTGTGGCCGATCAGCGGCACGAGGTTCACCCCGGGCGTCAGCGCGCGGATACGAGCGAATTGCGGGGCGAGATCGGCCGGGCCCTTGCCGTCCGGGTTGATCACCACGGTCGAGACGCCCTGGTAGAGAATGGGCAGCGCGGCGGCGAGTTCAGGGGTCTCGATCCCCGGCGCGGCATGACTGTGGACGTCGATGAAGCCGGGCGCGACGATCTTGCCGGTAGCGTCGACCATGGTGTCAGCCGTGGCATCGGCGGGGATCGCGCCGACCTTGACGATCCGGTCGCCGGTGATTGCGAGATCGGCGCGCCGTCCGGCGCTGCCGGTGCCGTCGAACAGCGTGCCGCCGCGGATCAGCACGTCATAATGCGCGGGTTTTGCGCCGAGGGGGGCGGCGGGGTGAGCGGCGCCGAGCGTGCAGAGCATCGCACCGGCGACGAACAGCCGCCTCGACCATCCGGACAGTCTTCGCATGTCATCCCTCCCGGCCTGATGCTTCGGCGGATGACAGACTGGCGCGCGCCGCGCCGTAAGGTCAATCGGCGCGCCCTTTCAGAGGGTTTGGCCTCCCATAACCTGAGGGCATGGCCGGCTTGCCCCTTGCCGCGCACACCGATACGCTTCTTCGAAAGAATGCAGGTCGCCCGCCATGATGAACCTCCGCCACATCGAAGTTTTCCACGCCGTCTACCAGTCGGGATCGGTCTCGGCGGCGGCGCGCGCGCTCAACGTGTCGCAGCCCTCGGTCAGCAAGGTGCTGCGCCATGCCGAGAGCCGGATCGGCTTTCCGTTGTTCCGCGTCGTGAAGGGCCGGCTGGTCGCGACCGAGGAGGCGCATGTGCTTTTCCACGAGGCGCGCGAGCTCTATGCGCGCGTCCAGTCGCTTCAGGAGACCACCAAGAATCTGCGGCGCGGCGGCGAAGGGCATTTGCGGCTGGCGGTGCTGCCTTCGCTGGGGCTCGACATGGCGCCGGCGGCGGTGGCGGCGTTTCGCGCCAGCCATCCCGAGGTCTCGTTCGAGATTCGCACGCTCCACCGTGAGGACGTGCTGCGCGCACTGTATGAGCGAAACAGCGATCTCGCGATCATCTATGACGCGCCGCATCACCCGCAGCTGAGCGGAATCGGCATCGGATCGGGCGAGCTGGTGATGCTGTTCCGCCGCGACGAATTTCCCAATGCGCCCGAGCGCGTGTCGTTCGAGATGTTTCGCCACCGCGACCTGATCCGGCTGACCGACTCGGGCTTTGTCGGCAGCTTGTTCGACCGCGAGGTCAGCGAGGAGGCGTCGGGCACGCCGGCGATTTCGGTGCAGACCTATTATGTCGCGGCCGCCTTGGTGCGGCGCGGCGCGGGGTTCGCGGTGGTCGATGAGTTCACGGCGCGCGCCAATCTGGGTGACGATCTCGATTTCCGTCCGCTCACCAATGGGGCGCGGTTCCAGGTGTTCTGCACGCATCTGGTCAGCCGTCCGCTCTCGCGGCTGGCGCGCGACTTCGTCACTGCGCTCGAAAAGACGTTGGCTTCGGCGGCAGTATAGCCTGGGGCTATGATAGGCGCTCTTCTCTGAATCTGGGCAGCGGGGCCCAAACTGCCATCATCGTGAGGACGGCCGGAAACGGCTCGATCTCAAGGCAGAAAAGATGAACATTTCGGGTCCCTATCTCCTCTATCTCGGTGACGCCACCGATCCGCTGGCGGTGAAAACATCGCGCGGGCTGGCCGTTTGGCGGCCGGAACTTTGCATCGGCGAATATCGCGGCGAAGCCTGCACGCTGACGCTCGGCCTGCCCCGCATGGGCTTTGCCGAGGCGGCGGGCGCGGGCGCGCGAACCATGGTCCTTGGCGTCGCGAATGCGGGCGGCTCGATGGGCGCCCAGGCGATCGCGCATGTCGTCGAGGCGCTGCGGGCGGGACTCAACGTCGCCTCGGGCCTGCACGACCGGCTCAATGGCTGCCCGGAGATCGTCGCGGCGGCGAAGGAAGCCGGGCGGCAATTGTTCGACGTGCGCGAGCCCCCGGCACAGCTTGCGGTCGGCAATGGCCGCCCCCGCGAGGGTAAGCGCCTGCTGACCGTCGGCACCGATTGCTCGGTCGGCAAGATGTACACGACGCTCGCGCTCGAGCGCGAGTTGCGGGGGCGCCGCATCAACGCCGATTTCCGCGCGACCGGCCAGACCGGCATCCTGATCGCCCAGTCGGGCATCGCGATCGACGCAGTGGTGGCGGACTTCATCTCGGGCGCGACCGAAGCGATCTCGCCCGCGCGCGACGATGGCGGATGGGATCTGATCGAAGGGCAGGGCTCGCTTTACCATCCCTCCTATGCCGGCGTGTCGCTGGGCTTGCTGCATGGTGCGCAGCCCGACGCGATCCTATTGTGCCACGAGCTGGGCCGCGAGCATATTCGCGGGATCCCCGGGCGGCCGCTGCCCGGTCTTGCGGCGTGCATCGAGGCCAACCTCACCGCCGCGCGGCTGACCAATCCGCAAGTGATCGCGGTCGGTGTCGCGCTCAACAGTTCGTGCCTGTCGCCCGAGGCGGCACGGCAGGCCTGCGCCGCGATCGAGCGCGAGCTGGGCCTGCCCTGTGAGGATCCGATGGTCAGCGGCGTCGCCCGCATCGCCGAACGGCTGCTGCAATGCTTCGAACCCTGCGCTGTAGCGTAGAGCGCTGGCCGCTCGCGAGGCCCTTCCGGATTTCCCGGGGGATGAAGACCGTGGCGGAAGTGGTCACGGTCGAACTGCGCCAGGGCGCGGTGACCGGCCGTGGCGAGTCCGTCCCCTATGCGCGCTATGGCGAGACGCCCGAGAGCGTGCGCGGGCAGGTCGTCACCGCGGCGGCGAAGATCGAGGGCGGCGCTGGCCGTGAGGAATTGCTCGGACTGCTGACCCCCGGCGCGGCGCGCAACGCGATCGATTGCGCATTATGGGATCTCGAGACGCGGTTGGGCGGCCCTCCCCCCGGGCCGCCCGCCGCGCCGGTCGTCACTGCGATGACGCTCAGCCTCGATACGCCCGAGGCGATGGGCAAGGCCGCCCGCGCTGCCGTTGCCGGCGGCGCGCTGCTGCTCAAGGCCAAGCTCGACGCGCGCGATCCCGGCGCGTGCCTCAAGGCGATCCGCGCGGCGGCGCCCGGTATCGCGTTGATCGTCGACGCCAATGAAGGCTGGAGCCTCGACGGCTTGGTGCAGCTCCAGCCGCTGTTGGGCGAACTGAATATCGCGTTCGTCGAGCAGCCGCTTCCCGCGGGGCAGGATGATTGCCTTGCGGGGCTGGCCTTGCAGGTGCCGCTCTGCGCCGATGAATCCTGCCACACCAGCGCCGACCTCGATCGGCTCGCCAATCTTTATTCGGTGGTCAATGTGAAGCTCGACAAGACCGGCGGGCTCACCGAGGCGCTGCGCCTGATCGCCGCGGCGCGGGCGCGGGGGTTCAGCGTGATGACCGGCTGCATGGTCTGCACCTCGCTCGGCGTCGCGCCGGCGTTCCATATCGCGGCACTCGCGGATTTCGTTGACCTTGATGGCCCGCTCTGGCTGAGCGAAGATCGTTCCGGAGGCGTACAAATGCGTCCCGACGGGTTGCTGGTTCCTCCCGAGCCGGTGTTGTGGGGCGGGATACGCGAATGAGTCTTGTGCGCGGATGGTTTGCGATTGCGCTGTGGCAGCGGGTGCTGGCGGGTCTGGCGCTCGGCGTGGCGCTGGGCCTGATGGCGCCCGCAGCTACGCCCTGGGTCGCGTTTCTCGGCGATATCTTCGTCCGGCTGATTCGGATGCTGGTGGTGCCGATCGTGCTGGTGACGGTCGCGGCCGGAGTCGCGGCGTTGGCCGATCCCAGGCGGCTCGGCGCGATCGGGGGCAAGGCGGTCTTGCTGTTCCTCGCCACCACGGTGGTCGCGGTGTCGGTAGGGATTGCCGTCGGCATCATCTTTCAGCCCGGCGCACATACCAGCCTTGCCGGCGCCGCGCCGCACGCCCTGGGCGAGGCGAAGAGCGTTTACGAGCAGCTGGTCGGGATCGTCCCGCTCAACCTGTTCGAGGCGCTGGGCAAGGGCGACATGCTCGCGATTCTCTTCACCGCGGTCCTGCTCGGCGCGGGAACGGTGGCGGCGGGCGAAGCGGGTGCGCCGCTCGCCGCGCTGCTGACCTCGGCGTCGAGCGTTCTGCTCCACATCGTCCGTTTCGCGATGGAATTCACGCCGTTCGGAGTGTTCGCATTGGTGGCCGGCGCGGTCGCGGCGAACGGAGTCGCGGTGTTCGCAAGCGTCGGCATGCTGGCGCTGTGCGTCGTGATCGGCTCGCTGGTGCAGATGCTGGTGGTGCATAGCTTGCTGGTCGCGCTGGTGGCGCGGCTTTCCGTGCCTCGCTTCTTTCGCGGCATCGCCGACGCGCTGATCGTCGCCTTCTCGACCGCGTCCAGCTCGGCGACCTTGCCGGTGGCGATGCGAGTCGCGCAGGACAATCTGGGTATTGCCCGGCCGGTCGCATCGATGGTGCTGCCGCTGGGCGCCAGCATCGGCAAGGACGGCACCGCCATGTATGTCGGGCTGCTCAGCATGTTCGGGCTCCAGCTGTTCGGGGTGCCGATCGACGCCGCGACGCTGGGGATCGTGCTGCTGACCGCGGTGCTGGCGGCCCTGGGCACCGCGCCGATCCCTTCGGCCTCCTTATTCATGCTCGCCGCGGTGCTTTCGGCGGCGGGCGTAGGGCCCGAGCAGACCGCGCTGATCGTGGGCTTCATCCTGCCGTTCGATCGGCTGCTCGACATGACTCGCACCGTGCCCAGCGCGAGCGCGAACCTGACGGTGACGGCGGTCGTCGCGCGGCTGGAGGGGGAAATCGCGCCTCCCGCACCGGATGCGACCCATAGCTCGGGGCTATAGGTGCCGGAAGGCTTGATATGCCGGGCTTACGCGCGCGCGGCCTAAGAATGACTGGATAAAGAATATCATGGGGAAATCAGCAGTGCAGTGGTTTCGGGTCGCCGGCGCGGGGAAGAAAGACGGCATCAGCCCGTTCCCCGCCGCCATACCGACACGGCGCGAGCTGATCGGCCTCGCGGGCGGGCTGGCCGCGGCGAGCGTACTGCCGTTCGGGCGGGCGCAGGCGGCGGAGGCCGAAGCCCTGAGCCCCGTCACGCTCGCACTCAGCACCTATATGAGCGAGGCGCGCGAGCGTGCGCTGCCCGCCGACGTGCTCGAACGCGCCAAGCATCATATCCTCGATACCTTCGCCGCGATGATCTCGGGCAGCACCTTGCCCCCCGGCCGGGCCGCGCTCGGCTTTGCGCGCCGCTATGGCAGCGCGAAGACCGCGACGGTCGCGGCGTCGAAATTCACTTGCGGCGCGATCGACGCTGCCCTGGTCAACGGCACGCTCGCGCATTCGGACGAGACCGACGATTCGCTTGCCCGGGTCGATCCCAACGATGAGGGCCGGTGGCGCTCGGTCGGCTGGCATCCGGGCTGTGCGGTGGTGCCGGCGGCCTTCGCGGCGTCCGAACAGTTCGGCGCCGGCGGCACGCATTTCGTCCGCGCGGTGGCGCTCGGCTATGATGTGGGCGGGCGCATGCTCGACTTGCTGCGTCCCGAACCCGCCTTTCGCTCGCGCAGCACGCACCAGATGTGCGGCACGTTCGGCGCGGGCGCGGCGGCGGCGGGCGCAGCCGGGCTCGACCCGCGCCAGATGCGCTTCGTCCTCGAATATTGCGCGCAGCAGGCGGCGGGGATGCGCGACTGGTATCGCGACCAGGACCATATGATGAAGGGCTTCGTGTTCGGCGGCGCCCCGGCGCGCAACGGCGTCACGGCGGCGCTGCTGGTCAAGGACGGCTGGACCGCGGTCGACGATTTCCTGTCGGGGGACGGCAATTTCCTGCTCGCCATGGGGATCGCCGGCGAGGGGGTGGGGCTGGCCGAGGAACTCGGCACGCGCTTCGAGATCACGCGGACCAGCATCAAGAAATGGACCGCGGGCTTCCCCGCCCAGCCCTTTCTCGACGCGCTCGAGACCCTGCTCAAGCGCCAGAAGATCGATCCGGCGCGCGTGCGCGGGATCACGCTGCGGCTCAAGCCGGGATCGGTGGTCGACGATCGCGGCATGCCGTCGATTTCGGTCCAGCATCTCGTGTCGCTGATGCTCGTCGATGGCACGGTGACGTTCGAATCCGCGCATGACGACGCGCGCGTCGCCGATCCTGCGATCGCCCGGCTTACGGCGATGGTCCGGCTCGATCCGGCGCACCCGAAGACAATCACGATCACGCTCGACGATGGCAGCCAGGTCTCCGAACAGATCGGCTTCCTGCTGGGCACTCCCGCCAATCCGATGTCGCGCGATCAGGTGGTGGCGAAATGCCACCCGTTGATGGCCCCGGTCTTGGGCGAGGCGCGCAGCCGGGCGCTGATCGCCGCGCTGCTCGATCTGGAGAACCGCCGCGACATGCGGACGCTGCGGCCCTTGCTCCAGCGTTCGTCGCCCGCCTCGGTGCCGGGCTGACCGGCCTGGAGAAACACCGGACAAACATCACGGAAATTGAACGCATCAAGCGGCCGCCCCGCTCTGGGGAGGGCGCGCGCTCGTGTCGCAAAGGACGAAGGCCCGAGCCTTCGCAGGGAAGGGGAAACACCATGAAGTCGCTGAACAATCGTCTCGATATTCGCAGCCGGGCCAAGCGCCGGACGCTTGCCGCCGCCAGCGCGGGCGCGCTCATCGCCGCCCTCGCCAGCGTTCCGGCCTACGCCCAGGAAGAGCCGGCGGCGGCGCAAGACCAGGCCGGCGACGATAGCGGCGTCGCGATCACGGTCACCGGCACTCGCGTTCAGCGCGACGGCTATCAGGCGCCGACGCCGCTCACCGTGGTGAGCACCGACCAGATCCAGAATTCGACTTCCAGCAACGTCGCCGATTTCGTCAACGACCTGCCCCAACTCTCGGGCAGCGCCACCCCGGCCAATTCCAACTCGGCGATCTCCAGCGGCCTTGCCGGCCTCAACGCGCTCAACCTGCGCAACCTCGGCTCGTCGCGCACCCTGGTGCTGCTCGACGGCCAGCGTTCGGTGGCGTCGAGCCTCACCGGCGTGGTCGATATCAACACCTTCCCGCAGGCGCTGATCGAGCGCGTCGAAGTCGTCACCGGCGGCGCTTCGGCGGCCTATGGTTCGGACGCGCTGTCGGGCGTGGTCAATTTCGTGCTCAACAAGAATTTCACGGGGCTGAAGGGCGAAGCCAGCGGCGGCGTCACCACCTATGGCGACGACCGGCGTTGGAGCGCTTCGTTGGCGGGCGGCTTCGCGTTCGCGGGCGGGCGCGGCCATGTGCTGGTCAGCGGCGAAATCGCGCATGCCGACGGCATTTACGGCACCGGCGACCGCGCCTGGAACAAGACCGGCACCTTCATCATCGATACCAACCCCGCCTATGTCGCGGGCAATGGCCAGCCCGAGCGGCTGGTGGCGTCGGGCGCGCAGATCAGCAATTCGACCCCGGGCGGCATCATCACCAGCACCGCGCTGCGCGGCATCGCCTTCGGGCCGGGCGGGCAGCCCTACAACTTCGTCTATGGCGCGCAGACCAAGGATCCCTGGACGATCGGCGGCAACTGGCAGGCGAACCAGCTCAACGAGAGCGTCACGCTGACCTCGCCCGAGAACCGCCAAGGCGTGTTCGGGCGGATCAGCTTCGACGTCACGCCCGATATCAACCTGTACGTGCAGGGATCGTGGAACCGCGACCATGTGATCAACAGCTCCTCGGAGCAGTATCACCTCGGCGACCTGACCATCAAAGCCGACAATGCCTTCCTGCCGCAAAGCGTGCGCGATCAGGCGCAGTTGCTGAGCATCACTCAGTTCAGCTTCGGCAAGTATATTACCGACCTGCCGCGCCGCGGCACCGACAATGAGCGCACCGTCCAGCGCTATGTGATCGGCGGCGAGGGGCATTTCTCGATCGGCGAAACCAGCTGGGCGTGGAACGCCTATTACCAGCGCGGCGTCACCAATTCCTCGCAGACGCTGCCCGCGATCACCAACAACAGCCGCTTCGCCAACGCGATCGACGCGGTCAAGAATCCGAGCGGGCAGATCGTGTGCCGCTCGACGCTCACCAATCCGACCAATGGCTGCGTGCCGCTCAACCTGTTCGGTACCGGCGTCGCGAACCCGGCGGCGATCGACTATGTGATCGGCTCGCCTCACCGCGACGAGACCTATACGCAGGACGTCGCCGCGTTCAGCATCACCGGTGAGCCCTTCTCGACCTGGGCCGGCCCGGTCTCGATCGCGACCGGCGCCGAATGGCGGCGCGAGACTGTCGATGGCGTGGTCGATCCGGTCTACAGCTCGGGCTGGCGCAACGGCAATTTCCTGGTCAGCAAGGGCCAGTACGACGTCAAGGAAGCGTTCCTCGAAGTCGTGGTGCCGCTCGCCAAGGACACGCCGTTCCTGCACTCGCTGGAGCTCAACGGCGCGGTTCGCGGGACCGACTACAGCACTTCGGGCTATGTGACGACGTGGAAGGTTGGCGGCACCTGGGAGCCGATCCCCGATATCCGTTTCCGCGCCACCCGCTCGCGCGACATCCGCGCACCCAACCTCGCCGACCTGTTCACCGCGGGCGTGGCGAACAGCAGCACCGTGCGCGACCCGACCCGCGGCAATGCCGTCACGGCCTATACCGGCCTCAGGATCGGCAACCCCAATCTCACGCCTGAAATCGCCGAGACGCTGGGTCTGGGCGTGGTGTTCCAGCCGCGCTTCCTCCCTGGCTTCAACGCCTCGGTCGATTATTACAACATCGATATCGCGGACGCGATCGGCGCGATCACGCCGCAGGAGACAGTCGATTATTGCTACGCGGGCAATGCGATCGCGTGCGCGGCGATCACCCGCGGCACCAATTCGGGCGGCCAGCCGATCTTCACGCAGATCCTGCGCCAGCCTTTCAATCTCGTCTCGCAGACGTCGCGCGGGATCGATTTCGAGGCGAGCTATGTCCGTCGGCTCGACAGCATCTTCCCCGGCGCGCCCGGCCGGATCGCGTTCCGGGTGCTCGCGACGCATTATCTGAAGAATTATTCGGACAACGGCATCTCGCCCGCTACCGACACGGTCGGCAGCAACGGCGACAACGGGCCGCCCAACTGGCGCTACACGGTCAACCTCAACTATTCGAACGACAGCATCAGCGTCACGCTGGGCGGCCGAGGCATCAGCTCGGGCACGATCGACAATATGTTTGTCGAATGCACCTCCGCCTGCCCGCTGAGCACCGCGGTGAACCCGACGATCAGCTCGAACTATCTGGCGGGCGCCTTCTATCTCGACGCCAGCTTCGCCTATAAGTTCGATCTTGGCGGGGCGCGGACACAGGCGTTCATCAACGTCAAGAACCTCACCAACGCGGATCCCGCGATCGTCCCGCGCGACGGCGCGGGGGGCGGTTTCTTCGCCTTCGCGGCCAACCCGACGCTCTACGACACGTTGGGCCGCGTGTTCCGGGTAGGTATCCGGTTCGAGATGTAAGCGGTGCGGCAACGCCTCCCCCGCCGCGTCGTGCTCGCTCTGGCCGGGCTGCTCTTCGTAGCAGCCGGCCAGGGCGGATGCGCGCAGCACCGCAATCCGGCCCCGCCGCGCGAGCTGACGGTGATGGTGTCGGGGGCGTTCGAGCACACGATGCGCGAGTTGGCGCCCGAATATGAACGGCGCAGCGGAGTCCATCTGATCATCGTCACTGGGCCGTCGATGGGCGCGACCCGAAATGCGATCCCCAATCGCCTGGAGCGCCACGAGCCAGCGGATGTCGTTATCCTCGCGCGTGAATCGCTCGACCGCTTATCGGGTGCCGGCAAGGTTCGGCCACAAAGCGTGCGGGATCTGGTGCTGTCACCCATCGCGGCGGCAGTAAAAGCGGGCGCGCCCATCCCCGATATCTCCACCCCGCAGGCGCTCCGCGACACATTGTTGCAGGCGCGATCGATCGCCTATTCGGACAGCGCGAGCGGGGTCTATATCTCGACCCAGCTCTTTCCGCGGCTCGGCATCGCCGACGCCATGGCGGGCAAGGCGCGAAAGATCGAGGCTGTTCCCGTGGGGCTGATCGTGGCGCGGGGCGAAGCCGAGATCGGCTTTCAGCAGCTGAGCGAGCTCAAGCCGATCGCCGGTATCCGGATCATCGGGTTGCTGCCCCCCGAATTGCAGAAGATCACGCGCTTCTCCGCGGGCGTGGTCTCCTATTCCGCGAACCCGAAAGAGGGAGCGATGCTCATCGCATTCCTCCATTCGCGCTACGCCCGCCGGATCCAGATCGAGAACGGTCTCGAGCCCGCGCCCTGAGCGTCACGCCCGTAGATAGCGGAAATACCAGACCTCGCGGCCAGAAACGTCTAACATGTTGTAAGAAAACGCTATTCCAGCTAAAGCGTGCGTGATTCTACGGTCAAGGTAATCACCCGGCAATCACCAAATCGGAAGCCCTGGCGTGCTGCTGGCGCCATGGCAATTACGGGCTAGTCTGAAAGGGAGTGGCTTTCGGTGTCGCTCCCGCGGCTCCCCGCAATTCGCCCCGCGCTTGCTGCACGATCTGAAATCCACCCCATAATCCCAGTCCCGCCATCAGCCCTGCAACGATGAGATCGGGCCAAGCCGTTCCCGTTCCGAAGACGCCAGCGGCGGCGAGCAGCACCGCGACATTTCCGATCGCGTCATTGCGCGAGCAGATCCAGACGGAGCGCATGTTCGCGTCGCCAGTGCGGAACCGGTAAAGCATCAGCGCGACGCCACCATTGGCGATGAGCGCAGTGAGGCCGACAATCCCCATCACCTCGGCACGCGGCGGGTGGCCGCTCCAGATCGCCCAAATCGTTGATGCGAAGATATACAAACCAAGCAATGCCAGGCTGCCGCCCTTGAAGAGCGCCGCACGCGAACGCACCGAGAGCGCCATTCCCGCGACGCCCAAGCTGATCGCATAATTGGCGGCATCGCTCAGGAAATCGAGCGCGTCGGCCTGCAACGCTTTCGATCCAGCCGCGAACCCGGCGATCATCTCGGCGGCGAACATCGCCGCGTTGACCGCCAAGGCGATCCAGAGCGCGCGCCGCCAGCGGGGATCGTTGAGCGCGGTCGTTTTCTCCGAGGCACAGCTCGAGCAGGCCATGGGTCGTTCCTCTCGCATGGTCACGATTCGGATCCTATATGGAGCCTCTAGCAACTACAGGGTCAAGGCGGACTTCGCATGCAGATCGGACAGCTCGCACGGGCCACCTCGACCAAGGTCGAGACGATCCGATTCTACGAAAAGATCGGCCTGCTGGCGCCGCCGGCGCGCACCGGCGGCAATTACCGCGACTATGGCGAACGCCATCTCGCGCGGCTTTCGTTCATTCGCCGGGCGCGCGATCTTGGGTTCACGCTCGACCAGGTCCGCGCGCTACTCGCGCTGGCGGACGACCGCGACCAGTCCTGCAGTGCAGTCGATAAGGTCGCACGCGAACATCTGGCGCAAATCGACCAAAAGATCTCCGACCTGCGCGCGCTCCGGCAGGAACTGGACGGAATCATCAGCCAATGCACCCAAGGCGCGATTTCGGAATGCCGGATCATCGAAGCGCTGGGGCCAGCCCGAAGCTTGCCAGAACGGCCATGAAGGCTCGATGCCTTCGGTGAGTTCTGGCGCGAACGGAGGCTAGGCGGTCGCGCCTTTCCTGGCTCGCCGCCGATTGAGCAGGAAGCCGAACACCAGCGCAGCGATCGCCACGAGTTGCGCCAGCACGGTCTGCAGCGTCGGGAACAGCCCGAGTACTTCGACACGGGGCACGTCAGAAAGCGGCGTGATACCGATAAGCCCTGCCTCTTGGAGACCCGCTATTCCCTTGCCGGCCAGGACGACCGTCAGGATCGCGATCAGGACCGCGCTCCATGCGAAAAACTGGGTGATCGGCAATTGCCGGCTGTAGCGGAGCATCGCCCAGGCAATGACGGCCAGCAGCACGACCGCCGCTCCGGCGCCCGCCAACATGGCGAGGCCAGTGCCTTCGGCCCAAAGCGCCGCATAGAACAGGATCGTCTCGAACACTTCGCGGTAGACGACCACAAACGCCAGCAGGAACAGGAACCAGCCGGAGCGACGCGATAGCGCGTTCGTCATCTTCTCGTTGATATAGCGCTGCCAGGATTGGGCATTGCTCTTGCCGTGCATCCAGATGCCCACCGTCAGCAGGATGATCGCTGCGAACAGCGAGCCGAACCCTTCGGTGAGCTCGCGCGATGCGCCGCTGATGCCGATGACATAAGTCGCGGCAACCCAGGTCAGCGCACCGACGCCCAGCGCCGCGATCCATCCGGCATGGACATAGCCGAGCACTTCGCCGCGCTCGGTCTTGCGCAGGAACGCGATCATCGCGACCACGATCAGCAGGGCTTCCAGGCCTTCGCGCAGCAATACTCCGAACGCGCCGAAGAAGGTGGTGGCACTGCTCGCCTTCTCGGGCGCAAGCGCCGCCTCGGCTTCGCCGAACAGCGCGTCGAGCTGCCGATTGGCCTCCTGCACTTCGCTGAGTGGACGGCCGCTTCCGATCGCGGCGCGCAGCGCTCCCATCGCGGTTTCGATCCGGGTCATCAGCGCAGCGTCGCGCGCGCCGAGGATCGGCTCGACCGGCTCGAACCCGTCGAGATAGGCCGACAGAGCAAGATCGCTGGCAGCCTTCCGGTCGCCTGCGGCATAGGCCTTGAGGCTGGCATCGAGCCGTTCGCGCGCGAGTGCCAGCGAACCAGCCGGGCGCGCGGTGACGGCATCGGGGTGACGCCGCAGATAGGCAGTGACTGCGTTCGCGCGCGTATCGCCGAGGTCGGCGGCAAGCGAGGCGGGGGTGGCGCCGACAAAGGCTGCGAGATTGGGGTAGCGCGACCGCAGCGCGCCATCATTTTGCCAGAGGTGCTCGCCTGCCTTTGCCTGTGCGTCCGGAAAGGCGAAGCCGCCGGCGTAGAAAGCGAGCGCCCAGCGGTCCTGCTCGGGCAAGGTGTCGAAGCTGACCATCGCGGTGCCGTCGAGCCCCTGGGTGATCACCTGATAGAGCGCGAACAAGCTGCGCTGCCGCGCCCGGGTGACGTCAGCGAAGGCGATCGGCGGAGGGTTGAGCTTGGCGGCATTGGGGCCGCGACCGTCGCCGGTGGCACCGTGGCAGGCCGAACAATGCTGCGCGTAGAGCGTCGCGCCGCGACCGATGTCGGGGAGCGTCGCAGGTGCGAGCGGCACCGGATAGGCCGCGAGCAGCCCTTGGGCCAGCGCGCGCGACTGGGCGGCGACATCGGCTGGTTCAGCGCGCGCGGCGATCGCCGACTGGAGCCGTTTCGCATCGCCGAGCAGTCGCGATTTCGCGCCATTCGCCGGCAATTGCATGATCCTCGCGACGATCTGTCCGGCGAACTCGTTCATTTCCGCGAATTCGGACGTGCTGGTCACCTTGCCTGCCGAGACCGCGCCGGCATAGTCGACGGCGACGTAATCGAGCAGCCGCCAGGTTGTCTGAACCTCGGCATCGTTCGCGAATGCCGACCCTGAGCAGAGCAGCGCTGCCGCCGCGAGTAGGAGCAGCGAGACGCGCCGCCAGGCCGAAATCCGGAGCACGCGTTCGTCTACGAGGCGGACGGCGGTGGGCATATGGTGAGAACCCTTGTTGCGAATGATTCGCGCTATCGACCCTCTACCAGCTAGAGGGTCAAGCGATATCGGGCGTTCGCGCCGAAAGGGCGCGTGCCGGACGCAAGTTTCGGCCAGCGAACGGCAATGCTAACGATCCGAAGCGATCTCGGTCAGTGAGGATGCGAGTGCCGGTGATGCAGGTCCGGATAATGGGCATGGCGGTGCACCATCGGCGCGTGGCGATGCCGGTGGCTGTGCGGCGCGCGCGGATCGACACCCGGCTCGTGCTCGTGCTGGTGGTGCGCGTCATGGATGTGGCGGTGTGCGTGCTCGAGCGCCAAATGCGTGTGTTCATGCTCGTGCGCTTCGCTGAGATGGAGCCAAAGGCCGACCGCCATCAGCAGCCCCGCCAGGATCAGTGGGACGCTCAGCGGCTCACCGAACATCGGAATCGACAATAGCGCACCGATGAAGGGCGCGGTCGAGAAATACGCCCCTGACCGCGCGGTGCCGAGGTGTCGCATGGCGAGGACGAACAGCGCGAGACTGATGCCATAGCCCAGCAAGCCGACCAGCGCCGCCGCGCCGAGCATAGCAGGCGCGGGGAAACTTGCGCCCAGCGCCAGTGCGAGAATGAGGTTGGTGGTGCCGGCGGCCAGGCCCTTCAGCATCGCGATCTGGACCGGATCGGCGGCGCTCAGCTTGCGAGTGAAATTATTGTCGATCCCCCATGCCAGGCATGCCCCGATAATCGCCAATGCTCCGAGCCCGCCTCCAGTCGGGCCGCCGCTCCATGACAGGAGGACCGCGCCGCTCAGGATCGCCGCCGCACCCAGCAGCAGGCGCCGATCGACATTCTCGCGAAAGGCGATCCACGCGATAGCCAGCGTCGCCAATCCCTCGACGTTGAGCAGCAGCGAAGCCGTTGATGCCGGCGTTCCCGCCAGGCCCAGCATCAGCAAAACAGGCCCAGCCACGCCGCCGCTCAGGACCACGAGAAACAGCCAGGGCAGCTCGGCGCGCGTCAACGGCGCTTCGGCCGCTTCCCGGCGGAGAAGTTTGCGGGTGAGTCGGAATGCGAATAGCCCAACGCCCGACCCGAGGTAGAGCAGGCTCGCGAGCAGCCACGCATTGACGCCGTTCGCCAGCAGAAGCTTGGCGAACGGCGTGCTCGCGCCGAACAGCACCGCCGACGCCAATGCCGCCACGATTCCGGGTGCAGGACTGAACCGCAAGATCATTCGCTCCTTCCCGGTGGCGCGCTTTCCCCTGCAAGAACGCAGGGGTCAGGGTTGCTTCCGAATTGCCGTCACTTCGCCAGCGTTGCCGGTCAGTGCAAGATCGAACGCCACCTTGTCTCCTACCGCGACACTGTCGAGCAGCGCAGGGCTTGCCTTGAACGCCATCGTCATCGCTGGCCAGCCGACCTCGGGGATTGGCCCGTGATCAAGCGTGATCTTGCCGGCCGCCTTGTCGATCGCGGTGACGGTGCCGGTCCCCTTGCCCGTCTTGGCGGTGGTATCCGCAGGCATGGCCATATTGCCCATGCTTTCCGCAGTATTCGCCGGCGCGGATACATTGGTCGCGGCTTTCTCGCCGCAGCCAGCGAGCAGGGCAGTCAGACCGAGCGTGGCCAGGTAGAGAGGTTTCATCGTCGTCGTCTCCTTCAGGGTTGAATAGGTTGATTGAGGGGCTTCGTGTGTCGGCGCCGCATCAGCAGATAGGCGGCGGGGATCACGAACATCGAGAGCAAGGGCGCTGTCAGCATGCCGCCGATCATCGGCGCGGCGATCCGGCTCATGACTTCCGAGCCGGTGCCAGTCCCAAGCAGGATCGGCATCAGGCCGGCGAGGATCACCGCGACGGTCATCGCCTTGGGGCGCACGCGCAGCAGTGCGCCTTCGCGCACCGCATCCATGACCTGCCCGGCATCGGGCGCCTCCCCGCGGTCGGCGAGCGCGTGCTTCAGGTAGATGAGCATCACCACGCCGAACTCGGCGGCTACCCCGGCAAGCGCGATGAACCCGACCCCGGTCGCGACCGACTGGTTATAGCCGAGCAGATAGAGCAGCCAGACACCGCCGGTCAGCGCGAACGGAAGCGTCGCCATGATCAGCGCGGCTTCGTCCAGGCGCCGGAACGTCAGATAGAGCAGCAGGAAGATGATCGCGAGCGTGGCCGGGACCACGATCTGGAGCCGCGCCGTGGCGCGCTCGAGGAACTCGAACTGCCCCGTATAGGCGACACTGATCCCGGGCGGCAGCTTGACCTTTTCTGCAACGGCGGCCTGGAGGTCCTGAACGATCGCGGTCAGTGCCCGCCCGCGCCCATCGACATAGACCCAGGTCGCGGGTCTGCCGTTCTCGCTGCGCAGCATCGGCGGACCCGAGACGATGCGTACATCGGCCACCGTGCCGAGAGTGATCTGCTGACGCGACGGCGTGAGGACCGGCAAATTGACCAGCTTGTCGGGACTGTCGCGCAGCTCGCGCGGATAACGGACGCTGATCGGATAGCGCGCGAGGCCTTCCACGGTCTGGCCAATCGCCTCGCCGCCGATCGCGCCAGAGACGACCGCCTGCACGTCGGCGACGTTCATCCCGTAGCGCGCCGCCGCCGCCCGGTTGACGCTGACATCGATATAGCGCCCGCCGGTCAGCCGCTCGGCGAGCGCCGAGCTGACGCCCGGCACCGTCTTCGCCACCGCCTCGATCGCGCGCGCGGTGCTGTCGATCTCGGCGAGGTTCGAACCCGAGACCTTGATCCCGATCGGGCTCTTGATGCCGGTCGCCAGCATGTCGATCCGGTTGCGGATCGGCGGGATCCAGAAATTGGCGAGGCCCGGCACCTTCACGCGGGCGTCCAGTTCCTCGATCAGCTTCTCCTGCGTCATGCAGGGCCGCCATTGATCCCTGGGCTTGAACCGGATCGTCGTCTCGAACATCTCCAGCGGAGCGGGATCGGTGGCAGTCTCGGCCCGCCCGGCCTTGCCGAACACGCTTTCGACCTCCGGTACCGTCTTGATCAGCCGGTCGGTTAGCTGAAGCAATTGTCCCGCCTTGGCGGTCGAAATCCCCGGCAACGCAGAGGGCATGTACAGCAAATCGCCTTCGTTCATCGCGGGCATGAACTCGCCGCCGGTCTGGCTGATCGGCCACAGGCTCGAGGCAAGCACCAGCGCCGCGACCAGCAATGTCGCCTTGGGACGTTTGAGCACCCAGTCGAGGAGTGGCCGATAGCCGCGCGCCAGCCATCGGTTGACCGGATTGGCTTCTTCGCCGGGAATGCGGCCGCGGATCAGCCAGCCCATCAATACCGGCACCAGCGTGATCGACAGGATCGCGGCGGCCGCCATCGCATAGGTCTTGGTGAAAGCGAGCGGGGCGAACAGCCTGCCTTCCTGCCCCTGCAGCGAGAAGATCGGAACGAACGAGAAGGTGATGATCAGCAGACTAAGGAACAGCGCCGGCCCGACCTCGGCCGCGGCATCGGTGATCACTCGCCAGCGCGCGTCGCCCTTCAGTTCCTCGTCCGGGTGATCGTGCGCCCAGCGCTCGAGATGCTTGTGGGCGTTCTCGATCATGACCACCGCGGCATCGACCATCGCGCCGATCGCGATCGCGATCCCGCCCAGGGACATGATGTTGGCGTTCACGCCCTGGACCCGCATCACGACGAAGGCGGCGAGGATGCCGAGCGGAAGGGTCAGGATCGCGACCAGCGCCGAGCGGACGTGCCACAGGAACAGCGCGCAGACGATCGCGACGACGAGGAATTCCTCCAGCAGCTTTCCGGTCAGATTATCGACCGCGCGGTCGATCAGCCCCGAGCGATCATAGGTGGTGACGACCTCGACCCCGGGCGGCAGGCTCGCGCGCAATTCGGCGAGCTTGACCTTGACGCCATCGATCACCTCACGGGCGTTCTTGCCCTGGCGCATGACGATGACGCCGCCGGCGACTTCGCCTTCGCCGTTCAGCTCGGCGATGCCGCGCCGCATTTCGGGACCAACCTGAACCGTCGCGACGTCGCTCAGCAACACGGGCACGCCGCCCGCCGCGGTGCGGATCGGGACGCTGCGAAAATCGTCGAGCGAGGTAAGATAGCCCGGCGCCCGGACGACATATTCGGCCTCGGCCATCTCGACGACCGAGCCACCGGTCTCCTGATTGGCGCGCTTGAGCGCATCGACCAGCTCGCTCTGGGTGACGCCGTAGGAGGCGAGCTTCCGGGGATCGACCACCACCTGGTACTGCTTGACCATGCCGCCGATGCTCGCGACCTCGGCGACGCCGGGCACGGATTTGAGCTCGGAGCGCAGGAACCAGTCCTGCAGCGAGCGCAGCTGGCTCAGGTCATGCCGGCCTGTCCTGTCGACCAGCGCATATTCATAGATCCAGCCGACCCCGGTCGCATCGGGCCCAAGCGACGCAGTCGCGCCGGGCGGCAGGCGTCCCTGCACCTGGCTCAGATATTCGAGGACGCGGCTGCGCGCCCAATAGAGATCGGTGCCGTCGTCGAACAGGACGTAGACGAAGCTGTCGCCGACGAACGAATAGCCGCGCACGACCCTGGCGCCCGGAACCGACAGCATCGTTGTCGCCAGCGGATAGGTGACCTGGTTCTCTACGATCTGCGGCGCCTGCCCCGGGTAGGAGGTGCGGATGATGACCTGCACGTCGGAAAGGTCGGGCAGGGCGTCGATCGGCGTCGTGCGGACCGCGCCGATCCCGACCACGACCAGCACTAGCGCGGCAAGCAGGATGAAGCCGCGCGCCTTGACCGAGGCTCGGATGATGCGCGCGATCACCGCTTGGCGTCCGTCAGCGGGCGGACCTGGATGCCGGTGAGGCTCGCTTCGGAATCGAGCAGGAACTGGCCAGACGCGACGACCTTCTCGCCTGGCGACAGCCCGGCAAGGACTTCGGTCTGCCCGCCAGCCTCGCGGCCAATTCTGATCTCGGCCGGGTGATAGCGGCCGTCGCCGGTTGCCAGCATGACCAGGGTTCGCGTGCCGGTGCGGATAACGGCTTCGCTCGGCACCAGCAAAGCGGGGCGCGCATCGCCGCCGAGCGCGACGGTGGCGAACATGCCCGGCCGCAATCGGCCTCCGCGGTTCGCCAGCTCGATCCGCACGGTCAGCGTGCGGCTGTCGGCCTGGGCTGTCGGGAGCACCGCGATCACCCGGCCCCCGAACGTCTCGCCGGGAAAGCTGGTCAGTGTCGCGGTCGCGCTCTGGCCCATTCGGACATCGCCGGCACGCGCCTCGGGCACCGCGGCATTGAGCCAGACGGACCCGAGGCCGCTGACCTGGGCGAGCGTCTGGCCCGATGCCAAGGTCACGCCCTGCCGCGCGTCGAGCGTCTGGATGACCCCGGAGATCGGCGTGGTGATGGTGACGACGCCGTTCGGACGCCCGCTGCGCTCGACGCTTGCGATCAATCCGTCGGACATGCCCAGCAGCTTGAGCCGCTGCCGCGCCGCCGCGGTGAGATCGGGCTTTCCGAGGCGCCGCACGCTCAGATACTCGACCTGCGCGCCGCCCCATTCGGGCAGCAGCAGGTCCGCGATCGGTGCGCCCGCGCGAACGACATCGCCCGGCGCACGGCCGTAGACGCGCTGCACGAATCCGCCCGCGCGTGCCTGGATCACGGCGACGTCGCGCTGGTTGAAGTCGATCGTGCCGGTGACGTCGAGCGTGGCAGAGAGGCTGCCCATTTGCGCCGTGACCACCCGCATCCCCAGGCTCTGCTGCGCAGCCGGATCGATCGTCACGCCGGCGGGGCCGCCTGCGCCGCCTTCGCCGGCATATTTCGGGACGAGCTGCATATCCATGAACGGGGATTTGCCCGGCTTGTCGAACTTCTGGTTCGGGAACATCGGATCATAATAATAGAGCACATTGCCGCTGCCCGCCGTGCTGGCCGTCGCTGGCTGTGCATCGCCGCGATGCCCCAGCCAATAGCCGGTACCGCCCGCGGCGAGCGCGACTGCCAGAAGCGAGGCGCCCCAGAGCGATGCTGTTTTCGATGCGAGCGTCATGGCCGCTCCTCCCCGTACGTGATGGTGATGCGGACCGCATCGCGTGCGACATCGGCTTCGCGGTTGAGCGCCTCGACCTCGGCTTCGGCGAGCGCGAGCGTCGATAGCAAGGCGGTGCCCAAGTCGAGCTTCCCCGCCGCGTAGCTGTCGCGATCGAGCACGGCGCGGCGCTTGGCCAGCGGAACGAGCACCTCGCGCGCATTGCGCAGCCGGGCATGATGCATCGCGTGATCCGCGAGATCGGCTTCCAGGGATGCCAGGAGTTGCCGCCTGCCGGCTTCGCGGTCGAAGCGCGCGCCTTGTGCCCTGCTGTTGCTGGCATCGACCCTCGGATTCTGGCGCCTCCCCGCGAACAGCGGGAGATCGACCGACACATTCACCGAGGCGAGATCTCCGAAGCCGGGAGCACGCCGGCCGTACGAGACACCGACCCGCCAATCCGGCCGCTTGTCGGCTCGCGCGAGCCGCACGTCGGCGTCGGCACCGGCGATATTGGCGTCGAGGACACGCATTCCGGGCAACGAGTCGATGCCCGCCCTCAAGCGGTCGGGATCTACCGTCAGATCGGGCGGGTCGCCTGAGACCTCCGGATTGGGATCGCCGGTGTACTGCGCAAGCCGCGCCCGGGCCTGCGCGATGACCGCGACCATCTCCGCACGGCGGTCGGCGATCGCCGCGCGAAGCTGCTCGGGCTCCAGAGCCTGGGACGGCCGGGCGCTTCCGGATGCCAGGCGCGCGGTGACGGTTTTCTGCAAGTCGTCGAGACTGGCAAGCAGCAGGTCCAACTGCGCCAGCCGCCGTTCGCCATAATAGAGATCGATCCACGCGAGCGCAGTCTCCAGCCGAACCGAGCGTCGCTCGGCCAGCTCGCTTGCCTTGGCCATGCCGATCTCGGCGGTCGCCCGTTCGGCACGCGCGTGGCGTTTGGCGAGGTTGGGGAACAGCTGGCTGAACCCGATCGTCGTCATCGTGAAATCGTCACCGGCGAAGCTGCCCGCATGCGGGCCCGTCACCGGGAAATCCCTGATGCCCAGATCGAGGGTCGGATCGGGCAGGCGGTCGGCAGCGGTCGCCGACGACCGTGTGCCAGCGGTCGAGGCCGCGCGCGCCTTGAGGCTTGGCGCATTGGCGGCGGCGCGCTCGAGCGCCTCGGAATAAGTGAGCGGATCCGCCAGCGCGGCAGAGGGCAGCCAAAGGCAGCCGGCCGCAAGCAGCAATAATCGCATCGATCGAAATCCCTGGATGAATCGAAAGTCGAGTCGCGCCGATCAGCCCGAGTGCAGCGTCAGGGACGCCGTCCGGTCAGTCGCGCGCGCGGATTCAGCCAAGGAGTGTCGGTGGTTCCGGTTCGGGTACGACCTCGCGCCCGGTGAGGTTGGCCGCGACGGGCCAGTAGTCGGAGACCGGCGGTTCGCGCGAGAAAGCCGACGCCGAAGCGGGCTCCTTGATTGCCATCACCACCGTGCACCCTGCCATCAACATGCAGCCGGGCTTCATGCCCTTGCCGGTCTTGCCGCTGTCGCTCTTCGAGCCGCAGTCGGGGCAATCGGCGCCCATCTCGCAGCCGGGCATGGCCGCCATTGCCGCTGGCTCGCTCTTGGCCATGAAGAGGCACGGCGCTGCCATCGCAACGCCGTTTCCGGCGAGGCCGAACAGAATGCCCAGGCAGAGAAGGTAGCGAAGCAGCTTCAGCACGCGCATGGGGATGCGTGATGGCATGGCTTGAGTCAATTGATCGCGCGCCATCGCTATTCGCGCGCCAGGCCGTCCAGGATCGGGCAATCGGGACGCGCGTCGCCGTGGCAGCGCTCGGCGAGATCGACCAGCGTCCGGCGCATCGCATCGAGTGCCGCGGCTTTGCGCCTGAGTTCTTCCGCGCGCGCGGTCGCCAATGCCTTCACCTCTGCGCTTGATCGGTCACGGTCGGTCCACAGCTCGAGCAGCAGCCGGATCTCCTCGATGGGAAAGCCGAGGTCCCGCGCGTTGGCGATGAAGTGCAAGCGATGGACGTCGGCAGGCGAATAGTCCCGATAGCCGCTGTCGCGGCGCGGCGCGGGCGGGATCAGCCCGATCTTCTCGTAATGGCGGATCATCCGCTGCGAGACGCCGCTCGCCTCCGTGGCCTGGCCGATATTCATAGCTTCACTGTATTCAGGCGGAGCGCGTTGAGCACCACCGTGAAGCTCGAGAGCGCCATCGCGGCGCCCGCGAACATCGGCGACATGAGAATGCCGGTCACGGGATAGAGGACGCCAGCCGCAATCGGGATGCCGATGCCGTTGAACAGGAATGAGAAGAACAGGTTCTGGCGGATATTCGCCATCGTCGCGTGCGCGAGCCGTCGTGCCCGGACCATCGCCGAGAGGTCACCGCGCGTCAGCGTCAGTCCGGCACTTTCGATCGCAACGTCGGTCCCCGTGCCCATTGCAACGCCGACATCGGCGGCAGCGAGGGCCGGTGCGTCGTTGATGCCGTCTCCTGCCATCGCGACCGTCGCGCCACGCGCTTTCAGTTCGCCGACGATCCTCGCCTTGTCCTCCGGCTTCAAGTCGGCATGGACTTCGTCAATCCCGCCGATCTGGCGCGCGACTGCTTCCGCCGTACCGCGGCTGTCGCCTGTCAGCATGACGATTCTGAGACCACTGCGGTGCAGCTCGGCGATCGCGTCGCGCGCCGATTCCTTGAGCGGATCGGCAACCGCGAGCAGGCCGGCGAGACGCCCGTCGATCGCCACGAGCATGACGCCGGCACCGGCGCTCCGGTGACGCTCCGCCGCCGCGTCGAGCGGGCCTGGATCGACGCCAACGCGTTGCATCTGCGCGGCGTTGCCGACGACGACATCGCGTCCGTCGACTCGGCCGCTGATGCCCAGGCCCGTCTGCGATTCGAAATTCTCGACTGGCGCCGGCTTGTGCCCCGCGGCTTCGGCCGCCTCGACAATGGCGCGCGCAAGCGGGTGCTCCGACCGGCTTTCGACTGCCGCCGCCGCGGCAAGGAGTGCGCCTTCGGCTACTCCGTCGAGCGGCTCGGCGGAGATCAGCTTGGGCCGTCCTTCGGTCAGTGTGCCGGTCTTGTCGATGACGAGCGTATCGACCTTCTCAAGCGCCTGCAGCGCCTCGGCGTTCTTGACGAGCACGCCGGCAAGCGCTCCCCGTCCGGTGCCAACCATGATCGACATGGGTGTCGCCAGCCCGAGCGCGCAAGGGCAGGCGATGATCAGCACCGCGATCGCGTTCAGGAGCGCGTGGCCGAAGCGGGGTTCGGGTCCGGCGAGATTCCAGACCACGAATGTCGCGATTGCGATCAACACCACCAAGGGCACGAACCATCCCGAGATGCGGTCCGCCACGCCCTGGATAGGGGCCCGGCTCCGCTGCGCCTCGGCAACCATCTTGACGATTCGCGCCAGCATAGTGTCGGAGCCGACCGCGCGCGCCTCGATGACCAGGCTCCCGGTGCCGTTGACCGTACCGCCCGTGACCGCCGCTTGCGCTTCCTTGAGCACCGGTTCCGGCTCGCCGGTGAGCATCGCTTCATCGACCGACGATCGCCCGTCGATCACGATTCCGTCTACGGGGATGGCCTCGCCCGGCCGCACGCGCAACTGGTCGCCGACGACGATGTCGGCCAGCGGCACTTCACTTTCCGCGCCGTCAGGTGCGAGGCGACGTGCCTTCGTTAGCGCAAGATGGATCATCGCGCGAATGGCCCGCCCGGTGGCGGCGCGGGCGCGCAGCTCGAGCACCTGCCCGAGGAGAACGAGCGTCACCACCACGCCTGCAGCCTCGTAATAGACCGGCACCATCGCGTCATGTTCGCGAAAGCTGACGGGGAACAGGCCGGGTGCGACGGTTGCGACCAAACTGTAGAGGAATGCCGCGCCCACGCCGATCGCGATCAGCGTGAACATATTGTAGCGGCGGGTCCTGAGCGACGCCCAGCCGCGCTCGAAGAAGGGAAGCCCGCCCCACAAGACGATCGGCGCCGTCAGCAGCAGCTGGATCCAGGACGAGTGCATCGGATCGACGATGTGGATACCTAGCATCTCCGCGCCCATCGATATCGCCAACAACGGCACCGTGAGCACGCCAGACACCCACAGGCGGCGCGTGAAATCGACCAGCTCTGGATTGGGGGCATCGTCGAGCGACGGCTGCTCGGGTTCGAGCGCCATCCCGCAGATCGGGCAGGTGCCGGGCCCCGCTTGCCGGACTTCGGGATGCATCGGGCAGGTCCAGATTGCTCCGGGTGCCCCCTTCGGCTCCGGTCGCTCGCGGCCGAGATAGGCTTTCGGGTCCGCGATGAACTTGGTCCGGCAGCCGGCGCTGCAGAAATGATAGTCTTTGCCATCATATGAAGCGTGATGCGGCGAGGTTTCAGGATCGACGGACATGCCGCAGACCGGGTCCGTCAGTTTCCCCTTCGCTTGGCCAGCGCAGCAATCGCTGCCGGAATTCGCATGGTGGTCGGCATGATTCATCTGACGGTCCTCCGATGCTGCCTCATGTGGGGTTTGACATCATGTCAGGGTCAAGGCCCAAATTGATTCGTCTGCATTTGCTCACGTTGCCGACATGGGTGGCTCGAGCGTTCCCAGCCACGCGACCAGTGCCAGAACGGCGATGGCGCAGCCGGTCTCGAACGCCAGGCTGCGCCGGAGCGCGCGCAACGCCACGACTGGTTCGGCCGCGTCTAGCGATCGTTCCAGATCGGGCGCCAGCCTGAAGCGATTGGACGCAGCCAGCGCGACCATTGCGCTAAACAGGAGCAACTTCGCGATCATCAACTGGCCGTAGAGCGATGACCCGAGGGACCCGAGGTTCTCCAAGCCGATCAGGAACAGGCCGTTCACTACGCCCGTGAGCACGATCAGGCCGACAAAGATGGATCCGACCGTGGCGAAACCCGCCAAGGCGCGATGGACGATGCGGACATGCTCGATTTGCGCCGCGCGTCCGGGCAGCAGCATCAGCCCCAACATCGCAAGCGCTCCGAGCCAGGCGGAAGCGGCAAGAAGGTGCGCTATGTCGCTGGTGAGATGGAAAATGCCGAGGCCACCTTCGCTTGCTGCACCGTGGCCAGCCCAGGCGAGTGTCGCGACTGCGATTGCGCCCAACACCGATGCCAGAATGAATAAGGTCGGACCCCGCCGCCGCAGCAAGATCGCGACCGCGAGAGCGAGGACCAGCGCCACCTCGCGTGCGATGAACGCCCAGCCAACCGACGTCTCGCCAAGCAGCATCGTCAGCGTTGCGCTTTCGATGCCCGTGAGATCGGTTCCGGACATGGCCGCGGCGAGCAGAGCAAAGCCGAACAGGCTCGATACGATGCCGAAGCCCGCGAGGACGGCGACGAGCCGCCGGAACGGAACAACGTCCGACCTCTCGTCCCCTTTCAGCGCGTACAGACCGAAGAGCGGCACCCCGAAGAGCAGGCCGAGGTCGAGATACAGCGCCAGCCTGCTCGCAATGAGGAGCCAGTCGCCCACTGCTATTTGACGGTGAAGGTGATCGTTCCAGTGACCCGATGCGTGTCTGCCGACACGGCGTGCCAGGTGAGGAGATACGTCCCAGGCGGCAGCTTGCGAGGAAGCGTTGCCACCAGCGTCTTTCCGTCCGCTCCGACCGCTATCGCGAAGCCGGTTACTTTCATTGGGCTATGGTTCGCCATTCCCGGCATGCCGGTCATTACGAGATCGATACCGGACAGTTTGGGGATCAGGCGCTCGCTAAACGTCAATGTCACCTGATTGACGTTGCTGACGACCGATTTCGCTGCCGGCGTCGACGATACGAGCTTGGGGTGGGCAAAGGCGGGCGTTGCGGTGGCGACGATCGCAGCGGCAGCGACGCCGCCGAGCATATGGGTGAGTTTCATCTCGAGCTCCGATTGTGGGTTCACCGGTAATACGCGGGCCAGCACGCGACCCCTCATCAGTCAGGCCCGACGCTGGTATGAGGGGTCGCGGGCGCTGACGCGTACTGCTCGTAGAAGGGGTGGAGAAGAATGCATGACCGACATTGATGCAGCACTCGCGCGACTTCGCGCCATGTCCGTCGATCCGCGCCTTGCCTCGATCGATGCGGCCGTCCTGGAGGAGGTGGCCCGGGCTGGGCGGTCGCATCCGCTTTCCGCCTCTGTGTTCGGCTTCGCTGCCCTGGCAGCGCTCGTTACCGGCATCGCCAGCACGGCTCTCCCTGGTGCCGCTGCCAGCGCATCCCCGGTCGCACCGTTCGGGACGTCGCCAACGCTCGCGCCTTCGGCCTTGCTGAGCGCCGGCGAATGACCGACCGCCGTCGCCTTCTGATTGTCGCGCTGATCGCCTTTGCCGCTGCGCTGGCGGGGGTATTGATTGGACGCGCCTATGTCGCACAGCAGGGGCCGGTCGAAACCGAACTCCACGGCCTCCTTCACCATCAGCTAGACCTGGACGATGCGCAAAAGGCCAGGATCGAGGCGATCGAAGCCCGTTTCGCGGTTCGCAAGCAAGCGCTCGAGCTCGAGCTTCGCGCGGACAATGTCCGGCTCGCGGAGGCCATCGAGGCCGAGCATGGCTATGGGCCCCGGGTGGCGGCTGCAGTCGATCGCTCGCATCAGGCGATGGGACAGCTCCAGAAGGAAACCCTCGAACATATCTTTGCCATGCGCAGCGTGCTGCGTCCCGATCAGGCCGCCAGGTTCGACGCAGCGGTGGTGAAAGCACTGACGGCTAAAGGGCAGTGACCCTAGAACTTGCGGACTGCTCGGACGGCGAGCTGGCCGCGCTGGCGCAGGCGGGCCGCCAGACTGCCTATCGCGAACTCATGAATCGCCATCGCGATGCCGTGTACCGCGTCGCCCGCAGTCACACTGGCGATGCCGAAGCCGCGCTCGACATTACGCAGCAGAGTTTCGTCGCCGCCTTTGCGGCGCTCGCGCGCTACGATGGCGCCCGTCCTTTCCGGTTCTGGATCTCGCGCATCGCGATCAACAAGTGTCGCGATTGGGCACGCCACCGCGCCGTTCGCCGCCTCTTGTCGTTTTCCCTTCCGATCGATGCGGCGCAGGATGTTGCCGACGAGGCAGCCTCTGCAGAGACGCTCCTTTCGGATCGCGAGGAGCTTCGCAGAACCATGGCGGCGATTGCCGCGCTCCCTGCTTCGCTCAAGGACACGCTTATCCTGCGGACGGTCGAAGGAATGTCGCAAGCCGAAACCGCAGGGGTGCTTGCCATCAGCGAGAAGGCTGTTGAGACGCGCCTCTATCGCGCGCGCTCGAAACTTGAGGAGAAACTGAGGGATTGAGGCGATCGGCGCGTATCCCCTGCAAAAGCTTGGTGACAGGGGCCTCTAGTCAATGCGCGTATCGAATCTCGACCGTCGGACGCTTTTGCGTGGCGCGGCCATCGGCGGCGGAGGCGCCGCACTCGCGAGCTGGTTTCCGGCTTGGGCGCAACCTGTGTCGCGCGGCATCGTCCGGCCCCTGCCGACCGTAAGCGGCACCGATATCGCGCTTCGCATCGCGCATCAGATGATGATGGTCGATGGCCGCGAAAGCCACGCGATCGGCATCAACGGCACGGTGCCTGCACCGTTGATCCGCTTGCGGCAGGGTCAGTCGATACGGTTGTCGGTCACCAACGACCTGCACGACGAAGACAGCTCGATCCATTGGCACGGCCTGCTCGTGCCCTTTCAGTTCGACGGCGTTCCTGGGATCAGCTTTCCGGGCATCAAGCCGAAATCGACCTTCGTCTATGAGTTCCCGATCGTTCAGTCGGGCACCTATTGGTATCACAGCCATTCGGGCCTGCAGGAGCAGATGGGGCATTACGGCCCGATCGTGATCGATCCGGAAGGGGAAGATCCGATCCAGTCGGAGCGCGAGCATGTCATCGTGCTCTCGGATCATAGCCAGATGCATCCGCATGCGATCTTCCGGAAGCTGAAGCAGCAGGCGGGCTATTTCAACTACCAGAAGCAGACGCTTGCGAGCCTGCTCGCCGGAAAGGACCAGCCTCAAAAGGACAGGCTCGAATGGGGCCGGATGCGCATGGACCCCAGCGACGTCTCCGACGTGACGGGGGCTACGTACACCTATCTCGTCAACGGCCACGGGCCGAAGGACAATTGGACGGCGCTGTTCCGGCCGGGCGAGCGGGTGCGGCTGCGCATCATCAATGCGTCGGCGATGACCAACTTCAATGTGCGCATCCCCGGCTTGCCGATGACCGTCGTCCAGGCCGATGGCCAGCATGTCCGGCCCGTGACCGTCGATGAGTTTCAGATCGCGGTGGCGGAGACCTATGACGTCATCGTCACGCCCCCCGACGAGCGCGCCTACACCTTTGTCGGCGAGGCGGTCGACCGCTCCGGGCTTGCCCGCGCCACGCTCGCGCCGCGTGAAGGAATGTCGGCACAAGTACCACCGCTGCGAGAGCGCCCGCTCGCGACGATGAAGGACATGGGAATGGATATGGCGGGCATGGACATGCCCGGCATGGACATGAGCGGTTCAACCGGCGGGACCATAGACCTCAGCAAGCCCGAAGGCGCTGTTCCCGCCGGGGCGGCGAACGAACCAAGTGGCGGCACGATCGACCTCAGCAAACCCGACGGCGCCATGCCCGGGATGGATCATTCAGCGATGGGCGGGATGAGCATGAACATGCGCGATCCAACGAATGCGCCCCAGGTGAAGATGGGTCCAGGTGTTCAGACGATTTCGCCGATGCCGGCGGATCGCACCGGCGAGGTGGGCCAGGGCCTCGAGAATGCCGGGCACAAGGTGCTCGTCTATCGCGACCTGATGGCGCTGACACGAAACCCCGACGTCCGCGCGCCAGATCGCGCCATGGAGATCCACCTGACCGGGAACATGGAACGGTTCATGTGGTCGTTCGACGGGCAGAAGTTCAACGAAGTGACGGCGCCGATCCCGTTCGTCGAGAATGAACGAGTCCGCGTCACGCTCGTCAACGACTCGATGATGTCGCACCCGATTCACCTGCACGGGCATTTCTTCGAGCTGGTGACCGGGCACGGTGAATACGCTCCGCGCAAGCACACGGTGAACGTGCCGCCTGGCGGCAAGGTGAGCTTCGACGTGACCGCGGACGCGATCGGCGACTGGGCGTTCCACTGCCACATGCTCTACCATATGCACGCCGGAATGATGCGGGTCGTCTCGGTGCGCCCACGCGGAGAAGCGGCATGAGAGCGCTTCCCGTGATCGCGGTTTTCGCGCCCATGATGTTCGCCATGCCCGCTGCGGCACAGCAAGGCGGCTCCCCCCAGCAGCAGACGCCCGCTAGCGATCCACATGCCGGACACGACATGTCGACGATGGAAGGCATGAGACCGCCCCCCGAGCAACCGGTCCCGCCCGCAGCGGCGCCGGACCCGCATGCCGGGCACAATATGTCCGCGATGCCCGGCATGGCGGCCGACGAGGCGGCGGGCCAGCATGGTACCGGCGGCACGAGCCTTCCCCCCGGGAACGCGCCCGCGCCGGTGCCACCCACCGATCATTACGCCGACCGCATCTATCCGCCCGAACAGATGGCGCCGTCACGCGCGATGCTGACTCGCGGCCACGGGGGCGGCGTCGTTTCTCAGGTCATTTTCAACGTCGCCGAATTTCAGATTCGTGACGGCCGGAACGGCTATCGCTGGGACGGTGAGGCGTGGATCGGGAGCGACGCCAGCCGGTTCGTCCTCAAGAGCGAAGGCGAAGGGACGGCGGGTGACGGTGTCGAGCATGCCGAAGTGCAGGGTCTCTACAGCCGCCCGCTCGATCCATACTGGAACCTGCAGGCCGGCGTCCGCCAGGACTTCGGTTCGGGTCCCTCGCGGACCTACGCGACGATCG